>Ga0210408_10000233_pt1 | contig 78331 bp, 71 predicted proteins | sample IncBWH4MmetaG_FD_155471 | JGI IMG/M metagenome (GOLD analysis project Ga0210408, IMG submission 155471) | Forest soil microbial communities from Barre Woods Harvard Forest LTER site, Petersham, Massachusetts, United States - Inc-BW-H-4-M | ecosystem: Environmental > Terrestrial > Soil >...
CCGAGGCCGATGCCGGCGCTCGATCCGCTCATTCCGGTCGAGCCGCCCATTCCGTACGATCCCGTCGCGCCGCTCGCGCCCGGTATCCCCAGCGGCGTCGCCACGCCCATCGCCGGGGCCGTGGGGGTCGTCGACATGGTTTGCGCCGCGGCCACGCCGCAGCTCAACAAGAGTGCAACCGCCGCTGCCGATAATCGCCGCATCGAAATCTCCTGTCCGGTGTCGAACTGCGCAACGACGCTCACGGGTCGTCTTGTACATTGATAAGCATCGAAATCTGGCGCGCCATTAAACTTGTGTTGAGAACACTAAATCTAATTTCACAGACCGGTTTTGCTCGCCGGCTTTTGCGCGAAATTGCTCTTGCTTGTGTGGAATTGCGCGGACGCAGGGAATTGAGTTGCTCACTCCGTCGTCAAAAGTCGTGAATTGGATTTTACTGTTCTAAATCTCTATTTAATGGCGGCATGAGCCGTTCGATTTACCTCCTGGGTATCGGCATCACTGGTGATGTCGCAAACCAAGGAGACAGATCATGTCGACCAAGTTCACGAAGGCACTTGTTGCCGCGCTGGTGCTCAGCGGCGTTTCGCTCAGCATCGTTTCCGACGCTTCCGCCGCCACCTCGGCGAGCGGCTGGACGCAGGTCTACGGCGGCTACATGCAGCCCCGTCACAACCCGACCGACACGAACGGCTTCTGATGAAGCCCGCAGGAACGGGCGGCCGGCGCTCGCGCCCGCCGCCCGCTTGTTTATTTTCCGACGCGCGTGCCGGCTTGATTTCCAATGCGTGCGGCGGCCGATGCGGCTTGCGCGGATAGCTTGTCAGGCGATTTTCAACTGCGCCGGATCGATCGGCAACGCGCGGATACGCTTTCCGGTCGCGGCAAAAATGGCGTTGCACAGCGCGGGGGCGATCGGCGGCACGCCCGGCTCCCCGACGCCGCCAGGCGGTGCGCTGCTCTCCACCATATGGACGTGCGTCTCCGGCGCAATGTCGGTGCGGGCGACCAGATAGTCGCCGAAGTTGCTCTGCTCGATGCGGCCGTTCTTGATGGTGATGTTGCTGTAAAGCGCGTTGGCGAGACCCATGATCACCGCGCCCTCGAACTGCGCAATCACGCGATCCGGATTGACGACGAGGCCGCAATCGAGCGCTACGTCGACCCGCGGAATGGTGATCTGGCCGTCGCTACCAACCGCGACATGCACGACCGCCGCCGCATAGGTGAGGAAGCTGCGGTGGACGGCAACGCCGCGCCCCTGCCGCGGCGGCAGCGGCTTGCCCCAATCGCTGTTGCCCACGGCGAGATCGAGCACGCTGCGAAGGCGGCCGGTATCGACCGGGTACATTTCGAGCGACGCGCCGTAGTTGGGATAATCGACGTGCATGGCGGCGAAATCGAGCTTGCGCGCCTCGCCCAGCAACTGACGCAGATAGGCGACCGGGTCCTGGCCGGCCGCGTGCGCCATCTCGTCGGCGAACGAGCACACCGCGAATGCGTGCGGGATGTTGTAGACCGAGCGGTACCAGCCGATGCGCACACGGCCGGGCGCCGGCCCGTTTTCGCAACGCACGTTGGCGATCGCGTAAGGCATGTCGGTGACGCCCTGCTGCAACTCGCCGGCGCCGCCGTAGGTCACGTCGGGCTGGAAGGTCGACTCGATCGCCGGAAACACGGTGCGGTGCAGCCAAGCCGTCGCCTTGCCCGACGCGTCAAGCCCGGCCTCAAGATGCTGGGCGCAGATCGCGTGATAATAATCGTGCTGGATGTCGTCCTCGCGCGTCCACGTCACTTTGACGGGCGCCCCGATCCGCTGTGACAGCCAGGCAGCCTCCGCAACATAGTCGCCCTTCGCCTTGCGGCCGAAGGCGCCACCGAGCAGCGTCACGTTGAGCGTCACGTTCTCTTCCTTGAGGCCAAGGACCTGCGCGGCCGTCGTGCGCGCACCCTGCGGGAATTGCGTCGGCGCCCAGATCTCGCATTTGCCGTCGGCAAAATTTGCAACGGCTGTCGGGACTTCCATCGAGGCATGGGCGTAATAAGGAACGAAATAATCCGCTGACACGTGACGGGCGGCCGCGGCGAGCGCGGCATCGACATTGCCCTCATTGCGCGCGACGCGCCCGGGCTGTTTCGCGGTCGCCTCGAGCTGCGCGCGATAGGCGGTGGTGTCATCGTTGGCGTTGGGACCGAAATCCCACGTGATCTTGAGCTTCTGGCGGCCCTGCTGCGCCGCCCAGGTGTTGCCGGCAATGACCGCGATGCCGCCGAGCTGATCGAAGCCCGAGGGGATCGGCGTTGCGGGGACTTCGACGACCTGCTCCACGCCGGGCACCTTGAGCGCCTCGGCGGCGTCGAAGGTCGCAACTTTGCCGCCATAGACCGGGCAGCGCTCGATCGAGGCATACTTCATCCCGGGCATCACCACGTCGATGCCGTAAATCGCTTTGCCGCGGACGATATCAGCGAGGTCAACGATCGCGCGCGGCTTGCCGACGTAGTGCCATTCGCTCGCCGGCTTGAAGCGCAGTGCCATGTGGTCGGACGGCGCGATCTCCAGTGTCGCGGCCACCTTGGCGGCGTCGCCGAATGACATCTGCCGTCCACTGGGAACGTGCACGATGGTGTGATTGCGGGCCCGGCAGTCGTTCGCGTTCACGTTCCAGACATGGGCGGCGGCCGCCTCCAGCATTTGCCGGGCCGAGGCACCGGCGATGCGCATCGGCTGATAGAATTGCCGGGTGCTGCGCGAGCCGTCGGTGTTCTGATCGCCGTATTTCGGATCGCCCTGCGCTTGCACGACCTTGACCCGAGTCCAGTCGGCCTCGAGCTCGTCGGCGAGCACCATCGGCAGTCCGGTCTTTATTCCGGTGCCCATCTCCGAGCGATGCGCCACGATAGTGACGAGACCGGTCTCGTCGATCATGACATAGACGTTGGGCTCGAAGGCCGCCGGTGCGGCGCTCGCGGCTTTGGCGGGAAACTCACGAAACCCGACGTAGACGCCGAGCACGAGCCCGGCGGCGGCGATGCCGCCCGCAACGACTTCGCGCCGGCTGAGATTGAGGACTTTTGTCATCACGTCGCCTCCGCCGCTGTTTTGATCGCCGCGCGGATGCGCACATAGGTGCCGCAGCGGCAAATATTTCCCGACATGGCGTCGGTGATCTGCTGATCGGTGGGCTTCGGCGTCTGCTTGAGCAGCGACGCGGCCTGCATCATCTGGCCGGGCTGGCAGTAGCCGCACTGGGGAACGTTATGCTCTCGCCAGGCCTTCTGGACGGGATGGTTCCCGTCCGTACTCAATCCTTCGATGGTGACGATCTCATGCCCGACGGCTTGCGAGATCGGCGTGATGCATGAGCGCACCGCTTCGCCGTCCAGGTGCACGGTGCACGCCCCGCACGCGCCGATGCCGCAGCCAAACTTGGTGCCGGTCAAGCCGAGAACGTCGCGGATCGCCCACAGCAGAGGCATTTGCGGATCCGCATTCACGTCATGAGAAGTGCCGTTGATCTTGATCTGCGGCATGATGTGTCTCGCTCTTGCTGTCGCCCGACCGATACGACGGTCGGCGCGCTCCGGCCGCGGCCGGTCACTTCAATGTTTGCAAATAGGCGATGACGTTCTCGCGGTCCGTCGCATTGGGGACGCTGATGAACATTTTCGTCCCATGCACGTCACTGGTGGGATTGGCGAGAAACTGGTCGAGGCTATGGTCATCCCAGGTGATGTTCGCCGCCTTGAGCGCGGGCGAGTAGTTGTAGCCGGCCTCGGTTCCGCTCTTGCGGCCGACGACGCCTGCGAGCGACGGGCCGATCTTGTTCTCGCCGGGCTTCGCCGAATGGCAGGCCGCGCAGCGCGCGAATACTTGTTGGCCCGCGGTCGCGTCGCCGGCCGCCCAGGCTGCCGATGAGACGGCGAGCAGGGTGCAGACGGATGCGGCGGTCGCGAGCACCGGAAAAAACGCGTGACGTGCTGTTCGCATGGTGGGGGACCCTTCGATGTGCGGCCGCCATCGCGGGCCGCTGCGGCCGCACGTCCGGACGGCTTGGCAGGCGATCTAGTGGTTTCCCCATCGGCCGCTTGCCACGGCTTGCTGCGATTGATCTGTTCTTGCGCTCTGCGCCTGCCGCGGTGCTTCGATCGAACTCACGCTGCCGCGAGCTTCACCACCACGCCGCCGGAGCCGAGCCGAAGATCCGCACGAAACTTTCGCGCGAGCTGCCGCATGCGCCGGTTTTCGGGGAGACACGTCAGATACAGCAATTTGGTGCCGCGAGTGCGCGCGGCAAACAACGTGCGCTCGAGCAGGGCCGCGCCCACGCCGCGTCCCTGCCACTCCTTCTCGATGCTGAGAGCAGTTTCCGCCTCGTCTCCCGGCAACGGCCGCAACTCGGCGATCCCGCGCAATACGCCGTCGACGAAAAAGCCGTGCAAAACGGCACCGACAAGATTCGACGGCTGCGCGTAGCCGCGGATGTAGTCGTCCGACACCGTGCCGCCGAACCGGTTGCGCCGGCTTTCGGGATCGAGGCGCAGCAGGTGCGCGCAATAAAACGGCGCCTCGCCGATCCATAGTTTGCGGATGGTGCCGCCCGCGGTCAGGTGCTCGGGCATGGCAGATCTTCCGAGGTTTCAGGTCTGCGGACCTCCCGGCGATCCCCATTCGGTCTCTCCGCCCATTCCTGCACGCAACGTCCGAGATCGGCGAAATGCTGACGCAACTGGTCGAGCGCAAAACTCAGGGCAAACAACCGCTCCAGTTCGCCGTCCGACAAGCTGCGGGTGAAGCCCTGCCGGCGCAAAGCCGCGACCGCAGACGCATAATCCGCAAATGCAGTTTCGCTGGAACCGAGCGGCGGCGGAGATATGCGCATCGCGAGCGCCCGCGCCGTACCGTCAAGATAATCACCGCATGCGGCGGCGACGCGCCCGAGCGGAGCGTCAAGCCGCCGCGCCAAAGCATCCGGTAGCGGCTCGGCGGCCGCCCGTCCGATGATCACGAGATCATGGCGCAGCCGCAGCAGCGTTCGCGACAACGGCCCGGGATTGGGCACGGGGACAAAGCCGACCAGGCGCTCGCCCTCGGCTTCGGCCACGGTATTCTGGAAAGCGGCAACGGCCCCGCCGGTCTCGTCCTGGATGCGCTTGATATCGATCGCATCGACTTTGTGCGTGAAACCTCCCAGCAGCCGGCGTAGAGCCTGCGCCAACTGTTTAAGGGTGCGAGCCGCCGCGTCCGCGCCGAGCCCATGCGCTCGTTCCGGGAAGAGCCACAGCGACACCGCGACGGCGATCCCGCCGCCAAGCGCGACTTCCAACAGGCGATAGAGCCCCGACTCGATCGGGTTTTCGCCGAATTGGTTGGCAATGAGGAACACCATCACGGCCGTGAACGGCGCGACGCGAAACATCGGGTTCAACGTCGAGGCAAAGGCGAGCGGAGCGACGGCGAGCACGAGCGCCGCGGACAGCGCCAGCGGGTCGGCGTGGGGAAACAGCAGGCCCAGCGCGCTGGCATAGGCGGCCCCGCACAACGTGCCCACGACATAATCCGAAGTCGCCCGCAGCGATCCGCCGACGCTCATCTGCATCACCACGACGGCGGTGAGCACCGCCCACAACCCGTGAAACGGCAGCGCGAACAACTGCGCCGAAGCGAACGACATTGCGGCCGCCACGGTCACCCGTAAGCAGAACAGCAGCCGCGCGCGCTGCTTGCCGACGCGGGCCGCCGTCCACTTCCCGACACTGCCGATTTTCATGGAAATTACGGGTTTCATCGCGATGCGTCGCTCGGAGTTTCAAAAGCGAGATGGGGCGCGCGCGGACGGGCGCCATTAAACTCACGTTTACACAGGTGCATTTGGTCGCAAACCGCCATCAAAATGGCGTGTTCGGGCGTGCGATGCGATAGCGCTGGCCCGGATAACGGCCCAAACAAGTTCGGTTTGTTAAACTCAGGTTTAATGGTTTTTCGCCTCGCGCGACCTATCATCAAAGCGCGTTCAGTGACGCGAGCCCGACGTTTGTGGGCATTCAGTGCGCAAGAAGTGAAAACGAATGGGCCACATGCATTATCTCCCGCTGAGCCCCTGGTTTTTTGCCATTCTGATCGGCTTGTTCCTTGCGGTGGTCGCGCTGATCGAGGTCGGTATTCTGCGCTACGCCTTCATGCGCCTCGGGCTGAGCTCGCGGGCCGCGATCTTCCTGCTGCTGGCCTCGCTGATCGGAAGCTACGTCAACCTTCCGGTCGCCACGTTGCCGGAACGGCAAATCCTCTCGGGGCAGGAGGTGGAATTCTTCGGGATACACTACGCCGTTCCTGTCGTGGTCGACTGGCCCGGAACGGTCATCGCGATCAATGTCGGCGGCGCGCTCATCCCCATCCTGGTGTCGCTCTATCTCCTTGGCAAATACCGGGTCTGGGGATTGGGCTTTCTCGCCACGGCTTGCGTCGCTGCCTTGTGTTATTATTTGGCGCACCCGGTTCGCGGCGTCGGCATTGCGCTTCCGACCTTCGTGCCCGGCATTGCGGCTGCGATTTTGGCTTTGCTGCTCTCGCGCCTATACGCGGCACCGCTCGCCTACATCGCGGGGAGTCTCGGGACGTTGATCGGCGCGGATCTCCTCAATCTCGGCCTGGTCCAGGGGCTGGGCGCGCCCGTGGCGTCGATCGGCGGCGCCGGCACCTTCGACGGAATTTTCGTGACTGCGATCCTCGCGGTGCTGATCGCCGGCATCGGAGCAGCAAGGCCGAGGCCGGATGCGAGCGGCGCGCCGCCTGCCGCACGCGCCTGATCGATGAGCCCGGATGCTGGTTGTTTCTCCGTTCCGATCGCGACGTTAAAATCGAATTTAATGGCAGCGCCGGATCGGTCGACCTAGCTTTGGGGCGGAGGCAATCCGACCGGAGCGTGGTATGGCCATGGAACAAATGAGCGACTCGCGCGGAGCCGGTATCCGCGAGGCCGGCCCGATCCCGGAGCACGTCATGCCGAAAGTGCTGCTGATCGAGGACGACCAGGAAACCGCCAGGGAGATCCGGGCCGAGTTGATCGAGCGCGGGTTCGACGTCGACTGGGCGGCGACCGGCATCGAGGGCCTCGACAAGGCGCGCGCCGGCAAGGCCGACGCGATGATCGTCGATCGCCTGCTGCCCGGCGTCGACGGCCTGACCATCATCGAAGTGATGCGGCAGGAACGCGTGCGCACGCCGGTCTTGGTGTTGAGCGCGCTCGGCGCGGTCGACGATCGGGTGCGCGGGCTGCGCGCGGGCGGCGACGATTATCTCGCCAAGCCGTTCGCGATCGTCGAGCTGGTCGCCCGTATCGAAGCGCTGTTGCGCCGACCCGCGGAAAACCAGGACACGGTCCTGCGCGTCGGCCCGCTCGAACTCGATCTCCTCGCGCGCACCGCCAAACGCGGCGAACGGCGCGTCGAGCTGCTGCCGCGCGAATTTCGCCTGCTCGAGTACATGATGCGCCGCAAGGACCAACTGCTCACCCGCGCGATGTTGTTCGAGGAGGTCTGGAACTACAAATTCGTGCCGCAAAGCAATCTCGTCGACGTGCATATGGGCCGCTTGCGGCGCAAGGTCGACCCGCCCGGCGAAGCGCCCATGATCCACAATATCCGCGGCGAAGGATTCGTCCTCCGTGCCCCTGCCTGAATTCGTCCGAACGACGACGTTTCGCTGGACGATTGCGATATCCGCCGCTTTCGCGGTGTGCATTCTCCTGATGTTCGGCTTTGTTTACTGGCAGACGCTGGCCTACATGACCGGCAACATCGATCGATTGAACAACGACGTAACCGATTCGATCGCCGCGGCGGCCAGCCCGAACCTCGCGGTGCAAAGGCTGGAGGATCACCTGCGCGTCGATCCGCGTCGGATCAAACTCGGGGCATTGTTTGCACCCGACGGCCGCCGCATCGCCGGCAACGTCGAGCATCTGCCGCCCGCGTTTCCGGCCGACGGCGCAGCGCATACGGTTCCGCTCGTAAGAATCGATGGCTTGGGTCGCGAACAGCAAACCGCCCGCGCGGTGGCGCGCCCGCTCGCCGGCGGCGAAACGCTGCTCATCGCGCGCAACGTCGACGAGTCGGCGGGCTTGGGCAACATCCTGGAAAGGGTGCTGGCGCTCGGCCTCGTCCCCGCGGTCGCCCTTGGCCTGGCGGCAGGCGCTCTCCTCAGTCTGCGCGGTCAGAAGCGAGTTGCCGAGGTCGCGGGCAAAGTGCAGCGGATCGTCGCCGGCGAATTGCGCGAGCGGTTGCCGGCGCACAAAGTCAACGATCCATTCGACCGGTTGGCGGTCCTGGTCAACGGCATGCTCGACGAGATCGAAACCCTGGTCGGCAACTTGGCACACGTCGGCGACGATATTGCTCACGACCTGCGCACGCCGCTCACGCGCGTGCGTGTTGGCCTGGAGCGCGCACGAGCGAAGTCAGGAAACCTCGACGAGCTCAAAGCGGCGGTCGACCAGGCGATCACCGGGCTCGATCAGTCGCTCGCCATCATAACGGCGCTGCTACGCATCGCGGCGATCGAACAGAGCCGGAGATCGTCGGCATTCCACGAGGTGCCCCTGGCCGATCTGGTGCGCGCGGTGGGCGATCTTTACGAGCCGATTGCCGAAGACAAAGGCGTCGCGTTCGCGGTGAGGGCCGACGAAAACGTCGTGGTGCAGGGCGACCGCGATCTCCTGTTGGAAGCCGTGGCCAACTTGGTCGACAACGCCGTGAAATTCACGCCCGCGGGCGGGCGCGTGGACCTCGCCCTGTCCAGGCGCGGCGATGACGCCGTCGTCAGCGTCCGCGACACCGGCCCGGGAATCGCCGCGGAGGAGCGCGAGCAGGTCGGGCGGCGGTTCTACCGTTCGGATAAGAGTCGCCGCGACCCGGGCGTGGGCCTCGGGCTGAGCCTCGTCAACGCCATCGTCAAGCTGCACGGGTTCCGCTTCGCGATCGCGCCCGGCCCAGGATGCGTCGCCGAAATCGCCGGGACGGCTGTCGCGGCGTGAGCGACGCGCGTGAAGCGCGCATCGCTGCGGATCACCCGCATTCGTCCGTCATGTGCTTCGTGGAGTTGGCGACGAGCCCGCGGATTCCCTGGGCGATCCTGCTTGCGCGTTGAACATCGCGCAGAATGTGTTGAATCGCTTCAATGGCCTCGACAACATTCGGATTCTCGCGTGTGAGCCACTGCAAGCTGGCCTCCGCATCCAACGCGATGGCAGCGAGTGGCTGGTTCAACTCGTCCACGGCGACCGCACCCATTCCTTCCAACGCCGCGGTGCGACTCGCGTCGCCGGGCTCCCACGGTGCGTCAGGACTTGGAGCGCGATGACTTTTCATCGAATCGTCATCCCGCTCCAGGTTTTTGCCGGACATTGTGATTAGACCGTGTAGTCCTAACTCGGTTGACCCGATCTGTCTGCATCCCGAGAACGGCATTCCGCAACTCCCGTTGCCGGCAAGGTAAAGGTGAACCGCGCGCCCCCGAGGGCGGACTTGTTGTCGCCCCAGATGTGGCCCCCATGGGCTTCGATGATGGAGTGGGAGATCGGCAAACCCATGCCGCTGCCTGTGCCCTTTGTCGCGAAAAAGTCATCAAAGAGAAAGCGAATGTGCTCCGGATCAAGGCCCGGACCGCTGTCCTCGATGGTGCAGCACACCGTTTCCGAATCGGACAGCATGGTTCGGACGAAGACGCCGCGGCGCGTTGCGGACCTTGTCACCGCCTGTATCGCGTTGATGGCCAGGTTCACCATGACTTGTTGGAGCTGGACGCCGTCCCCGACCACTTGAGGAAGCGCGGGTGCAAGATCGACGGAAAGCGAGACGCCATTCAATTGGAACTCATGGCGGAGCAATACCAGGGACTCTTTGATGACATCGTCGAGCCAAAGCGGAGCTTGCTGGGGAGCCCGTCGGACGGCCAATGCATGGACGCGGTCGATGATTTGGGCCGCTCGCCGCGCGTAGAGAACCATCCGTTTTGTTAGTTCCCTGGCCTGTTTGATGTCCGGCTCGGGCGCATCCAACCGTTGCAGACAGGACTGGCCGCTTATGACGATGGCGGTAAGCGGCTGTTTGACCTCGTGCGAGATCGACGCGGTCAAGGTTCCGAGGCTCTTGATCCTGGCCGCGTATGCGAGGTCCGGCTCTTTTTGCGCAGACGCAAGCGGGAGCGGTGAGGGCTTTGGGACGCTGGCCAGGCTTGGCGCCCCGTCGGGGCTGCCGGACGGGTTTCCCGGCCATTCCCGCGCATGCGCGCAGTTGCGTGACATCATGGCATCCCGGTTTCTGCGCCCCGGCTGTCCGGGCGACCCCATATCTTCCCGGTCAGCCTAAAATGTCACGGCCGCCACCTGAAAAATCCTGAAAAAAGCATCCGGCAAAGGCTATTGCAGGTCGTCAATCAGCGATTTTGCCGCCGCAAGATCGGCCGTCGCGAAGCCCTCGGTAAAGCGATCGTACACGCGCACCAGGAGGTGACGCCCTCGCCTTCTTCGACCCAGGTCGCGCCATAGCCTCGCGAGACTCGTCGCGGCGCGCAGTTCCAAGGACAAGGCGGCTTGCCGGCGCGCCTGATCGATCGCCTGCTGAAAGTAGTCCTCAGCCACCGCGGCTGCACCGGGCGCATTCTGCAACAGAACGAGTTCGCCCTTGACGCGCAGCACCTCGGCAATTGCCCACCGTTCTTCGCTCCGGTTTGAGTGGACGATCGCTTCCTCGATTGCCGCAAGCCCCTCGACGATCTGCCCGGAACGACCCAGTGCCTCTGCCATAACGAACGTAAAGAAGCGAACGGCGGCGCCGGCCGAACCCGGCTCGTCGAGACCGGCACGCAGCAGCCGTAACCCTTCTTTGAGATCGCCGTGCCGGATGAGGAGCACTCCCTGATAACAGTGGGCAAAAGCGCGCCAGCGCGCGAGCGCATGCCTTGTCGAGTGAGCGAGCAACATTTGCACGTAATGTTCCGCGGCAGACAGATCGCCGATAAGCAGCGCGATCGGGCATGCCGCCCTGGCGAGCGCGAGGCCCAGCGTAATGGCGTGATCCGTCGCCCGCGCCTCCGCCACGCTGGATTCGGCCATCCGCATCGCCTGATCCGGCAATCCCTGGAGCCACATGATCCGGGCGAGGTAGGCGCTCGCGGCCGAACGCTGATCGACCTCGAAGCGAGCGATCTGCCGCTTCTGGGCGGGAGCGGTCTCATGGGCGAGCACGGATTCGAGATGGCCCCGCGCACCGAGCAAATCGCCCAGATAATATCGCGACGTACCGACGATTCTCTCGCCGGTTAGGTGATCGTATGGGTCGGACCGCTTCACCGCCAGCGCATGAAATCTTTGCGCCAGTATCAAACCAACGCCTTGCGGGCCGCAGTTGATGCGATAGGACCACAGCCCGAAGAGCGAGCGCAACTGATACTCGATATCATCGAGGCTCTCGGATATCTCCAGGGTCTTGCTCCCGACCGCCTCGACCTCGGGAACGGCACCCCTGGTGTACATCAGCGATGCCGCAAGCGCGGCGTGGAGCTTCATCTCGCGTCGCGCGTCCGGGCGGGCCTCAGCCCCAATCGCGTCGAGAGCCCGCTCGACACGGTTGGTGCACTCCTCCATGAGCGACAAATGCATCCACATGGGGAGCGCGGCGGCAGTGAGCGCCAGCCCGATCGACGCATCGCCCTCCCGTGAAAATGCCCAGTCGAGCGCCGCGCGCAAATTATCGATTCTTGGGATGTAGTCGGCCAACCATTCATCGATCGGCCGTATCTGCGCCTCGGTCTCGGCGGCCTCAAAAAGATCCCGATAGCGTTCCGCATGGCGTCTCGCTATCGCTTGAAACTCGCGCGCTTGAACGAGCTTTCCGAGCGAGTAAGCTCGGGTTGTTTCGAGAAGCCGATAGCGCACTCGCGCGCCGCCGGCATCCGCCGTCACAAGCGACTTCGCGACCAGGTTCGCAACACAATCGACAACCTCCGCCGGCGAGAGCCGCTCGTCCGCCGCCACCGCACCCGCGTCTTGGAGCGTGAAACCGCCGGCGAAGACCGCGAGGCGGCCCAACACCGCGCGCTCGGGTTCGGTCAGCAACTCGTAGCTCCAGTCAAACGTCGCTCGCAATGTCTGATGACGCGGCAGCGCGGTGCGGTAGCCGCTCGCCAGGAACCGGAAACGGTCGTCGAGCACGACGCCAATGCCCTCGATTCCGAGGGCTGCCGCGCGCGCCGCCGCCAGCTCGATGGCCAGTGGAATGCCGTCGAGGCGGCGACAGATTTCGACGACCGCGGCCGCAACGCGCGCATCGGGAGAAAAGGACGGCGCGGCGGCACGCGCCCGATCGACGAACAGCCGAATAGCGCCGTAGCGAAGCGGATCCTCGCCATCCGGATTGCCTTCGACCGGCACGGCGAGCGGCGGAACCGGGTAGATCCGTTCGCCCTCGACCCGGAGCGGCTCGCGGCTGGTGGCGATCACGCTTGCTACCGCGCTGGCGCGCAACAACGAGTCGGCCATGCGTGCCGCGGCGTCCACCACATGCTCGCAGTTGTCGAGCACGAGGATGAACTGTTTCGAATGGAGCGCGCTCGCGACTGATGCCGGCGATGCCGTGCCCGAAGCGAGTTCGAGCCCGAGCGCGGTAGCAACGGCCATCGGGACGAGCGCGGGATCGGACAGGGGCGCCAACTCGACCACCCAAACCCCATCGGAAAATTTCGCTAACAGGCGGCGAGCGGCCTCCAGACCGAGCCGGGTCTTGCCGATGCCGCCTGCGCCGGTCAGCGTGACGAGGCGGTGAGAAGCGCTAAGCCCCAGGATCTCGTTCAATTCGGCGTCGCGGCCGATCAACTCGGAAACCGGCTCCGGAAGGTTTGTTGCCGGGCGGGATGGCTTGGCCGCCGGCGCCTTGTCTGGCTGCGCATCAGCGCTTATCGAGACAACGCGAATCTGGCCAGCAAATTGATAGCCGCGCCCGGGGACTGTGCGGATCAAGTCACGGTCCGCGCCGAAGGCCCGGCGCAGCGCCGAAATTTGCGCTTGCAAATTATTCTCTTCAACGACCCGGTCAGGCCAGACCCGACGCATAAGGGAGTCTTTGCTGACGACAGCTCCCGACGCATCGATCAGCGCCATCAGAACGTCAAACGCGCGGCCCCCGAGTTCCAATTGCCCGCCGTCGGCGAGCACTTCACGGCGATGTGGCAGGACTCGGAAACGGCCGAATTCGATCGAGAACCGGCCACTTTCGCTCGTCGCTGTCGCCTGGGCGGGAGCCATAAGAGCGCGATGCTAGATTTGGCCGACGGAAAAGCAAGCAGCAAATTTCAGACAAATTCAGGTCTGGTCGCCGTCCGGTTGCGGTGGGCTATGTTATGGGGCATTAGACTTGGTGATGTCGCGGTTACAATTGCTGAAACGCGCTTTTGGATAGTAAAAAAGCGCGTTACGGACCAAACATGGTTAATGATGCTCTACCGGTGGAGGCGATAGGGCTTTCCTGCCCTTCAAGTTCTTCAACGGAACGGCCGGCGGTTTCCGGCGCGAATGCAAGAACCACAAGCAACGTGATCAGACCCATGACCGTCAGGAGTGTCATCGTGGCGCCGAGGCCGAAGCCTTCGACCAGCACCGGAAACACCGCCGTCCACACGACCCCGCCAAGCAGCTTGCCGCCGATACTTTCGCACGTCGACTGTCCAACGGCCCGGATCGGCGTCGGGTACTGCTCCGCGTACCACATTTTATAGGACGGGGCAGAGCCGGATGCAGCGAAGAGAAACAGGCAACCCCATCCCATCATCACGATCGGGTCGGACGATTGGCCGAAGAAATAGGCGCCGGTCAACGCGACCAAAGCGAACAGCGCATAGATGACCTTGCGCCCGAAAAAATCCGACAATACTCCATTGAGGAGCTTGCCCGGGATTTGTGAGCTCGTGACGATCAGCGACAGAATCAAAGCATCCGAGAGTCCGATCGATTTGGCTTCAAACAACGAGGGGATGTAGTTCACCGCCACGAAGAACAGGGCAAAGGTACCGAACGCACCGATGCTCATCGTGACCGTGCGCGTGAGGTAGGGAGGCTGCCATACTGCAAGCGCGGCGCGCAAACCGACCCGCCGGCGTTCGCCGGCAAAGGCCATCTCCAACTCGGGCGTGACAACGGGATCCGGCAAAGCCGCGCCGGTGAGCCGTTCGACGCGATCCTCGATCGCCGCCACGATACGCTCGGCCTCTTCCGTTCGGCCGACACGGCTGAGCCAACGTGGCGATTCCGGAAGATATTTCCACAACACCCAGACGTAGACGATCGGCAAACCGGCGATCAGCAGGAATACGCGCCACGCGATGTCCGGCTCAAACATCGGCAATACCATGAGGCCGACGAGCGGCACTGCGACGTAACCAATCCCGAGCGACGATTCCAAAATGCCGGCAAAGGCGGCACGAGTACGGCGCGGCACCGACTCCACGAGGAGCGCGTACGGCATGATGAAGGCCGCGCCCATTCCGAGCCCCGCAAGGCCGCGCAATACGAGCAAGGTCGAAAAACCGGGCGCCAGCGTCGAGGCCAACGTGAAAGCGGAGAACCACAACATCCCGCCGATCAGTACGCGCTTGCGTCCGAACCGATCGGCCAGAAGACCCGCGGGAATCATCCCGATGGTGATGCCGATGGTCGACGAGGCGGCGAGCACGCCAACCTCCGCCGCACTGAGATGCATGAGCGGTTTCAGGATCGGCAGGATCACCGACAGGCTACCGATGTCGAAAGCCTCGATGATGAATGCGCAGGCGAGCAGAAACACGAAGGCGCAAGTGTAGCGGGTGGTCGGAAGCCGCTCCAGCCGCGCCGAGAGAAGCAGCGCCCCGCCAGCGGTCATAGGCATTGCTACCTCGGCTCCGAGAGGCCGTTGAGCGGCGTTCCATGCGGCGGCGACCAGTCCCGCGTGCGCAAGCACGTTACCACAAGAGCAGGAACATCGTTACCGCGTGTCGGCGCGGCCGGACGAGCAGGCCGTCGCTGAGTCGGCGATGATCCGCCGGATGGCGCGGGCGCAGCGTCCGCATTGCACCCGGCACCCCAAGCACTGATGAACCCGACACGGGCTGAGCGCTTGTTCGCGCGCCGCCGACGCCACGAGCCGTATCTCGTGGTCGCTTAATACATTGCACGAACAGACGATCATCGAGGGTCTTGGTGTTGACGGCCTCGCAGAGATGCTGAGAACCGCACAAGAATGCTCAAGCACGATTGCGGCGCCTGTCGCCGGTTTGCGCTTCTTGTTATCTCCATTGAGCAAGATCGAGCCCGCGTGGGCAATGTCGCCACAGCAATTCCCGGGCGCTCCATTAGCTAGTGATTGCGCCCCAAGACCCCCATCCGACCAAAAAGGAAAAACAATATGAACGATATCGTTCAAGCCCCCGAACGCCCGCAAAAAGAGGTTCCCGAGGCACGCGTCATGGACGTGGGCTTCGTCGGTCTCGGTCGCATGGGCGCCGGCATGGCCGCCAACCTGCTCAAGGCCGGCCATCGCGTCACGGTGTATAACCGCACGCCGGCAAAAGCCGAGGCGTTGATCGCGCAGGGCGCGAAGCGAGCCGCCGGCATTGCCGATGCCTGCCGCGGCGACGCCGTCATTACGATGCTTTCGAACGACGAGGCGGTCGAGGCCACGGTGTTCGGTCCGGACGGTGTGATGAGCAGTCTGCCGCCGGGCGCGCTGCATATTTCCTCGAGCACGATCAGCGTCGCCCTTTCGCAGCGGCTCGCGGAGAAACACGCGGAAATGGGCCACCAATTCGTGGCCGCGCCGGTGTTCGGGCGTCCCGACGCCGCCGCGGCAGGCCGGCTGTTCATCGTCGCCGGCGGCGGCGCGGCCGCATTCGACAGGGCGGCGCCGCTTCTCGCCGCGATCGGGCAGCGAACCTATAAGGTTTCCGATACGCCGAAGGGTGCGAACCTCGTCAAACTCAGCGGCAACTTCCTGAGCGCTTCGGTGATCGAAGCTCTAGGCGAGGCGCTGGCACTGGTCGGCAAGGGCGGTATCGACGAGCGGCTCTATCTCGAAGTCATGACGTCGAGCCTGTTCGATGCGCCGGTTTACAAAACCTACGGCGGACTGATCGCCTCCGGGCGTTTCGCCCCGGCCGGCTTTGCCGCGCCGCTGGGGCACAAGGACATTCGCCTGCTGCTCGCCGCGGCCGAGGATTTGCGCGTACCCATGCCGGTCGCAAGCCTGTTGCGCGATCGCTTTCTCACATTGTTCGCCCGCGGGGGCGAACAGCTCGACTGGGCAGCGATCGGGGGCTTACCGGCCGCCGATGCCGGCATGCGGCCTCAATCGGCCGCGTCCTGATTGTCGCGCGCGTGGGGCGGGCCGTCGCTACCCATGCGGCTGCAGTTTAGCCAAGCGCTTTCTTCACGCGCTCGGGCGTCATCGGCGTTTCGCGCAGCCGCGCACCGGTCAAGCGCGCAACCGCGTTGCCGATCGCCGGGGCGACGACCGTCACCGGCATCTGGCCGACGCCGGTCGGCTGGTTGTCGGTCGCGATCAACTCGACGTGGATGTCCGATACGTCACTCAGGCGCATGACGGTGTAGTCGTCGAAGTTTGATTGCACGACCGCGCCGTCCCTGATGCTGATTTCCTCGCTCAAGGCAAGCCCGAGGCCGTGGACGATGCCGCCTTGGCTCTGCGCAATGACGCTGTCGGGCTGCACCGGAATGCCGCAGTCGATCGCGAACCAGAAATTATGCACGTTGATGCGGCCGCTCGGGCGGTCGAGCGAGACCTCCGCGACCCCGCCCATCAGTGTGTTGGAATAATCGACGAAGGCGAGGCCAAGGGCGGTGCCGTCGCGTTTGCGCGTCCAGTCGGCCATCTCGGCGACCCGCCGGAGCACCGCTTGCCCGCGCGGCGTGTTCTGCAAAAGCTCGAAGCGGAAGGCGAGCGGGTCGGCGCCGCGCTTGAGCGCCACCTCGTCGAGGAAGGACTCGGCCACGAACTTGTTGGCGGTGAAGCCGATACCGCGCAGCGGCGAGGTGCGCACGCCGGTGTCGCGCGGAATCTGACCGTCGTACTGATGCGGAATGTCGTAGCTCTTCAACTCGACGCCGTTCATCAGCAGATAGTCGCGATCATCGTTGCCGTGAAAGCGCGGTGGATCCTCGAACGGAAGCACGCGATCGCCCACGACGCGCTGATACCAGGCGATGAGCTTGCCGGAGGCGTCAAGCCCGGCGCGCAGATGATGGGCGGATATCGGGCGAAAGTGGCCGTTGCGAACGTCGTCCTCGCGCGTCCACATCACTTTCACCGGCCGTCCCGCGTGCTTCGCCATAAGCACGGCGTCGACCACGAACTCCTGATCGAAATCGCCGCGCCGGCCGAAGCCGCCACCAAGCAGCATGTAGTTCAGCTTGATCTTCTCGGCCGGAATAGCGAGGGCGCGGGCGGCCGCTGCGAGCGCGGCGGTCGGATATTGCGTGCCGACCCAAACCTCGGCCGAACCGCCGTCGGCGGCGACCGAGGCGACCGCGTTAAGCGGCTCCATCTGCGCGTGATAGGCGTAGCGGCAACGATATTCGGCTTCGACGATGCTCGTTGCCGTCCTCAGCGCCGCTGCCGCGTCACCCTGTTTGAACCAATCGACTGTGGTCGGCACCGCAAGATCGCGTGCATCGGCCGCAAAGCCGTCGAGGCCCTTGTCGCTGTCGAAGCCCCAGGCGCGGCCGGTGCGGTGCCAGGTGATGCCGGGTTCGAGCGCGGACTTGGCCGTGAAAGCCGCCCAAGGCGTTTGCGCAAGCACGCCGACGCCATACGGCAGCCGCGCCACGTCGATCATGCCATCCACCGCTTTCGCAGCCGGCGCGTCGAAACGATCCGGCGTTCCGCCCTCGACCGGACTCCGCAGGACCGCTCCGTAGATCATGCCGGGCAACCGGACGTCGATCGCGTATCGTGCACGGCCGTTGATCTTGCCGGGCAGATCGACGCGCGGCACGTCGCGACCGATTAGTCGGAACTCGGACGTCTTCTTCAGCCCCTCGGGCTTAATATCCGGGGCGATCGCCGGGATTTCGGCGAAGGCGGCGATTTCGCCGTAGCTCAGGCGCCGCCCCGACTTGGCATGCACGACGATGCTCGGCTCGGTCGTCAGCTCCGCGCGCGGCACGTTCCAATGTTTCGATGCGTTGCCGATAAGAACGCTGCGCACCTGCGCGCCGAAAATGCGCAGGGGCGTGAAGAAACCACTCACCGCGGCGCTCGATGCCGTGTGCATCACGCCGCCGAAGCCAGGATTGCCGTAGAGTTTGTCGATTGGAGGCGCCGGCACAATGATCACCTTGGACCAGTCGGCGTCGAGTTCCTCAGCCAATATGAGCGGCAATGAAGTAAGCGAGCCCTGCCCCATCTCAGCGGCCGGGCAAATAATCGATACGTCGCCGTTCGTGGCGATACTCACCCATGGGCTGAATGTCGTTCCGGCGACGGCCGACGCTTGCGTCGCGGCCTGCGCCGCGCGCTCCATGCCTACGATCGCAAACGTCAGGCCGGCGGCACCGGCCATGAAATGCCGGCGCGAGAGTCCGGCCGTCGGACGTGCGTACACGTGGTGCCGGGTTGATCAGCGGCGGGTGACGAGCGCGATATTTCGCCCCCGCTCCTCACCCGGACCAAATCAGAACGGCGCAAACGGAACGTCGTTCGGCCCCGCCGGCAGATCGTATGGCGCCTTCCACGTGGTGGACACGGGGGCGATCGACTGGCTTTCATGCTTCGCCCGCGCGAATGCCGGCGAACTTGCCACGAGCGCAAGGCCCGCGAATATCGATACGGCTGCTTTTTTCATCTTACACTCCTTTGCTCAAGTCTTTGCGAGATTTCTGTTCGTCTAGATATGGCTTGCAGCGAGATAATTATTGGACGGAATTGCTGGAATTCGCGCGAATTGCTCAAATGATTTTGCCGGATTAAGGCCGCTTGACGAAAGGAGGTTTTCAGCAATTCGATGATACCAGGCGACCCAGAGAGCGCCCATTTCGTCTTGGAAGGAGTTGTGATCATGAGCCTCTTGTGGGTGCTCTGTTTCCCCATCGCCGCGGTTATGGCAGCGGCGGCCGCCGAGTGGGTAATCGGCCGGCGCACGACAGGCATGGCGCAGATGGCTCCCGGACGGGTGATCGTTCTCGACGCCGCGCGGCGAAAGACGCTACCGGCGCCTCATCGCGCTGCTGCACCGGAACCCGGCGGGCCGGCGCAGGTGATCGTGTTGCGCGAAGCTCGTCGGCGACGCACGAATTTGATCGGTAAAAGCGGCTTGCGAGCCAGTCGCTGAAGCTGCGCACCTTTGCGGCGATGTAGCCTGGGACTCCTTATTTGCCTCAACTCGCGGCTGCCGGCTGCTGCTCGGGCCGGATGCGCACCTTGGCGCCGTCCGCGAGGCCGGCGGGCGGATTGAGGATCACCTGATCGCCGGCCTGCACGCCGTCGCGCACCTCGACCTCGCGGCCGAAATCGCGCGCGATGTCGACCTTGTGCAGGCGGGCGACGCCGTCCTCGACCACCGCGACCTGCAGGCCGTCGCCATTGAAGATGATGGCGTCGGCCGAGACCAGCAGGGCTGGGGTCTTGCGCGGGATGCGCAGTTCGACCGTGCAATAGAGGCCGGGCGCAAGGGCCTCGTCGGGGTTGGGAACGTCGATCTCGGTGAGCAATGTGCGGGTGCCCGGCTGCAGCGCGTCGGCGGCTCGCGTCACCTTGCCGGGAAAAGTGCGTCCGGGGATTTCCGGAACGCGGATGACCGCCTCGACGCCGGGAGCAATCCCGAATGCCTCGCTTTGCGGCACGTAGAGCTGGATGCGCAGCTCGTTGCTGCGCATCACCGTGAACATGAAGGTGCCGGTCGTGGCGTCGGCCTGTGCCAGGGTGCCGACGTCGATATTGCGCTGGGTGATCACCCCGTCGAACGGCGCGACCACATGCTGATAATCCTTTTGCTGGCCGAGAACCATCAGCTGCGCTTGCTGCTGCTTCACGTTCGCTGCGGCAACCCCGACGGCCGCAGTCTGCGCGGCCAGCGTCTGACGATCGGTGTCACCCTGCTGCGGGGTCACCCAACCCTTTTCGACCAGCGGCTTGTCGCGCGCCCAGTTCGAGTTTGCGAGGTCGCGATTGGCCTGGGCCTGCTGCAGCGCTGCCTGCAGCTGCGCAAGATTCGCCTGCGCCTGCGCGATCTGATGGTCCAGCTCCGGCGCCGTGATGTCGGCCAGCTGCTGGCCGGCCTTCACCCGATCGCCGATGTCGACGTATCGATGCAATATATAACCGGTCGAACGAGCAAATATGTTGGCGGATTCGAAGGCGTTCATGGTCGCGGGAAGCGTGACGCTGATCGTAGCGCCGGCCGGCCGCACCGGCGCAACGCGCACGGCGGGCACGAAATCCCGCCGCTGTTCCGCCGCGGCGGCGACGTCATCGTTCTGGAGCCCACGCCGTCCGGCACCATACCCGAGCGCCACGGCGAGAAGGACCAAAGCCGCAACGCCGAGTTTGCGCGCGCCGCGATGCGCGCGCCCCGTTTCGGCGCGGTCCTCGTCCGAATCGTCGCCCGGCGCGAGCGGCACCGGTTCGGTGCGGTCGACGATATGAAAGTCGCCAAGGTCGTTCATTCCAAATCCTCCTCGAATACGCCGTGCCGGGTTTTGCCGTCGTTGCGCTTGCGCAGCATCGCGAACAGGTAGGGCACGAAGAACAGCGTCGTCGGCGTCGCGAACAGGAGACCGCCGATGACCGCGCGGGCGAGCGCGGCGTTCTGCTCCTCGCCGGCGCCCCCGATCGCCATGGGAATCATGCCGACCACCATGGCGGCGGCGGTCATCAGCACCGGGCGGATCCGCGTATGCCCGGCCATGATCGCGGCCTTGAACGCGCTCATGCCGGCGAGCTGCTGCTCGCGCGCGAAGGTGACGAGCAGAATGGAATTGGCGGAGGCGACCCCCACCGCCATGATGGCGCCCATCAGCGACGGCACGCTCAGGGTGGTGCCAGTAATATAAAGCATCGTGACGATGCCGGCGAAAGTCGCGGGCAGCGCCAGGATGACCACGAACGGGTCGGCGAAGTTCTGATAATTGACGACCATGAGCAGATAGACGAACACGGCCGCGAACACGAGCCCGATGGCGAGGTCGCAAAACGCCGCATTCATGCTGTCGATTTGCCCAACCACCTGGATGGTATTGCCCGGCTTGAGCTCTTTCTGCAGGTCGGCCACCACGCCGTTGATGGCGGAGGCGATGGTGCCGAGGTCGCGGCCCTGCGCCGCGGCATAGACCTCATAGACCGGCTGGATGTTTGTCTGGTTGGCGTTGGTCGGCACCGAGTCGCGCTTGAGGGTCGCGACGTTGCCGAGCATGCCGGGAACGGGATCGCCGGCCGTCGATATGCCGTTCGGCGATACGCCGGCCGTAACCGGCGTGCTCACCAGCGCATCAATGGAGTTTACCTCGCGTTCCGGCGTCTGCACGGCGAGATAATAAGGAATGCCCGACGATGGATCTGTCCAGAAGTTAGGGGTGACCTGTTCGGACGAACTCAGGCTGATGTTGAGGTTGTTGGCGATTTGCGTGGCATTGACGCCGAGCTGCGCGGCGCGCGTGCGGTCGATGGTGGCGTAGAAGTCCGGCGCATTGACCTCCTGCTGCAGGTGGGCATCGACGATGCCGGGGATCGCGGCAAGCCGGCGCTCCAGCTGGCGGGCGACGCGCAGATTGTTGGCGCGGTCGTAGCCGACCGTGCGCACGTCGATCTGCGCCGGCATGCCGAAATTGAGAATCTGCGTCACGATGTCGGCAGACTGGAAGTAAAAGATGTCTTCGGGGAACGCAGCCGGGAGCGCCTGCCGCAGCCTGCGCACGTAGTCGGCCGTCGGCGCGTGCCCCTCCTTGAGGGCGACGAGAATGACGCCGTCGTTGACGCCGATGGTCGAGCCGTCGGCGAAGGCGAGATTGTAGGCGCGCGCAGGAAGCCCAATGTTATCGACGATCAGCTCGCGCTCGCGTTCCGGAATGATCTCGCGGATCTTGTCCTCGACGGCCTGGAAAATCCGCTCCGACGTCTCGATGCGGGTTGCCGGCGGCGCGCGCACGTGCAGCTGGATTTGCCCGCCGTCGATCGGCGGGAAGAAGTCGCGACCAACAAACACGAAAAGTGTCGCGCCGAGCCCGAGCACCACGACGGCCACCCCGGGCAGGATCGCCGGGTGGCGCACCAACGCGGTGAGCAGCGCCGTATAGGCGTGCCGGAACTTTTCGAACCGACGCTCGAATGCGGCATGGAAGCGGGCAAACCAGCCGCGCCCGCCCGCCTCGCCGTGCCGCTCGCCCTTGAGCAGAAGCCCGATCGTGATCGGGGTGAGCGTGCGCGAGAGCGCATACGACGCGAGCATCGCGAAGACCACGGCGAGGCCGAGTGGGGTGAACAGATATTTGGCCGGGCCTTCGAGAAAGATGACGGAAGTGAAGACGCAACTGATGGCGAGGGTCGAGATCAGGGTGGGCACCGCTATGCCGGCGGCTCCGTGCAGGGTCGCCTGTGGCAGCGGCATGCCCTCCTCGCTGCGCAGCCGGTGGGTATTCTCGATCGTGACCGTCGAGTCGTCGACCAGAATGCCGACCGCGAGCGCCAGCCCGCCCAGCGTCATGGTGTTGAGCGTGTGGCCGAGAAAATAGAGCACGACGAGCGAGCTGAGGATCGCGAGCGGAATCGAGATCATGACCACGACGGTCGAGCGCCAGGAGCCGAGGAAGAGCAAGATCATGCCGGCGGTGAGCGCTGCCGCGATCGCGCCCTCGCGCAGCACGCCGGTAATGGCGGATGTGACGAACACCGACTGATCGAACAGCTGGTTGATGGACATCCCCGCCGGCGCTGCCGCGCGCGCGGTCTGCAACACCTTCTTGACGCCGTTGACCACGTCCAGCGTCGAGGCGTTGCCGTTCTTGATCACGCTGAGCAGAACCGAGCGCCGGCCGTCCTCGCGTACGATGTTCTGCTGCACCATCGAGCCATCCCTGACCTGGCCGACGTCTTTGATGAAAACCGTGGCGCCGTTCGCGAATTTGACCGGAATGTTGTTGAGGTCGTCGATCGTCGTCGGCGTGGCGTTGGTGCGAACGGTGTATTGGGTGTTGCCGATCTTCGCGGTGCCCGAGGGCACGGTGAGATTCTGCGTGTTCACCGCGTTGACCACGTCCATCGGGGTGAGGCCGCGTGCGAGCAGCTTTTGCTGATCGAGATCGACCATGATCTGGCGGTACTTGCCGCCTGCCGGCGTGGGAAATGTCACGCCGGGAACCGGGGCCAGCTGCTGGCGCAACCGGTAGAGCCCGTAGTCGTAGAGTTGTTGCTCGTTGAGCGTGTCGGAGGTGAGGCTTATCTGCAGCACCGGCACGCTCGAGGCGTTGAACTGGACGACGATCGGAGGCTGGATGCCGGGCGGCATCAGCGCGCGGATCGCATTGGTCGCCGATACGATCTGGGCGATGGCGAGGTCGAGATTGACGCCGGGCTGAAAGAAAATTTTCTGCACCGACAGCCCGTTGAGCGTCTGCGCCTCCATGTTGCGGATGCCGTTGACGTTGGAGCTGATCGCATATTGGCTGTAGGTGGTGACGCGCTGCTCCATCTCCGGCGTGCTCAAGCCGGTGTACTGCCAGATGACGGTCACCACCGGAATGTCGATCTGCGGAAAGATATCGGACGGCATTACCCGGATCGCGGTGATGCCGAGGAACAAAATAAGCGCCGCCAATACGTAGAAGGTGTAGGGCAGCCTCAGCGCGAAGCGGACGATGCCCATGGGTACATCCGATCCCGCCGCGGCGTCATTTGCGCGCTACGCGGCGACGCCTGCAGTCGACCGCGCGTGGCGGGCGACCAGTGCCGCGAACCGGCTGACGAAATCCTGCAGGAACTTTCGCGTAGCTTCGTCGTCGATGCGGCCCTGATCGTCGATCAGGTCGGGCTTGAAGGTGATGTAGGCCTCGCCGCCAAGGACAATCATGCCGAGGCCGGCCATTACCGAACGCAAATGCTGCTGCACCAGCGCCGTACCGATCGCGCCCGGGGCGGTGCCGGTAATGAAGGCCGGCTTGTCTGCCCACGCGTTCTTTCCATAGGGCCGCGTCCCCCAATCGATCGCATTCTTGAGCACCGCCGGGATGGAGCGATTATGCTCCGGCGTAACCATCAGCACGCCGTCGGCTGCGGAGAGCGCGTTCTTGAAACGAGTCACGGCCGCCGGCAACGGCGTTTCGTGGTCCTGATTGTATAGCGGCAGATCGTCGATGCGCAGGATCATGGCGTCGAACCTGCCGGCACCGAGTCCAATGAGCGCACGGGCAAGCTTGCGGTTGAGCGAATCTCTGCGGTTGCTCCCGACGATCGCGGCTATTTGCGGCTTGGCCACAGCACCTGACATGTAGAACTCCGTGATGACCCGGGCTCTATCAGGATCCCGCGGTCCTGCGATGCGATTTCGGGTACTTAGCGACGATCGACAACACGTTTTCTTCAAGCTTGCTGAAACAGCCGGAATATTGCTGAGACCGGCGAAAACAAACGCGTTACCGGGATTTTGCCCGATCCCACATTGCCGTGATCACCACCCGCCGCGAGCTGGCGCGGGCGTGATTGCGGGCCAAGCCGAACTGCTCCGGCGCATACCAATGGCGGCGGGGATCATCCGTTGTGGTTAGGAGGCCAAACAAGTGTCGGATGGAATTGCACGGGGGCGGCGATAGGTTGCCTGCATGACGGGATCGGGATCGATGAGCTGAGAGAGGCCGAAAATGACTGCCCACGCTCAAACCATGACGTTGCGTTCTCCGGCCATCGGCGCGGGACGCCTCATCGCCGAAACGCGGCGATTCCCGATGCTGGAGCCGGACGAAGAATACATGCTGGCCAAGCGCTGGCGCGCACACGGCGACCATGACGCCGCACACCGGCTGGTCACGAGTCACCTCCGCCTCGTCGCCAAGATCGCCATGGGCTATCGCGGCTACGGCCTGCCCATCGCCGAGGTGATCTCGGAAGGCAACGTCGGCCTGATGCAGGCGGTCAAACGGTTCGACCCCGATCGCGGCTTCCGGCTGACGACCTACGCCATGTGGTGGATCAGGGCGTCGATCCAGGAATTCATTCTGCGCTCCTGGTCGCTGGTGCGCATGGGAACGACCGCGAACCAGAAGAAGCTGTTTTTCAACCTGCGCAAGGCGAAGAGCAAGATTTCCGCCCTGGAAGACGGCGATATGCGCCCCGACCAAGTGCAGCTGATCGCGCACCGCCTTGGTGTCACCGAACAGGACGTGATCGACATGAACCGCCGGCTCGGCGGCGACGCCTCACTTAATGCACCGATCCGCGAGGACGGCGATTCGGGTGAATGGCAGGACTGGCTGGTCGACGAAGCGCCGAGCGCCGAGCGGGTGATGATGGACAACGAAGAGCTCGACAACCGGCGCAAGGCGCTGGGCGACGCGCTTTGCGGACTCACCGAGCGCGAACGGCGCATCTTCGAAGCGCGGCGTCTGGCCGACGATCCGATCACGCTCGAGGAACTGGCCGACCAGTTCGGAATCTCGCGAGAACGCGTGCGCCAGATCGAGGCCAGGGCGTTCGAGAAGGTGCGTTGCCGCGTGATCAACTCCCTCGAGGCGACCGACGCGGCCGCCTCCCGCGCGGCTGCGTTCGCGGAGCCGGAGACGGTGTGGCACTAGCCGGCAAAACTGCGCCGGTGACCTTCGCCGCCTTCATAACTTACGGCAATGGCTGAGTTTTTTGCCAAAACGCCGAGGCGACCTGCACCGCAAACCTTGGTATTAGCTCCGGCTACCAGCGTACGATAGAGGGACCTGCCGCCGTGGCGTAACTGAGGGGAAGCCGGACAAGCTTCGAGGAGAATAGCATGTTCTCGAGCCCGACGTCGCTGGATCTCGCTTCGCGTTCGTGCGCCCCGAGCGGGGCCAACCCGGAGCTCAATGGGTGTCGGGTCCAGAAATTTTCCCAGTTCCCGATCGGCGTAAATCGAGCTGAACGGCACCGGGTTGATATGCGCGGGCGCGACGTCCGCACGCCGCAGTCGCTCGTCAATATCGCTCCCTCCGAAGGCGTCGAACGTCGGACCGTTGCGTGGTCCGAGAGCATGTACGCCGATCTCGTCCAATCGACCGACCACGGCCGCGTCGAGTTCCGCTTTCGCGCGCCGGTTCACCTGCTCGTGGCGTATGAACGCGGCACCCGCCGGGAAGGCCAGAGCGTCGTCGACGGCTTGCCGCGATCGAGCCTGCGGGATCTCACGCGCAAGCTGACCTTCGTGCCGGCGGGTCACCAGTTCACCGAATGGCATGAGCCGCGCATTCTGCCGCGCATCTCGTACTTCTACTTCGATCCGGCCGTACTGGCCGCCCGCTCGGAGCTGGCGCTTGGCGCGACGAGCTTAGCCCCGCGGCTGTTATTCGAAGACGCGGCGCTATGGGACAGCGCGCTCAAGCTCAAGGGAGCGATCGAGGCAGGCAAATGCGATAACCCGCTTTACGTCGACGCACTCGCGGTGATCCTGGCACACGAGATCACGCGGCTCAATTCGGCGACACCGGAGCCGCCTATACGCGGCGGACTGGCAGGCTGGCAGCAGCGCAACGTCACCGCCTACATTGAAGAGCATGTGGCCGATCAGATCCAGCTTTCCACTCTTGCCGGGATCGCCCGGCTGAGCCCCTATCACTTCTGCCGGGCATTCAAACGGTCGATAGGCCTGCCGCCGCATCGCTATCACTCGACGCGGCGCATCGAGCGCGCCAAGGGCATGCTGGCGAAAGGATCGATGTCGGTCACCGAAGTGGGCTTCGCCCTCGGATTCGCGCAGACCAGTTCGTTCACGGCCGCCTTTCGCCGCGTGACTGGAATCACTCCGACCGAATATCAGCGAACTCAGGAATAAGCCAGTAAGGGAGACACGGTCATGCTCTTGATGGCGAATTACGGACGGGTGAGTGCGATCGTGCCGCTCGCGATCTCGATCCTGGTGGGAACGTACGCCAACGCGTTGGCAGACCCGCCCCTCCCTGCTCCCACGGCGCAAGCAACCGCGCCGATCGGACATGTGCAACCCAACGCCTCAAACGTGCCGCCGAGCGTGCTGCGCGAGGAGAACGCCCTGGAGGCGCAGGACACCAAGCTCGACAAGGAGCTAAACATCTGCCGCGGCTGCTAGGTACCCACTTTTCGTAGCGGGCGCTTTGCACGCCTTTGAAAGCGGGGCTGCAGCGTATATAAAAAGCGTCAAAATCGTTGCCGCAAGGGAGACCACCTCGTTGGCACAACGCGTAACGCCATCGCGAGCGGTTGCGGCGCAGGCGCTCGTCTTCATCGTCGACGACGATGATGAGGTGCGCCGCGCGCTATCCCGGTTGTTCAGCTCGGTCGGGCACCAGGTGAAGGTGTTCGGCTCGGCCGCGGAATTCCTCGCCAGCACGCTGCCCGATGTGCCGAGCTGCCTGGTATTGGACGTCAGGCTGCCGGGCCTGAGTGGACTCGATTTCCAGACCGAATTAGCGAAGGCGAACATCTACATTCCGATCATCTTCATGAGCGGCTATGGGGATGTCCCCATGTCGGTCAAGGCGATGAAGGCTGGGGCCCTCGACTTCCTTACCAAGCCGTTTCGTGATCAGGACATGCTGGACGCGGTCGCCGCGGCGCTCGAACGAGATCGCCTGCGACGCGAGGGCGATAAACGGGTATCGGAACTGCGATCGCGCTTCGATGCCCTCACCCCGCGCGAGCGCGAGGTCATGGCCCGGGTTACTGCGGGCATGATGAACAAACAAGTTGCAGGCGACCTCGGGGTCAGCGAGATCACCGTGAAGATCCATCGCGGCCACGTCATGCGAAAGATGGGTGCGCGGTCGCTGGCCGATCTGGTGAAAATGGCGGAAACCTTGCCCGAGGCGCAGCTTCGAACGCCAACCGGCGCCTCGGCAGCCAGCCGGACGGGCTCGGGCCAATAGCGGGAATTGGCAAGCAGTGAACGGGGGAATACCACCAACCTCATACCTACGGGTGATTCAATTCCGTTCCGTGCGGCCATACGTTGCGGACTGAACGAGGTCGACAGAAAAGGAGCTTCGGCTCCTCCTTGAACCGGAAGGATAACAATTGCAGAATACCCGAATTGTCTCGATCATCGACGATGATGAGGAGGTGCGGCAGGCTGTTCAACGGCTGATGCGGTCGCGCGGGTTCGTTACACGCGCTTTTGCGTCGGCGGAAGAATTCCTCCAGTCGCCCTCCCTCCACGAGACCATGTGCGTGATTAGCGACATTCAGATGCCTGGTATGACCGGGATGGAACTGCATGACTTCATGCTCAGGCAGGGCCCCCGTCTACCTGTGATCTTTCTCACCGCATTTCCCGACGAGCGGATCGAGAAGCGTGCGCTCGCGGCGGGTGCGCTTGGATTTTTGACCAAACCGTTCGACGCCAAGAGGCTGATCAGCCTGGTCGATAGCGCAGTACAGATCGGAGACAGCGGCAGAGCGCGATGACTTCTGTTGAAATCACCATAACGCCAACCACTTAGAAAACGCCGACGCGAGCTCTTTAGCTACGCGCATTGCCATCGGCCCTCGGTTATCAGAAGGGCCGGTGGCACACGCCACCGGCCCTTGCCTGCGGCCAAGGTGGGAGACTGGGTACGCTTGGCCTTCGCTTTCGGCGACCGGGGACAATCCGCCAACGCGATGCAGGCGAAATTCCGTCGTTACAATCAAGTGACCGGTAGAAATAAAATAAGCGGTCGGTCGTATAGACGCTTTTTGTAAGTTGCTGTGCCTTTCGCTTTCTTGTCACGTCATGGCCAGAGTTTGCGGCAATACTTGCCAAATCGGCGCAAGATCGATCCACTCCTTGGCCGGCCGCTTCTTATATTTCGTCGTGGGAGCAGCGAGCCGATTCGCCAGTCAAGCTTCCCCACGGGAGAATAAAATGAAGAAAGCGGTCGCCCTTATCCCCATTGTGCTCGCCTTGGCGGCGGCAAGCCCCGCGCTGGCGCGCGCGCACTATCAGCACCGTTCCGACCCGGCGCCCTACAGCCATGTCGAGTCCGACTGGGGTCCGCCGACCAGCTGGAGCGACATCGAAATCAGCCACCCGGAAGGCGGCGGTTGATCGATGTGCTCGACATCGCGCAGCGCCGTAGGTTCGATGATCGGCGCGTGGCTCTTTGCGACGGTCGCCGTCGCAACCGCACCGATCTTTGACCTGAACTCGGTCCAGGATGGACTCACGGACGTCGTGATTTCTCCGGCGTGCCGCATCGGCTCGCTGCAGTCTTGGCAAGGGCGGCCCTGCGTCATTTCCGAACGGTAGCGCTTCGGACAGAAAAACGGCGGGCAATCTGAAAAGACGACATCGGAGGTCGTCATGTTCCACGACCAAATGATCAACTTTCTCGAGGCGGCGGTGGTGTTTCTGCTGGCGACGAATGCGGCGAGCATCCTTGCCGCGCTTTACGCCATGCGGCTGGCGAACGCGGTGTCGCTTGCGCCGCAATCGAACGGCGCGATCGCACGGCGGCTCGACGCTATGATCCGCCGGGTGGGCTGACGTCGCCCCACGCCATGGAGCGGGTTTGCCTGCGGTCCGCTCAGGATTCGCGTGCAGACCCCGGTATGTCGAACTCGAAGACAGTGCCGCGAGGGGCATTTGCCGACGCCCGGATGCGGCCACCATGCGCTTCGACGATCGACCGCGAGATCGCCAGTCCCATGCCCATGCCGCTGGACTTCGTCGTATAGAACGCGTCGAACAGACGCTCCGCCACCGTCGGACCGAGGCCCGGGCCGGAATCGGCGACCGCGACATGCACCAAGCCCGACCCGTTTTGCGACGTGGCGATCACCAGCTCCCGTGAGCCGGTCTCTTCCGAGCCCATCGCCTCGACGGCGTTGACGACGAGATTGAGCAACACCTGCTGCAATTGAACCCGATCGCCGTCGAGGGGCGGCAAGTCGCTTGCGAACCGGGTCTTGACCGAAATGCCGTTTTTGATCATTTCGCTTCTTGTCAACTGCAGGACCTCGCGGGCCGCCTCGTTCAGATCGAAAACGACCTTGCGCGGCGGCGTCTTCTTGACGAATGCGCTGGTCCTGGCGACGATCTCGCCGGCGCGATTTGCGCCCTTCACGATGTCGTTGAGGATCTGTCGTATTTCCCCTAAATCCACGGGTTCGGCGCCGAGAAAGCGCAGCGCCGCCTGGGCATTGGTGAGCACTCCGGTGATCGGCTGGTTGACCTCATGCGCGATCGAGGCGGTGAGTTGCCCCATGGTGGCGACGCGGGCCGCGTGAGCGAGTTGGTTCTCTACGTCGCGAATTTTATCGGAGGCCAGCATCAGCTCCGTCACGTCGCGGGCGACCACGAGCGCGGCTTCCACCCGCTCCGATTCCACTTGCACCGGGGAATAAGTGACGACCCAGTATTGGTGGCCGGCAGCGCTGTCGACCCAATCCGCAAAGTTTGCTGTTTCTCCGGAAAAGCACCGGTCCAAAGCCGGCTTGGACAACCGATCGAACACCTCCCGACCGACGAGGTCACGGGCATGCATGCCGACGATCTTGTCAGCCGGAACTCCCCAGACTCGTTCGTAGACCGGGTTGACTTGGCAATACCGGTAGTCCCTGTCTATGACGGAAACCAAGTCGGGTAGGCATTCGAAGATCCGCCGGTTCAGATTTTCCGTGCGCTTGCGGTCGGTGACGTCCTCGCACACGATCAGGACAACCGGCCGTCCCTTCATCAACATCGCTCTTGCCGTTTCCCGGACCCACAGCATCGTTCCGTCTTTGCGCAGCTTGCGGGCTTCCCAGTTCCTGGGCTGAGCGGGCGCCGCAACACACTTCGCGGCGTTCGTTTCGATCATGGTTCGGTCTGCGGGGTGAAACACGTCGAGCACCGAACGGCCGACCAACTCATCGGCCGAATATCCCAGCTGCTCGGCGCCAAATGGGTTTACCGAGAGAACGGTACAGCTCGAGTCGACCATGAAATACATGGTGGGATTGTGTTCGAACACCGCCCGCCATCGCTCCTCGCTCTCCCGCAGCGCTTCCAGCGTACGGCGGCGATTTTCAATGTCGCTGGCGATCCCGTACCATTTCGAGATCGTTCCACGCTCGTTGCGGATCGGCATCAGGCGCAGCACGAACCAGCGATATTCCCCGCCGGCGCCGCGAAGACGCGCCTCTTTTTCGAAGGCCTGGCCGGCCGCAAGAGCGGCGCGCCATTCTTCCGGCCGACGATCTTCCGGGTGCAGCGCGTCCATCCAGCCCCAGCCGCGCAGTTGCTCCGCCGTCAAGCCGGTGTATTCGCGAAAGCGTTGATTCGAGAACTCGATTGCGCCGTCCGACGCCGCGTTCCAGACCAGGGCACGGATCGAATCGAGAAGGTTGGCCAGCTCATCTCGTTGAGCCCGCAGACGCCGGACGAGGCCGCCGACGAGTAGTGCGGTGATGAGGAATGCTGCGGCCGTTATAACCTCTTCCTGATGATCGATGCGAAAGGCGAAGACCGGAGGGGCAAAAAGATAAGCCAGGCACCCCACGGCAATCAGGGAAACGACAACCGGCGTGATGAAGCTGCCGGCAACGGACAAGAGCACGATCAGGATCAAATATGCGAAGGCGGTCGAAACCAGACGGAAGTCCAGCCAAGTGCATAGCCACGTCAGCAAGGCCAGCGCGACGACGCCGAGCAGGAGAGTGAGCGCCTCGCGCAGTAATACAGTGCCTGGAACGGGTTTGATCCACATCGCCAATCCGCCGAAATCCTGCCCCGCCGAAGCGATCGCGTGCCTCGGCCAACGTTCTCGGCGAACATAATGGCGGGCCGACCGCCCGCAAAGGAGACGAAACGTTCCTCCGATCCAATCGCTTATTGCGCCTTGCTGTATTTATCGATTCTTGCTCAGCGCCTCACGGCGGCGCGGTCGTGGCGCACTATGGCGCGCGGCGCGCGCTGGCACCTCGAACCGGAACACGGCGCCGCGCGGGGTGTTCGGGCTCGCCCACAGGCGGCCTCCGTGCGCCTCGACGATCGAACGACAGATCGCCAGTCCCATGCCCATGCCGCCGGACTTGGTGGTATAAAACGCATCGAACAGTCGCTCCATAACTTCCGATCTGAGCCCGGGTCCGGTGTCTGCTACTGCGACACGTACGCTGTTCTTTCCCTCCCCACGCGTGGCGATCAGCAACTCGCGCGAGCTGTCAATGTCAGCGCCCATCGCCTCGGCGGCGTTCATGATCAAATTGAGCAATACCTGCTGGAGCTGGATCTGGTCGCCATGCACGGACGGTAGCTCCTCGGCGAGGTCTACCTTGAGCAATATTCTGTTCCTGGTCATTTCGCTCCTGGCGAGCGCGATGACCTCCTGGACCGCCTCATTGATGTCCACGGGTTGATTGCGCGGCGGCGCCTTGTTGATCAGCGCGCGGATGCCGGCGACGATTTCGCCCGCTCGGTTGCCTCCTTTCACGATATCGGCGAGGCTCTGCCGTACTTCGCTTAAATCGACGGGCTGCATCGCGAGGAAGCGCAAGGCAGCTTCCGCGTTGGTGACGACGCCGGTGATTGGCTGGTTGACTTCGTGGGCGATCGAGGCGGTAAGCTGTCCCATGGTGGCGATTCGGTTGGCATGGGATAGCTTGTTTTGTGCGTCTTGACGGGCCTCTTCCGCGCGCCGGCGTTCGGTCACGTCAACGGATGTTCCGACGAATTCGACGACAGCGCCGGCTTCGTCCAAAACAGGATGCCCGAGGACGTGGAGGTATTTGATGGTGCCGTCCGGGTGACAGATGCGATAGTCCATTTCGAAATCCGTTTGCTCGCGGGAGCTTCGCTCGATGATCTCCCGGGTCATCGCCCGGTCGTCGGGGTGAATGCGCAGCATCCAATCGCGCCAGGACGGCATGCCGCCGGCCGGGTCGAAAGCGAACAGCCGGTGGTGCTCCTCGGACGAGTGGATCGGCTTCCGGTTCGCATAGTCGATTGCCCAGCTGCCCGCATGGCCTAGCCGCTGCGCTTCCGCCAGATAAGCTTCACTCCGCCGCAAAGCCTGTTCGGTCCGCTTACGATCTTCGATATCGGTCGCCGCGCCGTACCATTTGACGATTTTTCCCGTCTCGTCGCGCAGCGGCACGCCATGAATCAAGTGCCAGCGATATTGCCCGTCGGCTCTTCGCATCCGCACTTCGTTCACGACAGGTTCGCCGCTGACCAGCGCCGCGAGTCGTATTTGCTGATGTTTGCCGACGTCTTCCGGATGGTAAGCCGCCATCCAACCGGACCCCAAAGCCTCCTCGGCGGGGATGCCCGTGTATTCCGACCAGCGCCGGCTGACGTAATCAAAGGCCCCGTCCGGGCGACAGCTCCAGACCAACGTCGGAATCGTGTCGATGGCCAGCCGCAGCTGCTCCTCGCTCTTGCGCAAGGCCTCTTCGGCACGCCGGCGCGGATCGCGCGCCCGTGCAGCATCGCCCCGGACCCGCCAGCGCTTGCCGGCGCCGCCGGTCTGTGCGCGACTCATGCGCATTCCGATAAATCGCGGCCGGATGGGAAGACACGCGCTGCCTGAATGAGCGCCCGCTGGCCCGCGATGCTGGCGACGACTTTGGTCGGGATTGCCACAGCCCAAGCGCTCCGGCAGACCTTCGCCCGCCGCAATCTTAGCCCGGGATAAGGCTGAATCAATGACGGACTTTCCCGCCGCCAAATGCAGCTCGTCGACTGCCCGACACACGCCCCGCGCTGGCAGCGGGGCTGCAAGTGCGCGCGCGGCACCGGCAATCTAACCGTGATGCGGTTGAGCACTTGCTCTAGATTGCTCTATCACGCGTATTTTTGCTCATTAACCCATTCGATCTTTTGTGCCATGGCATTCCAACCGTCGGCCGCCTAACATATTGTAGGCCCCCGGGCGCAGCTGTTCGGCACGCGCTGCCGAGCTTTTTCCGTGATAGACTGGTGTTGAGTGGGCCGGAGAAATTGCAGGTAAGGAACATAGGCGTACTCGCCTCGGCCGTAATGGCGAAGCGGCTTTGCCGCGGAGGGTGATGTTTGAACCCGTCCTTACCAGTCGCCGCCGATCGAGAGAGCTCGCTCCGGCTGTCCTGGCAGGACAACGAGCGCGTGTTCCGCCGAGAATGGCGCGCCGGGACAGACGGCAAGCGCAACCCCGTTCTGGTCGTAGTCCCTGTCGCGAAGCAGCGGGCATCCGGCGGGCTCGATCTCTTCGCGCACGAATACGCGTTGAAGGATGAGCTGGAGAGCGCGTGGGCCCTCCGGCCGCTGGACCTCGCTCGCGAAGACGGCCGCGCCGTGCTGGTGCTCGAAGACGCCGGCGGCGAGCCGCTCGAGACGTTGCTCGGCGCAGCCATGGAAGTCGGGCGCTTCTTACACTTCGCTATCGGCATCGCCGCGGCCGTAGGGAAGCTCCACCAGCGCGGCTTCGTTCATAAAGACATCAGGCCGGCCAACATCCTGGTGAACTGCGCGGACGGAGGAGTGCGACTCACGGGCTTCGGCCTCGCCTCGCAGCGGCCGCGCGAACGCCAAGCACCCGAGCCGCCGGAGTTCATCGCCGGCACCCTCGCCTACATGGCGCCGGAACAAACCGGACGCATGAACCGCTCGATCGATTACCGCGGCGACCACTACTCGCTCGGCGTCGCATTTTACCGGATGCTTACAGGTCACCTGCCGTTCACGGCATCCGACCCCTTGGAATGGGTCCATTGTCATATCGCCAGAACGCCCGTTGCCCCGCGCGAGCGGTTGGGGAGCGTGCCGGCCCCGATCTCCGAGATCATCATGAAGCTGCTCGCCAAGACCGCGGAGGAGCGCTACCAGACTGCAACCGGTGTCCAGAGCGACCTTCGGCGCTGCCTTGACGCATGGGAGCGGAACGGGCGCATCGAGTCGTTTCCGCTCGGCGAGCACGACACACCCGACCGGCTGCTAATACCCGAGAAGCTGTACGGCAGGGCACGCGACGTCGAGACCCTGCTCGCCGCCTTCGATCGCGTCGTCAACAGCGGCTCTTCCGAGCTGGTGCTCCTCTCCGGTTACGCCGGGATCGGTAAATCCTCGGTCGTGCATGAACTGCATAAGGTCCTGATACCGTCTCGCGGACTCTTCGCGTCCGGCAAATTCGACCAATACAAACGCGACATACCTTATTCAACGGTGGTGCAGGCGTTTCAGAGCCTTGTGCGATCGCTTCTCAGCAGGAACGACGCGGAGCTTTCGAGCTGGCGCCAAGCGCTTGTGGAGGCGCTGGGGCCGAACGCTCGGCTGATCGCCGACCTGATCCCTGAACTCAAGCTCATCATCGGCGAGCAGCCGCCCGTCCCCGAGCTCGAGCCACAACAGGCACAAGGCCGTTTCCAGCTCGCATTGCGACGCTTCGTCGGCGTGTTTGCCCGATCGGAGCACCCGCTCGCGCTTTTCCTGGACGATTTGCAATGGCTCGACTCGGCCACACTGGACCTGATCGAGCATCTGCTGACCCACCCGGACGTTCGCCACCTCCTGTTGATTGGCGCCTACCGAGACAACGAGGTGGATTCCTCCCATCCGCTGATGCGCAAGGTCGAAGCGATCAAGCGCGCCGGCGCGCAGGTCGAGGAAATCACGCTTGCTCCGCTCGCCCGCGAACACGTCGGACAATTGATTGCCGACGCGCTGCGGTGCGAGACGAAGAGAGCGGCGCCATTGGCGCGACTAGCGCATGACAAGACGGCCGGCAATCCATTCTTCGCCATTCAGTTTCTTCAGGCGCTCGGGCAAGAGGGGCTGCTCGCCTTCGATCACGACGCGGCGCACTGGTCGTGGGACCTCGGCCGCATCCACGCGAAAGGTTACACCGACAATGTGGTGGACCTCATGGTCGGCAAGGTTACGCGCCTCCCAGCCAAAACGCAGAACGCGTTGCAACTGGTCGCCTGTCTCGGCAACTCCGCCGAGCTCGCGATGCTTTCGATCGTACTGCAGGCATCGGAGGAAGACGTCCACGCGGTGCTGTGGCCGGCGGTTCGCCAGGAATTACTCGAGCGGCTCCCGGGCGCCTACCGGTTCCTCCACGACCGGATACAAGAGGCGGCCTATTCATTGATCCCCGGCGGATCGCAGGCTGAGACCCATCTTCTGATCGGCCGCGTGTTGGTTGTGAGGACGCCGGCGGAAAAACTCGAGGAGACGATCTTCGAGATCGTCAATCAGCTCAACCGCGGCGCCGGTTTGATGTCCGCGCGCGACGAGCGCGAGCGGCTGGCTGAACTCAATCTTCTCGCGGGACGGCGGGCCAAGGCGTCGAGCGCCTATAGTTCGGCACTTGCTTATCTCACCGCCGGGGTCGCGCTGTTGCCGGAGGATTCGTGGGAGCGTCGGCGCGAGCTGACATTTGCGCTGGAGGTGCAGCGCGCCGAATGCGAGTTTCTCACCGGTGCGTTCGCCCAAGCAGAGCAGCGCCTGGAAGCCCTTGCAGAGAACGTGGCAGATACGGTGGAGCGCGCCGCCATCGCGTGCTTGCGCATGGACCTGTACCTCGTTCTCGATCAAAGCAGCCGCGCCATCGCCGTCGGCCTCGACTACCTTCGGCAGTTGGGCATTGAATGGTCGATGCATCCGGCGGAAGACGAAGCGCGTCGCGAATACGAGCGGATCTGGTCTCAGCTCGGGAGCCGAACGACCGAGGATCTCATCGAGCTGCCCTTGATGAACGACCCGGCATCCCTTGCCACGCTGGATGTTCTAACCAAACTGATAACGCCGACTTCTTATACCGATGCAAACCTGCTCGCCCTGGTTATCTGCCGGGCGGTCAATCTCAGCCTCGATTATGGCAACAGTGACGGCTCTTGTTCTCCATATGTGGTGCTCGGCTTGATTGCGGGACCCCGCTTCGGTGACTACCAGGCGGGATATCGCTTCGGACGGCTCGGCTATGACCTCGTCGAGCAGCGGGGACTGCAGCGTTTTCAGGCCAGGATCTATCTCGACTTCGGAAGCCAGGTCCTGCCCTGGGCGCGGCATGTCCGCGACGCACGTGACGTGGTGCGCCGCGCGTTCGACGCCGCGAACAGGAACGGTGACCTCGCCTACGCGGCCTACTCCGGCCCCCAGGTAACCACGAACCTTCTCGCGGCAGGCGATCCTCTCATTGACGTGCAACGTGAAACGGAGAAGGCGCTCGCATTTGCGCAAAAGGCGCAATTCGGAGTTGCCATCGACCGCAGCGCCGCTCAGCTCGCGCTGATTCGGAGTCTTCGCGGACTGACTCAAACGTTCGGCCGTTTCGACGATGAAGGATTCAACGAGAGTGCGATCGAGCGACGGTTTTCTGACAATCGCGATTTGGCTCTTGCTGAATGCCCATATTGGATTCGAAAGCTGCAGGCGCGCTTTTTTGCCGGCGACTATGCAGCTGCCATCGAAGCTGCGTCACGGGCGCAACCGCTGCTATGGGCGTTGCTGTCTTTCTTCGAAACGGCCGAATATCATTATTATGCCGCGCTCTCGCGCACCGCATCCTGCGATGCGGCGTCGGTCGACCGCCGGCATCATCATCTCGACGTATTGGCCAGCCACTACCGGCAGCTCCAAGTATGGGCGGAGAATTGCCCGGAGAATTTCGAAACCCGTGTCGCGTTGGTGGGTGCCGAGATCGCGCGGATCGAGGGCCGCGAGCTCGACGCCGAGCGGCTCTACGAGCAGGCCATCCGCTCGGCACGCGCGAACGCCTTTGTGCATAACGAAGCAATCGCCTACGAGCGCGCGTCTGCCTTTTACCGGACACGCGGCTTGGACCAATTCGCCGATCTCTATCTGCGTCACGCCCGGAACGGCTACCTTCGTTGGGGTGCCGACGGGAAGGTAAAGCAGCTCGAACAATCATACCCACAGCTCACATACGACTCGCCTGTCGCCGGGCCGACGAGCATGATCGAGGCATCGGTTGAGCGCCTGGATCTCGCGACCGTGATCAAACTTTCGCAAGTGGTGTCGGGTGAGATCGTCCTCGAGAAAATGATCGACACGCTCATGCGCACTGCGATGGCGCAGGCGGGCGCCGAGCGGAGCCTCCTCATTCTTTCACGCGGAACCGAGCGGCTTATCGCCGCCGAAGCCACGACCAGCGGCGACGCAGTGACCGTGCAGCTACGCGAAGAGACCGCGACCGCGGACGCGTTGCCGGAGTCGGTCCTCCACTATGTCATGCGCACGCAGGAAAGCGTCATCCTTGACGACGCCGCGGCCGAGCCCTCGTTTGCTGCCGATCCTTACATCAGCCGACACCGCGCCCACTCCATCCTGTGCCTGCCCCTCCTTAATCAGGCAAAGCTCATCGGGGCGCTCTATCTCGAGAACAACCTGGCGCCGCGCGTGTTCGCGCCGGCCCGGATCGCGGTGCTCAAGCTGCTCGCCTCGCAGGCGGCGATCTCGCTGGAGAATACCCGCCTATACCGCGATCTCGCCGAACGGGAGGCGAAGATCCGGCAACTGGTCGACTCCAACATCATCGGGATTTTCATCTGGGATTTCGACGGACGCGTTCTTGACGCCAACGACGCATTTCTTCGCATGGTGAACTACGACCGCGAGGACCTGGTCGCGGGCCGCATACGATGGACGGAGCTGACGCCGCCCGACTGGCGCGACCGCAACAATGCAAGAATCGCAACGCACAGAATCACTGGTCACTTTCCGCCGTACGAGAAGGAATATACCCGAAAGGACGGCACGCGGGTGCCGGTGCTGATGGGTGGGGCGACTTTCGAACAGAGTGGCAACCAGGGTATGGCCTATGTGCTCGACCTGACCGAGCGCAAGCGGGCGGAAGAGGCGCTGCGCGAGGGCGAGCGGCGCTACCGCGAGGCGCAGATGGAGCTGGCGCACGCGCACCGCCTTGCCACGATGGGGCAGCTCACCGCCTCGATCGCCCATGAAGTCAACCAGCCGATCACGGGCGTCGTCACCAACGCGCACGCTGGCTTGCGCTTCCTCGACGCGCGGCCCATCGATCTCGGCGAAGTGCGGCAGATCCTGGAAGACATCGTCAAAGGCGGCAATCGGGCCGGCGCGGTCGTGGGTCGAATCCGCGATCTCATCACAAAAGCGCCGCCACGAAACGATCGCCTGGACATAAACGAAGCGATTCCCGAAATCATCGAGTTTGCCCGCGGCGAAACGTTGAGGAGCGGTGTGCAGGTAAAGACTGCGCTAGCCGAGCATCTGCCGCACATCCGCGGAGATCGCGTCCAGCTCCAGCAAGTGATACTCAATTTGATTCTCAACGCCGTCGAAGCGATGGCGGGAATGACCCAGGAATCACGCAGTCTGTTGATTACGACCGGGAAGGCGGAGTCCGGCGGCGTGCTCGTGTCCGTGCGCGATACCGGGCCGGGACTCCCGCCGGCGGCGCTCGAGCACCTGTTCGAGCCGTTCCATACCACCAAGCCGAACGGCATGGGCATCGGGTTGTCGATTTGCCGTTCGATCGTCGAGGCGCACGGCGGGCGATTGTGGGCGGGCGCGAACAGCCCGCGCGGCGCCGTGTTTCAATTCACGCTCCCGGTCGATTCGGGCCCGGCATCGTGACAGGCGGGTCGCCGGCCGAACGATAAAATCACAGCGACTTGACGGCAGCGATTACCTTGTCGGGCGTGAACGGAACCGAGCGCAGCCGCGCGCCGGTCGCCTCGAACACCGCGCCGGCAATCGCCGACGGCACGACCGCACAGGTCGGCTCGCCGCCACCCCACGGGACCGTCTCCGGCCGATCAATGAGATCGATCGCGACCTCCGGAATTTCCGGGAAGGTGATGATCGGATAGCTGGCCCAGTCAAGGCTCGTGACCATCGAGCGGTCGAAGGTCACCTGCTCTTTGAGCACGCGGCTCACGGTCTGCACGATGCAGCCTTCGATCTGGTTGCGCAGCCCGTCCGGGTTGATGATCTGCCCGCAGTCGTGCGCAACATAGAAGCGCTTGGCCGCGAGCACGCCGGTCTTGCGGTTGATCTCGACCTCGGCCACGACCCCAACATAAGTGCGCACCAGCTCGTATTTGACGTAGGCGATCCCGCGCCCGGTCACGACATCGGCGTTGCGGTCGGGCTTCGGGCGCTCGCGCCATTTGCTCAAGGCGGCGAGACGCTCGAGCAGCTCTTGGCCGCGGGCGTCGGCGATGTATTTCAGGCGAAACTCGAGCGGATCGCTGCCGAGCGCGGCGGCAATCTCATCGATGAAGGACTCGTTCGCGAAGGTGTTCTGCAAGCGGCCGGGCGAGCGGATCCACGCGGGTCGCAGCGGCGTCGAAGCCAGCCGATGCGCCGTGGTCGTGATATTCGGAAAGGCATAGGGGATCGCCAGGTCATTGAGGACGCCGCCGGGATTGAGCTTGCCGAGACTGTCCAAGCCGGCGAGATCGGCGCCGGTCAACGCGACGAAGCCGGCCGCGCCGTCGGGCACGAATAATTCCGATTCCCAGGCGGTGACATTCCCGCCCGGATCGATCCCGGCCCGCAAGTCGAGCAGCGTCGGGGGTCCCTTGGGATCCCAGCCATGTTCGTCCGCACGCATCCACTGCACGCGGACGGGTTGGCCGACCGCGCGAGCGAGCAGGGCTGCGTCCGACGCCGCATCTTCGTGGCCGTTGCGGCCGTAGCAGCCCGCGCCCTCGAGATAAATGCAGCGCACATCGTCGTCGGAAACTGCGAGCGTCGCGGCGAGCTGCTTGCGCAGGTCGTGGGTCGCTTGCGAGGCGGTCCAGCAGGTGAGCTTGCCGTCGGCAAAGCTGGCAACGGCACACGAGGGGCCGATCGATCCATGGGTGTGGATGGCGAAATCGTAGCTCGCAGAGAGCTTACGCAGCGATGCGTCGAAGGCCGCGCGCGAGGCGCCGGTCCGGCTGGTGACGTCGTTGCGCACGATCGGGGTGTTGCGAACGTGCTCCCAGATCTTGCTCTGCTCGGGCAGTCCGGCCCATTTCGACCAGATCACGCTCAGTTGCTGGGCGCCCTTGATCGCGCTCCACTCGCTCTCGGCAACGACGCCGAGGAAGTTTTTGATCCGCACCACCTTCACGATGCCGGGAATATGCGCAACCGACGACTCGTCATAGGAGACGAGCGTGGCGCCGAAACCGGAAGGCCGCACGACCCGGCTGTGCAACATGCCGGGCAGCTTGAAATCCTGCATGTAGGTGAAGCGGGCATGCACCTTGTCGGGGATGTCCAGGCGGCGCACCGGCTTGCCGACGATCGTATAGTCGGCGGCAGGCTTCGTCGGTGCGTGTTCGTCGATGTCGAGCGCCAACGTGGTGCCGTCGACGACGCTGCCGATCGGCAATCGCTGCCCGCGTCCGTCACCGACCACGCCGTCGCGGATCGACAGCGCCGAGATATCGCTTCCCAGGCGCGCGGCGGCCCGGCGCAGAATCGCGCGGCGGGCGGTGGCGGCCGCCCGCCGCAGCTGCATCCCACCGTTCTGGATCGAGAAGCTTCCCGACGTGGTTCCCTGATCGGGGGTGAGCGCGGTGTCGCCCTCGATGAGCGTCACGTGGCTCATCGGCACATCGAGCTCCTCCGCGACCATCTGGGTCAGTGCGGTGCGCACGCCGGTGCCGAGGTCGACCTTGCCGGAATAAACCGTGACGCGGCCGTCCGTGGCGATGGCAAGGAAGCCATCGACGCGATTCGGGGAGACGGTTTTGCCTCCGGCAGATGTTTGAGCCCCGGCACGCGCCCAGGGCAGGCTGAAGGAAACGATGAGCGCGGCGCCGGTTTGCAGCAGGGCGCGTCGATCGATCATCTCCTTCATTGGCCGCTCTCAGGCGCCGGCGGCGCGCATCACCGCGCGCACGATGCGCAGGTGCGTTCCGCAGCGGCATAAATTGTTGGCCAGCTCCGCCTTGATCTGCTGCTCGCTGGGTTTCGGATTGCGCGCGAGGAATGCGGCCGACTGCATGATCATGCCGTTGATGCAGTAGCCGCACTGCACCGCCTGCTCGTCGACGAAAGCTTGCTGGACCGGATGCGGCGCGGCATCGGTACCGAGCCCCTCGAGCGTGACGATCCGCCCCGTCACGCTCGACAGCGGCGTCACGCAGGACCTTACCGCCGCTCCGTCGACGTGGACCGTGCACGCACCGCACTGGCCGAGGCCGCAGCCGAACCGCGGCCCATGCAGACCAAGCTCGTTGCGCAGAACGTAGAGCAGCGGCGTGTCGGGATCATCCACCGCGACCGAAACCGTCCGGCCGTTTACGTTGAGGGATCGGGGCGCCACGTGCGGTTCTCTGATTAATCATGCGGCGGCGAGGCTGCGCGCCGGCGGCGCCATGAATTCCGGGCCGACCGGATCGGTCACCGCCGCGGCGACGATGCGATCGATCTCCGCCCTCGCGGACGCATCGAGCGCCCAGCCGCTCACCTCGTCAATCGGCTCGAGTTGGCCCGGATGGCGGGCGCCCCACAACGCGGTGGTGACGCCCTGGTCGAGCATCCAGCGCACCGCCAACTGGATCACACGCTTGCCGAAACGGCGCCGGGCAAATTCGTCGAGCCGTTCCACGGCGGCGAGATATTGCGCGAACCGCGGCTGCTGAAACTTGGGATCCGCGCGGCGAAGATCGTCGCCGGTGAATTTCGTATCGGCCCGCATGCGGCCGGACAGGAGCCCGCGGCAGAGCGCGCCATACCCAAAGATCGCGATGTTGTTCTTGCGGCAGTACGGCAGGACCTCCGCGTCGATACCACGCTCGAACAGATTGTACGGCGGCTGAAGCACGTGGATCGGCGCCACCCGCCGGAACAGCTCCATCTGCGCGACGGAAAAATTGCTCACGCCGATCGCGCCGATCTTGCCCTGTTCGAACAGGGTGCGCATGGCGCCGGCCGTTTCTTCCATCGGCACCAGCGGATCCGGCCAATGCACTTGATAAATGTCGATGTGGTCGGTCTGCAGCCGTCGCAGCGAATCGTCGACCTCCTTGAGGATGCGTGCGCGGCTGGCGTTGCGGAAAACCGTTCCGTTCTGCCATTCAAGGCCGACCTTGGTGGCGATGCGCACGCGCGAGCGCAGGCCTCCGGCAAACGCCTTGCCGACGATTTCCTCGGAATGCCCGAAGCCGTAGGCGGGGGCGGTGTCGATGAGATCGACGCCGTGTTCGACGGCGGCACGCAGCGTCGCAATCGACTCGGCCTCGTCGGTTCCTCCCCACATCCAGCCGCCAATGGCCCAAGTGCCCAAAGCCACCCGTGAGACGTCGAGCGATGTGCCGGAAATGCGGGCGTGTTCCATGGTCGATAACTCCGTCAGCCAGCGCGATGATCGCCGGTTCATCAAGCCCCGTTGATACATCTAGGATGGCGTCGGCTCGGCGTTTGCGGCGCATTGCTGACAATGTCGCGCGATTGCTGACCGCGAATTGGCGGAGAATGTCACGCTGATTTGTATGAGCAAGGCAATGCGCTTTCGGAGAATCAACCCAGATAACGGACAAGGGCACAATCAAACAGGAGAAAATGTCGTGCGTTCACTGCTTATTTCGACCGCCGTTGCGGTCGCTGTCTTAGGCGCTGCGGCGCCGGCGATGGCGGCAGCCTCGGCCGGCGATCCCGTGCAAGTCGCGACGAGCGGCGTCACGCCGGTCGCCCATCACCCGCATTACATCAACGGCCGCGTTCCGCGCGCTCTGCGCGGATTCGACGATCCCGGTTACGCCTATCATGGCAATATCAACGGCTGCGCCGAAGATCTCGGCTATGGCCGCTGGGAATCTTGCGATTACTGATCGGGCGGCGGATGGCGCACGACAGAGGAAGGAAAGAGAAACAAATTCTCGCCGCCCCCTGTCGGGCGTCTCTCTCCGTGGGTTGGTTGGTTCGATCGTGATTCGCCAAACGGACGGCGTATCGCGCGAGCGAGACGTTCTAAAGCGTGACGACTAACGTCTAGTGCCGCCACCCACATGGATGATTCGGCTGACCAGCATGGATGATACGCTTCGGCCGAGTGCCGCACTAAGTATTTGATTACGCTAAAACAGGAGGCAATCATGAAATACGTTGCGTTCGCGCTTGCGACACTGTTCACCGCCGTCGGCACCCAGGCCAGCTTCGCCGCCTATCGTCAGCCCGGCCAACGAGAGGCGCCACCCGCCCTCGCCGCCCGGATGGCACTGCCGGAATGCGGGTTCGCCGCGACCGAATCCTTTGGCCCAAACGGCTTCCAGCTGTGCGACGGCCGGAATATCTACGGCGGCAACACGGTCAAGCGTCCCTTCCAACGTTGGTAAGGCGGCCCGGGGCCGTTCCCCGCCTTTGGCGGGACAGGAGCTTCGAGACGGCCGCGTACGAGTGCCGCGGCCTCCTCGGAGCGTCGCATTTTCTAAGCTACAGCTTCATGCCGTGACGTTCAGCGCCGATCCGGATGCATGAAGCCATCCGTGAGCGTCTGCATGAAGCTCACCAACGCGTCTTCGTCCGCGTCGGATAACCCAAGCCGCCCGACCCGCTTCGTATTGATATTGTCGGTCGACTCCGGCACCGGCCAGCACGTCGTGCCTTCTCCGGGGTCGTTTTCGCGGCAGCGCGGCAGCACGTCGCGCGTGTTGTAGAAATGTACGATGGATTTGAGGCTCGTGAAGTAACCGTTGTGTCCGTAGGCCTTGATAAAACCGGAATACGGCCGCTTGTCCACATTGCGCAACGTCGGCACCTGAAAGCGCCCCTGGTTGGCGGGGGCGAGCGGCAGCCAGCGCGAATCCACGGCGGACGGCTGGCTCAGCAGATGGCCGTTGGCAAGAAAGCCGCCGACACCCAGATCGACGAAAGTCGCTCCAGCCGGGTTGGCGACGTAGCCGCGCGGGTCTGGCTTCCCCTCGGCGTAGTAGGGAAGACGCGGATTTGCCGGAGTCCCGATATTGCTGGCGGTGAAATCGGTGAAGAGCGGATCTTCGCCCGGCCCGCCGTCGCGGTGGCAGGCGTTGCACTGCCCTTTTCCCCGGAACAGAGCGTAGCCCGCCTGCTCCTGCGGCGTGAATTGCGCCTGGCCTGCCTGAACCGCGTCGAACTTGGAGGTGAAGTTCGTCACCTCCGCGGACGCCTCGTAGCCGGCAATCGACTGCGCCATCTGATCGTAGGTGCTTTGAGCCCGGCCGCGGTCGACGTCCGTGAGATGGACCGGCGCGGGATCGCTTGCGCGCGGAGGGCCCGGCTCGTTGCAGACCTGCTCGACGTCGGCGGGCCATTTGATGGCGAAGGCCTGCGGGCCCCACACCGTTTCAAACAATCCGCGATACGGCCGCTGCGACGCCCGGTAAACGGCGCAGGCAAAGTCGGCCAGGCCCATTTCCACGGGATTGGTCGGCGGGCCCTGCGCCTGCTCGGCCGCCGGGTTGCCCAGGCGCCGCCCGGTCGCACGCATGTCCCAGAAATTCCCGCCGACGAGATCGCCCTGACCGGGATTGTAGTGCAGCACCGGTGAAAGCGGCGCGTAGGCGTGCGATTGCGGCTTGCGGTCGCTAAAGCGCGTACGCACGGAGCCCGGGTAAGCACCGGTCGTGCGATTGAGCTCCGACACCGGCCCGGTGAATCCCGTCTCGGGCGTATGACAAAAAGCACAGGCCTCGTTGCGATTGACCGAGAGCTGTTTGTCATAAAGCATCAATTTGCCGAGCAGCTCGACCTGCTGGACCTGGTTGTCCGGCGGTTGGGCGAGGCGCGCGAGCGTCTCGCCTTCGATCCGGTCGATCTCGGCCTCGACCTGGGCGATCTCCCGCAGGGCTTGCGGGGAAAGGGTTGTGGTCGGCTCTTGCGCCGGCGCCGCGGCGGGACCCAGCGCGGCTGCGATCACCACCGGCACGAAAATCCAACAACTGGTTTGCTGCCGTCGCTCCACTCAAGCCTCGATTCGGATTCTTCCGGCTCATTGGACGCCGGCTGGAGCGTCCCTGCGACAAAGCGACAGTGCAAGGAAGCCGGCCGCCGGAAGCTATGCGCGAGTGACTGTCTCCGCTTATTCAGAATTGCGGAAAAACTATCAGAATTGTCGCCGGCTACGCGGCACGCGCTGCTTCCATAGTTTTCGCGGCGGCCCGCCGCGCTCGAATAGTCCCGCAAGATCGAAGCAACAGGCGCAATAGCCGTGAAGCGCACGATCGATCGGCGCACCACCTCGCTCCAGGCCTGCTGCCGATCAACCCGTGAAGGCCGTTATGGCTCTCGACCCCGCGACCCGCGCTACCATGCTGGCGGCCGTTCCACGGCTCCGCGCCTTTGCCCTCGCGCTGTGCCGCAACCCGGACCGAGCGGACGACCTCGTTCAAGAGACGATCGTACGCGCGTGCGACAGCATCGATACCTTCCGCCCCGGCACCAACATGCCGGCGTGGCTCACGACCATTCTGCGCAATCGGTTCTATTCCGAGCACCGTCGGCGTTGGCGGGAGGTGGAGGACGTGGGCGGAGCCCAGGCCGCTACCCTGATGACGCTTCCGGACCAAGTCACCTCTCTCGAGCATAAGGAGCTACGCGCCGCGCTCGCCCGCTTGCCGGACGAGATGCGGGAGGTTCTTCATCTGGTGTTCGTATCCGGCTTGTCTTATGCGGAAGCCGGACAGGTTTGTGGCTGCGCGGTCGGGACGATCAAGAGCAGGGTGCATCGTGCGCGCGCGCTGCTTGTCCGCATGCTGTCGATCAAGAGACCGGCCGATTTGTTCGACGACCCGATTCCCCAGGCCGTTATCATCGCCGCAGAGCATCGGCGGACACATCACGCCGTATAGCCGCACGTAGCGGCGTCGGTGCGATCCGCCCGGGCGGCAATTTCGATCCAAGGCAAAAAAAGTGCGGTCGGCCCGGGGGACGGAGGCCGACCGCGATGAAACCGGTCGCAGGGAGGAGAGACGACCGGGCACCTGTGATTTAATCCGGCGCGCCAAGACGACTTTATTGCAATTGCTGCATTTGCCCCGTGTTTGCGGATTTGGCGCCAGCGGCACCGGGTGCCGCCAAATCCGAAACGAAGGTATGGGCTTCGTCAACCGAGTGTGGGATGCCGCGCTACCTGCGTAGGAATGAATTGGCGTCTTCCCCGGTTATTTCACCTAGCGAGGGCCAATCGCGCGAATCGATCGACCCTTTTGAGGTCACGGGAGAAACGCCATGACCGGATCGATGCAACTTCCGCCGGGCGGCGCGCTGGCGAAGGCATTTCACTCGCTCCGTAAGGGTTTTTTCGATCCTTACCGACCCGAGCTGCACTACATGCGTGGGCCCGGCCCGAAATGGCGGGAGAAGCACGAAGGGAACGCGCCGTTCAACATCGTGAGGCCGCGCCGGAGCGCGGGCCTGCGTTGGGTGAACGACGATGCGCATCCAGCGGCACATTGAACGCAGGGAGCCGCACCCATGGACACCACGCAGACTTCAGCAGGCCCGGTAAGGCATTCGCTGCAGCCCAGGTTCGTTCTCGTCAACAACCGCGTACCGCGCACGGACGCGTACTGTGCGCTGTGCTGCGGGAAGATCGAAAGGGGCTACGTGCGCGACCCGCAGACGCGCCTGCTCTATTGCGATCCTCATTGTTTCAGCGGCCACGAAAAGATGGCGATGGCCGTCATCGTGAACCGATCAAGGAGGGCGTCATGAAATGCTCGCATCCCATGTGCAATCGGGCAGTCGGCCTCGTCTCGCACCGGCGCTGGTTCGGCACGGGTCTCTACTGCTCACGCAGTTGCCGCGACAACTACGCGGCGCCACGATCGGAACGAGCCTCTCCGCTGCCTGACGATGCCAAGCTCTTTGCCTGGCTGTTTGCGCCGCCAAGCGCGCATGCACCCCGAGCGCTCGCTCCGGCGACGGTGCGCGTGCGAGCGCGCAAAATTTGATTCCTGATCGCCGCGCAGCCTGCGTCGCGCGCAGCGGCATTCATTACGGTCGCCGCGGTATTGCAACCCCTTTACCCGTCGCAGACGGCCTTTCGCGCAAGATCACAACAGCGAGAGCACGCTCACCACAGTAAGCTGAAGTGCCCGGCGCTATAACAAATAGCCAGGAGTCCGAACGTCGCGCAATTCTTGTTCGGAGCGCAGGGGCATGCAAGGACCTCTCTCTCGTCGACGTTTTATCCGCACGGCCGGCGTGGCGACGCTGGCCTTAGGGCCGCTGCGTGCGCTTGCCGACACAACGGTCAAGCTGCCCTTGCCCGGGGGACCGGACGAGCGTGAGATCACCACCGCTTTTCCCCAGAAAGGCGCGCTCATCCTCCAGCGCACCCGCCCGCCCCTGCTTGAAACACCGATGGAAGTGTTCGACAGATCGGTATTCACGCCGAACGACCAATTTTACGTGCGCTGGCACTGGGCCGGGATTCCAAACGAAGTCGACGTGAACAGCTTTCGGCTGAGCGTGCATGGGCACGTGGACCGACCCCTGTCGCTCTCACTCGACGAGGTGCTCGCACTGCCGCAGGTCGAGCTCGCGGCGATCAACCAATGCTCGGGCAACTCGCGCGGTTACTTTCAGCCGCGCGTTTCCGGCGCGCAGTGGTCGCATGGAGCCATGGGCAATGCGCGCTGGACCGGCGTCAGCCTCAAGACCGTGCTCGATCGCGCCGGGGTGAAAGCCGGCGCCGTCCAGGTTCGCTTCAGCGGTCTGGACGAGGCGGTGCTGCCCGACGCACCGAAACTGATGAAGTCGCTGGCCATCGATCACGCCCGGGACGACGAGGTCATGCTCGCCTACGCGATGAACGGCGAACAGCTTCCGTTGCTCAACGGCTTTCCGCTGCGCCTGATCGTGCCCGGCTGGTACTCCACTTATTGGGTCAAGATGCTCAGCGACATCGAGGTGCTCGACCAGCCCGATATGAATTACTGGATGGCGACCGCCTATCGGATTCCCGATACGCCGCACGCCAACGTCCACCCCGGACAAACCGGTTTCAAGTTGGTGCCGATCAGCCGGATGGTTCCGCGTTCGCTCATCACCAATATCAAGTCGGGCGCCACGCTGCAGTCCGGCGCTCCGACCCTCGTACGCGGCATCGCGTTCGGCGGCGACACCGGCGTCGCGCGCGTCGACTTTTCCAGCGACGGCGGTGCGAGCTGGCAGCCGGCGCAGCTCGGCAAGGACGAAGGTAAATACAGCTTCCGGCAATGGCAGATCAGCTTTACGGCGCCGACAAGGGGAAGCCGGGCGCTGATGGTCCGTTGCACGAGCAGCAGCGGCGAAACCCAGCCCGCCGCGCCGAATTGGAATCCGGCGGGTTTCATGCGCAACGTCGTCGAACAGACCCCCGTCGTCGTAGTGTGAGGCGAACATGCGGCGCCACGCGCTCCTCTCCGCCCTCTTCGCAATCGCCGCGCTCGTGCCGCTGAGTGCGGATGGCGCCGTCAAGCCGGTGCTCAAATCCGTCAACGTCGACCTGCCGCCCGGCGATCGCATGTTTCCGCAGCGGCCCGGCGCGGAAGTTGCCAACAACAACTGCCTCGCCTGCCATTCCGCCGGAATGGTGCTCACACAGCCGGCGCTGTCGAAAGCACAATGGCACGAAGAGGTCGAGAAGATGCGCAATGCCTACAAGGCACCGATCGACCCCAAGGACGTCGATGCGATCGTCGACTACCTCGTCAGCCTCAGAGGAGGGAAATAGAGGGGCGCCCTCCCGGCATGAATGACGCCGGCTGCGGTTCCCCAGCCCTAGAACCGGAAGGAGACCGGCGATGCTCTGGAGACTCACCCTTGCGGCCGTGCTGGTCGTCGCGAGCGCGTCATGGGCTCACGACGTCATGCGTCATGAAGCCTCCGCGAACCGAACGGATACCGGCTCAGTCGCTTCTTCGAGCGGTGAGGCCGCGTATCTCGCCGAAAACGACGCCGCCATGACGAAGATGATGAACGACATGATGGTGAAGCCGACCGGCGACGTTGATCGCGACTTCACCGCCATGATGATCCCGCATCATCAAGGCGCCATCGACATGGCCCGGGCGGTGCTTCGCTATGGCCACAACGAGCAGATCCGGCGCATCGCCCAGGAGATCATCGTCGATCAGCTCCAGGAAATCGCCGCGATGCGGCTTGCCGTCGGCGAGCCGCTCCCGCCTTCGACGGCCGCCCCGACCCAGGTCTCGCCGCCAAATGTCGCCGAACCGCACCCAGCGGACCATCACTCGATCCATCAGGTGGGACAGGAGCACTGACATGAACCGCGCACTCACCATACTGGCTGCAACCACAGTGGCTGCAACCGGGCTGCTGACGATCCACTCCGCTTGGGCGGGCCAGGCACCGGGCGCTGCTTCCGACCCGGACGTGGCGGTGAGCCATCGCGACCGCGTTTATGCGGCGGAGCAGTTCTCAAACACGGTGTCGGTCACCGACCCTGCCTCGAACAAGCTGCTCGGCGTCATCCGCTTGGGCGATCCGCAGCCGGGGAATCTGAGCCCGCTCTATCGCGGCCAGGTGCTCGTGCACGGCATGGGGTTCTCCCCCGATCACAGGACCCTCGACGTCGTGTCCATCGGCACGAATTCGGTTTCGTTCATCGACACCGCGACGAACGCCGTGAAGCACATCGCCTACGTCGGCCGCGCGCCGCACGAAGCCTTCTTCACGCCCGACGGCAACGAGGTCTGGGTCACAGTCCGTGGCGAGGATTATGTCGCCGTGCTCGATGGCCACACCTATCAGGAAAAGCTGCGGATCAAGGTGCCGAACGGCCCCGGCATGCAGATCTTCTCGCCCGACGGGAAGTACGGCTATGTTTGCTCGTCTTTCACGCCCGAAACCGTGGTGGTCTCCGTTGCCGATCATCAAATCGTCGGCCGGGTACCCCAGGCGAGCCCGTTCTGCCCGCTTATTGCGGCATCACCTGACGGCACGCAAGTGTGGTTCACCCTGAAAGACGTGGGCAAGACGCAGGTGTTCGACGCACGCCCGCCGTTTGCGTTGCTCAAGACGCTCGACACCGGACCTATCACCAACCATCTCAACTTCGTCCGCAACGCCAATGGCAGCTTCGCGTACGTCACTATCGGCGGGCTCAATGAGGTGAAAGTCTTCCGCACCGATGATTTCCGGCAGGTCGCGACCATACCGGTCGGCAAATTGCCGCACGGCATCTGGCCGTCCGGCGATGGGACGCGCGTCTACGTCGGCCTCGAGAACGCCGATGGCCTCGCCGCCATCGATACGCTCTCAAACAAGGTGATCGCGACGATTCCAATCGGCCAGGCGCCGCAGGCCCTCGTCTATCTGCCCAATGCGGTGCCGGAGGGCGATGGAACGCAGGGGCTGCAGCCGCTGGGGGTCGCCGGCGAGGCCGCCCATCTCGCGATGCGGGCGCCGTCAGGCGCAAGCGAGGACGCTCCCGCGCCGACCAGCGTCTCGTTGTTCGACCAGGGCCTGACCCAAGTGCTGCAGGCCGCGGTGACCGGACTCGAGCCGAAGCAATCGTACGTGTTGGCGCTTTCTTCCGATCGGAGCGGCCACGGCGCGTTGGAGTCGCTGACGACGTTCATGACCAATCCGGCAGGCTCCGCCATCGTCAACGCGGTCGGCCCGATCAGGCAGATCGTGCAGAACCAGCAGCAGGCCGAGCGGCGCTACCTCGTCATCGTCCAGGGCAACCCGCAGGAGCACGGCGCCCCCGTACAGGTCCAAACGGATTAGATCCGCCTGCCGCGGCGCCGCTGCGATATAACTCGAATGCGGCGCCGCCCCTTCACCGCTCGCCACCGCGCGTGCGCCGGTTCCAGATGATCGGCGAAGTTCAGCAGCGGCTGCCGCACGAATTGCTTAGGATCCGACCGCTGACGTTGCCGATCTCTGAACCTGTCCGCTCGCCGGCGTCTGCGTCGAAGGATCGATCCGGGCGCTGATGACGCCAATTCCAATGGCCAGCAATAGAAGGACAAGGGCAAACACATAACCTGCGACAGCCCCTACAATGGATGGCACGTTTCATTGAAAAACTCCGTTTCACTCGCTGGGCTTCGCGCCACCGTTGACGGGCCGGCGGGCAAAATCCTCTACGAATACCTCGATCGGCAGACAGTGGTTGATCACGTAGGTGCCGTACTTGCAGTCGTGCTTATCGGGTTGGCCCGCGCCGCTCGCGTCCCGGGCGCGGGAAAGCAGCGTGTAGCGGCCCGGCGTTCTCGGCGTCCGCCAATCGAACTTCCACCGCCGCCAAGCGTAGCGTCGCGCGGGGTCGAGGAGTTGCGCCTCGGCCCAGGTTCGGCCGCCGTCGGCGCTCACTGAAACTGCGGTCACGTCGCTCTCGCCGGCCCAGGCGGCGCCGAAAACCGTGTAGACGCGGTCCGCCGGCAATGTTTCATAAACGCGCGGCCGCGCGATTTCCGACTTGAGCTGCATTTCGCCCAACGCACGCCGCACCGGGTTTCCATCCAATGATTCCCAGTAACCATAGTCCGTAGTCTGCCAATAGCCGTGGAACGGCTGGCGCACCGCTGCGATGCGCGTGAGCCACTTGACGGACGCCATGCCGTAATGACCGGGCACGATCGCGCGGACCGGAAATCCATGATCGGGCGTAAGCTCGCGACCGTTCATCTGATAAGCGATGAGGACTTCCGGCTGGAGCGCCTTGGCGCGCGGCACGCTCCAGGCATACGCCATCGGGTCGGCCGGCCGGGGCTCTTCCTTCGGCGTTCCGCGGTCGGCGCCTTCGAGCACAATCTCGCAGGCATCGTCGGCCAAGCCAGCACGGCGCAGCAACGTCCGCAGGGGCACACCGGTCCATTCCGCATTGCCGGCGGCGCCGAGCTCCCACTGGGCGCCTTGCACCTGCGGGACGAGAAAAACCCGGCTGTTGCCGGCGCACTCGAGCGTCGCGACTCGCGTTTCCGCAGGCAGCCTACGCAATTCCCCGTAACTTAAAACAAACGGCTGCCGAACCGCGCCGTCGATGTGCAGCCGGTAGGCCGCACGATCCAAGGCCGGCGTCGGAAAATGGCTGCGAATGTAGAACAGCTCCGTCGGCGTCAGATACCCATCGAGCCGATCGAACGGCGACTCGAGATTTCTCGGCTCTCTTTGCCGGATGATCAGACCTGCCGAAGAATGTTCCACTTTTCGTCTCCTGTGGTGGTCGGTCGTGCCGCCCGGATCCGGGGCGTCACTCGGCCGGACTGCGGGCGGCTGCCGCCGCTTGCTCCTGGACGAGCCAGACGAGGGCGCCGTGCACGCCGGCGGCAACGATGGCGCCGACGAGCGGCGCGATCGTGTAGAGCCACGCATCGACGAAATTCCCCGTGGCCACCATCGGGCCGAGCGCCCGCGCCGGATTGAACGGGGCGCCGGTCAAAGCGCCGCCCATAATGATATTGAGCGTGAGAGTCATGCCGATCGCGAACGGCGCGAGACTGCCGGCGCGGCCGGCGACCGCCGTGCTCAGCACCACGGTCACCAGGAAAAAGGCGAGCGTGGCCTCGATCGCGAATCCGGCGGCGGGCGTGATCGTGAGGCTCGTCGCGCCGAGCATGAGCCCGTGCGCGAGGTGGGGCGTGCCGAGCCCGGTAGCCGCACCGCCGAGAACCGCACGCAACAGCAACGCGCCGGCGATTCCGCCGATGAGCTGGCTTACGATGTAGCCGAGCGCTTCGCCGGCTCGCATCGCGCCGGCGGCGAGCACGCCCACCGTGACGGCGGGATTCATATGCCCACCCGATATCGGACCGTAAGCAAAGGCGAAGACCATGAGGGTCAACCCGTGAGCGAAGGCTATCGCCGCGATACCGCTCAGACCGGCTCCGGTGCCGACCACGGCGGCCGCACCGGCGCCAATGAACACGAGGGCGAAGGTGCCGATGAACTCGGCGAGGAGCTTCGGGATCGTTCTGTGGGACATCTTTGGTCTCCTGAGATGGACTCGTTTGCTCCCCTGAGATGCAGTCGGCCTTTCAGCCTCGCCAAGCCGAGGCGCGGATCATGCTGCAGAAGTTGATCCGCCGGAACGCTGGGTCTTTGTCCGCGAGCACGTCCGCCTTCACGTTACCGAAGGTCGTCGCGGGCTTGTGCTTGATGCCGTCGTAGAACGCCTGGATGATATCTTCCTTGAAACGGTCCGTGCGCGGATGTACGTGCACGACTGCTTGGCGTTCCGCCTCGCTGTACTCGGAATAGCCGATCCCCAGCACGTCCATTTCGACGCCGGCCGTCACCAGCGCGATCACCGGGTGCATGTGCTGGGGAATGCCGGGCGTCGTGTGCAGCGCGATCGCGGTCCAGACCGTGTCGATCTCGTTGCGGGCAATGCCGCGCGCGCGCAGGAAGTCGCGCGCAACGTTCGCCCCATCGACTTCGAAGCGCTCGTCGGCACTGCTATGGGCGGGAGTCAGTCCCATGTCGTGAAACATCGCGCCGGCATAGAGCAACTCCGGATCGAACTTGAGACGACGGCGCTTTCCGGCGAGCGCGGCCCAGTAATAAACCCTGCTCGAGTGGTGGAAGAGCAGCTGAGGTTCGGTGTCGCGCACAAGCTCGGTTATCTCGCGGGCGAGCTTGCTGTCGGGAATGACCATTCCCTCGGAGATCAAAGTCGCGTCTGCGTCTGCGGTGAGTGTCATGACGGCCTCGTGATGAGTGATCGCGGATGGGTTTTGAGATCCGATCGGCAGCCGCGCGGCGGCCGCCGATCGGTACGGCAGGCCCGTTATTCGGCCGCCACGGCGACCGACAGGCCGAGCGCGCGCGCCACGCCGGCGCCGTACGCCGGATCCGCGCGCGTGCAGTTCTCCACGTAGCGCCGCTTGATGTGCTCGCGCGCATCGCCCATCGCGCGGGCGGTATTCTCGAACAGCACCTGCTGCTGGGCCGCCGTCATCTTGCGGAACAGATTGCCGGGCTGCTCCCAGTGATCGTCGGCGAGGCGATGATCGTAGTGCGCGCCGTCCCCGTCGACCGGCATCGGCGGCTCGGCGAAGTCGGGCTGATTGTCCCACAGGCCGTCGCTGTTCGGATTGAACGTGAGGATCGCGCCGAGATTTCCGTCGGTGCGCATCTTGCCGTCGCGATGGTAGCTGTGGAACGGGCACTGCGGGGCGTTGACCGGTATGTGATTGAAGTTGACGCCGAGCCGATAGCGCTGCGTGTCGCCATAGGAGAACAGTCGCGCCTGTAACATCTTGTCGGGAGAGAAGCCGACGCCGGGCACGATGTTGGCGGGCGAGAACGCGGCCTGCTCCACTTCGGCGAAAAAATTATCCGGATAACGGTTGAGCTCCATCACGCCGACCTCGATCAGCGGGTAGTCGGCCTTCGGCCACACCTTGGTGAGGTCGAATGGACTATGCCTGTGGGTCTTCGCCTGCTCCTCGGTCATGACCTGGATGAACAGCGTCCAGCGCGGGAAGTCGCCGCCTTCGATCGCGTTGAACAGGTCGCGTCCGTGGCTCTCCCGGTCGCCGGCGACGATCGCCGCCGCCTCGGCGTCGGTCAGATTGGCGATGCCTTGCTGGCTGCGGAAGTGGAACTTCACCCACACGCGCTCGTTCGCGGCGTTGATCATCGAAAAAGTGTGGCTGCCGAACAAGTGCATGTGGCGGAAGCTCTTCGGGATTCCGCGGTCCGACATGATGATGGTGACCTGGTGCAGCGCCTCGGGGAGAAGCGACCAGAAGTCCCAGTTGTTGTCGGCGCTGCGCATCCCCGTTCGCGGATCCCGTTTGATCGCATGATTAAGATCCGGGAAGCGCAGCGGGTCGCGGAAGAAGAACACCGGGGTGTTGTTGCCGACGATGTCCCAGTTTCCCTCCTCGGTGTAGAATTTCAGCGCGGTGCCGCGGATGTCGCGCTCCGCATCGGCCGCGCCGCGTTCGCCGGCCACGGTCGAGAAGCGTGCAAACATCGGCGTCACTTTGCCGACCTTGCTGAATATCTTGGCGCGCGTGTAGCGGGTGATGTCGTGCGTCACCGTGAAGGTGCCGTAAGCGCCCCAGCCCTTGGCGTGCATGCGCCGCTCGGGAATCACCTCGCGGTCGAAATGCGCCATCTTCTCGATCAGCCAGATGTCCTGCAGCAGCGCAGGCCCGCGCGGGCCGGCGGTGATGATGTTGGTGTTGTCGGCGACCGGCGCGCCGGTGGCGTTGGTGAAGTTCACGTTGGCGGCGGTGCGGGTGGGACGCTTGGCCATGCAATTACTCCTGTGTTGCGAGACGGACGACGGCCCGGCGGCGCGGCCCTCTGCAGCGCGGCAGTTAGCCTGCGCGAGGACTCCGGGCGCGGAGTCCGGATGTAATCGTGGATTTTCAAAACGGCTTAGCGTGACTTGCTGGGCTGGTGCCTATCTTGCGGCGAACCGCGCGAAGCTGAGACAGGAGCGGCAGCAAGCCGCGGATGAGATTGCGGGCCGCGCTGCGAAGCAAAAGCGAACCATTCGCAGCAATCGCAGCACAGTCGCCGGGGGGCTCCCGACTATTTCTATCGGCGTGGAGCGGCCGGGCACGGCGCGATCGGCATGCCCGGAGTCGCATGTAGCGCCGCGGTCTCACGTGCGGCCGGGAGGACACAGATGGCCTATCACAAGTACTTTGCCGACGCGCTCGCCCGCCTTCATAACGAGCGGCGCTACCGCGTGTTCATCGAGCTCGAACGGATCGCTGGGCGCTTTCCGCGCGCCGTATGGCATTCGCCGGGCGGGCCGCGCGAAGTCGTGATGTGGTGCTCCAACGACTACCTCGGCATGGGGCAGCATCCGCGCGTGGTCGGCGCCATGGTGGAGGCGGCGACCCGCATGGGCACCGGCGCCGGCGGCACCCGCAACATCGCCGGCAACAATCATGCGCTGATCGAGCTCGAGCGCGAATTGGCCGATCTGCACGGCAAGGAAGCGGCGCTCGTGTTCACCTCCGGCTACGTGTCGAACCTCGCCGGCATTGCCACCATCGCCAAGCTCATCCCGGACTGTCTCGTTCTCTCCGATTCGCTCAACCACAACTCGATGATCGAGGGCGTGCGCCACTCGGGCGCGGAGAAAAAAATATTCTGGCACAACGATCTCTCGCATCTCGAGGAATTGCTGGCCGAGGCGGGCAACGAGCGGCCGAAGCTCATCGTCTTCGAAAGCCTCTATTCCATGGACGGCGACACGGCGCCGATCGCGGGCATCTGCGATCTGGCCGAGCGCTATAACGCCATGACCTATTGCGACGAGGTCCACGCGGTCGGCATGTACGGCCCACGCGGCGCGGGCGTGGCCGCCCGCGACGGCGCCATGCACCGCATCGACGTTATCGAAGGTACTCTCGCCAAGGCGTTCGGCTCGCTTGGCGGCTACATAACGGGCTGCGCCGAGCTGATCGACGCCGTGCGTTCCTACGCCCACGGCTTCATCTTCACCACCGCCCTGCCGCCGGCGATCTGCGCCGCGGCGACCGCCGCCATCCGCCACCTCAAGACGTCACGGTGGGAGCGCGACCGACAGCAGGAACGCGCGGCGCGTACCAAGGCCGTGCTCGCCGCCGCCGGACTGCCGGTCATGGCGACCGACACGCATATCGTACCGGTCCTCGTCGGAGACGCGCAAAAGTGCAAGGCGGCATGCGACATCCTGCTGAACGACCACGGAATCTACATTCAGCCGATCAACTATCCGACGGTGCCCAAGGGAACCGAGCGCCTGCGCATCACGCCGTCCCCGTGTCATGACGACGCGCTGATCGACGAACTCGCCGAAGCGCTGGTCGACGTATGGCACCGCCTCGGAGTGCGGCTGCTCGAGCCGGCGCTCGCGGCGGAGTGATGTCTTCGTATGACGGAATGTCGGATCGTCATCCCGCTCTATCGTTTCGCGGGAGCATGATCTCTTCCGACCTCGCTTCGCCCTCCAAAGCGGCAACGAAACCCGTAGTTAAAAGGAGATTATAATGAATCGCCGGAATTTGATCGGGGCGGTCGCTGCTGGCGCCGCCCTTCCCTTGCTCAATCGAGTCGCCAGCGCCCAAACATCGCCGAAGACAAAGAATGTTGTCTTCGTACACGGACTGTTCGCAGACGGCTCCTGCTGGTCGAAGGTCATCGCCCGCCTCCAGCAGAAGGGGGTCAACTGTACCAGCGCGCAGAATCCTCTGACCTCGCTGCATGAGGCATCGGAGGCGGCGCGGCGGGCGATCGCGGCGCAGTCGGGCCCAACGGTGCTCGTCGGCCACTCCTTCTCCGGAATGATCGTGTCGGATGTGGGGGTGGACCCGAAGGTCACCGCCCTTGTCTACGTCGCCGCGCGGGCACCCGATGCCGGCGAGGACTATACGGCCCTGGCAAAGAACTATCCGACGCCTCCGGCCACAGCCGGCATTGTCTTCAACGACGACTGGGGCCAACTGTCGGAGAAGGCTTTTCTGCACGACTTCGCGGGCGACCTGCCGCCGGAGGAGGCCCGCGTTCTCTACGCGGTTCAGCAGCCGTTCAAAAAGTCGCTGACGACCGAAAAGACGACGAATGCCGCTTGGCGCACCAAGCCATCCTTCTATGCCGTGTCCACCCAAGACCGGACGATCAATCCCGACCTGGAGCGCTTCATGGCCAAGCGGATGGGCGCGAAGACGATCGAGATCAATGCGAGCCACCTGGCGCTGATCTCACAACCCGATGCGATCACGAACCTGATCCTGGAGGCACTCGCCGTCTGAGACAAGTTGATGGAGACTGGAGATCCTGCCGCGTCGCTCGGGCGAGGGGCGACCGCGAGTGCCTAAGTCATCGAAGCGCGATCATTTGCCGCCGGCGCCGAAGCGCACCTCAGGGGAGAGCTTGCCGTCTGCGCCGGGAGCTGCGGGCCCGGAAATCTGCACCTCATCAAACCCGCGGCGACTGGGCGCGAACCGCCATTATCTGAACGGAGAACCACCGTGTACGCAATAACCGGAATCACCGGAAATGTCGGCGGCGAACTCGCCCACACTCTGCTCGCCGCCCACCGCCCTGTACGCGCCGTCGTGCGCAACGCGAGCAAAGGTCGAGAATGGGCCGCGCGCGGTTGTGAGCTTGCGCTTGCCGAGATGGAAGACGCAGCGGCGCTGACGGCCGCGTTCACGGGCGCGACGGCGGTGTTCATCCTGCCGCCCTCGGAATTCGATCCGGAACCCGGCTATCCCGAGGCATTGGCCGCGATCAACAGCGTCGTTGCGGCGATGAAGGCTGCCAAGCCGAAGAAGGTTCTTTGCCTGTCGACCATCGGCGCCGACGCAGTTCAGGATAACCTGCTCTCACAGCGCACGATGATGGAGGCGGCGCTACGCGAGCTCGCGCTGCCGCTGACGATCCTGCGGCCTGCCTGGTTTATCGACAATGCCGCTTGGGACGTGGCGTCGGCCCGTGAGACCGGCCTCATCCACAGCTTCCTGCTGCCTACCGACAAGGCCTTTCCGATGGTCGCAGCGAAAGACGTCGGACGCGTGGCGGCCGAACTCATTCAGCAGGACTGGACCGGTGTCCGCGTCGTCGAACTGGAAGGACCCGGTCGCGTAACGCCGAATGACATCGCCGATGCCTTCGCGGAGATCATCGGCAAGCCGGTGCGTGCGGTGCCGGTGCCCCGCGAGACCTGGGACGAGCTGTTCCGCTCGCAGGGCATGCGGAACCCGGCGCCTCGCATACGGATGCTCGACGGCTTCAATGAAGGCTGGATCGAATTCCAGGAGCGGGGACGCAAGGCAATCAAGGGTCGGACCAACGCCACCGCCGTCATCGCGGCTCTCGTTGCCAACGCGGCAGCTTGAGCGCCGAGGCGCTGGTCGACGTCTGGCAGCGCCTCGGATTCGGCTACTTGAGCCGACGCTCGCGGCGCAGTGACAATAATTGCCAAAGACCGTGTTTTGACAGCAATTTGCGGCAAACGAACGAGCGATTATTCTTTATATCGACTCTGTAAGCGGAATGTTCAATCGAAGATTCCGGCTCACATCCATATCATCATCAGGAGGTTTCGATGACCAGCCTTGGAAAGACCGTTGCGGCATTTGCACTTGCGCTCTCGGCGTCGGCGCTCATGCCGATCGGGAACCAGGCACATGCGGCGAGCATAATCGAGCAGTGCCAGCAGCAGGTCAAGCAGATCTGGCCGCAAACAAACATGGAATATCAGCGCACGGAGCATGACCTTGTCCGCGCCTGCGTGCAGAACGGCGGTCACATTCCCGGCTGATCCACCTGCCGTCCGTCCAGCTGTCCTACTCCGTCACCTTGGCGGACCCATCCGGTCAGCTGGGGCCCCTGACACAATTCCTGCCCGGAGTTCCTAACCGACATTGCCTCAGCGAGTTGTAGCACCTGTTTGTGCTATCTCCGATGTACACACACCATTGGCTCGCGCGTGGTTTGGCCTTTGCCTCCCCATGACTGACGATCAGCATCGGCAGCGACAGCGCACCGGTGAAAAGGGCGAGGGCAAAGAGCCGGGTCATTTTCGACAGGTCCAACCGCATGGGAATCTCCTGTTAAAGGCAATGGGATTTTGCTCCTGGCTGGGACCGAGTGCTTGCTTCATATTGGCGTTTTTAGTTGCAATTGCGCCGATCTGAAGCTGCCGCGAAGATTTTCCGGCGCGCAGCAGTGCGGGGGCGACGCTGCCGAGCGTGGATGCCGGCCGCTCACAGACGCGCGGCGCGGCGCGTTAATGCAGCTTCACCGGCGGGCCGGTCCGACGTGATAATGCGCGAGAGAGCAGCGCCAGCACCGCGTAAACGGACCCGTTGAGCGCGCGCTCGTGCAGCAGACGCAGCGAATTATACATCACCCGTGCAAACAGACCTTCGATGAAGAAGCCGCGGCCGAACAGAAAGCCCATCAGGCTTCCGACGGTGCTGTGATGGCCGAGCGACACCAGTGAGCCGAAGTCCCGGTACTTGAATGCGAGCAGAGGCTCGTCTTGCAGGCGTCGCTCGATCTGACCGACCATGTGCGCCGCCTGCTGGTGCGCAGCCTGCGCGCGCGGCGGAACCGGCGCGGACTGGCCCTCCTGCGGACAGGCCGCGCAATCGCCGATCGCGAAAATGTCGGGGTCGCGCGTCGTCTGCAACGTCGGCTCGACCACCAGCTGGTTGATGCGGTTTGCCTCCAGGCCCGCGAGATCCCGCAACACATCCGGCGCTTTGACCCCCGCCGCCCAGATGACCAGCTCCGAGGAAATCAATGAGCCGTCCGCAAGCCGCACGCCCTCGTTGGTCACTTGCGTCACCCGTGCGCCGGTACGGACTTCCACGCCGAGCTGCTCGAGCAGGCGCACGGTCGCCTTCGAGATGCGCTCCGGCAGGCCCGGCAGGACACGGTCCGCCCCCTCGATCAGCACAATGCGAATGTCACGTTCCGGATCAATGCGGTCGAGTCCATAGGCAACGACCGCGCGCAAGGTGCGATGCAGCTCCGCGGCAAGCTCCGTGCCGGTCGCGCCGGCACCGATGATCGCGACGTGAAGCTGACCGGGGCGGATCGGCCCGTCCTGCGTCTGCGCGCGCAGACAGGCATTGACCAAGCGGCGATTGAACCGCGCCGCCTGGGTCGGCGTCTCGAGCGGCACCGCGTAGTCGGCTACTCCCGGCGTGCCGAAGTCATTCGTCACGCTGCCGATCGCGATCACCAGCACGTCGTAGCGAACAAATCGCGCCGGCGTGATCTGATTTCCCTCGTCATCGACAGTGGCGGCGAGATGCACCTGTTTGCCGGCGCGGTCGAGGCCGATCATCTCGCCCAAGCAGAACCGAAACCCATGCCAGTGCGCCTGCGCCAGGTAGCTCACCTCGTGCACGTCGGGATCGAGGCTGCCCGCCGCCACTTCGTGGAGCAAGGGTTTCCACAGATGAGCACGAGCGCCCTCTACCAGCGCCACCTTCGCGCGGCCACGACCGCCGAGGCGATTGCCGAGCAGCGTGACAAGCTCGAGCCCAGCCGCGCCGCCGCCGACCACGACGATCTCGGGCAGCGACTTTTCTCCGACGGTCCGATCCGGTTGCGTAACCATCGTGAACGTCATGTCATGCGGCGGTGTCGGCGACAACGTTTAAGGGTCGCCAAGCGCTCCCCGGGCACTCGCGCCGGCTCAATCTGAGCAATCCGGCGACACCCTGGGCAAGGCGCGGCGCGCAGCGATCCCTGGCGGCGATTATCACAGTGACGGCTCGCGCGTGCCACTCGACCATTGGGCGACGCTCGTCATGGCTGACATCTCACGCAGGACCATCATCAAGGCAACCGGCGCGGTCGGCGCGACGATGTTGCCCTTTGCAAGCGCGTCCGATGAGGTTTCGGCTCAACCTCGCCAAGAGCAGAGCCACGTTCCGGGGCCATCGGCCGCTCCTGCAGATACCGGCGGCAATCCCCAGCAGTCGACCTATTTGTTTTTCAACGCCGAGGAGGCGGCCTTCATCGAAGCCGCAGTCGCGCGCCTGATTCCCAAGGACGAAGACTGGGGCGGGGCGATGGAGGCCGGCGTCCCGAACTACATCGACAAGCAGCTGGCTGGCGCCTGGGGCGCCGGAGAGCGGCTCTATCGCAGCGGGCCTTGGCAGCCCGGGACGCCCAGCCAGGGGTATCAGCTGCCGTTCACGCCGGCGGAGCTTTATCGCACCGCGCTGCACGCCATCAACCAGCAGCTGGCGGCGACGCCGTTCGTACAAATGCCCCCCGACCGGCAGGACGGCTATCTCAAGGGCCTCGAGGCTGGCGGCAAGGATCTCGGCGGCGTGCCGTCGGACGTGTTTTTTGCCCACCTGTGGGAGAACACGATCGAAGGCTTCTTCAGCGATCCCGTCTACGGCGGAAACCGCAACATGGTGTCGTGGCGCATGATCGGCTTCCCGGGCGCCTACGCATCTTATTACGATCTCGTCGACCGGCACGGCATCAAACTTGAGCGAGCGCCGATGAGCCTCGCCGAAGACGTGCACGGGCACATCCAAATGAACCCGGGCATCCCGGCGACCTCACCGTGACGGAGATTGAGGCGCGGCATGGCACAACGTCTCAAGCCTGTCGACGCGGTTACGATCGGCGTCGGCCTCACCGGCTCGCTGGCGGCCCATGAGCTGACCCAGGCGGGCCTGAAAGTCGTGGGATTAGAGCGCGGCGCTGCACGCTTCACGGTGCCGGATTTCCAATCGCCGGCAATCCACGACGAGCTGCGGTTTTCGATCCGCAAGGGGATGATGCAAGACAATACCAAGGTCGCGGTGACGTTTCGCAACAATTCGAGCGAGACCGCCCTGCCGATCCGCCGCTGGGCAAGCTTTCTGCCCGGCCAGGGCCTGGGCGGCTCATTCGTGCACTGGAACGGTCAAAGCTTCCGGGCGCAGGTGGCGGACTTTATCTATCGCACCCACCTCATCGAACGGTACGGCAAGAAATTCCTCGACGCCTGCGGGCCGGAGCTGACGGTCCAGGACTGGGGCGTCGCGTATGACGAGCTCGAGCCCCATTACGACCGGTTCGAGTATCTGATCGGCGTCAGCGGCAAGGCGGGCAACATCAAGGGCGCGATCCAACCGGGCGGGAATCCGTTCGAGGCGCCGCGGTCGCGCGAATATCCCAACCCGCCGATGAAGGAGACCTATTTCGGCGCGATCTTCCGCAAGGCCGTCGACGACCTCGGCTATCACCCGTATCCCCAGCCGTCGTCAAACCTGAGCCGGCCCTACATCAATCCCCTCGGACTGAAGCTTAACGCCTGCGTGTTCTGCGGTTTCTGTGAGCGTTACGCCTGCGAGCATTTCGCCAAGGGAAGTCCGCAGACCGCCATTCTGCCCGTCCTGCTCAAGAACCCGAATTACGAGCTGCGCACCAACTGCGAGGTGTTGCGCATCAACCTTGACAGCTCCGGCAAGAAGGCGACCGGCGTCACCTACGTGGACGGCGCGGGCCGCGAGTTCGAGCAGCCGGCCGAGGTCGTGTTCGTCACGGCTTTTCCGCTCAACAACGTTCGCACGTTGCTGCTCTCCGGCGTCGGCAAGCCCTACGACCCCAACACCGGCGAGGGAACGGTCGGACGCAACTACACCTATCAGACGACCGGCGGCCCGACTGTCTTCATGGACGCGAGCATCAACGTGAATCCGTTCATGTCATCCGGCGCGCCTGGAACCATGATCGACGATTTCGGCGGCGACAATTTCGATCATTCGAACTTGGGCTTCATCGGCGGCCAGTACGTCGGCTCCATCATGACCGGCGGCCGGCCGATAGAGTTCCATCCGACGCCGCCCGGCACGCCCGCGTGGGGTCTCGAATGGAAGCGCGCCGTCGCGCGCCATTACAACCATGCGATTCTGGTCCAGCAACACGGCACCTCCGCGCCCAGCCGGCTCAACTATCTCGACCTGGACCCGACCTACAAGGACGCCCGGGGCCAACCATTGCTGCGCATGACCTTCGACTTTCCCGAGAACGACGTCCGCATGTCGCAGTATATCGCCCACAAGGTAGTCGAAATCGGCCGCGCAATGGGCGGCAAGATCGTGACGCGCGGCGGCATCAAGCGGCCCTACACCACGACGGTCTATCAGAGCACCCATAACTGCGGCGGCGCGGTGATGGGCGACGACCCCAAGACCAGCGTGGTCAATCGCTATCAGCAGTGCTGGGACGTGCCTAACGTGTTCAGCCTTGGCGGCTCGTCGTTTCCGCAGAATATCACCTACAACTATTCCGTCACCATCGGTGCGCTCACGCTCTGGTCGCTCGATGCGATCAAAAAACAATATCTCAAATCGCCGGGGCCAATGGTGCAGGCATGATCAGCCCCCGCATGCGATACGTTGCGGCCGCGAGCGCGTTGCTCATCGGCCTCACTTTGAGCAGTGTCGCGTCGCCGCAAAGCCCGGGCGGAACGCACGTGGCCGATCTCAAGCGCGGCGCCGTGATCGCGGCACAGGGTACCGCGGCGGGCGCGCCGGGCTGCGCTCAGTGCCATGCATTCAACGGCGCGGCGGACGGAACCGGCGCGTTCCCGCGCATTGCCGGACAATCGTCCGACTATCTGGCAGCGCAGCTGCGCGACTTCGCGTCCAACGTTCGCGCCAACGCGGTCATGTCGCCGATTGCAAAGGCGTTGGCACCGGACGACGTTGCCGACGTGGCGGCGTACTACGCGGCGCTCGATCCTCCCTTCCTGCCGCTGAGCAAGCCCGACCCGGCGCTCGTCAAAGCGGGCGAGCAACTCGCCAAGGTGGGCAGCGAGGCGCGCGGCATTCAGGCCTGTGACAATTGCCACGGGCCCGGCGGGGCGGGCGAACCGCCGGCGATCCCGTATCTTGCGGGCCAATACGCTCCTTACATCGCGTTCGAAGTGCGCATGTGGCAGCGCGGCTATCGCAAGAACAGCCCCGACATGATGGCTGACGTTGCCAAGCTGCTCAACGATCAGGAAATCGCGGCGCTCGCGGCCTATTACCAGCAGGTGCGCGGCGCCGCCGAGATCGCGGCCTCGCGCTAGGAGAGAGTCATGTCGGACACGATTGAGAAGCCCGCGTCCGCCGCCCACTCGCAAGAACGGATAATCGAGGAGCTCGACGCAGGCATAATCGTGCCGGCGGTCGAGCCTGGCGCGCACGGCGCGTTTTTCCTCGCCGGTGTTTCCGTGGCGCTGCTCTTTATCGGCTGGCTCGCCTTCTATTTCCTCCTCTTCATGCCGCGAGGGTCCGTTGGCTGACATGACAAATCCACTGCGACCGCTCCCGGACGGAATCGTTCCCGAGCACGAGGTTGCGCGCACGGAGAACCGCTGGTTCGTCCTCATGGCGACGATGCTCGCGGTCATGATGGTCGTCATCGTGGTCACGGGCGTCACCCATGCGCTCAATCCGCCGAGCAACGTCGAGACCATCGATCCGACCACGCTGCACCTCGGCGGCGAGTTCGCTGAAAGCAATCTGGGCACGGTTGCCGAGCCCGACGGATCGGTGACGGTCAGGATCATCGCGCAGCAATACGGGTTCGTGCCGGACTGCGCGCAGGTTCCGGTCGATACGCCGGTCAAATTCCGCCTGACCGCAACCGATGTGATCCACGGGTTCCTGCTGCCATCGACCAACGTCAACACGATGGTGATGCCGGGCTTCGTCGCCGAGGTGCGCACGCGCTTCACACGGCCCGGCATCTACAACATGCCGTGCCACGAATTCTGCGGCGAGGGACACCACGGCATGTGGGCGCGCGTCAGCGTGATCGACAGGGACAAGTTCCCCAAACTCGCTGCAGCCGAGAGGACGAGCTGTGCAAAACTCTAGCCGTCTCGCGCTCTATCACTATTGGGTCGCTTTCGCCGCCTTCCTGCCGGCGGTGGTGCTGGGGGCGTGGCAGATGCTCATGCGCAGCCCGCTGCCGGCGCCGCTCGACGACTCGAACGCCTATTACGCCTCCGTGACGCTACACGGATCGGTGATGGCCTATGTGGTCACCACGTTCTTCGCCATGGGCTTCGGCTATGCGGTGACCGCGACCAGTCTGGAGCGCCCCATCCGCGGGGTCGCGGCGGCGTGGATCGGTTTTGTGATCTGTTTGATCGGGACCGCGATGGTCGCGGTCATCGTCCTCGCCGGCCGGGCATCGGTGCTCTACACCTTCTACCCTCCCCTGCTCGCAAGCGCTTGGTACTACCTGGGCGCCTTTTTGCTCATCGGCGGCTCGATGATCTGGGTCGTGGTGATGATCTACAACATGGCGGCTTGGAAACGCGACAACCCGGGCAAACCGGTGCCGCTCCCCATGTTCGCGATCACGGCGACCGCGCTGCTGTGGGCCTGGGCGGCGAGCGGCGTCATCATCGAATTGCTCGGCGTTCTCCTACCGGGCGCTTTCGGCCTCACCACGCAGATCGACGCCGGCCTCGCGCGCACGCTGTTCTCGGTGACGCTGCACGCGATTGTTTATTTCTGGCTGATGCCCGCCTACATCGCGTTCTATACGCTGGTCCCGCAAGCGGCGGGTGGGCGTCTCTACAGCGACACGATGGGACGCCTGACTTTCATCATGTTCCTTGTGTTTTCGCTTCCGGTCGGCATGCACCACCTGTTCGAAGACCCCGAGCACGGCGCCGGACTCAAATTCATCCAGTCCTTCCTCACGTTCTTCGTCGCGCTGCCGACACTGCTCACGGTGTTTTCGATCTGCGCCAGTCTGGAGATCGCCGGACGTGCGCGCGGCGGCCGCGGCCTGTTGGGTTGGATTGCGGCACTGCCGTGGAACGAGCCGATGGTCCTAGCCGTCGGCCTTTCGCTCGTCATGCTCGGCCTCGGTGGCTTCGGCGGACTCATCAACATGAGTTACGCCATGAACGGCATGATTCATAACACTTCGTGGGTGACAGCGCATTTTCACCTGATATTCGGCGGCGCGGTCGTGATTATGTATTTCGCCATCGCCTACGAGATGTGGCCACGCATCACCGGCAAACCGCTGCGGTCGAAAGCCTTGGCCTGCGTGCAACTCTGGCTCTGGTTTGCCGGAATGATGATCACGACCGTCCCGTGGCACATCACCGGGCTGATGGGCCAACCGCGACGCGTCGCCGTCTTCGATTACAGCGATCCGTTCGTCGCCAGCATGGGTCCGCTGGTCATCGTTTCGGTGATCGGCGGCGCGATTCTACTCGTGTCCGCCATCCTGCTGATCGTCATCCTGGTGCGCTCGCAACTGGGCGAGCGACGGCTCGAGGCGCCGCTGCGTTATGCCCTCGCGCTCAATCCGCCCAAGACGGTCCCCGCCTCCTTGAACGGCTTTGCCCTGTGGAACGCGGTCCTGCTTGTCTTGAAGCTGTTCGCCTACGGTTACCCGATCGGCCAGTTCTTCGTTCTGAAATCGAAGGTTCCCACTTATGAAGTGGTGCAGCCCTCAACCATCGTGGGTGCGCGCTGATGAAAGGCGCTCACGGTAGCTCCAGGCTACACAATCCCTGGCCCACAATCGGCTGGGGAATGCTGGCGGGCGTGGTCGCTGTTTCCGGAGTGCTCGGCTTCGGCGTGCTCAGTCGGTATCAGCAGAACGCTCCGACGCTCGGTCTCTGGAATGCCATTTGCCGCGGGCTCGGCATCAGCGCCGATACCACCCCCTCGACCGAGGCGCAGCCGGCACTGCGCACGCCCACGCGCATTGCCTGGACAACCGCGACCCTCGAACGGATTGCGTCCGGAAACGCGCAGCACGGGTCGTTCATCGCGATGAATTGCACTGCCTGTCATGGAAATGGCGGCGTCAGCGTCCAGACGCAGTTCCCGACCCTTGCCGGAATGGACGCTGCGGTCATTTACAAGCAGCTCGACGACTATCGTTCGGGCAAGCGCATATCGCAAGTCATGGGTGCGATGGCGCAGGCGCTTTCGGGCGAGGATTCAGCGGATGTTGCCGCCTATTTCGCCGCGCGGCCGGGCGGGTTGCCGGCGCTAAGCGGATACCGCATTCCCGAATCGGGGCGCAGCTTGCGCGAGTCCGATCCAGGAAAGCGCCTGGTTTATGCCGGCGATCCACAACGGGGGATCCCGCCCTGCTCCGCATGCCACGGTCCCGGCGGGTTCAAGCTCGGCGCGCCGGCGCTTCAGGAACAGCACGCGGCTTATATCGAGCGTCAGCTCGGGGAATTTGCGCAGGGAAGCCGCCAGAACGACATCTTCGAACAGATGCGCGCGATCGCCAAGGAACTCACACCCGAGGAGATGCACGCGCTCGGCGCCTTCTATGGCACGCGGAATTCACAGCCGGCGGTCGCGCTGGCGCCGCCATAGCACCGTACTGATTCAACCAAGCCAGCACCGGGTTCCTCATGTCAGTTAGCAACGAGAATGTCGGTCCGTCACGAGAGGTTCCTGTTGCCGTGTTCGCGACGAGCCTCGGCCGCATCGCGGCTTACCTTGCGCTGACGAAACCGCGGGTGATGTCGCTCGTGGTGTTCACGGCCGTCGTCGGGCTTCTTGCCGCGCCCGGGCACGTGGATCCGGTGGTGGGTCTTGGCGCAATCCTCTGCATCGCGCTCGGCGCCGGCGCCGCCGGGGCGCTGAACATGTGGTACGACGCGGACGTCGATGCCGTGATGAACCGGACGGCGAGGCGGCCGATCCCCCGCGGGCGCGTGCGCCCCGGAGAGGCGCTCGCATTCGGACTGATGGCGGGTTCGATGTCCGTCGTGGCGCTGGGATTTTTGGCCAACATCGCGGCCGCCGGGTTACTGGCGTTCACGATTTTCTTCTACATCGCGGTATACACCGCCTGGCTCAAGCGCTCGACGCCGCACAGCATCGTCATCGGCGGTGTCGCCGGCGCGGCGCCGCCCGTCATCGCTTGGATGGCCGCGACGGGCCAAGTCGGCCTTGAGCCGTTGCTCCTGTTCCTGATCGTATTCTTCTGGACTCCGCCCCATTTCTGGGCCTTGTCGCTCAATCGAGCAGGGGACTACAGGCGAGCGGGCATTCCTTCGCTTCCTACGATCTCGGGCGCGGACGAAACGATCCGGCAGATCCTGATCTACGTGTTGCTGCTGACACCGATCTCATTGCTCCCGTGGCTGCTGGGCTTTGCCACGGCGTTCTATGCGGTCGTGGCAGCCGCCGGCGGCGCGGTCATGCTTGCGCTGACATGTCGATTGCTGCACCGCGGGGAAGCGCGACGACAAGCCGCCAATCGCCTGTTTGGTTTCTCGATTTGCTACCTGGTTCTTCTGTTCGGCGCGCTGTTGATAGAAAAACTTGTCGCCTCCTGAACACATCGGCTTCGGACACAGTTACGTTCCCTGCAAGTGCCCCCCGCACCTTTGTTCCCGGCCAGACCTGAAAGATCATCGCAAAGACAACCAAGACCAAGCAAGATCCGTGCATTTTTCCGCGTGACGACACCCCACATCCTGGTCGTGACCGCAACACCGGCGCTACGCCGTCTGGACAAGTAAACACGACGATGTTGAAACAGGTGATAAGGCCGCAGACGCTCGCCCTTCTCGCGCTGACCGGCTTGGCGCTGTCTTATACCGGCGGCGCTCGTGCCGATGAGGCGTGGTGTGCCAACTATACCGACCAGAGCAGGAATTGCGGATTCGCGACATTCCAGCAATGTGAAGCCGATATCAGCGGCGTCGGCGGCATATGCTCGCGAAATCCCGACTCGGAGTGAGAATTGTCGCAAGCGTGCCGGCTGGCTCGCGCGCCCGTCAGCTATCCTTTCCCACGGGGATCGAGAATTGAAACATGGCACCGCGCGGCTTGTTCGCGATTGCCCATAGCCGCCCCCCATGCGCTTCGACGATCGACCGGCAAATCGCCAGTCCCATGCCCATGCCGCTCGGCTTGGTCGTGTAGAATGGTTCAAAGAGGCGCGAAAATCCGTCCGGGGTCAATCCCGGCCCAGTGTCGCGCACTCCGAGGCGTACCTCTCCTGGTAAAGATTCGCCGGTCGTGATGCACACCTCCCGGGCTTTGTCGGGAATTGCGTCCATTGCCTGGACGGCGTTGAGAATGAGGTTCAGAACGACCTGTTGTAACTGGATGCGATCGCCCCGGATGATAGGCAGGCGATCCGTGAGTTCCGTTTGCAGCGCAACCTTGTTCTTCAGCGCCTCGCTGCGGGTGAGCTCGATCACCTCACGCACCGCCTCATTCATGTCCATGCTGTCCATCTGCATCGGCGATCTCCGCATCAGGGCGCGCATCCGCGCCACGACGGCGCCCGCACGGTCGACGTCCTTCACGACATGCTCGAGCGCTTCCTTGACCTCTTCCAGGTCGGGCTGGCTTCTTTCCAAGAAATTCAGCGCCGCACTGGCGTTAGTGCGCGCCGCGGTAATCGGCTGGTTGACCTCATGCGTGATCGAGGCGGTGAGTTGCCCGATCGTCGCGACCCGGTTTGCGTGCGCGAGCTTGTCCTGAGCGTCCCGGCGCGTCTCTTCTGCCTGGCGCTCGGCCTCCACAGCCTTCTGCTCGGCGCGCTTGCGGTCCTCGATGTCGAGGACCGCTCCATACCAGGCAACGATCCTGCCGGTTTCGTCGCGTGCCGGAACCGGCCGAAACAGGAACCAGCGATACTCTCCGTCGAAGCGCCGCAGCCGTGCCTCGCTGTCAACCGGGATTCCGGACGCGACGTACTTGCCCCCGGCGTCAACCAAATGTTCCAGGTCATCGGGATGAACGCACGATTTCCACCGCCGGCCGCGAACCTGCTCGTACGTAGTACCTGTATAGTCGAACCACCGTTTGTTGAGCTGCTGAACATAACCGTTGGATCCGCCCCGCCAGATTATTGCCGGGATCGAGTCCAGGGTCAGGCGCAATTCCCGTTCGGCTTTGGAAAGTCGGGCCTCGGTTTGCCGCTGCCCCTCATTTAGCTTTTCCAGCTTCTCAACGGTGGCCTCCAATTCCGCGCGCGCCCCCAGCAACGATTGCGCCGTGCGCCTTTCCGCAGCGCACACCCAAACCGCGAAAAGCGCTGCCAGCGCGAAAAGTACGATGCGCGCTATTTCCTGATGCGCGCCAACAGACGTATCCAGCGAGGGAATGAAATAAAACACCAGAACGAGAGCAGACAGTGTTGTTGCAAGCAGGCCTGGGCCGGCGCCCCCAAGCCAAGCCGCGAGCAAGATGGCGCAAAGAAACACCGTTACGAACGGTACGGATTGTAAAAAGTGATTCAGCAGCAGTTCCACAACGAATGCTGCGGCGACCGCCAGAATCGCAGCCACGTAATACGGCATCATGCGCAGATAGGGTCTCCACACTGATTCGGATTGCGGCACGTTCCTGCCTCCGCCATCTGGCCATTTAGTCGCGCCATCAGGCAAAACGCCGAGTCCCAGCGCTCGAACAGCAAATTTAAACCGTATTTGGATATACGCACGCAGTCGTGCAACCTCACCACCGGCCAGTACGGGAAGCTAACGCGCGTAAAATAGCGCGAGTACGGCGCTAACATCGGACCGGGCCGACGTCGCTGAGTTACAGCCTCTCGACGCTGTCCACCACCAGGATTACAAACGCGACCACGAGGGCGAGCGCGATGAACATCGGCACCCAGGGGGCAAGCTGGGCTTGGAGCGGCAGTACCGGCCAGACGATATGCTCGGTCACGTTATCCTCCACATCCGGACGCTATCTCACGTCCCCGCACCAAGGGTAAAACAATACACTTGATCGCCGTGGTAGGTCGCCGGCGGCGGCATGCAGACGTGGCTGCGGCCGTCGGGATTGTCGCGATTTTGCTCGACCTTCTCCCACGGTATCCGCACGTAGACGCCGTCTTCGCGCCGCTTCGCCTCCCAAAAGCCGTCGCGGAAGCGAACCTCGGTCGGATAGCAATCGCGATTGTTGCAGCAGGACGCCGTGGGGCGGTCCGGCATCATCCAGTTCGAATAGAATTTCTCGTGGATGGGCACGTCTTCCGGCGGATGATGGCGAGCGTGCAATGAATTTCCATCCAGACTTTGCGCTTGCGAAAGCTCGAAATAGGCGGAGAACGCCAGCACCGCGAAAGCCAAGCCGAGGATCGCCAGGGCCGTCCCACAGATCTCGAGGGCACGCCTGAGCTTTGCCGCAAGGCAGGAGCGGCCGGAAGGCATGAACGAAGCAGCGGCCACGCTAACGTGGCTGTTTATCGTCACGTCCATCGTCGCCCTCATTGAGCTGCACGGAGAAACGGTGCCGCGTGTCGACACCGTTCGCCGTCATTCGTTCCAACCCCTCGTGCCGCGACTGCTCTGGCTCGGATCAGTAGTCGTAGTCGCAGTAAGGCCGGAGGTCGTACGGATAGAGGTCGCAGTTGTCGTACCCGTACCCATAAGCAAAGCCGTGCCGGTGCCGACCGAAGTGACGGCCGCCGCGATCACGGAAGGCGAAACCGCGCCCCACACCGGGAGCGCTTCTGCCGAGATGGACTCCACCCATTCCGCCGGGGCGACCGAGACCCAATCCTCCGATACGACCGGCGCCCATTCCGCCGAAGTGGCCGCCACCGAATCCACCCACGCCGCCCACGTGGCCGCCGCCGACCCCCCCAGCATGGCCGCCGCCGCCAAACCCGCCGCCGCCGCCATGGCCGCCGCCGCCGCCATGGCCGCCGCCTCCACCTCCCCCGCCGCCACCGCGCGCCTCTGCCGCGGTTGCAACAGCACCGGCGAGCGCGCCGGCGACGAGAACGATCATCACCTTCTTCAACATCTTCCGATTCCTCATTTTGGCTGCCGCTTCACGGTTTGCGGCTGGTCAGCACAAAGTGATGCGCGCCCGCCGCCGGCGGTTTTTTGTCCTTGCCGTGCTTTGCTTACAGTTGCCGCGATATGAAAAGCCGGCGAAAAGCCTCGATGACCGAGATCGAGGCAAGATCGCATAAGACGCGGCAAGGCCGGCGAAACGTGTTCCGGTGCCGGAGTTAGTTTTCGACAAAACATCAGAGGATCGGGCAAATGCGGGCGGAAAGGATACCCGGGAAACTTGGTTCGACCGCAATCCCCGGCTACGACCTGCTTGCCACGCGGCGGACACTGCTGCTCGCGTCCCTGATGGCCGGTTTGCCCCTCGCCGCCTCGGGCACGGCCGCACAGGCCAGCCCGCTCAATCCGACCGAGACGGTCATCACGCCGCACGACGCCGTCAAGTTCATCCCCTGGGCCAACGCCCCGCCCAACAGCGGCGCGGTCGCCACCCTCTACGGCGGCCTCGACCAGCCCGGTCCCTATCTCGTCCTGATGAAATGGTATCCCGGCTACATGAGCGCGCCGCACTCCTACCTCACTGACCGCCTGTCGCTCGTGCTCTCCGGAACGTGGTGGGTGAACAGCGGCGCCGACTTCGATCCCAACCAAACAGTTCCGGTAAAGGCGGGCGGCTTCGTGCGGCGCGTCGCCCATACGCTGCATTACGACGGCGTCAAGCGCGGCGAGCGCGAGCCGGCCGTGATCGCGCTGTTCGGCATTGCGCCGGTCGATTTGACGTTGGTCGATCCCAGCAAGCCCGGGTGGCGGCAGGTCTGAGCGCTCTGCAAGGAGCCCACAACAGGCACGGGGGTAGCAAATGGACGCCACGGCCCTTCTACTCTCGCGGCTTCAGTTTGCCTTCACCATCTCGTTCCACATCATCTTTCCGTCATTCAGTATCGGGCTGGCCGCCTGGCTCACCGTGCTCGAGGCGCTCTATTTGAAGACCGGCCGCCCCGCCTATCGCACGCTGTTCGAATTCTGGCTCAAGATCTTCGGCGTGGCGTTCGGCCTCGGGGTCGTGTCGGGAATCGTGATGGCGTTCCAGTTCGGCACGAACTGGAGCGAGCTGGCCCGGATGTCCGGGCCGATCCAGGGTCCACTGCTTTCCTATGAGACGTTCACCGCCTTCACGTTGGAGGCGAGTTTCTTCGGCATCCTGATTTTCGGCCGCTCGCGCGTGCCGCCGTGGTTCTATCTGTTCTCGACCGCCATGGTGGCGCTCGGCACCACGCTCTCCGCATTCTGGATCATGGCCAACAACACCTGGATGCAGGTGCCGACCGGCTACGTCGTGCAGAACGGCATTTACGTCCCTGACGACTGGTGGAAGATCGTCATGGGCTGGGTGCCGTGGGTGCGGTTTTCGCACATGCTCATGGCCGCCTACCTGACCGGCGCGTTTTGCGTCGCGGCTACCGGAGCCTGGTATCTGCTGCGCCGCGTCTACAAAGACGAAGCGCACGTGATGCTGCGCATGGGGCTCGGCCTCGGCGCTGTCCTGCTGCCGATCCAGATCTTCTTTGGCCATCTCAACGGCGATTACGTGCATGACCTTCAGCCGGCGAAATTCGCCGCCATCGAGGGCCGCTGGCACGATGAGCAGCCGGCCGGCGAGGTGCTGATCGCGCTGCCCGATCCGGCGGCGGAAACAAACCATTACGAGATCAAGATTCCGGTTCTCGGCAGCATCATCGGCAGCATGAGCCTGACGTCCAAAGAAGTCGGGCTGACCAGCTTCCCGCCGCAGGACCGCCCGCCGGTGATCATTCCTTTCTTCACCTTCCGCATCATGGTCGGCTGCGCGCTCATCATGCTCGCCCTCGCGTGGATCGGCTCGTACCTGAGTTATTACGGCCGGCTGGAACGAAACCGCCTGCTGCTGTGGGCGACGTTCCTCAGCTTCCCGCTTCCGTTCATCGCAATCCTGACCGGCTGGTACACTGCCGAAGTCGGCCGTCAGCCCTGGGTCGTGTACGGGGTGTTGCGGACGGCCCAAGCGGTGACGCCGTTCCTCACCGCCTATGAGGCGGCGATTTCGCTCGCGGTGTTCTGCAGCGTGTACACGCTCATCTTCGCGTTCGGCACCTACTACATCAATCGGCTGCTGCGCGCCGGTCCCACCGGGACGGGAATCGCCCGCGCCGCCGTTCCCAACCGGCCCATCTCGCTTGCTGGAGACCAGAATCCGGTCGGCGCGGCCGGCTACGCGCCTGCGGGAGAATAGCCATGGTGACGTTCTGGGTGGTTCTGCTCGCGATCAGCATCCTGCTCTACGTGCTGCTCGACGGTTTCGACCTCGGCATCGGCATCCTGTTCGGTTTCACCCGCAGCGACGCACGCCGGGACGCCATGGTCAACGCGGTCGCGCCGGTTTGGGACGGCAACGAGACGTGGCTGGTGGTGACGGCGGTGATTCTCTGGGGCGCCTTCCCGTTGGTCTACTCGGTGCTAATGTCCGCCTTCTATCTGCCCCTGATCATCATGCTGGCAGCGCTGATCCTGCGCGGCGTGTCGTTCGAGTATCGCCATCGCGCGAAGCGCTCGCGCTGGGTGTGGGATTGGAGCTTCGCCGGCGGGTCGCTGGCGGCGACTTTCATGCAGGGCCTCACCGTCGGCGCGTTGGTGCGCGGCTTGCCGGTCGTGGACGGCCACTACGCCGGCGGGACGTTCGGATGGCTCACGCCGTTTGCGTTGCTATGCGGCGCGGGTCTGTGCCTCGGGTATTCGCTGCTCGGCGCCGCCTGGCTGATACAAAAGTGCGAAGGCGAGATTCGGGAAATCGCCTATCGTCAGATCACCTGGCTCGCGCTCGGCGTGCTCGCGTTCCTGATCGTCGTCTTCGCATATGCCCTCGCCGACCATCTGCGGATCATCGATCGCTGGCTCGAGCGACCGTATCTGTTCGTGTTCCCGGTGATCGGCGCGCTTGCGGCCGGCGTGCTCGGGGCGAGCATTCGTCAGCACTGGGACGGCCTGCCGTTCACCATGGTGGTGCTCATCTTCCTCGCCGCCTTCGGCACGCTCGCCATCTCGTTCTGGCCGTACATGATCCCCTTCGCCATCACGATCGACGACGGCGCGGCCCCGGCGTCGAGCCTCGCCTTCATGATGTGGGGCGAGGGTCTGTTCGTGTTCCCGCTGATGCTGATCTACAACGTGATCGCTTACAGCGTGTTTCGCGGAAAGGTCGCTGCGAACCCGCACCACGGTTAGCACGCACAGTCACCACTCAAGGAGAGATCGATGTTCTCGCGACGTGATATCCTCGCCACCGCAGCTGCAGGCGCAGCGATGACCACGACAGCGGCCGCAGCGACGTTCGGCAACCCGGACGAACCGCCGCAAGGTGCGATCAACGCCAAGAATCCGCGCAGCGCCGCCGATCCAGGCCCGCAAAACCCGCCGCTCAGGGATCAGTTCCCGTCGGCATTTTCGCCGCCGCCGACCGACGTCGGCAGCATTCCGCAGTTCTGGGCCTCTTTTAACAACGCACCGCGCCGCATCCAGGACGGCGGCTGGGCGCGGCAAGTGACGCAAGCGGATTTTCCGATTTCAACAACCATCTCCGGTGTGAACATGCGGCTGGCGGCCGGCGGCATCCGCGAACTGCATTGGCACCAGGCCGCCGAATGGGCGTTCATGACGTACGGCAATTGCCGGGTCACCGTCCTCGATCCTCAGGGCCGGGCCTACGTCGCGGACGTCAAGGAGGGCGATATCTGGTATTTTCCCGCCGGCTATCCGCATTCGTTGCAGGGCCTCGGGCCCGACGGGTGCGAATTCGTCATCTGCTTCGATGACGGCGCGGCGAACGAGTTCAACACGCTCCTGGTGACCGATTGGTTCGCCCATACGCCTCCTGCCGTCCTCGCCGAGAACTTCGGCGTGCCGGCCGAAGCGTTCGCCAAGATTCCCCTGCACAATCGCTGGATATTTCAAGGCAAACTGCCGGGCGACCTGGCGTCCGTTCGCAACGAGATAACGGGAAGCCTGGGCCCTCCGCCCAATCCGTTCACGTTCTCTCTCACGTCAGCACCCTACACGACCGAGACGAAGAGCGGGACGTTGCAGCTCGCCGACAGCGGCAACTTCAAGGTTTCCACCACCATCGCGGCCGTCTTCCAAACGATCCGGCCGGGCGGCCTGCGACAAATGCATTGGCATCCCAATGCCGACGAGTGGCAATACTACATCAAGGGCAAGGCGCGCATGGGCGTGTTCAACACCGGCCCGAACGTAGTCACCACGGATTTCAATCCCGGCGACATCGGATACGCTCCGCGCAATTACGGCCATTACGTGCAGAACGTCGGCGACACCGACATGCAATTCTTCGCCGTATTCCGGACGTCGAAGTTCGAAGAATTCTCCTTGTCACAGTGGCTCAGGCATTCCCCGGCGCAAATGGTGGCGGAACACCTAAACGTCGACCCTACGATGGTTCCGCATTGGCCGGGGCTGCACGCGGCCGTCATGCCCGATTGAGAAAATAGCAATCGCTCGATAGCCGTCTCTAAAAAGCGTGATTACGAAGTGAGCCGTCGCGGGTCGAAAGCCATGCCACGCTACGCCGAGAAACGCTTCCTGCCCTACACGCCGGCGCAGCTGTTCGAGCTGGTGGCCGCGGTCGACCGCTATCCCGAGTTCCTGCCTTGGTGCCTCGCGGCGCGCATGCGCTCCGCCGGAACCTTGCCCGGTACGCCGCGCAGAGCGCTGCTCGTGGCCGACCTCGTCATCGGCTTCCGCATGATGCACGCGCGTTACACGTCACGTGTCACGCTGCAAACGCCGGGGCGCATCGACGTAACTTGTATCGAAGGCCCGTTCCGATATCTCGACAATCACTGGACGTTCGAGCCCGTAGCCCCGAGCGCCGGGCGGCCGATCGGCGGCACGATGCTCACTTTCCAGATCGCGTTCGCGTTTCGCTCGAGCCTGCTGCAGTCATTCATGGGTGCGATGTTCGAGGAGGCGGTAAGCCGGATGGTTGCCGC
>Ga0210408_10000235_pt1 | contig 78003 bp, 77 predicted proteins | sample IncBWH4MmetaG_FD_155471 | JGI IMG/M metagenome (GOLD analysis project Ga0210408, IMG submission 155471) | Forest soil microbial communities from Barre Woods Harvard Forest LTER site, Petersham, Massachusetts, United States - Inc-BW-H-4-M | ecosystem: Environmental > Terrestrial > Soil >...
CGCCGCCCGCGGCTTTAGTGGTCCGATCGTGCGCGGCGATGCAGCCACCGTAAAGCAACACCTAAAGGTATTGCGGGATGTCCCAGGAGCGGGCGAAGTCTACCAAGCGCTGGCCCGTGCCGCGTTGCGTGTCCTTACAGCGAAGAATCGGAAGCAACTGGCACGGGTGCTGGGGCGTGAGTGACGCCCAGTCAGGCTGCGAGCGGAGAACTTTGGGACACGGGTTCGTGGACGTTGCCGCGCAACGTCCCGATCGCGAAATAAACAAGAGCGGCAAGCACAGCGAAAGGCAAAGGAGCTGCAGTCCGCAGCGGGAACACCAATGGCTGAGCGGCGCTACGCCACCCGGGCGTCGGCCAGACAAGGATATCCACGAGGCAGGCGGCGATCCACTGCCAGCTCAGGGCGATCAATCCCAGAACCACGAAGAGCCTGAGGGGCCGCGCAGCGCGCAGGATTTGGTCACGGTTCGAATACAGCCACAGGATCGCTGGCAATAGCAATATGTGGTCGTAGACCGCGCCTCCCGTAGGCAGGGTAACGATCGTGATCACCAGAGCAAGCGAAAGCGTCAGCGCGAAGTCGCGGGTCATTGCTGCCGCGCGCCGGGTCCGCCAGCAGATACCCGCGCCCAGCAAGAGCAGAGCGAACTCCACTAGGCCACCGAGCCACTTTCCCAGCACGAACTGCACCAGCGGCGGCTCCGTGTACTGCCGGTACTCCACCAGCGCAGCACGCCAGTCGGAGAACCAGCCAGGAAGCACGAGCTGGCTGGCACCCAACAGTAGGGCCAGGGTGAGGACGAATCCGAAAATGAGCGTCTTCCTCCGGTCCCAATCACTGACTGCCCACAGCAACAGCCAGATGGCAAGTAACAACATCAGCTGCGGCTTGATGGCCGCGATTGCGAGGCAGACCCCAGCCAGCAAATAGCGCTCGCGTTTCAGAGAGGCGCCCGTCGTCGCCAGCGACACGCCGACAAGGATCGCCGGTTGTTGGGCAAAGATCGCCTCCAGCACCGCGTAGCTGGTCATGGTCAGCAGGATCACGGCGGCGGTTGAAGCTGCGCCAATCCGCAGATCAAACGCCACCAGCCACAGCCACACCCCCACCGCGACCAGCAAAGGAGAAGCAAAGGCGAGCACATACTGCACCTGGCGAAACGACAGCCAGGTCAGTGGCGTTGCGATTACGTCTGTATAAAGCGGATAGGAGAAAGCCCGGTAGTGTTCCGGTGGATCGCTGGGGCGGCGCGGGTCGAAAGTGCGCCCGAACAGTCCCGTCTGGATTTCGCCAGTCATCGCGTTGCTGTAGGGGTTGCGGTGGTGGAACAGCAGCTCGCGAGTGGTAAACCAGATAGGGTAGAGGTCCCCCCCGTAGTAGTAGCCGCCATCCAGCTGGTGGGAAGCGTGCACGGCACGGACCTGCGGGATCAGCAGCGCGAAGTAGTAGTAGGTCATGCCCGCGGCCAGCAAAAAGGCCACCGCCAACGTGGATTTGGGACGAAGGTTCATGGATGTGAGTGGCCCACGGATTTAAACACACCGGGATGCAGCAAGGAAGGTGCCGCGAAGCGTGAGTGTTCCTAACGTGAACTGAACAGGTGGCCGAGCTTTTCCTTTTTCGTCTTCAGGTACTCCTCGGCATGCGGGCTGGGCGCGACTTCGCAGGGAACGCGCTCCACCACTTTCACTCCCGCCAATTCCAATGCCGAAACCTTATCAGGATTGTTCGACAACAAACGCACCTCGGTGATGCCGAGCGCCTTGAGCATCTCCGCTGGCAGAGTAAACGCCCGATGGTCAGCCTTAAAGCCCAGGCGTTCGTTGGCCTCCACGGTGTCCAGTCCGGCGTCTTGCAATTCGTAGGCCTGAAGTTTTGCCATCAACCCGATGCCCCGGCCTTCCTGCTGTTCGTAGAGAAGGACTCCAGCACCGTTCTCGGCAATGAGCGAAAGCGCCATTTCCAGCTGCTGCCGGCAGTCACAGCGCAGGGAACCGAACACGTCCCCGGTGAGGCATTGGGAATGGATGCGGACCAAGGGTGGGGCCGACAGAACGTCGCCCATCACGAGGGCAACCGCTTCTTCTTTGCGTCGTTCGCCGGCCTCGCCGAAAAGGCCGTCGAAACCGTAAATGCGGAAATTGCCCCAGCGGGTCGGGAAGTCGGCGGAAGCGAGCTGTCGAACTGGGCCAGAAGAGGTCACTTCCTCATTATAGACGCCGCACGCGGCAGAAGACCGGCGGCGGCCCGCACTTGGAAGGGTTGCGCGTGTGTAGCGCCATGGTGCGCAAGGCTTGGTTGAAGCGCGCAAACACTGGTAAAATCGTACGTACTCGAGCGTTCCATCCGAAGTGGGGCTGTAGCTCAGCTGGGAGAGCGCCTCGTTCGCAACGAGGAGGCCACCGGTTCGATCCCGGTCAGCTCCACCAAACATCCCAACGAGTTGCGGCGTTACCGCCGAAGCGCTGCACTGAAAAAGCGGCATTTTATTGGACCAGCAATGGACCAGACTTTTTGACTTGTTCGGCCACATATTCCGTGAGCTTCGAAGCGGCCCTTTTCTGGCCCTCAGGAACAAAATGCGCGTAGATGCCCATAGTGGTTGAGATGCGGGAGTCCCGCATCTGTCTCTGCGCCGATTTCGGAGCGGCCCCGGCTTGGAGCTGCCATGTTGCACACGACGTGGGTAGGCACCTCCAGTTCACCACGCCTACCGAGTTGTCGGGCAGACTCAGGTGAGTCACGAATCTTTTCTCGCGCGTCGAAAGCCACGCGCATCTCCGCGTCCCACAGTGTGCCTCCAAACCCTTCTTGGCCGTCCAGGATAGAAGTGGCCTTCTGAAAGTTATCGCGGTCTGTGGAAATTGGGTCGGGATTTGTAGCTGCCCCGGGAGGATTGCCTTGAGCCAAGCTGTGCGGTTTGGTTTTGCCCATGGTCACTTCCTGTGTGACCTTCCTGTTTTGTGAAATCAGGGAAAGCGGGGCCAGGAAGTGCCCCGCCTTGTCGCTGGCTGACCGTCGCCGGCGAACTATCCAGTCAGTTTCGAGACTAGCGCAAGCGCAACCGAAACTGGAAGGGGTGTTGTCAGAAATGTCTGTGCAAAACGCTGCGCGAGTGCACCGTTCTGGGGCAGTGGTCCTTGGTCAAAGCCGCATCAAGTCAATTCCTCAGATCGCCACAGGTTTCGGAATGGCCCGATGGTCACCAGGAGTAACTACACAGGTGTGACCTTCTCGCAATCGTGAGTCCGGTAGTACGCTGACGGGCGAGGAAGGCAAGCTGGAACCCCGAGAGCGCGGAGGTGAGCAGTGGAACCTTCGAATGTGCAGATGTGGCCCGAGTGGAATCGCTTCTGGTATCACACCGACTGCTGCTCGCACTGCAGCGCTGCGTTACGGGCTCAAGAGCCAACAGAGCAACCTGCCGGGCTGTGTGCCGTTGGCGGAGGGCTGTGGAAGCACCTCATGGAGCGAAGAGCGCCTGGTGTAAACAGGACCACAGAAAGGCCCGATGCTTAGGAAAAAAAGGGCATCGAGCCGAAAAACACGATTCGCTAATCAGCGGAGCTCGCGGTCGCGTGACGTCATCTGACGGTCTGACAGCGCGGAGCTATTGGCGCGGAGATGGTTTCTATGCTGGAAGCAGAAAAGGAAAAATCCAGCTTAGCTAACCTTAAGAATCAACCACATAGCTCGAATGCACCAATGGGTGCGGTCGAGGGACCAACAAGAGAGATTGCGGCCGAAACCCTCCGGATAGGGACTACCACTATTGATCGCGCTCGCCTTGTGCAAAGCACGCCCTGAGTAGAGGACAGTTCAGCCGCGACCGGAGCTCCCGGGCTGCTCGGTCGAGCGTCGAGAGGCTCCTGAAGGCTGAAGACAAAAAGCTCCGCGTCGGTTGGGGCTCCGCAGGTGGGTACCTAGCGGACCGACACGGGGTTATGTGCTCACGTCCACGATAGGTCTTTCGACACCAACACTCTTCCCAGTGACGTTCTCGACTTGAGAAAGTGCTTCGTGCTGAAATAAGCGTTGTACAGGGAACGCATTTGCAGCAGGGATGTGCGATGACGTGATCTGCTCGGCCTCTCGCCCTTTGGGTATCCCAACTCCTCCAAAGTATCCCCCACTAATACGTCTAGGATTGCCTGTTGCTCGTCTGAGAGACGATGCTTCCACCGAGCTACCGGTTGAAATTCTCCGTTTTGCAGATCGGAGGAGAAGGATGTGTTCGGCCGCTGGACCGAGCCGATCCCTGTTTTCTGGATCTGGTCATAGTCCAGCTTCTGCTCGATAAAGTCGCCAAGCGAGACCATGTTTCCCCGAGGATCCTGCACCAGTTTCTCGTATTGCAGTTCGAGGTAGTCCTGGCCAAGCCTGCGCCCGACTGCGCGGCCTCGGCGCACGATCCAATTCCAATAAAGGGCGGAGACTTCCAATGCATGCTCGCGATCCCATTTGAAGGGTCGAATCCAGCCTTGCTTTTCCAGCGATAGGGAGACGTCGCGCCCGTCTCGCACTACGTGGACGATGAGCGCCTCGGGAATTGTTTCCTTGATTCGCTCTAGATACAGCAAGTGTTCTGGCGTGCAGTCTGCCCAACGCTCCGCCCCCTGTTGCCCTGCCATTGCGCCCATGACGAGTCGCAAGAAGTCTCCTCCATTGCGACAGCCTGACATCACGCACGCTTCGATTTCCTCCGCATTCAAGCCGCTCTTGGTAAATAGTGGACTTCGGTGCCATGCTGCCAGCAGTGCGCGCTTATGACTCGCGATGCTCAGGTCACCGAAACGCGGCTCCAGCAGGTTGAAGACTTGCGACTCGGCACGATAGATCGCGAAGTTCCCTGCGGAAAGAAGCATGTGGTACACGAGGGTGGTTCCTGAACGGGGGCAGCCGACAACAAATACCGGCGCTTTGCTGCGGGAGTTGCCGAGAGAATCGCTTCGACCAGCAGGGCAGACCTGAGCTTTCGACATCGCCGTGCTCCTTCAGACGCGTGGCACCTGCCTCCTGCTGCAAAGGCTGCCTGCTTCGAAGTGCACGAGGGCTAACCGCACTGAGCGGGTGCGACCTTCTGATACGCACAGTTTGAGGCCGCGACGTTACATGAATGTGTCGGCAGTATGAACTTTCGGCGAAAATCGCAATTTGACAAGCTGTAGGGAGGAATCAATCTGGCAAGGAAGTACCGATCAGTGCAACACCAATCCACACCGTCTGAAGGGTTGACGTCGGCCCAGAAAAACCAATGGCTTGCGCGGCCGATCGCGGCATAGTATTTGGAAGGCTTAGGCGAGGTACCTAGCTGATGCCGCCGCACCGTTGTTCGCAGGCTGCTGGAACGCGACGGCAGGCCCAATCCAGAACGAAGCGCGCCAGATGATCACTCTTCTCGGAGCTTACAGCCATGGACAACCGTATCGGGTTCATCACCCACCAGGGTAAACAGATTCTCCTAGTCGATCTATCAAACTGCACGGCCGCAGAGGTTGAAGAGATTGTCCGCGCTGTTCCTGACCACGTGACGGCGCAGCAACGCGCTTCAGTCTTGGTGCTGACAGATTTCACTGGAGCGTCGTTCAGCGAGGAAGTTCTTCGGGTGATGAAGGAAGCCGCGGTCTTCGACAAGCCTTATATCAAGAAATCGGCGTGGGTGGGAGCAGAGAACCTTCCGGAAGCGCTCCACAAGGGTTTAAAGACTTTCTCGGGGCGCGAATTTCCGACTTTCAAGGGCCGCCAAGAAGCTTTGGCATGGCTGGCAAAGGACTGAATGAAAAGTGCCATCAGCTGCCGCAAAAAGAAGCTGGCAGGCGGTAATGCCAGCGTATTCAGGCAGTTCTCGAAAGGACCCATGGGCCTGGATCCTCAAAACCAAGGCGACGAACCAAGAAGCATGCGTGGGTGTGCAATGAGTATTTGCCGACCGAACTGGCAAGCGAAGAGGAACGTAAGATGGGTTGCGCGGAGTGCTGCGACTGCTGGTGCCACTTTACTTTCACCAATTCAGACGGAACCGATCGAGAGGACGCCGAAGCTCTACGCGCTGAGATTCGCCAGGTTGAGTTTGGAGAGCAAAGTCACACTGGAAATGAAGAGAACCGGCCAGGTCAATTGAAGCGGACCGGTGTGGTGAAAAACAATTAGAGGCTGCGGGGGCCGCAGCCTCTAGCGACTAAGGGGTTTAGTCCCAGCCGAAGTTAGACGTGCGCATCGGTTTAGCCGTGAAGCCGCTCGTCTTTTTCTTCTTCTTCGCCATCGTGTGGGCGGCGAAGGGCGTTGCCTTCAGCGGGTTGGCCTCGGCGCTGGACTGCTTGGGTTCCGCTGGCTTGCCGACTCCGGATACCGTTCTCTTTTGAATTGGCATGGTGACGTCTTTTCTTCGCGTCTCCGCGAGGAAACTGCTGAATCCTGATTGAACAATCATCCACGGCCCGGCCCGACTAACCTCTCGCCTTCATCATCGTAGTGGCGTTGAAACTCTCCTTCTTGCGCCGTATCATCATCGTGTTCGCGGTCAACGGGTTGGCTTTCAGTGGACTTGCCTCGGCTTTGGACTGCTTTTTTTCGGCCGACTTTCCGGCTCCGCTAACGGTTCTTTTCTGGATTGGCATGGCTGTAACACCTTTCTTCGCGTTTCCGCGAGGGAACTGCTGGTTCTCAAAATGCCCCGACGAAAGGTTCGGCCCGACTGCTTACAGCAACGGAGTGCATCTGCAAAATCGCTTAAACGCGGCTCTTAAGAGACATAGCACTCAACCGCATGGCTTTGTTCTTCTTCATGGAATGCGCCGCCAGGGTGGTGGACTTCAGCGATTTTGGATCACCGGTGGCGTCGGCGGGCTGGCTTGCAATCATCGCCTTCTTGACTGCTGCCCGATTGCTGAGCAACGACTTTTTCTCAATCGACATGGTAGCCATCCTCATCTTTTCTGAGTGTCTCGGAACTACACGCCTCAGCTTTTCTGATCGCGTGTGCAAACTGGATATAGCACCTGCCGTGCCAAAGTCTTCTCTAGCGTCAACGAGAGTCAAAGAAGCTTGATTCCAAGCGTTTGCAACCTTACGTGAGGAGAAACAAGCGACTTCGCGAATGCCGTGGGCCAAAACAGATGAAACTTTCATCTAAGCTAGTAAGAATTATTCATACAGCGCTCGGGTCCGGTGATTACACCAGCTGCTCTGGACTCGGGTTCATCGGGCTTCTGGCTTGCGCCGGCGCTCTTGTGCACGGAACGCGGCCGCCTTGGAAGCCAGATGGTCTCAAAGCTAGGTCGGCAATTCGATTCGATCAGGATGCTTCTTGTCGCGCTCGTGCTCTTCAGCCAGTACCCTCTCGAGCCACTTTGCTTGCTTTTCTGCCAGCTCCTTGTTCACGGAAGCAGGATGGTGGCCTATAAGGAACTCCTCCCCGCAACCGTCACATCGGAGGGTCCCCATTTCCCGGAAGCCATCGGCCTTTTCTCTTTGCTGCCCCCTCTTTATTGCGATCGCATAGCTTGGCATCTGGATCACGCTGCCCGGCTCAACTCGCCGCACTTCTGACAGAAGCATTTGAACTCTGGTTTCTCGGAGGCCGCTGTGTGAATGCAGTTCAGACAGAGAAACCAACCTCCCGAGCGAGGCAACATCGGCCGGGAAGCACCGCCCAGAACGCAATACAGGCAGCGCACGATCTCATCAGCCATTATGAGCCTTCCGCTCTCTCGTCTTCCGCGTTCGCGCCTTCGCAGCGGCCTTGGAACTCTTGCTCGGGCTCTTGCGGTGCCGAAGACTCGAAGGTCTAAAATGCACTGCGTTGAAATCGGTTAGGTTGACCATCAACCGGTCCACCACCTTCACCGTTCGGCGAAACCCGACCCACGCCAGCTTGTGCAACCTATCGAATTTCGTGGGGCCGGGCTCACAAGCCTTGAGGGGCGAAGACTGACATTCGGCCCGCTCTTCTTGTGGAAGATCATCATCCGCTGATAGAACTGCTCTCGCGGCGGAGGTAGTAGCCAAGGACAAAGCCAAACACGATCAAGCCAAAGCCAACGACCGCCTTCCACCAGGCTCCCATTTCAATGCCCTTAACAAGTGACCAAGCACCAGAGCCGAGGCAAATCACTGCACCAATACGCCTCATGTCATCGAATTTCTTCATGGCTCACCTCCAATTTGAACTCTCGCGCTCTGGCGGCTTCAGGTTTCTAAGCCAGTCCGGTCTGCGGCAAATGCCCGCGCTGCTCAGCCTGCCTCGCTAACCTGGACAGGTAGCGTAGCCATCTCGACTTGAGGAACCTGAATGTCGGGTGCGAGGCCCACAGCGTTAATCCAACGCCAACCGCCAACTGGACGTTTTCGCAGTGTTGGCACTCGGAGCATGAATGCGCACAAGTAGCGACGTGCTCGAATAACCCCGGGGGGATCCGGTGCGAACTTCTACCGGAAGTCGCTCAACCCACAACTCCTTTTACTTCGGAAGCATTTCACCCTCCATCGACCGATTCATCCTCGAGCGTCTTTCTTCCGTTCCGCAGCTTTCTTGCTGCGAGCCTTGGCGGGGGTCGGGCTTAGGGGTGCCATGCCTTCCTCTGTCCATTGTTTGAACAACGCTATCTGCTTCTCGGGCCAAGGACCGTCACAGGGCATGCTGCCGTCTTCTAAGCGGTCATAGATCGCTCCTGCGTGCGCTCTGACATCTTCATAGGAGGAGAGGTCGAGCCCGTAATCTTTCATACCGTCAACATCGGGGCTATCGCGAAACAATGGCCGAATGTCAGCTGCGAAACTTAACGCCATTGCAGAACCCTCCCAGTAGGGTCAACCCACTGTTCTTCGTGACTCGGCATGTTGATCACGCAGCCCGGTTCAAGGCGCCGCACTTCTGACAGACCTTGACTCAGCAACGAAAAGGGGCGGATACTTTACACAGCCAAAATCCACAAACTGTCCACTCGCTTCACTGACAGGCTCCCTTCGGCGCATTGTATCCGTGAGCCCAAGGCCCTGACAGCCTTCCCTCATTCAGGAGAATGCGTCATGCCCCCCAATGATGAGTACCCCGACGATCACTCTTTCGAGCGAGCCCTCTGTGAATACCGCGAAAGAACCTGGTGTCCTGACGACTTTGCCGACCTGGCGACCGATGTGCAGTGCGACATAATCGAGAGAGCGTGCCAAATACAGGCAGCCAACGACCGGCTGAACGAATTGATCCAAGCTGCCTAGAGCGCCGCCCGGTTACTGGCTACAAAGGGCCCGGTTTCCTCTTTGGGGAGCGGGCCTTTGTGTTTCTTCTTTGCGGTTGTGAACCTCACCCGCGCTGGCAGACCGCGCACTGCTCTTTGTGCTGTGAGTAATCCACGCCGGCTTTCGCCAACTCTCTCTGAAGTCGATCCATTTCTTTTCGATGTTCCGGCGCTGGCGCTACGCCCTTGAGAGACTTTGAGTACAGCCCCACTGCCTCGGTAGCCGCAGCTTCCTTCTCGTGTAGCTTCTTTCCGGTTTCACAGTCCATGTTGTCCACTCACCTACCCACAAGGCAATGTCTTCACGGCGTCGTTTTCTTCCGCTCTTTCGCCTTGAGTGTCGAGCACGCCATGATGGAATGTTAGGAACCTATCTATCTCATTTAGCGCGTCGCGGAAGCGAAAGTCAATTTCCCGGAATCGTTGATGACGTCGACGGTTGCCGGCGGCCCGACGACGGGTCCGTGTAAGTCTTTCCTAGTTCGGTACCCTTATCTGCGGTGATGACCGGCGACGCGGCTTGCTTAACCCATAGATACAACTAGACTTGGCGTTCTGGAACAGTGGTTGCATCTCCCGTACAGGTCCGATCGATACGTGACCGGACGCAGGTGTCACGCGTAGATTATTGGCAACATTCCCCCATGGAGGATAGCTAATGAATCGTTTGGGATCGGCGTTGTTTATTTGCATGCTCCTCACGGCCGTTGGGGCAGCTCAGTCCGGTGGACAGGTCGGAACGCAAGTGAGCGGGCAGACCTCCGCCAATTCGGAAATGCACGGAGCGCAGGCTTCAACGAGCGGGTCAACCACTGCCGCTGCATCAGCGCACTCGTCAGCAGGAAACGCATCACTGGCGAGTGGGACTGCGCTTAATGTCGTTTTGACTGCGCCTGTCGATGCGAAGAAGGCGAAGTCGGGAGATACGGTTACGGCGCGCACTACGGAAAGTGTGAGACAGGAAGGAAAAGTCTTCATTCACAAGGGTACGAGGCTGGTTGGTCACGTCACCCAGTCTTCGGCCCGTGCCAAAGGCGACGCGAACTCAGCGCTGGCGATCCAGTTCGACAAAGCGATTTTAAAGAACGGCGAGGAAATGCCGTTGAACGTCGCTATCCGGGCGATCGCTTCGGCGCAGACGGCGGCTAGTGTTGCCGGGTCCGACCTGGACGCTGCAGGCGGCGCCGGGGCGTATGCGAACGGCTCCGGGTCCTCTGGGCGTGGAGCTGTGGGTGGCTTAGTGTCCACCGCGGGGCGAGCGACGGGATCGGTGACCAACACTGTCGCCGGCGCGGGCACCCTCGCGGACAGAACTGTGAGCACTGCAGCAAGCACGACCGCGGGTGCCAGCGGGGCAGCAACCGGTGCGGTGGGTGGACTGAGCTCAGCAGGGCAGCTGACTTCTAACAGCCAAGGTGTCTTCGGCTTGAACGGCCTCAACCTGAACGCTGCCGAAACCGGGAGTGCACAGGGATCGCTGATTACCTCTGCCGGCAAGAATGTTCATCTCGACAGCGGTACGCGAATGCTGCTGGTGACGCAAGCTGCAACTTCAGGGACGCCAAATAAGTAAGGAACTCTGTTCCTGGCGAACGACGAACGGGCAGGCTCCGGCTTGCCCGTTTGTCCGAGCCGTCGGAAGTCCTGACCGGTGATGTCCTTCATTTGTCGGCCACTCCTTGTATTCGCAGTTCAACCCCCACATCCCTCAAGTCGGCCAACAAGATGGCCAAGCTCCACTGCTCATAGAGCCAGCCCTGGTCGCCCCGCAGCTTCGCCGCGGGGGTTCCAAGTGTCTTTTGACGAAATCATCGACATCGAACACGGTGACGCCGCGACCAAGTTTCAGTGGGACTGACTTGAGGTCCCACGAGACGCACTCCGCTCCCAGTGGGATGGTAAATCCGTGTGGAATCGAGCCGGCGCCAGGAGTCACGTCTGGCGTCTCTCTATCCAGCCGCGGTCAACGTGATGGAGTCCTCGGCGAGGATGCCACCGACTTGTTGGGTTGTGACTCTGACAAGCGGGCAGGTTCTCATTTCGAGGCGAACATCGGTCACTCTGGTTATTGGACCAGTAACGGACCAGACTAACTTCTCACTTACTGAGTAAACGTTGCTTGCGATCAGAGAGCGCCTCGTTCGCAACGAGGAGGCCACCGGTTCGATCCCGGTCAGCTCCACCAATGTTGTTCTACGACTTCTGGCTGTGGTACGACTCCCGTCGCCTCCACCATCCAATTATTCAATTTCAATCGTTTACAGATACTTTTTAATCTAACACATTAGCGTTTAGCAGAGGTACCTCGCTTTTTCAAGAGCGCGGACTACCCGCTAACATGCGCGGCGATAATGTCGTTCCCTTCGCTTCTGCTCACGCCCTGTTCAACTTGAGCAAGCTCGCGGTGTGGTGGCTACGTCCCGACATTGCTATCGAACGGATCCAGCCTGACCATCCCCAGCAAAATGGCCGTCACGAACGCATGCATCTCACGTTGAAGAAAGGAGCCACGAAACCCGCCGCCGTAAACTTTCTGCAACAACAGACCCCCTTTGACAAGTTTGCCGAGGTCTTCAACAGCGAACGTCCCCCACGAAGCTCTGAACATGAAATGTCCCGCCGAGGTCTACCAACCCTCGACTCGTGCCTACACCGGATTGCCCGACATCGACTATCCCCTGCACGATAAGACCATCGTCGTCACCCGTTGCGCACGTCTCTGCCTGGGCAAGAAAAAAATCAATTTCAGTACCGTCTTCGCCGGCCAGGCCGGCGTCAAAGAAGTTCACGACGACATCTGGCCCGTCAGCTTTATGGACTAATGATTTGGGTTACTTCGATCTGGGAACTCGGGTGCTCGAACTCCTTGAAAATCCGTCCGGCCCAAAACTGTTACCCATGTCCTAGGTACGTTGTGTCACCCATGTCTCCGGAACGGACAAACGAAACGATGGTCGGGGAGAGAGGATTTGAACTTCCGACCCCCTGGTCCCGAAACAGATTCCGGCGGTTATTGAAATTCGTGGAATTTAGTGGATTTTAGGTGCTTTGTATTGAATGAGTTACTGCGTGGCTATTGAATCGCGTTGAACTCGCGTGATCCCGAGTGCTCTCACAGCCTCAAAATCGTCTACAGGCGGAGGATTGAGAATCAAGACTCGAAATGCAACTGCTCGAGAAAGAACAAACATCTTGATTCTAGAATCCACGTCCCACAGGCTTCCACGTCACGCCTCCGTCGATTTCAGCGTAATCGGTATAACACTAGCCTCCGTCGGAGTTGTGGCTCTCCGTTCGCCTCGCCTGCGATAGCCCGTAAACCGGAACTTACTGCCGCTCAACCTCCAATACCATGAGGTACGTTCCCGGCAGATCGAGCACTCCGTTCAAGACGGCAAAATTGTCGGCAAAGGTAATTGTCATGAGTGCGGATTGGCCCCCGCCGGAAGAACTCCGCAGAGCTTGTTCGATGATTTCTCGCGTTAGAACTACCGTGGTGTTGGGCAATAAAGCGGTATCGACCCCATTTGCGTCTTTCGTACCTTGCAGCCCGATGGGACGGTCTTGCGGCGCGGAGAACAACGTCAAGACAGGAGGCAGTCCAAAAGCCGCCAGGACTGCGGTTTGTGCCGTGGCTTGTGCTAAGCTGCCGGAAATTCCCTCACCGGTTCCCAGCGTAAGAGGCTGAAATACCTTGGAGCCGATTTCGTTCTGAACCTTAGTGGCGAGAAAGATCGAGTTGGACAGGGTCGTCTGGCTTTGCACCCACCCGGAAAACAATTGCGGATTTCCATCTGACTCCCAAATGCTGGGTGAAATCAAAAGGGCATCCGCGCCATCTGTCAGTGCGCCCTGCCACACCAGTAACGGAAACTGCGAGACTTGTGGCGGAAGAGTTCGTTGCGGCAACGCGCCGTCCGGAATCATATCGCCGCTCTGAATGCCGCCTGCTGCGCTGCGCGTTCCAGCCTGGATCCGGTCTGGAGCTTGGTAGATGTCTCCGTATACGCGCGTTTGCACTTCACTCATCTCCAGATTTGCCGCCGTCTTGCGGTCATACCGACGGTAAAAGGCGGCGGCGTAAATCTCATCGCCTTTCCCATCTTTTTGCAAAGGATCGTCCAGGGTTTGCTTGATGCAGGTCAGCCGGGTGATGGTGACGAGGTAATTCCCACTCGAGGCCGACGCCGCCCCTTGCGCGGGAGCGCCAGGCATAGTGCTTTTTGTGGCCGGAGAAGATGCCATTGAAGGGACCGTTCTTGGCGTCGAAGCGGGATTGGTCGCAAGGAGCGTTGCGGTGGGGACCGCAACAGGCAGCGTCCGCGGCGCTAACCCCGGTTGGCCGCTGGGCGCCGAGGGCACGGTGCTTGTCGGACTGCTGCTTGTGGAACTCGCATTTCCACTACCCGTGTTCGAGCCCCCGGTATTCCCTCCCGATGTTGAACCGCCTCCGCTCGTTGGCGCTGTTCCAGCCTGTGTTGCACCCGTAGTACACCCGCTCGACGTGGACTGCAAATCCTTCTGCTCCTCGGCGTCGAGGTCGGCCAAGGTCTTCGTCTCTTGCGTTTGCAAGCTCTGCTGCGTTGCAGGGTCTATCGCCTCCTGAATCAGCTGACCGAACTGCTGCACCACATCGGCTTTCATCGAATTGAAGTTCTGCACGATATCGCCGGAACTCGTTAGGCAGCTGTTATTACCCTGCGCCGAAACGGATTGACCCTGCGCGGTCCCTCCGGTACTCCCCGGCGGATTGGAATTATTTGAGGCAACGGACCCCGTCACCGTGAACTGAGTCTGCGCCATGTCCCCGAGCGCGTCCGCGAGGACGTTCACCGCTCTTGTTCCCGGCGTAGCGTTGGCATCCACGTTCAACTGCACCGTCGCGCTCGTCGGAGAATTGATCGTAATCGGGGAAAGCACAGTGATTCCTGATCCAAAGTCGACCTTCGTCAGGTTTTGTGCAAAATGAGTGTTACTGCCCGTGATGGTTACAGCCACTCCTTGCGCGCCCTGCGATGCCCCTGCCGGATCGATCTTCGTAATCGCCGGGTCAGGTGGTGTGTTGTCGTAGTTCGGATTCATGATTCGAGCGGAAGGAACCGTTCCGCCACCCGCCCCACGTTGAAACTGCCAGGTGCAATTTGCCACTTCATTACTGGCCGCCGAGTGCAAAGGCAGAAGGGTTCCGGCCACTGCCACCGTGCCTGAGCCACTTATGTTTGTGCTCGTCGCCTCACCTTCAATCTTGGGAAACTGCCACTCATAGGCAGGCAACGAGAGGTTGCTCTGTGCCGCCGCCGCTCCGGCGATTGCGACCTGCTTCGTTCCCGCTATTCCGCCCGCAGAATAGAGCTGCTCGTGATACGACTTAATCACCAGCCGCTGGTCCGACGCGCGCACAAAAATTGCGATAGTGGCGTTCGCGGGAGACACATTGGTCTTCCACCCGGCGGAGATCGCCTGCGCGTTTACCGTTCGCAGCGTCGATCCCTGTCCCGTGACGCTCCAGTTTGCCGGGTACACTGCCATCGGACCCGGAGTAGGCGGTGCACCCGTCAGCTTCCACGTCTGCGTCTCCTGATGCGTATACTCCGCCGACTGTAGCGTAACAACGCACTGTACCTGTCCCGACCATAGCGCGTCGGGTGGGTTTGATTGCGCCCCTGCACAGCCTGCAAGGACCAACGGCAGGACTGCCGCGCGAACTACCAGGGCCACGTGGCCTGCCGCGGCACAGGTTGCTTTGCCACAGGATATTGGCCGAAAACCTCGCTTTGACTGTGGGAGCGATTCCATAGAAGAGTCTTCAATCCCGTTCCGATGTGCTTTCTCGAGCCGCCAACAGTTGCACGACCATCTCAACCAGAACAATCGCGATGGCATCACAGCACAAACCCCAAACTAACCGGCTCCGCCGGTATAGCTTTGAACGACGGCCCGTTAAGAAGTTGCTGCTGCTCATCTACCGTTCTTTCCCACGAAGCAAAGTTGACCCGCAACGAACTCACTGCGTCGTGAATCGTTCGCGCGATGGAAATAGCATCGCGCGTCGCCTGTATCGACCCGATCGGGTTCAGATTGGTGGCGATATCTAGGCCAGAGGTGGCAAGGTTGACCCCCATCGCAAATTTTTCGCCGCCCGTCATCCCCTCGGCTCCAAGCTTGGAGTTTTCCAACCCAGGGTAGCGGATAAAAAGGCGTGTGTAGTTATTGGCAAACCTGCGCCCGGGCGGCCCATCCACCGGCGTGTAGGAGGGAAGATAAATCGGAGAAAGAATGAACTCGTCCTTCACAAGCTTGACGCCGATGAGCCCCCGCATGGTTTGCAGTTTTTTGATTTCGCCGGGTTTGATATCGAGTGACTCGAAACCCTGGTGGTCGTCAGAATCGGACAGCGTAAGGTCGCCCAGCCCATCTTCCCCCGCCGGCCTGTCTGGTGGCGCCGTATTGCCTTTTTTGTCATACGAGGAGAGGAAGATCAGGCGCACATGATCGCGCATCAGCTCGCACTTCACGGCACGATCCATTTTGCGCGTGCGCATTTCGGCATAGAAAGCGACGGGCAGGTTCTGGCTAGCCACCGCGTCATAGCTCTGAATGGCTGCATGACCATCGTTCGCTTGTAGAAACACTAGCCCCATAAGTTCATTCGCTTCCGGAGCTAAAGGAAAAAGAGCCAGAGCAATCTTGAGGTGCTCGCTGGCACGCGCCAACTCCTGTTGGGCGTATGGAAAAGGAACAGCGAATCCGCCGACACGATTCTGATACGCTTTGCGCTGCTGCTTCTTTTTGATTTGCGCGCGCTTGGCACGAATCTTGCGCCGATTTTCATCCAAATTAAAGGTGAGGTTCATTCCGCGGCTGAACAATTCCGAAAGAATGTCCTCCGCCTCGTCTACCTCCTCGTCATACTTTTCCCCTTTTGCGTCCAGCGTCGTCAAATGAAGATTCGCTTCTTCTTTTTCACTTTCTACCGCGGTCAACTGTTGAAAGCGGGTGAAGTTCTCGCGAGCGTGCTTCGCGTCTCCCATCATTTCGTAAAGCAGCGCCAGCCTCCAGCGCGAAAGCGGGAATTCAGGAGCGACATCCGTCGCTTTCGTAAACGCCGTCAGTGCCCGGTCATATTTGCGCTCGGCCAGATGGGCGTACGCCGTGGAGTGGAGATGCCGGATTTCCTTGGCACTCTGATCCGGCCAGGCCACCAGCTCCTGCAGCTCGTCGATTCTGAGCTTTACCTCTTTGGCGTCCAACGCCGTGGGAGCCATCTCCAGATACTTCTGGAACAGCGATACGGCTTCTTTCATGCGGCCGTTTGTCTCTGCGCAGCTGGCCTCGTTGAAAATCGCCGAAGCGCTTTCTGTCAATGTGCTCTTTTGATCCGCGAGTGACGTGCAAAAACTCGATGTCTTGCCGATATAGCTAATGCTGTCTCGGTTAGGCGATAGATCCACCTTGAGCGCGGCGGGAGAAGTTTTTTCCGAAGTTTTCTCGGCCGTTCCCTGCGACGACCCGGAATCGGCATTTGAGAACGCCTCTTCATCCTCCCCTAGGCCATCTTCCAGCGAAGCTCCAATCCCGATGCTATCCGCAAGCCGGTTCACTTGATTGATCTGAGCTTCCGCGTTTTCCGTCAACGCCTTGCCGCTTTCTCCCGTGGTAAAGAAGGTTAACAATTCTGAAAATCTTTCTTTCTGCTTTGGGTCGGGCGTAGCAATTCTGGCAATCCCGATATATTCGTGAGCTTTCTCCCGGTCTCCAAGCTGGTAGTAGCAGAGTGCCAAATCAGCCGCCAGCACCCCCTCGGACGCCCCCAGTTTCGTCCCTTCTTCCAGGGCGGCGGCAGCCTCTTTGTATTTGCGGGATTCATAGAGCTTCCGCGATTCGGACAAGACATTCTTCACTTGCTTGCGAATCGAATCGTCAATGCGCTTGATCGCGTCCGCGGCATCATGGGTTTCGATCATCGCCTGCGATGCGGCATATTTCGTCCGTGCTTCCACCAGTTTGCCGGAGTCTTCCAGCGTCTTGGCCTCGGCTATAATCTCCTTCGCCTGCGCCTCGAGCTGTTTCTTTTCGGCCTTCTCCAGATTCTCTGCGCAAGCGCTTGCGCACAGCAAAACCACGGCACAGATTGGTGTCAGACGAAAATACAGCATGCTTCCCCCTGTAACGGCCAAAGGGCGAAAGCCGTTACCGAATGTGAAACCGACTCCCAAGTGGAACTTTTCTAACCGAGCGGGGTCCATAGCTGCCTATTTTGCCGCCCCAGAGCGCTTTGTTGTGCCGGAACGCGCCAGATTGACAATCATTGTCTCGACCATCGCGCCATTGTGAGCGCGCCCGAGATTATCGTGGTGGATGGTTCGCGAGGCCTGAATGCGATTGGGGTCCTGGAGGGTTCCTCCCATCGGATCGAGCGACGGCAGGCTAAGCATTCCGATGTCCTGGTCTGTGCTCGTGCATTTGCCCAGAAAGCATCGTGTGGAATGCGTTTTGCCGGTGGACTGCGTCGAGCCGGACACGCCCACCTGTATGTCGTAGGTTTTTCTCGCTTCGTTGATGTTCACGTTGACAGTTGCCGGAACGTTGGCCTGGGCGTATCCCCGAGAAGTGTCGCTGCTCTCCGGCTGGAGCGTCACTTTGCCGCCGCCGGTAGCCACGGCATGACGGTTTTCGCTGACGTGTTCCTCTTCGAAAGACCCGTTAAATTCTGCGACGCCATCCTTGACGTTGATAGTGATGGTCTCTCCCAGGGAATTCGACCAGCTCTGCAGGTCGTTGTGGCCCTGGTCGCCGGTGTATTGTTTGACGTAACTGATCTGCCCGCTCCAGCCAGTGCCCAGGCCTGTCAGCCATTCGGCCACCGCTGTTCCCGCACGAGATAGTGCTGCCGTTGAGAAGCCTGCGTGAGCCGTCTTCCCGTTGGGCGCCGTATAAGTGAACGACGTGGGTGATCCAATTCCAGATTGACCGCTCGACGGCGAGATGCTTCCGCCGGTAAACGCTACCCCACCTAGAAACCGGCCCGGCACTTCTTCTCCACGTCTGGTCCTGAGCATGGCCTTGACTTCTATTTGCGTTCCCAACGGCGGCTGCACGGTATAGCTAGGCGGATCGAAGACGATCTCCGCACATACGCCTGATCTGAGCGCTTCTCCTCCTCTTCCGGCGTCAGTGTCGCCGCCGTACCACTTTGTCTGTGCGACTGCGTAGTAGACGCCAGCCCAGTAGCCGAGAGCCATGCTGGCAAGAACTGCGTCGGAGTAGTGTCCTTTCGTGGGGTCACCACCGTCAAACGGGCCGAAGCTCGGCATTTGACCCAACCTTCCGACGATGATCGGCATGTTGACGTGCTGCTGAACGTTGCTGGGGGACGTATTTGCCTTGGCGCCGTGCGGGTCCCCGAACCAGCCCGACTGCTTGAAGGAGTAGTCGAACTCGCCGTTCACGGGGCCTTCGAGGAGCCCGTTGTCGCCGACCTGGCCCTTGTATTTGCCGCTGGTCGTCATCTCAATATGCAGGAAACTGGTCCCAGTCGCTTGCTCGTCCGTGTAATCCATGACCATGGAGAACACGCCCGTTCCCTCGGATACGCCGTCCACGGTGGGACAGGTTTTGATTTGATTCTCCAACTTGAAGCTCGTAACGAACTTCTTGCCCTTGGTGGCTGGCGTGTTCCCTACAGCCGTCTGGATCGAGGTATCGGTGTGGCCCTCGTAGCCGTCGGGCGCTTTTTGGCTACTGTCGTTGTGGGTAATTTCATACCCTTGGTTGGGTCCCGGAATATTCGGAGGCGAATCGCACCGGCTTTTAACCGGGTAGAGAGTAAGAAACACGGCGATGGTTAGCAAGCGGGTGTCGTAACGCACGTAAGGTCCTTTTGTAGAGCCGGAAGTTTATTTCTTCGCGACTTCTGTGAGGACTGTGTTGGCCGCCTGTTGCATGAGTGGCGTTAACACATCTTCGCCATCGGATTTTGCTTTGCCCTTCAAAGTGCTTTCCAGTTTTGGCTTGTCCTGCCCGGCGGGAACCAGCTGATACCCGATGCTGATGTCGTCTTTCTGTTTGATCTGGCCATTGAATTGGGCAAGCTGACTCACGGCCTGCTGCTGAGCGGTCATGGCCGATACCTGGCCTGCGATCTGGCCGGCCTTAGCCGCCATGCTGCCCGCGTTCATCAACATTCCCATGGGCGTGAAGTTCGCGAGCGGACCGGCCTTCTTCATGAAGCCGCCAATGCCGCCGCTACTATGCTTGACCTCCACTGCCGAATACAAAACGTAGTCACACTGCTTTTGCTGGACCTCGGCTTGCAGTTGAATCGGCAGATTCGAATCCAGGGCGACGATCTCAATGGCGGGACCGCTCATGATTAGTACCCAGGAATTGCGAATCGGAGTGCCGTAATCCGCTTGAGCGTTGTTGCCCTGGCCCAATTGCGCATGCGCAGGCGCCACTCCGATGCGTATCTTCCCGGGAGCTTTTGGTCCGAGCGCCTGCGGCGCTGGAACCGGCGCGGCAGCCGCCGTCGGCGAGCCCGGCATCTTCGGCATTCCCGGAATGCCGTTCTGTGCCGGGGATAGGATTGTCATGAAGAACACACAGCACGTACCTGCGAAAAGTCCAACCCATCGTGAACTAAGTAAATTCATAACAAACTCCTTCTTGCGGCGGGCGGCTCCCGATGCCGGGGCTAATGTGCCGGAAAAGCCACTCAGGATCAATTGCCGCGAGGTAAGCTGAAGGTGAGTTTTTGGTGAGGAGGTCTAAACGCTTGACTCGAAAGAACATCCTGGTTCGGGCTATAATCTGAATCTCCCCTAATTATTTATCGCTACCACTCTGTCTCGGAGGCCTCTGGTGGCACCAGCTTTGTCTCGCGAAAGTATTTCGTTCGGCGAATTTGAGTTGGACTGCCGCACGGCAGAGTTGCGCCGCAACGGAACGGAGCTCAAGCTCCAGCCGCAGCCCGCAAAAGTCCTCCTGATTCTGGCTAGCCGCGCCGGTGAAGTGGTCACGCGAGACGAACTAACTGAGCAGGTCTGGGGCTCTGACACGTTTGTCGACTTTGAGCACGGACTCAATTTCGCCATCCGCCAGATTCGAACCGCTCTCGACGATGACGCCACAAATCCCAGCTTCGTGGAGACCGTGCATAGACGCGGGTATCGCTTTATCGCAACCGTGTCGAGCAACGGACATACCAAATTGGAGCATCCTCCCGCAAAGGGGAAGGCTGTCTGGAGAATGTGGGCAGCTTTGACGTTTCTTGTGCTCGGAGCCGTTGGGATCATTTGGTACGCGCGTGAGCCGCGTTCGAAAACGATGAACTCGCCGGTTCTGCTGGCGGACTTTGTCAACAACACAGGAGACCCCATATTCGACAGAGCCCTGCGACAGGGTCTCTCGGTTCAGCTGGAGCAGTCTCCATTTCTGAGGCTCGTTTCAGACGAACAGATCCGCGAGACCTTGCGCATGATGGGTCGAGCCAGCAACACCGAACTCTCGCCTGAAGTTGCCCGGGAACTTTGCCAGAGAACCAACGCTGCCGTGACTCTGGCAGGTTCAATCGAATTGATCGGAACCCGCTATGCAATGCATCTGAGGGCGGTCGACTGCGCCAGCAGAGCTCTGCTGGGCAGCGCTGAGGCGAGGGCAGAGGACAAAGACCAGGTTCTCGACGCGCTGACCAATTTGGCATCGGACATCCGCCGGAAACTCGGCGAATCCCTTGGCAGCATCCGGCAGTACAACAAACCGGTTGCCGCTGCCACTACTCCTTCGCTCGAGGCGCTCCGCTGTTACACGGAAGGCTTGCGGGTCATGGCAGAAAAATTTGATTACGCCGAGTCCCTGTCCTGGTTTCGAAAAGCGACCGAAATCGATCCTAATTTTGCGTTGGCTTACTGGGCGATGGGCGACGTTTACGCCATTCTTGGGGAGACGGGCGAGGCAGTTCAGTTCACGCGCCGGGCGTTCGAGTTGCGGGATCCGGTGAGCGAGCGCGAAAGAGAATTGATCGAAGCCAACTATTACTACTACGTGCTGGGTGACGTCGACAAGGCCCGTCGCAGTTGCGAACTTCTGGCTAACCTCTACCCTTATAACGAGGACGCGCACACTTCACTTGCTGCATTCGCCGAGACGATTGGGCGGTACGATGTCGGCCTGAGGGAATATCAGGAAGCTCTGCGCCTCGCGCCCTGGCGCAGCTTTTTATACCGGGATGTCGCCAACACCGACCTCATGCTTGATCGCGTCGACGAGGCCACAAGCATGGTAAGTAAAGCTCACGAAATGGGCTTGGACGAAAACCTCGGTGTCACGCGCTATAGCATCGCGTTCTACCGCAACGATCGAGTCGAAATGAGCAGGCAGCTGGCGAACGCCGCAGGGAACCCTGAAACCGAAGATTTGCTGCTCGCGCTCGATGCCGACACTGCTGCCTTTGCCGGACAACTGGGACGCGCTCGGGTTCTCTCCCAGCGCGCCGCCGCATCCGCCGAGCGCAATCTAAAGAACGAAACCAGCGCATCCTACTACGCTTCTTCGGCGCTGCGCGAGGCATTGTTTGGGAATTTCAAGAATTCGATGGAACAGGTGAGAATTGCCAAAAACCATTCAAGTGGCCGAGATGTGGCTTACGGCATCGCGCTGGCCGTCACTTATTCCGGCGATATGAATCAAGCCCGAAGACTGATTGAGGACTTCGCAACGCGATTTCCCGATGACACAGTCGTAAAATGCAATTACCTACCGACTCTCAATGCCAGACTCGCACTCCTGCAAAACAACCCCCTGCACGCGATCGAAATCCTTACCCCTACCCAATCTTGCGAACTAGGTCTCCCCGTTTACAGCTACTACAACTGGCTGAACCTGTATCCGGCATACGTGCGGGGAGAAGCCTATTTGGCCGCAAATCAGGGAAAGGACGCCGCGGCCGAGTTTGAAAAAGTTGCTTCCCATCGAGGAATCACCCTCAACGAACCCATCGGAGCCCTGGCGCATCTTCAGCTCGGTCGCGCTTACCGCCTGGCGGGTGACGCCACAAAAAGTCGCGCTCACTATCAGGACTTCTTTGCGCTATGGAAAGATGCCGATTCCGACATCCCGTTTCTGAAGTCCGCCAAGAAAGAGTTTGCAAAGCTGAAGTGATGTATATCGCCTCTCGACAGTAACGGCGGTGTCAAGTATGTTTTGAACGCCCAAAGCTTGGCACTCATTGATATTGACGTTCTTGAGCGTGAATTGTTGAAAGTTACCGGTTGGCGTTGTAGTCGTTTTTGTAGACGGAGCCACAAACACACAGCTCACGGTCGTTGACTTCGCTTGGGGTTTTGTCCCGTGGGCACATGCGGGAGTGATCTGGATTTTAGGTTGGAGCATGGTGGTGATGGCGCTGCTCGTGCAGCTTCCGGTGCGCTGGGTCGCAGTGTTGGGATTAGTTATGGTTGCCACTCACAACCTGCTCGATCCTATTAATCCAGCGTCCTTCGGGAAGCTCTACTGGTTGTGGATGTTTCTACATACGCCCGGCCGCATTCAAGTCGGCGGCCATTTTTTGTTTTCTGTGAGGTACGTTCTCATTCCGTGGGTCGGAGTTATGTGTGTGGGTTTTGCTTTTGGAAAGCTGCTGCTCAGGCCTGACCGCCGCAAATGGATTCTGACCATCGGCATTGCCGCGACTGTACTCTTTTTCATGCTTCGTTGGATCAATCTTTACGGAAACGGTATCGCCGGCCTGCCATTCGGATACCCACGATCTGCGGGACCATGGGGTGTTCAGACGACGCTTTCGTTGACCGTGATCTCATTCTTCAACGTGCTCAAGTATCCGCCTTCTCTCGACTACTTGCTGGTAACGCTCGGGCCCTCACTCATCCTGCTTGGATTACTTGACGGAGCCAAAGGGGAGCGCGGGTTGAGTCGCATTTTATCGATATTTGGCCGGGTGCCCCTGTTTTACTATGTCCTGCATCTCTATCTGATTCACTTTCTGGCTGTCTTGGCCGCATTGGCCTTTCATCAGCCGATATGGCTTGGCACCGTCATCGCCGACTTTGCCCAGAGACCTCTCGGATATGGTTACGGGCTGCCTTTCGTTTACGTCATGTGGATTCTGGCCGTGGTAATTCTCTACCTGCCTTGTCTGTGGTTTATGGAATTTCGGAGTCGACATCGGGATTGGGCTTGGCTCAGCTACCTGTGACGGGCGCCTGAGTTTGTCCGGATTGCTCCGATCATTCGATTGCTTTTTACGTGGCGAGAAGAATGACTCTGAGAAAGTCCGGCGGAAGACAAACTCCCGCAGTAGCTTCATTGTGGCCGGAGTTACCTCGCAGAATCAGGGCTTCCTGGGCGCAGAACAGTTCGCCTCAATGCAACGAGGTTCCGCTATCGTATTGGTCAGCCGCGCAGGTGTTGTGGATTTTGACGCAATGCTCGAATTTGCTGAACGGGGACACATTCGCTTCGCGACCGATGTCTATCCACAAGAGCCATTGCCCGCCGTACACCCGGCCCGGGACACTGAGACTTCCCCTCTCTATGCACATCAAGCAGGCGCATTGCGCACTGCGCTAAAACGGATCGGAAAACTTGTCGTCGCCGATGCCGAATTGATTGTATGCGGATTGCCGCCTGTCTTATGCAAACAGGCGCAGCCTGAGACGGCAGCCAGTTTCATTTTGTCAGGCGCGACCGCCATCGGGGTTGGCACGGAATTGATTCCAACCGAGTCAATTCAAAGGAGGCAATCGCAGCGCATTCACGAGTTGGCACGCCGATTCACAAAACTCGTAAGGGACGCGCGCGAACAACTCGAAGCCTGGAAACGAAGTCAGGTGGTGAAGGAATTCACAGGCGCCGAGAAGTGTGAGAAGTAATGGACAAACTGGCGGAGCGACGGGACTTGAACCCGATTGAAGAACTGGGCCCGGTTCGAACGGAGTTCAGGTTGTGCGTGTTTTTTGATGAGCCGAACGGAATCTGTGGGATACTCGGCTTATGACGCCGTCTGTTTCGAGTACGTTCCGAATGGGATTTTCGTACAATAAACGTACAATGGATTGGGCAATGGGGCCTTTTTAGCCGTTGTAGCAGTTCCGAGAATCAATAAGTTACGTGTTATCAATACGGCGAATAGTTCGACTCGAACCACCTTCTTGCGTTCCACTACAAACCGCCCACGAGGTTAACCTCTGTTCGCGAAGGCGACAATTGTGTTACAAGCTTGAGCGATTCGAATCTGCAAGGAGAGAAGTTCATGGCCGAGAAGCTGCCGCAGACTCTTGCCAATCACGCCCGCTTCGACCCGCCATTTCACTTCTTTGCCCTGCCCGTGGTTTTCCTCTCCGTGATCGTCGCCATCGTGCACTTCGTGCAACGGCGAAGCTTTTTCTCCGCGTGGCTGGGGGTATTTGTGGTCGCGATGGTGATCGTTACCTTGCGGACGCGGATGTACGCGCTCAAGGTGCAAGACCGTCTTATCCGACTGGAGGAGCGCGAGCGAATTGCCGGGCTCGTGTCTGAACCTCTGCGCGCACGAATTGGCGAACTGACGGAAGGACAACTGATCGGTCTGCGCTTTGCCTCGGATACCGAGATTCCTGGTCTCGTTAAGGAGACTCTGGACAAGAAACTCTCAAGGGCAGACATCAAAAAGGCGATCAGGCATTGGCGCCCGGATTACTTCCGGGTGTGAAGGATGCCGGGTAGCAATCCAAAAGCCTAAGCGATCGCTTTCAGCAGTTGCTCGCGCGCTTCTCGCAGCTTGGCTACCGGATCGCCGGTGGGGAGAAACTCCATGGCCGCGTACCGCGTGTACTTAAGCTGTGCCAGCTTGCGGTAGATGTTCGGATAATAAATCTCGCCGGTCCCCGGTTCATGCCGCCCGGGCACATCGGCGATGTGAACCAGTCCCACCTGATCGATGTTCTTCTCCAGCTTCTCGATCAGGTTCCCTTCCGAAATCTGCTCGTGGAAAAAATCGTACAGAAATTTCACGTTCGGCGCACGGGTCTCGCGAACGATGTCGAAACCCTCCGTCACCGAGGTCAGGAAGTAATGCGGATCTTCCTCGGGATCGATGTTTTCCAGCAGCAATTCCATAGTCTTGGCTGCCGCTAATTCCGCCGCGACCTTGAGCCCTTCAACGCAACTGTGGTGCTGATCGCTGAGCGAGAACGCGGGGACCTTGTTCCCGCTTAAAATAATCAACCGGCTGCACTCGAGTTGCTCCATCACCGGAAGCATGGCCCGCACTTCCGCCACGAACGCATCTCGCTCGGCCGGGTCGCAGAGGCTATGACTGATCCCCGACGTTGCGTCGAACACCATGCCCAGTTCGCGCTTCTTGCGATTAGCGTTGCGAGAGTCGGCCTCCGACCACTTCTTGAACTCGCCCACCAACTCGACCGCGCGATAGCCGGCCTCGGCAACTTTCTCCAGGCGTTGCTCAAAGGGCAAGTCGCGAAATACCGTCCACAACATCACCGAGAGCGGGAAAGGAGAGGTCGCTGCCAACCCGTCAGTGGGCGGAGTGACTCCGGCTACCATAGAACCTGCAACGGTTCCGGCAACGGCGCGACCGAATTCCCGACGATTGATGGGCATGACGGAAGCGCACGAATTATACGCCCGAAGGGAAGCGGGGGCGGGTCGAACTGGGAGAGGCCTACGGCTCCATCACCCAGCGCTCCTTACGATGACGGATGATGGGAGCGCGTCCGCCAGACCACTTCATCACCGCGCTGAAGACGAGTTTGTTCCAGGGTTTGGCCAGCACTTGGTTGTTCAACACGCGGGTGCTCAGCGCGCGGAAGAGCTTCCAGCCCCTAGCGCCCGGCATCGATGCCAGTTCGTTCGCGATGATTTCGTTCTGAATCCTGTGGCACTCCCCGAGATTCTGCAGTCCCAGTGAGTCTGGGTGTGAGCGGAAGCCGCCAATGAGCGCGTCCACAGGATAAAGTTTGGCGTAGCGGAAGAAACGCACCCACAGCTCAAAGTCGCTGGCGCTGCGCCGGGAGTCGTCGACGCGGCCACCCGCCTGGTCCCACAGACTGCGCCGCCAGAAAGTGGACTCCTGCTGAATATAGCGATTGGCGCCAGCGAGGAAGGGCATTCGCGACCATTGCCGCAGCTTCAAAACTTCGACAGCCATCCCGTCATCGTTAAACCCAGTGGGACGGCCGGTGATCCAGTCGACCCCGGGGAACTGGCGGAATACGCTGCCGACTACAAACAGCGACCCGGCGTGCAACATGTCGGTAGCACTGATCCAGCCCATCAGCTCTCCCGACGAACGCGCGAATCCTTTGTTGATCGCGTCGTACATGCCCCGGTCGGATTCGCTCATCCAGGCATGCAATTGGGGCTCGTATTTCCGGATGATGTCGACGCTGCCGTCCGTGGAGCCGCCATCGACGAGCACGTATTCCAGGTTCGGATACTGCTGGCTGAGCACCGACCGAATCGTCGCTTCGAGATAGCGCGCTGAGTTGAAGACGGGGGTGACCAGGGAGATCTTCGGCCATTCACCCGGTGCGGTCGCACCCTGGCTGGCATTTCCGGACGGGATGGTAGGATGTTCGCTCACCAGGGCAGGGAATCTCCCGAGACCGCGATTATGTTTTCCGAGTCGAAGTGTTTTCTGGGCTCGAGTGGAGTAGGCAAGCCTGTATCGACCGCGAAACCGAAGAAGCGGTAGCCGTGCTGAGTGAGCAGAGCGAGGACATCCGCGCTCGTTGAACTCTGATGCCGCAAGGCACGGTCTGAGAGCTCGACTAGCACAACGGGTCGATATCGCTCGATGGTGTCGCCCGCGCCGCGTAGGGCTGCCAGTTCCGCACCTTCAATGTCCATCTTGATAACGTCTACGCGGTCCCGCTTCTCCGATTGCACCAGCTCATCAAGGCGCACGGTCCGGACCCTCTCCTTGTGATCGAGAGCCGTATTGTAGCCAAACGCGCCCAGCGTGTTGTGTCCGGAATTCTGCAAGCTGGCGACGAGCAACTCGACCTCCGCCCCCTGATCCGAGAGAGCCATCGGATACGAGTTGACGTTCCGCAAAGCGTTCTGCTCAACGTTGTTCTTGAGCATCTGCATTTCACGCCTGCTCGGCTCAATGGCCAGAACATAGCCCGATTCGCCCACCCTGTGCGCGGCAAACAGCGTATACAGACCCATGTTGGCGCCGATGTCGATGAAGGTCATGCCCGGCTTCAACAACCTCGACAGCAGGCAGAATTCGTTCGGTTCATAGCGGCCAGTGACAAAGACCGAGCGGCTGGTCTCGTTGCCTGGGATCAATGTGAGTTGCAGACCTTCGAGCCACGAAACTTGAAAAGGATCTCGGAACAAGCGCCAGATTTTCTTGCGAAATCGCGCCGCAATATTCGCAGATTGCCCGAAGCCCAGGTACCAGCCCGAGACCGGCTCGAGTACCGGTCGGGCCGCGAGCCGGGCACCCAAGGCGCGATGAGCAGTGCGCGGCATCTACTCCACGAGCAGCGGCACAAGGTTGGGGTTTCGTAATTCGCCGCGCGAGGCCACGAAAACGCAGCGCAACGGGTGGCCATCCCGGACGCAATCGAGGCCGTTGCGCCACTCGAACCGGAAATCGGCATGCGCAGGCGGTTGCGCAGGCGCGTAAACGTAAGCGAATCCTGCGCGATTCAAGGCAAGCACAACGTAGTGCGGACTGGGACGGCTACCGAGACCGGCGAGCGCCTGGTTCACGTCCGAGCTTTCGTCCTCCACCAGCACCACGGGCCGGTCGTGATCGCAGACCATCGATTCCAGCCGTAGCAGCTCTCCACAAACCGACTCCAGCTTGCGAATCGCGTGCAGGGGATTTTCCAGGTGGTAGAACAGGCCGTAGGAGAACACCCCATCGAAGTGGCCGAAGCGCGACAGGGGCTCGTTCTCGACGTCGGCCACGTGGCCTTCGATCTGCAGGTAGCGCGAGCGCATCGCTTCCAGGTTCTCGGGGCGGCCTTCCAGGCAGACCACCGAGCCGCCCATCTTCTCGAGGCCCGCAGCCAGGTGGCCGATGCCGACGCCCAGATCCAGCACGCGCTTGCCGACCCGCTCCTCGTGAAACGTGCGCCGGCGAACTTGTGCCGGGTAGGGTAAGGCGTCGGGCAGGCGGACCGGGACTTGCGTCTTCTTCTTCAACCCTAGCTGGTAGAGAAGGCGCGGCACCTTCACTTGGGAGTGCTCCCCGGAATCGCGTTCTTCGACGGCGATTTCTGTGCGGGCGGGAACAGCGCGCGCTGCGCAAGCTTCGCGGCTCCGAAGGGACGCGAAGCGTAACGCTTGAACTGTTTCCACAGGTGGCCGGGATTGCTCTGCACGCCTGCAGGCGACAGCTTGTAGGTAGCGTCGTCGATGGTGTAGGCGTACCGCCAGAAGAAGCCGTCGTCGTAGTCTGCCGGGTTCTGCTCGCAAGTGAGGCGGGCGTTGCGAATGCATTCCTCGCTGGCCATCATCTCTTCCTTGCTGGGGCCATAGCTGGTGTGGGAGTAGTCGTGGTTCTGGTGCACGACGAGGACGGCCTTCGAGGCATCGACCACTTTTGCGCCCAGAGAGCGCGCCTTCCAAAGCAGCCAGTTGTCCCACCAGAAGCGTCCGATGGCGAGAGGCGGCATCGCCGGATACAGACCGCGCGAAAACGCAAAGTAATCGATGCTGCGCGCGATCTGCAGTTTGCCCTCGCGCCCGGCTCGCCCGCGGATTTGCGTGGCCCAGTCCTCGCCCTGAAACTCGATCACATGTTTTACCTCGAGATCGGTCCGCCGCCCCACCATCAGAAACGATCCGCTCCAGGTCATCACTTGCAATACGGCGTGGGCGAAGTCATCGAAAAGAAGAATGTCCGCGTTCACGTAACACAGAACCGCACCCGACCCCAGCGCCTCCGCTTGCGCGAACAGGTCGCTGACCAGAGGCGTCCCCCACTCGTTGCGCTCTACGGAGGCAACGTGTCGCAAGCCAAATTCCGCGGCAATCTCGGCCGTGCCCGGGTCCGTCCCGAACAGAATCACTTCCGGCTTCGGATTCATGCGCGTCCAACTCGCAATCGCATTTCGCTGGATCACGCCGATGTGCCCCGCGAAGTTTTTGGGAGTAGCGAAAATTGTGACTGGCGTCACACCTGGTTCCCGGGCGGAGGTAGGACTCATACGAAGCCCTCGCCCAACCCCAGTCCAAGATAATGCACGCCGGGCTCATCGCGCAGAGATGCCAGCGTGCGCCAGCAATCGATCACTGTGCGCGGACCCTGCTGGCTGTTGCGTGCCCACTGCTCGCGCGGGATCTTATCGAACTCGGGCCAGGCCGTGGCCAGCACAACCACATCGGACTTGGCGACACACTCATCCGCGCTGGCCGCAAAGCAAATGCCGTCGGGCATGCCCACTGGCGATTGCTTGCCATACGCAGGATCAAACGCCAGCACCTTGACTCCGCGCCCGGCGAGTTCCTTCGCCAGAAGAAAGCCCGCCGCCTCCTCCACCACGTCGGTACCTGCCTTGTAGGTAAGCCCCAGGATCCCCGCGGTGCCTTTGGTTCGCCGTTGCACCAGGTCCGCAAGCCAGGGAACCTGCAGCCGGTTGAATCGGTCGACGGTCTGGGCAAGGTCGGGTGGAACCCCCAGTTGCTGCGCCAACTGCGCGAGAGCGAGGTTGTCGCGCGGGAAGCAGGGCCCGCCATAACTGAGCGCGCCCTTCAGGTATTTCGCGCCGATGCGGGTATCGAGACCCAGCGCCGAAGTGATCACGTCCACGTTCGCTCCTGCCAGCCGCTCGCAGATGCGCGCCAGCATATTGGCGTAGCTGATCTTCGTGGTGACGTACGTATTCACCGCCAGCTTGGTGATTTCCGCGTTCACGAACGACATGCGCGCGACCGACGGCTTGTTCTCGCAGACCTGCGCGTAGAGCGACTGCAGCAGATCGCCAGCGCGTTTGTCGGATTCGCCGATGAGCAGCATATCGGGATTCAGGAAGTCGCGGATCACGCTGCCCAACGCAATGAACTCAGGGCTGTAGCAGAGCCCGAAATCCGCGCCGACGCGCTTCCCGCTAGCCCGTTCGAGCATCTCGCGAACCGGCCCGCCCGTCGTTCCCGGCATAACCGTGCTGGTCAGGCACACCAGGTGGTATTCGTTCTTCCGGGCCAACGCGCGCCCGATCGACTGGCATGCCGGATCGACGTAGCGCAGCGAGAATCCTCCCGCTGGATCGCTCGGCGTTGAGACCACGATGAACGTAATGTCGGTCTGTCCGACCGCCGCCTCAATGTCAGAAACGGCCGCCAGTCGCCCCGCCGTCTGCGCCATCAGCCCGCCCAGCCCGGGTTCGTGGACGGGAGCTTTGCCTTGATTGATGGCGTCGATCTTGCGCGGATCGTTGTCCACACCGACGACGGTCAATCCCTTGGAAGCCAGGCAGGCGGCGAGCGGAGAGCCCAGTTTTCCCAGGCCGATGACGCAAACTCTTACGCTCATGCGCCAGCCTCTGCGGTCAGGCACAAGTGCCAGCCAAGACGGCGCTCCATCGATCGGAATACGGCAGGTGGGGTCCAACTCCAAGGCCAGCTCTTCACGTATTCGTATTTTACGTATTCCGGAATGCGGTACGGAAAGATGTGGTCCACGAAAGCATCGGTCAGGTGGAAACCCGAGGACTCGATGAGCCGGCGTCCTTCCTCGCGGGTGTAGGTGTAGGTCACGGGACATCCGGTCTGCGCTTCGGAGTGTTCTGCGACAAACTCTTTGAGGCGCCAGAATTGTCCCTTACCGTATCCCAGCAGGAGCCAGAAGACCTTCCAGGAACGCCGGTAGTAGACCATCAGTTTGATCGCCGTCCCCGGCTTCGCATAACTGCGCATCTGCTGGACTACCCTTTCCGGATGCGGTGTGTGATGGATGACACCGAACGAGTAGATCAGGTCGTAGGTTTCAACGGGCAGAAACGTATTAAGCTCCTCAGCGCTGCCCGAATAGAAGCGCACACGGTCCTCGAGTCCATACACACGTACGCGCTGGCGAGCCAGGTCGAGAGACTGGGGAGACAGATCCACCGCTGTGACCATGGCGCCGCAGCGGGCGAAGTTGACGGTATCGGTTCCGATGCCGCAACCGATTTCGAGCACTTTCTTGCCTTGCCAGCGCTCGAATTCCGCAAACCTCGGGATATGCGGTTCGACGAAGTACTTGCGCGCCTCGACTTCGTCGAAGTACTCGCGCGTACCCACCGGCTTGGCTGAGTGGCGGATGTTGCACGGACGCTGATCCCAGTAGCTGCGTACTTGGTCGACCGTGACTTGAGAAAAATCTGACATGCCCTGCTTTCTAGCGAACATCATTTCCTGCACGTATCCAGAACATGCAGTTGGTTGTTCCAGGCGTCCTGGGCGCCCAAGAATTATCAGAATAATTGGCTGGTTTCAGCGCTCTTGTCGGGACGCCAGCTACTGGCTCAACCACTCACGGTTTTCTGCCTTATGTCGGCTAACCCGCCACCCCGTCCTGCTTCCACCACGCGCGAGCCGTCCCGCCGCGCGCGCAACTCGCCTTCAATTCGTTTGCACGTGACCTTCAATCCGTCCTCGAGGCTCAGACTCCGGGGCTGGTTGTCGGGACCACCCGTATCCTGAACCCTCCCATCTTTACTTGCGGGTCGGCTAATTGGGCACCACCTCGACCGCGCCTGGTCGCAAGAGTCCGGGGCTTGACCTTCACCGAAGCTCCATTTTTCATGCTTTGGATGAGAAGCTTCCATTCTAGCGGACGTCGAAGAAAGGGAGCAAGCTAAGCTCCGGATTCGAAAAGGGAAAGGCAACGTGGGGATTCTGCCCGCGCGGGTGTGCAAATGGCTTCACTGTTGTGTTATCGTGGTCCCCACTTCGGACCTATCCACCTGTGTTGTCAGTGCGTTTCGGCGGACGCGAGTGGAATCAAAACTGCACGTGGGAGTTTGGCTTTCCCCCGGCCCGACCCTGAGACCTGAAGCTGTGTAGGAGTGGTTGTGAACGACCCTAGGGAACCGCACGCCCGCGTGCGCCGGCGAACCCGCCGCCACCGCCGCAACCGTCTGTTCCGGCGGAGCTTGCTTGCTAGCGTGTTTGTGATAGGCGGACTGGCCGGGGCTGCGCTGCTGCCCTTTGATTTCGGGTCGTATCTTGCCTCTTCGTTTTCTTCTCGTCCCGCTGCCGAATGGAGAAATAGCGACGTTCACCGCGATCTGGCATTGTCCGCGGCGGGCGATTCGGATGCCTCGCTTCCTTCCCGTCAGGTCCACCCGGTGTACCCGTACTCCATCGTTCCCGGGGGAGTGCACGACCCCAAAGAACTGGAGCAGGCCTTGGAGCGCGACCCGGTGGTCGCCGCCCACTATCGCGGATTCGATTTTAAGCGCGCCCGCGTCGTCGAATTGAATCAGGACAAGGCCGTTTACGTCTCCTATCGCATCGCCGGGCGCGTGTATTGGACCACGAAGCTGGTGCACCTGCGGCGCGGCGAAAAAGTCATTACCGATGGCAAGATGACGCTGCGCACCCGCTGCGGAAACCAGGTTTCCGAAACTGGCCGCCAGGAAGTGTCGCCGAAAGAGCCGACCATCGCCCGGATGGAAGAGCCCATGAACGACGGCGGCAGCGCGACTATGATTCCGATCCCGGCTGATTTTGATTCAGCCCTGGCGCGTCCGAACCTCACTTCTTTCGGACCGGCGGTGCCCGGCTACGGACTCATCTCGAATAACGGCGGGCTGCTGTCGTTGTATCCGCCGCCCCTGCCGACCTGCAGTCCGGGCAAGAAGGGAAAGGCCGGATCGGGAGACACCTCGGGCGGATCGACCGGAAAAAAGAAGAACAGCGGCGGCTGTAACTCACCGCCGGCGGAAGTTCCGGAGCCGGGCACTTGGATTCTGCTCTCGACGGGACTGGCCGGCGCGTATCTCCGCTTCCGTAAGAACTCCTTGGCCGCCTAACCCTCCCGCGTCCGCCCTGTCTTGCCCGGAGGGCATTTCTCCAGTAAGCTCTCGCCCTGTCTCTTCCCTGGAGCCGTGCACGTGCGCCGATTGTTCTTTTTTCCCTGCTTGCTTGCGTTGTCCTCGTATTGTCTCGCCGCGAGCCAAAACAGCAGCCAGCCGATCCGTTTGGTCGTCGACTTGACCGACGCTCCTCGCAACATTTACCACTCGACCCTGTCCATTCCCGCCTCGCCGGGAGAGATGACGCTGGTCTATCCCAAGTGGATTCCCGGGAACCATCGCCCGTCCGGACCCATCGGAAACCTGACCGGATTGCATTTTCGGGCGGGTGGCCAGGAACTGGCCTGGAGGCGGGATCCGGTTGAAATGTATTCCTTCGATGTCACGGTGCCTCGTGAAGCGAAGGAGATCGAAGCGACGCTCGACCTGATCTCGACCGACAGCGCGGGCGCAGGCGGGGTCGCGGGCTCGAGCAACCTGCTCGATTTGAACTGGAATCAGGTTGTGCTGTATCCGGCCGGCGCGGCATCCGACGCAGTACAGGTGGTGGCTGCCGTACGTTTGCCCGAGGGCTGGAAGTTCGGCACCGCTCTGACCGCTGAACACGTTGTGGGCAACGAAGTCGAATTCAAACCGACTGCGCTCACGACTCTGGTCGATTCGCCTCTGATCGCGGGCATCCACTACCGGCAGATCGAGCTGGTGCCGGCCGGCGAGATGCCGATGCACGTGATCGACATGGTTGCCGACAGCGACGCCGACCTCGAAATGTCGCCGCAGGACATCGCCGCCTACCGCAAGCTCGTCGCCGAGGCCGACGCTCTCTTCGGCGCCCATCATTACCGCCAGTATCACTTCCTCTACACCCTCAGCGACCACGTAGGGCATCACGGTCTCGAACACCACGAATCCAGCGATAACAGTGCCGAAGAGCGCACACTCGCCGATCCGAACCTGCATCTTCTCCTGGGGGCGCTGCTCCCGCACGAGTTCACGCATTCCTGGAACGGCAAGTACCGTCGTCCGGTGGGCCTCGCCACACGCAATTATCAGGAGCCCATGGTGGCCGATCTGCTCTGGGTTTATGAGGGGCTCACCGAGTACCTGGGCGAAGTGCTGACCGCGCGCTCCGGCCTATGGACGGCTGAGCAGTACCGTGAGGCGCTGGCCGCAACCGCCGCCAACATGGATCATCACGCTGGGCGGACCTGGCGGCCCCTCGAAGATACCGCCGTCTCTGTGCAGACGCTGCGGATGCTCGGCCGAGCCTGGCAAAGCTGGCGCCGAGGCCTGGATTATTACCCCGAAGGTGGACTCATCTGGCTCGACGTCGACGCCACCATTCGCCAGCAAACCGATGGCCGGCGCTCGCTCGACGATTTCTGCCGCCGTTTCCACGGTGGCGAGAGCGGCCCGCCGAAAGTACTGCCTTACACGTTCGACGATGTCGTGAAGACTCTGAAGGAGATCGCGCCCTACGATTGGGCCGCCTTCCTGAACGCGCGCGTCAAGGCGACCAGTACGCACGCGCCGCTCGGGGGCATCGAGGGCGGCGGCTGGCGCTTGGTCTACAACGACAAGCCGAATGCCCTGCTTGCGGCGGCCGAGGCGCAATTCAAGTTTTCGAATTTCGAGTATTCCCTTGGCTTCGAGCTCGGCAAGGAAGGCGACATCCTCGACGTGGTTCCGGGATCGCCCGCCTATGCCGCCGGCCTGGGACCGGGGATGAAATTGATCGCCGTGAACGGCCGCCGCGCGTCGGCATCCCTGGTCATGGCAGGGTTAAAGTCCGCCAGGGAAACCCGCCAGCCCATCGAGCTGATCGTCGAAAATGGCGGCTTCTTCAAGACTCATTCCATTCCTTACTACGAAGGCGAAAAAAATCCTCACTTGGAGCGGGTGGAGGCGAAGCCGGACCGGCTCGGGGATATCGTGAAATCAAAAACAGGCTCGCCTGCAAAATAAGAACGCTGGGGCCGAAGGAGAGCGTTGGTGACCAGTCCATCACCGTTCAGAATTTCACCGCGCGTGAGCAGATACTCCTGCTGACAATGTTGTCGCACAGGTATTCCCCCCGACATCGCATCAAACTCCTGCCGAAAATTGCTCGGGACGGGGCCCGAAGATGTGGGCACTCTGACTCAGGACCACATCGAACGCCGCGTCCTCGAAAGGCAACTGCTCCGCGTCGCCTCGTGCCAGTCGATGTGGACGCTGGCGGTAGCAGCATTTTCACGAGCACGACCCAGCAATTGCAGGGTGAGATCGATGGCGCTGACGCACGCTCCCCGTCGAGCGGCGGTGATGGCGACTACTCCCGTGCCGCATCCCGCATCCAGCATGCGCTGCCCGGACTGAACCAAGCGAAGTGCACCAGTCGGAGGTGTGGTAACCGTCTCAAGAGGCGCAAAGTGTGCCCAACATTCCTTTGCATCTGCTTGCATGGATCGAATGCGTCCACAGTCGCACCTGAACGAGAGAGTGCGGCCATTTTACTTAGCTCGGCCGCTTATCCCTATTTGCCATTCCGCCACGCGGGCGCAGGGAGGCAGGAGGAATCTGCTGTTCCCTCCGATAGGGAAGCCGCCCGAGCCCCTGAAACCCCGATCGAGCCGCCGTTTCACCCGAAACTCCCGATAGGGCCTCCTCGCTACCCCGCACCAACGGCCATGTCGGGCTACGAACTATTGAGTAATTCACAGCTTGCCAAGGCTGCTACAATCGCTCGCAACAAAGGGTTACGCGTGATGCCCCTCCCCAAGATCGCCTGGATTTCTATCTTTGCGGCGACATCTCTTTCGCCGTTGCTTTCCACCCCCGCCCACGCTCAAGCCGCCCAGATTCAACATGTCGCGGTCGTGAAGTCGGTCGCCGCCACCCAGATTCAAATCGAGACCAGTAAGCGGCTGTTGCCGCTGACTCAGGTTCTTACCGACCCCGACCGTCTGGTCATCGATTTTCCCGACGCCCGGCCAGGACCCTTACTGCATGCGTTGTCGGTGAACCGGAGTGACGTGAAGAGTGTCCGGACAAGCCTGTTTTCCGCCAACCCGCTTATGACGCGCGTGGTGGTGGAACTGAATTCGGCGCAGGATTTCCAGCTCGTCCCTTCCAGCAATTCGGTGATCATCAAATTCTCCGGGGCGGTACCCAGTGCGGTCGCCGCAGCTTCTACGCCGCCCGCGGCAGCCGCCGCACCGGTAGAAACCGCACCCCAGGCGGCGGGTCAGAAGACGCCGGAACCGACTGAATCCGAAGCGCCTGAAACCAAGACCGCCGAATCCAGCACGCCCGAACCAAAGGCACCCGAACCAAAGATGCCCGAGCTAAAAAGCCGGGACTCAGTGGCGGTGGCCAAGGTCCCGGAATCCCCTCCGGTCCGCCCTCTCGTCACCCGCGCCTCGGTGACTGTATCGGCGCCAGCAGCACCGCCGATGTCCGCGCCCGACACGATTTCGCAGGTTCGGCGCGTTGCCGTATTGAAATCCGGCGGGGCAACTGAAATCGAGATAGAAGCCACCGAGCGCATTGTGCCCGAGGTGCAGGTGGTCACGGGCCCCGACCGCTTGGTCATTGACTTCCCCAAGGCCACGCCCGGCCCTCGGCTTCGCGCCGTGGCGGTGAATAAGGGAGAAGTTAAGGGAGTTCGCGTCGGCTTGCTGAGCGCGAAACCGCCTGTAACACGCGTGGTTCTTGACTTGAAGTCACCCCAGGCCTACCAGCTGTTCCCGGTGGGCAAGTCCGTAATCGTGAAGCTCGGAGGCGCAGTCGGCATCGCCACGGCACCCACGCCGGGCGCTGTACCGACCTCCACACCAGCGCCCGTGATTGAGCCGGCGAAGGGTTTTGAGGTTTCGTTCCAGGATGGATTGTTAAGCGTGATGTCGACGAAGGGATCGCTGGCGGATGTGCTGAGCGAAATCCGCAAGCAAACCGGCGCCGATATAGCGATTCCCGCCGGAGCGGAACAGGAAGAAGTGGCCGCGTCTTTAGGGCCCGGCACACCGCGGGACATAGTGTCTCAGCTCTTGAACGGTTCGCGCTACAACTTCATCCTCGTGGGTGCCGACAACGACCCGAACAAACTGGAGCGCGTCATCCTGAGCCCGAAAGGCGCAGGCGAGATTGTGGTACAGGACATGCAGTCTCGGTCCGAGCCGGTACCCGTGGCTCAGATGCAGGGTCCCGACCGCAGCGTGGCCGCCGCTCCGGCCGCCGCTCCACCGCCTCCTCCAGAGGAGCAGCCGCAGGGCGACTCGATTCCTCCGGACACGCCGCCGCAGCCCGGCGATCCGCAGCCCGCTCCGAACTAAACTACGCTGAAATGGAAGTTCTAAGAATTCAGGGAATCTAGCGGTGAATGAGCCGGACGGGAACCGCTGAGGAGTTCCCCGTGTATACCGGAGTTGCCGTGGCCCCGCTGCCACACCCGGCCACGTTCACAATCGTCACATCGAACGATCCCGCCTTAGGCCCACCGCCCGCCGGCCACGCTCGGTTGATGAAAACCTGCAGGAATCCGACAATGTTTGCTGGTCCCGCCGGGGCCGCAGAACCAACGGGCGGCTCGTAAACGGGCACCGTCACCAGCGAATCGCTGGTTGTGATGTAGTCGTTCGCCGACAGCGTAGGCGTGCCCTCCAAAGGGTGGTTGTTGCCAACCTGAATCTGCAGCGGATACGTGATCGGTGTCGTCAGCGAGTCCTCACCATTGCCCGGTCTCTGGTGAATCAGGCACTCCACGCCGCTCTGCGCGGGTCCTCCCCCACCTTCGGGGAAAACAGTCGCGTCCACAGCAAGTTGGTACTGGACCGGCGGGGTGACGACACCGTTGCTGCACGATATCGGGCTCGGGTTGGAGCACTCGATATCAGTCTCAAAGTTCGTGCCCCCGCCCCCGCACGTCGACGGACACGCATCCGTCGCCGGCGGCAGCACGGCCGGGTAGTAAAGCCCTGCCGTGGCCGGCCCCAGTGTGCCGCATCCGGGTGCCGTGCAATTCGAACTCACGTTGAACGTCTCTCCGATAATCCCAATTGGTGCGGGCCCGGGGTTGATCAGTGCTCCCGTCGTAGGGTCGAAAAATCTGGGAACACCACCCACGCAGTTCGACACGGGGTTATTGGCATTCACGGGATCGCAATTCGGCAGCAGGAACGGTTTCACCCCCCGCGCAGTGACTGGCACGCCGATCGCACCATTCAGGGCTTGTGAATTCGAGGGATTAAATCCTTCCGCCGTCGCCGTCGCCCTCACCGTGAGCGCCGCCCGGCTCCAGATGCGCGCAAAGAACGTCGGCAGGTTCGTGTTCTGCACCGTCACGTTCACCGTAGGGTTGATCGCGAAGCTCGCCGCGTTCCCCCCGTTCGGAAACGTCACCGCCACGTCCGCCGCCGCAATCGGACGCCCCGCAATCCCGGACTGCCCCGCCACGCTCTGGGCCACCTGCGTCGCCAGCGTTTGCGCCGTGCTCTGCACCGTCGGGTTGATCAGCGTCGGATCCCCCGTGACCCCCGCATCCACCAGCATCTTGGCCGCGGCCAGTGCCGCTGCATCCGCCGCCCGCTGCGCCTCGCTGCGCGCCGCATACAGCGTGATCACGTCGACCGCAAGCGCCACCATCGCCAGCATGCTCATCATGGCGATCACCACGATGATCATGGTCACGCCGCGTTCGCCGTTCCTTGCCTGTGGATTGCTGCGGTGACGCATGTCGTTCCCCTAAGTCTGATTCTCCAGCGTGGCATTCACCTGGATCTGGGTAGTCGCCGGGTAGCTCGCACCGGAAACCAGCAACCCGATCACGCGGTTGAACTGCCAGTGATACGGGTAGGCGATGGACACATTCGTCGACAGGATCTTCACCGGATTCCCGCCGGCGGTGACACTGCTGGTAAAAACGTTCCCACGGTCGACGGACAGCACGAAACTGCCGCCACCCGGGCAGGTCGCCGTGAAGGTCCATTTCCACGGTGTCGCCGCCCCCGCCGCGGTAGCCGCCGCTGCGCCAAGTCCGCAGTCGTTGATCCTGGCGGTTTGCAGGTAATTCACCACCAGATCGCGAATCGCCAACACCGAAGTCGGCGCCGGATTGGTCAGATCGTTGGTCGCCGAGCTGGCTCCCAGCCGAGCCGCTTCGCGCGCCGCGTTCGTCAGTTTCTGCTTCAGGTTGAACGCGCTGCCAAAATCAAAAATGCCAACCGCCAGCACCAGGAGCAGCGGCAGCGCCACCGCAAATTCCACGATCTGCGAGGCGCGCGTGTCGGTCGCGAGCCCACTGAGAATGCCCTCGACACCACGTCTTTGTTGGATGGAAATCACTGGTTGTTCTCGGCCTGCATCTGCGCCGTTGCCTTCAGATTGAGAGTGAAAGCCTGGAATGGAAGGTTGAAGTTGTACGGATACTGAAACGAGACCGAGGTTCCGCAAGTTTGCGTGGCACCCGCGGTGGTGGTGAGAATTACGTTTTGCTGAACGCAAATCGAGGGGGTCGCGCCCGTGCCCGCGGGATCGCAAGCCACTGGAGTTCCGCAGCCCACCGTGCCGCACAGGCATGCCACTGGGCTCAGAGGTTGTACGCTCCCAGGGTTTAGGTGCGATGCCTGCAGCGCCGGTCCCACATAGTTGATCGCAATCTGATCCGCGGTCAGCGGAGCATTGCCGCAGGTCGCGCACGCCGGAGCCACCGCAGCGCGCGCGCCTTGCATCGCCGCCTGCGCGATTGTTCCGTTCACGTTGTAAGCCCGCCCGAAGAAAAATATCGCCAGCACGACCGTGAACAGGATCGGCAGTACCGCCGCGGCTTCGGCGATCTCAGCGCCGCCCGCATCGAGCAGGATTCGCTTCACCCGTTGCATCTTCGCCTCAAATCCCACTTGCCACCTGCCTCACCCCAAATAAAATGACCGTCACCGCCACCGCCACCCCAAACGGAATCTTCGCCGACTCCGGGTTGTCCAGCGACACCTCCGCTCCCGGCAGACGCAGCCTCAGAAATGCTCCCAGCATGTGGCCCATATTCCTCAAACTCTGCCGCACCCGGCCCTTGTACACGATCAGAACCGCTGCCATCACACCCGCCACCAGCATCGAGACAATTAGCACATCCACCAGTCGCCCCGGTCCAAGAAAGGCGCCCAGAGCGCTGACCAGTTTAAAATCCCCGCCGCCTAAAGCCCGTATCAGAACGAACGGCAGCAGAACCAGCAACCCCAAACCCGCACCCAGCAGGGAAGCCTTCGCTCCCGGCCATCCGCTCAGAAGCGTGTTTACCACGATACCAACCGCCAGCCCGGGCACCGTAAGCCAGTTTGGGATGCGCCGGTAGCGCCAGTCCATCCCGCCGGCCCAGAGAGCCAAAAACGTCGCCAACAGCCAGACGCTGTCTTTCAGCATGCCCGCTCGCCTGCCGGAACCCAACTCTGGCGACCCTTCCACGGAAGCATCATGACCAGCGGTTCCCGGTTGCCATAAGAAGGCGCAAAGACCAGCCAGCGACATTCGCCCAAAAAGCCGCTAATGCGCGGATTTTCACACGTTTAGATAGGCAAGTCAATGAAGAGAAAGGACAGGGGGAGGCCTGTTTCGATTGCCGATGGCCAAATGCCAATTGTCTCAACTGACCGCATCGGTCACATGAGTTTCCGGCTGCAAACGTATGAAAAAGCAAAGGCCCGGAAAATCCTCCCGGGCCTCAAAATCGCCATTCGCCATTCGGAAATCGCCCATCGCCCCTACTGGTTCAGCACGTGAGCCGAGTTATGCTCGGCGATCACCTGCTTGGCATGATCCTCGAGCGCCCGCGCCTGGGGCAAGAGGTCAAGAGCCTTAATGATCTGCGGATCGTTTTCCGCCCGGATCTTCAGCCCCTCATCCTGACCGAACTGGTCCACGAAAACTTCGCTCTTAATGCTGTAGCGGAGCCAGTCGTTGTTTTCCACCAGGTCTGACTCGGTGTAGGGAATCTTCTCTTCGTCCAGGAACTTGTGGAACTCCAACATGATGTTGTCGTCGGCCGTGAAGCTCTTGCTGACGTTGTTCTTCACTACGTACCGTTTGGCAAAGTTGAAGAATGCGTAGTGCTGCAGCAGCGTGTCCTGGAAGTGGTTGCTCTTCACCGGGGGCACATTCACGTCGGGCGTGATGCCGCCGCCGCCGTACACGGTGCGCCCGCCATCGGTCAACTTTACTTCGTGGTTGGAATTGTTCGAGTCACTATCGCGGTTGTAGTAGTAGTCGTAGAGCGACACGTTCGAATAGTCACGCTGAATCAGGCGGCCGCTCGGCGTGTAGTAACGGGCCGTCGTGAGGGCCAGGCCGGTGTTCTCCGCCAGGGGATAGACGGTTTGTACCAGCCCCTTGCCGAAAGTGGTCTCTCCCACGATCAGGCCGCGATCGTGATCCTGAATCGCTCCGGCCACGATCTCCGCCGCCGATGCTGTGCCCTTGTTCACCAGCACCACCATCGGATATTCCTTGCCGCCGTTGCCGTGACTCGCCGTATAACGCTTCTCCGGCGAAGACCGCCCGTGATGCGAAACAATCAGTTGCCCCTTCTTCAGGAACTTGTCGGCCACGCCCACGCCCTCGCTCAGAAGCCCGCCCGGGTTCTGGCGAAGGTCGAGAACCAGTCCTTTCAGATCGCCGAACTTGTCGAGCGCGTCGGCCACTTCATGTTCGGTGGTTTCCTGGAAGCCCGTGATGTGGAGATAGCCCACGCCGGGCTTGATCAGGAAGGCCAGGTCCACGCTGTTGCGGGGAATCTCGTCTCGTACCAGGCTGAACTCCATCGGCTTGTCCACGGCTTCGCGCAGGATCGTGATGTGAACCGTGGTGCCCTTTGGGCCCTTCAGCAAGTCGGCCACGTCGGACGTGCTCATGTTGTCGGTGGACTTGCCATCGACAGCGATGATGACGTCGCCCGGATGTATACCGGCTTTGTATGCGGGCGTCCCGACGAACGGGAAGATGACAATGACTTTGTTGTTGCGCGGGCCGACGGTCATGCCCACGCCGTAGTACTTGCCGCGCTGTTCTTCGCGCAGCAGCGAGTACGATTTGGGATCGAAGAAATTGGAGTGCGGGTCGAGCGCGTGCAGCATGCCGGGAATCGCGCCGTTATAGATGGCTTTGTCCGCGTTGACCGGTTCGGCGTAGTTGTCCTCGACGACTTGGTAGACCTGGGTGAACTGCTTCAGGCTGTCCTTGACATCGGAGTCGTCGCCACGCGGCGTGTACGGACTCCTCTGCGCGAAGAGCATGCCGAGACAGCCACAGGTTACCAGGATTACGACGACGAAGAAGAGAGAGCGACGAGAACTACCAGCCATCTTCAGGTTCCTTAGAATCTGAGGCACACAAGGCCCCGTATTCCGCACAATTTGGGCAGTATAGCACGCCAAACCGTACCGTTATGAGACCGATTCGAGCCCGGGAGGTTACCAAAGCGGGTATCCGGCCCCTACCGATACTTGAGATGACGGCTTGGCCGTCCGCGATGCGTCGAAAGATGGAAAGATGGAAAGATGGAAAGATGGAAAGATGGAAAGATCCCGTCATCCAGGTGATTGGCCGACCACCCCCGACCAGGTCCAAGAACTTCGACAAGTCCGGGACCGCGACGACGCCCCCCGGGATCGGAAAGCCCGAAGTCGCTCTGAGGATCGACGAAGGTAGAGAAACTAAACAACTTAGGAGAACCAATCCCGGCACATCGCTGACAAGCTCCGTCGCCCGCTTAGGCCCAAATCTGAACCAGCACAGCACGCCGGTGTTTCCCCCCCACGCTCGTTCGCTCCATTCCCCCGCCGATTGCCCTGCCCGCGTAGGGACAGCCGCCCTCGCCTGTCCGACGGCCAAGGTGTATCGGGCCGCAGTCAACGTTCGCGAACACCCCGCCAACGTGCTCATCACCCACCGGCCGTTGCAAATGACCAGGGACGCTACCTAGACCCACCACCCCAATCCCGTAGGCGCAGCATATAGCCCACAGCGTGAGCTGCGGGTAAGCTCGGCCATTGCCCCCCGAGTCCCCCGTTGGGACGACACCCTTGCCAGGCGGGCGTGAGCCCGCAAGCCGTCGCATCGTCGCGTACGCCATTTCGACGGCACCACCACGGCGAAATGGCAACCAAACCAACGCCACGGCTCGGCTTCAAATGCTCTTCAACAACGAAAAATCGGCCTCGAACCAACGCCTCGAATGCCCTACGCCCCCGGCGGCACCACAGCCTCGCCCGCCTCGTAGCCCTCGCCCGCACTCCGTGAGCTCGCCACAAACGGCCACATCCGCCCCGGTAAGTGTCGTGGGCAATTCGCGGCACCGCTGTGTGTGTTCGACAACGCGTCGCGGACAGTCAATTCCATTGCGACAGATCCAAACTCAGCCGGTGTCAGACCGCGCACCCGAAAGTGTACCCACCCCGCGCGCGGTACCCCGCACTCAAGCGGTTCCCTGGTGTTCAGCTCCGCAACCGTCTCCTGGGCGGCGCGAATCACCACCACGTCCCACGAATTCGCCTCCTTGTTCAGCCTCCCGAGACGCCAGCTGCCGAGGTCCCCACGAATGCACTCGATCGACAAGCCGTGGCTGTTCAATCCCGTGATCCGTAGTTCAGGGCCTTCGACGATTTGCACCGCAAGCTCGCTTTCGTTCACCAGCCAGCAATGCAGAAACAATTCCAGTTCGAGCCCGGTCTGATTCGGGTCAAGGATTTCCTGGAACTTCCCGTCCCGCTGCGCTCGCGCGTGAACTTCCTTCACCAGAAAAAGAATTTTGGCTTTCTCACCCAGAGGGCGAGCGGCATTCTTCCCGCCCCGGAGCGTTCCCTTGGCTTGGGACGAAACCAGCAGCACCAAACCGACGATCAAACAGCACGACGCGAATAACAGCCCAGCGGGCCCTCCCGCAACAAATCCGAGGGCCGCGCCGACGGCCAAAACAACGACGCCAATAAGCTTAGGTTTCAGCATCTGCATGCCCCACGCGAAGCGTAAGAATCAAGTCCCCGGGCCTTCAGCCCCTCGAACGATAGCGGATCACCGATGGTGCCGATGTCGCCAGGATTTCGTACGTTTAGATATTGTACGAAAATTTGGCGTGAGAGGGGCCTCGTAACATGGGGCACTCACAAGCAAAGCCCAGAGACCGCTCTGAGCGAAGCTGATGTGGATCGTACGTTGAGGTAACGCCGCCGCCTGCCCTGTGCGAAGGTGAAGGGTCCCGCCGGATGTCCGGAGAGCCCTGAGCCTGCCGAAGGGGTCCTCGCCCTCGCGACGGCCCGACGTTCTTCGCCAAAGGCTTTTGCCTTTCCGCACAATCGCACGAACTAGGGCACCATTACCGTGACCGTTGCCGTCGTGCGGCCGTATTGACTGGTCGCGTACAACGTGTAGGTCGTAGTCGCCCCAGGTTTCACCGTCGTGCTGCTGCCGCGCACCGCGCCCACCTCAGGGCAGACTACGAGATACGACGCCTCGCTCACGTTCCACGCCAGACTCACGCTTCCCCCCGCCGACACGTGGCCCGGGGTCGCCGTGAAACTCCCGATGCTGGGGGTAGCCCCCGAGGGTACATTCGACGCCGTGTAAATCGCATTCATCTGCACCACTTCAAAAGCGGTCGCCGGCACGTTCTTCAAACTGTCCAGATCGCTGCCCCAGCGGCTGTCAGATGCTCCGGTTACATAGAGCGCGCTGCCGTTGTCGGCAAGAATCAACCCGTACTTCTTCATCGCAGTGAGAATGGCCTGCATTTGCGTGGAGAAGCCCGAGATGTCGTAGCTCGCTTTCAGGCGCAGGTGCAGCCCCATCGGCGGCGCGTTCACGTCGCTCGTGTTGGAAGCCCAATGCGATGCCGGGGGGATGAAGGCCGCACGCGTGTGCGGCACCGTAAAACGGAAGGCGTGCTGGATATTGCCGGCGGCTGCCTCGTCGTAACGCACCAGGCCGGGGAAGACCGGCAGTCCGGCGGCGTCGGCCGAAGTCCAGGTGTAGGGTCGCTGCTCGTTGCCCAGCAAATCCCAAACCGCGCTGGAGTCGGCGTTCCAGCTGCCATCACTGTTCGGCGACGCGTTGTACAACTCGTAGAGAAAGCAGTTGGCATTGTTAAGGACAATCACGTGCCGATCGCCTGTGCTCGATGAACCGCCTTCGACCGGAGCATTCGCAGGCACAGGCATGGGGCCAGGGTCGCTTTCGTCCCCGTAAGTTCCCAGGTTGACCGCCACCAGATTTTGCGTTCCGCTCACCACCACGAAGGGAATCCCATATGTGGGGTCCGTACCAAAGTCGGGATGTACGTGCGTAGCATTGCCGATGTAGTTGCTGATGATCGAAGTGGAGTTAGGATCGACCGGCGCCGCCGAGATGTCAGTGTTCCACAGGCTGCTGCTCGCGAAGGGAACGAATCCACCGAGACTGGCATTCTGGCCGAGCGCCATCTGCTGGCAGGCGGTCGTAGTTCCGCCCGTTCCACCCGATCCCCCGGAAGCCCCCGAGCCTCCAGACCCGGAACCACTTCCTGAACCTGAGGTCGAGTTACCCGCTGCGCCGCCGCTGCAAGCGAGCAGAATCGACATGAAGAAAAACAAACATACGGGGGCGAGTGGTTTCCAGGGTGAGCCTAAGCTGGGGGACATGGTGTCCCTATTCTTTCGCAGCACGGCACTGCTTGAAAGAGGACCATCGAAGGCCAAGCCTGAAAGTAGGACATGTCCGCGAGTAACAGAGTGGGACGTTGTGCCGCGCCTCACACCCTTTGGTTGCCAATCATGAAGGGTCAAGACGTGCGCTCAGCTGTTATTCTTGCACCCGCGAGAGCTCTGGCTGCGGTTGGAGTTATCAATGAACAGTACGCTGAAAACGGTCGTATTCTGGTTCGTGATCGTATTGTCTGCGACTCTTCTTTGGCAGGTCGTCAGAACTGCTCCGGGACGGGATAGTCGTGAGATCAGTTACTCAGAGTTCCTTTCTCAGGCGGAAAATGGGAATGTTTCGCGAGTAACCATCTCGAAGGGCGAAATCCTCGGCACATATCACGATGGCACTTCGTTCCGTTTGGTGCCGCCCACAAGCCAGGAAGGAATGCTCCAGCTCTTGCATGCGAAAAACGTAGAGATCTGGTTCCGTGACTCGCCGAGCGGGGAATGGCCGATGCAGTTGCTGGGAACGTGGGCTCCTTTGATCTTGCTTGCGGCCTTGTGGTTTTTCATGATCCGGCAACTCCAAACAACCCAGAGACAGTTGAGCCGGCGGCAGGATAACCAGCCGTAACTTAGCTTGCACGGCGCCCATGCACCGATCTGAGCAGTTCCAACCATTCATCAGACAGAATCCTTGCGCGCCTTGCGTTGCTGCCAATCCGATTCCGGCAGTATGATGACTGCATGCTTGGTTTCAGCGAAATGGCTTTCCTTTTCGTGCTGGCCCTGCTCGTGTTCGGGCCCAAGAAGCTGCCGGAGATTGCCCGGCAGGTCGGGAAGGCTCTGAACGAATTCAAGCGAGCGTCCAACGAGTTCCGCTCGCAGATCGAGTCCGAGATCGCCAATATCGAGCGCGAGACCAGACCCCAGATTCTTCCTCCCACCGAACCTCCCCAGGGCGCCATAGCCAGTGGCCCTGTGATCGACGCGACGCCGGTGGAACACCTGCCTGCCCAACTTACATCTCAGACCGATTCCACCGCCAAGGCCCCCGATGCCTGAAATGACCGCCGACTTCTCTTCGCAGGGAGACGGAAAAGAACAAATGCCCGCCATGGGCTTCCTCGAACACCTCGAGGAACTCCGCCGCAGAATCTTCTACGCCTTGGGCGCGGTCGTGGTCGGATTCTTCGCCTGCTGGGCCTACGCGGAGCGAATTTACGAAGTCATGCAACGTCCCATCATGGACGCTCTCCGGCACAACAACATGCCGGAAAAACTCGTCTACCTGAATCCCACCGAACCCTTCAACATGTACTTGAAGGTGGCCTTCCTGGCCGGCCTGTTCGTGACCTCGCCTTTCGTCCTCTATCAAGTCTGGGCCTTCATCGCCCCCGGCCTCTACCGTCACGAAAAACGCTACGTCACCCCATTCATGATCTCAACCGTAGCTTTGTTTTTGGCCGGCGGCTACTTCGGCTACAGACTCGTCTACCCCCAAGCCCTCGAATTCCTGATCAGCTACGGCAAACAATTCCAACCCATGATCACGATTGGGGAGTATACGGATTTGTTTTTGACCATCATCATCGGAATGGGCGTGATTTTTGAGATGCCGATCCTGGTGTTTTTCCTGTCGCTGATGGGCATCGTGACCGCGGGGTGGATGTGGCGCAATCTGCGCTATTCGATTCTCGTGATTTTTATTATTGCGGCCATCATAACGCCAACCACGGACATCATGAATATGTGTATATTTGCGGCTCCGATGGTGGCTTTGTACGTGGTCAGCATCGCAATTGCGTGGCTGGTGCATCCCAAGCAGCGGCGGGCGAGGGCGGAGAAGAAGAAGTCGTAGAGCAAAGGGCCGGCTCTCGAAGATTGAACCAGGGAGTTCGTCCGCGAATTTCTTGAGGGGTCGATGTCGCCTGCGTCATGAGAATTCCTGAACCAAAAACCACGGAGAAAAACCCGCTAGGTCTAGTGGATGGATTCCTGCGTGTGCGTGGCCGGGTGGGGCGGACGGGAGTGATGATGCTGGGGTTGTTCTCGGTGGCGTGTTCGGCAGGGCGGGAGGGGAAGACACCGCCGGCGAGTCCTAGGGAGAGTTCTTCGGCGTCTGCCCCGGCGCCGGCCGCTCCGCCAGCTCCGTCGGTTGAGGCGGGGCTGGCTCCGACCATCAATGCGCCGCGGGCCATGCAGTATACGAAGGAAGTGGTGGCCTTTGGAGCGCGTCCCATCGGGAGCGAAAATCACAGGAAGCTGGAGCAGTACATCGTGGGACATCTCAAGGGCGATGAGGTGGAGGACGACAGCTTCGTAGCCGACACGGTGGAAGGAAAGTTTCCGGTGCGCAACATTATCGCCAAGTATCCCGGGACCAAGGACGGCATCATCGTAATCGCGGGGCATTACGACACGAACTACCCGCTGCGGAACACGGCCTTTGTCGGGGCCAATGACGGGGGTTCTTCGACCGCGATTCTTCTGGAGTTCGCAAACCAGCTGCGCGGAAAGAAGCGAGAGGGGTACAGCGTGTGGCTGCTGTGGACCGATGGCGAAGAGGCTGTCAAGCAATGGAGCGACAGCGACAGCGTATACGGCACGCGACATCTGGCAGCGCGATGGCAGAAGGATGGAACGATCAAGAAGATCAAGGCGTTTCTGCTGGCCGACATGATCGGCGATGCCGACCTGAATATCGAGCGGGAATCGAACTCGGCACCCTGGCTGGAAGACTTGGTGTACCAGGCCGCGATGAAACTGGGCTACCAGTCGCATTTTTTCGCGCGCACGCTTGAGATCGAAGATGATCACCTGCCCTTCGTGAAGCTGGGCGTGCCCTGTGCCGACTTGATTGACCTAGACTACGGCTATGGCAACGTGTTTCATCATTCCCCACAGGACACGATGGACAAATTGAGCCCCAAGAGTCTGCAAATTGCTGGGGACGTGATTTTGCAGACGGTGTGGATGCTGGACGCGAGGTAAGCCTTTAGCTGTCAGCCGTCAGCTTTCAGGTTGATCGCGGAGAGCCAGTGGCGCTCAGTGCTGAGCGCTGGCACCCGCGTCCATGTCGCTGGGGCCCCCACCCGCACACCTCGATTCTCGAAATTGCCAATCGTCTTGCGATTGATTTCTAATGACGGCCCATATGAAAAACTCCCAGAAGCTGGTGGTCTACGCACTTGTTTGCTTCCTCGCCTTCCCCTTTTTTTCCCTGGCGCAATCGCTGTCCGACGCGGACCGGTTGATCGAAGAAGCCTTGCGGCCTTCGCCCATCGAGCAGAACCTGCGGCATCTGACCGACGAAATCGGCGGGCGTGTACCGGGTACACCGGCCCTGGACCGGGCGGTGGCGTGGGGCGTGGCGGCATTTGCGACGGCCGGGGCAGATAAAGTACATACGGAAGAGTTCACGCTGCCCGCTTCCTGGGCGGAGGGAACGACCGAGGTTCATGTTTCTTCGATTGGCACCGCGACGGACGCGAAGCTCTCATCGCTTCCTCCGGTGGAGTTCAAGGTACGGGCGGTATCGCTCGCGTGGGCACCGGCACTGAATGCGAAGCATGTTCCGGTGGTGGATGTGGGCGCGGGAACGGAGGGCGATTTCAAGAGGGCGGGTGATATTTCCGGCAAGCTGGTGCTAGTGCACTCCGACGTGCTGAAGACCTGGGCCGATTTGTTCAACGAGTACATGAAAGCGCCACCGGTGATCGAGGCGTCGGTGAAGGGCAAGGCCAAGGCGATTGCGTTTATCGCGACGCGCGAGCATGACGTACTGTACCGGCACATCAACACGATGACGGGCGAGATCGACCGCATCCCCATGGTGCTGGTGGCACGCGAAGATGGGGAGCGGGTGGGACGGCTGCTGGCTTCGGGCCATCCGGTGTGGGCCGATCTATCGATTCCGAACAAGATCGGTGGGCCGGTGAAGGCGTCGAACGTGATCGCGGAAATCAAGGGAAGCGAGAAGCCAGAGGAGTTCGTGGTGCTGGGCGCGCACCTGGATTCGTGGGAGCTGGGCACGGGTGCGCTCGACAACGGCTGCAACGCCGCCTTGGTGGTGGATGCGCTGCGCGCGATCAAGGCATCGGGGTTGAAGCCGCGGCGTTCAATCCGGTTCATTCTGTTCACGGGAGAGGAACAGGGCATGCTTGGGTCGCGGGCGTACGCGACTGCGCATCGCAGCGAGTTAGATAACGCCGCCGGCGTGGCCATCATCGATGCGGGCATCGGGAGGGTCACCGGATTTACTTTAGGAGGCCGGAAAGACGTTGCGGATGCCGTGGGCGCAATCGCTAAGCCTCTGGCGCAATTCAATGCGAATGTTCTCACCACCGACGACGTGGAGTGGGGCACGGACAATTTCGATTTCCTACTGGAAGGCGTGCCAACCCTGGTGGCGAACCAGGAGGAGGGAAATTATCTGGTGAACTATCACGCAACCTCAGACACGTTCGATAAGGTAGACATCCCGCAATTAAAGAGGCACACGGCGGTGATGACGGTAGCGACATTTGGGATGGCGAACGCGCCGGAGCGGATTGGGCCGCGATTTACGCGGGCGCAGATTCAGAAGGAACTGCGGGAAACACACGCTGACGAACAACTGAAGCCGCTGGGTATCTGGGCGGAGTGGGAGAGCGGGAAGCGGGGACGAAAGTAGGAATGGCGAATGGCGAATTGCAAATGGAAAATGGGAGCGTGGAGACCTCGACGCGGCGAATAGGAGAAAACGAAGGATGGAAGCTTTTGACCGCGGAGGGTGCAGAGCAGAGCGTTTAACCGCAAAGATCGCGAAGGGAAGGCCGCCAGAACGCGAAGGGCGAATGAGAGGGAGCGAATGCCAAGCGCTGAATGCTGATTGCTGAATGCGGGTGCCTGACCGTTAGGGTGAGGGCAGGATGCGCTCACGACAGCCGGCGGGACGCCGGCGCTACTCGGGGTCTTGATTGATTCTTTTCTGGATTCTCTTCAATCTGTTCGTGCTAGCGATGCTGGTGCTGGACCTGGGCGTGTTCAATCGTCGGGCGCACAGCTACAGCTTTCGCGAGGCGCTGGGCTGGAGCGCGCTGTGGGTTGGGATGGCGTCGGGATTCGCGGTCCTGGTGTATTTCTGGCACGGGCGCGCGGCCAGCCTTGAGTTTGCCACGGGGTATTTGATCGAGCTGTCGCTCAGTGTCGACAACCTCTTCGTTTTTCTGGTTATCTTTCGCTTCTTTCGTGTGCCGGATGCCCTGCAGCACCGGGTGTTGTTTTGGGGCATTCTGGGAGCGCTGATCACGCGCGGCTTTTTTATCCTCGCTGGCGTGGGACTCATCCAGCGCTTTCACTGGATTATTTACATCTTCGGCGTGCTGCTGGTGTGGAGCGGGATCAAGCTGCTGCGGCAGGGGGACGCGGAGATCGATCCGGAGAAGAATCCGGTGTTGCGGCTATTCCGCCGCTGGATACCAGTGACGGACGATTACGTGGGAGAGAAGTTCTGGGTACGGCAGCCGGGACTCTACGCTACGCCACTGGTGGTGGTGCTGCTGGTGGTCGAGACGACCGATATTCTCTTTGCGGTCGATTCGATTCCCGCGGTGCTGGCGATTACGCTGAACGCTTTCATCGTTTACACCTCAAACGTGTTCGCGATCCTCGGACTGCGCTCGATGTATTTTGCGGTCGCGGGGATGATGGATCTGTTCCAGTACCTGCACTACGGGCTGTCGGCGGTATTGATCTTCATCGGCGGGAAAATGCTGCTGTCGCACTACTACACGGTGCCGACGCATCTCGCGCTGGGAATCGTGGCTGGGGTGCTGTTGCTCTCGGTGACAGCGTCGGTGGCGATTCCGAAGAAGACTTAGAAGCCAAGTCATTTCATGCTGAAGCCCTGCTGCAAAATCGCCCTACTACAGTTTGCGCTTTCCTTTCGCTCGCCTGGCGAACAAAAGGGCGCAGCTTGTGCTATGGCCTTCCATGAGAAGGCCAGTCGGAGTCAACTGCGTTGTTCGGTTTTTTTGTTGGACAGGGTTTTTCTCCGGGCCAGACTTAGCCACTATCGCCATTCTTCCATCCGCACTCTCGAGGAGCGATTGCTTCGCTCGGTGCAAGACTGACGCTGCAAGTGGACACGAAACGACAAGGTTTCCCTTGGAACCAGTCACCCCATAGCGTCGTACCAAGCAATAGGCCCGGGGGTGGAGATGCTACCTGAATCGACGACTTACAGGAAAACTGCGGGATTATTTGTGTTTGCGGTGATCTACTTCTTATGTCAAACGGCTATTGCGGGCACACCGGCAACTGGCCCGGCGAAAGGCCCCGCACAAGCAGCTCTTCCTCGAGCAACGGGTTCCTTCGCTGTGGGGAAGATCACAATACACTGGGCGGATGAATCACGCATCGAGCCACTGTCGGCCAATCATGAGGCACGCGAGATGATGGTAGACATTTGGTACCCGGCGGAACCATCGAATGCAGCTCCTGCTGAGTATATGGACGCCGCGGCGTATGAAAAGGCGATGGGCGCAGACGGCTTCCAAGACTTTTTTCGCGAGGCATCCGAAACTCTCCGGCAGGGAGTAAAAACCCACGCCTTTGCCGCCGCCCCCTATGCTCGCTCTGCCAAGCGGAGCCCCGTGCTGATTTTCTCGCCCGGCGGCGGTATGCCCCGAGAGGTTTATGCAGCACAATTCGAGGAGCTCGCCAGTCACGGTTATGTTGTGGCGGCGATCTCACACCCCTATGACGCCATCGAAACCATCTTTCCTGATGGCAGCCGGATCGCCTATTCCGACAAGCGCTGGCCGGTGACGCCATCTGTAGAAGGCGAAGCCAACCTAAACCAACTGGAATGGCATGCTGACGATATTCGATTCGTATTGGACGAGTTGACCCGAGCGGGTCTCGCTGCCTCTTCGGCTCTGCCTTTTGCCGGTCACCTCGACCTCAGCCGCGTAGGGACGTTCGGCCACTCGTTTGGCGGGATTGCGGCGGCGCATGCCTGCCAGCTCGACCGACGTTTCAAGGCATGCTTGAACGAAGACGGCGTCGTCGCAAAAAAGCCCCTTTTTCTGGATGCACGTGGTTGGGCAATGGACCAGGCGTTCATGCTCATTCTGCACGACCCTCCAACTCGTCGCCTGAGCGAGGAGCAAGTCGCCCAAATGAAAATGCCGCGCCAGCGCATCGAGGCCCTCGTCAAAAGGCTGGATGCGGATCAGGAAGCGGCGCTGCGGAATACAGGAAAAGGCAGTTATCGCGTGAGATTGCGAAGCGAGAAAATCTCCCACATGGACTTTAGTGATTTGCCTTTGCTCGGCTCGCACGACGCTGCCGATGCGGAAAAGCGAGCTGCCATTCTTGCGACGGCGAGGAACTACACGCTAGCGTTCTTTAACCAATACCTTAGGGGAATGAATTCGGAGCTGCTCAAAGAGGCCGCTCCTAGGAATGATTTTGTTGACTCAGTGGAACGATTTGAGCCAGCCAGATTGCCTTGCCCGACGCAGTGACTGTTGGCTGCGAACACCGACGAGAGCGTGATCGGTTGTTGATAAATCGCGATAGGGCTCATCCTATGGGAGGGGATGTCAAGAAAAAATCCTTCGCCCTCCCCTCGGGGGCCCCTTCCCAGAGTCTGCTCCGTTGCCTACGCTATGATGGGGTGGAAATGACGATTGTGTCGGTGAGCCTGCAGCCGCGTCCGTACGAGGTGCGGATCGAAAGCGGCCTGTTGGACAGGGCGGGCGAGATTCTGCGGGATCTTCTGCCGGCAGGCAGTCGTTTGTTCGTGGTGACGGTGGCTCCGCTGCGGCGGAAATGGGCGAAGAAGTTGACCAGTTCGCTCCGGGCGGCGGGTTTCAAGGTGGATGTGATCGAGATGCCGGAAGGCGAGCGCTTCAAGCGGCTGACGACGGTGGAAGAGCTGGCGGAGAAGCTTGTGGCGCGGGACGCGGACCGGAACGCGGTAATTCTGGCGTTCGGGGGTGGAGTGGCGGGCGATGTGGCGGGGTTTCTGGCGTCGCTGTACATGCGGGGAATCGACGTGGTACAGGTGCCGACCACGGTGCTGGCACAGGTGGATGCGGCGATCGGCGGCAAAACGGGTGTGAACTTGAAAGCCGGGAAGAACCTGGTGGGGACGTTTCACCAGCCGCGGATGGTTTTGATCGATCCTGAGGTGCTTTCGACGCTGCCAGAGCGTGAGTACCGGGCGGGGTTGTACGAGGTGTTGAAGTGCGGAGTGATTGGGAACGCGGGACTCTTTCGTGAATTTGAGGAGAACCTGGAAGCGATCGTGAAGCGCGATCGGGCGACGGTCGAGCGGTTGATTGTCGCGTCGGTGCGGCTGAAAGCGCATGTGGTGTCGGTGGATGAGAAGGAGAATGGCCTGCGGCGGGTGCTGAATTTTGGGCACACGATCGGGCATGCCCTGGAGGCGGAGACCGGGTATCGGACGTTGCTGCATGGTGAGGCGGTGGCCTGGGGGATGGTGGCGGCGGCATGGATCGCGGGCGAGGTGGGGAAGTTGGACCGGGATTCGGCGGGCAGAATTCGCGCGGCTACCTTGAGCCTAGGCAGGTTGCCGAAGGTGGATGTGCGCGGGCGGAGCATCGTGCGGCGGTTGCAGGCAGATAAGAAGACGCGGGATGGCCGGGTGCACTTCGTGCTGCCAACGGAGGTCGGGAAGGTGGAGATTGTAAACGACGTGCCGGAGAAGGTGGTGCTTGCGGCGGTGGCGGAGGTGAGGACGTTGTCGGGGGCTGCGGGAGAAGCCCTTAACCGCAAAGGTCGCTAAGAAGGGCCGCAAAGGACGCAGAGAAAAGGACGTAAGGAAGCCGATACTGTGACTGATCGGAACAAGTCGATGGTGATCGGGGCGGCGCCGGCGGGGGCGCGGGATCAAGCGTCGGCGGCGCGTGCGGTGCGGGAGATGTTTTCCTCGATTGCGCCGCGTTATGACCTGGCCAATCACCTTTTGTCGTTCAACATCGACCGCTGGTGGTGGTGGCGGGCGGCGCGGACGTTCACGCACATTCTTTCGCGGCCCGAGGCCACGGTGCTCGATCTTTGCTGCGGCACCGGCGACATGGCTTTTGCGTTGCGGCGGCGCGCCGGGCTGTCTGCGGCCAAGATTCTGGGCGCCGACTTTGCCCACCCGATGCTGGAGAGGGCGGCGGCGAAATCGGCCGGGGGGGGAATGCGATGGGTGGAGGCCGACGCGCTGAACCTGCCGTTGGAGGATGCTTCGTTCGACCTGGTGACGTCGGCCTTCGGGTTTCGGAACCTGACGGACTACGACGCGGGCCTGCGGGAGATTGTTCGCGTGCTGCGTCCTGGAGGGGAATGCGGCATTTTGGAGTGCAGCGAGCCGGAGGGTCTGACCGGCAAGCTCTATGGAGTGTATTTCCGGCGCGTGCTGCCTGCAGTGGGTACAGCGATTTCCGGTGTAAGGGGGCCGTATGCGTATCTGCCCGCGTCGGTGGGCCGGTTTCCGCGACCGACAGAGATGACGGAGCGGATGCGCGGAGCAGGGTTCGGAGAAGCGTCGTGGACGCCGTATACGTTTGGGACCGCGGGGTTGTATTGGGGGAGGAAGTAGGTCGTTCACGCGCGTCAGATCGGATCTCCGGCGGCGCGGTAGTGCGGAGAAAACCTTTTAACCGCAAAGGTCCCAAAGAAAGACCGCAGACGACGCTATGGAAGGCGTTCGCTGGTAGTCGATGGCTGATAGCGAGAACTTTTACGGGCAGAGAGTAACATCTGCTAACCGCACAGGTCGCAAAGGACGCTAGGAACGCGTTCGCGGCTCAAGCCTCAGGTGGCTGCGGTGTGCTGTGCGGCGCTGACCGGGGTGGGGGTTTTGAACGAGTCCAGAAAAGCGTCGGCGATCGTATAGCGAATGACTTTTTCGTAGTCGTCACCGAGGAATTTCTTCAGTCGCTCGGTGCTCATGATGTACTGGCCCGTCATGTAGGGAACCGCTTCCGGCGGGATGGCCGAGACTCCGCGTTTCCACAGAAATTGCAGGGCGGAACGCATGGCCCACTTTCCGGGCACGCGGACAAGTTTCGCGTGGGCGGCGTTGATGCACCGTCCAAAGGTGAGCGGTTCTCCGCGACCGGCAACGTTCATGACGGTGAGGCGGCGCGCTTCGGGTTCGCGCTGTAGAAGCCAGGCAATGAGCCGAGCCATGTCGTCTACATGGACGAACTGGATCTTGTGGTCGAGATACTTCTGGCCATATGGCAGGAGGCAGGGTAGGCGCTTGCCTTCTTTTCTCATTTGCGCCGCCCGTTTCCCTTTGCCGTTGGGAGTGCCGCGGAAAGCGCCAAGCATGTAGTTCTCCACACTCGCCCCTGCGAAGATGTGTGGCCGCAGAATATAAGCGCTGCACCCCCGGAGCGCCGGGGCGCGCTGCTGGACGACTTCATCCGATTCTTTTTTGTGGATGGCATAGGGCAAGGTGTGGGCCTCGAGCGCGTAGTCTTCCGCGACCGGGCCGGGCAGATCGGAGCCGTAAGCCGCGACGCTGCTGGGAAAAATGAACTGGCGGATGCCGCTGTCTTCGTTGCGATTGGCTTCCGTAATGGCTTCCATGACGCGCGCGGTGCCGGCGACGTTGATCTGCCACATGCGGTCCACTTCAAGCACTCCGCTACGAACTGCGTCCAGAATGAAGGCGAGGTGCACAACCGAGAACGGGCGGGCCTCCTTGAACAGGTTATAGAGCACGCGAGTGGAGTCCTCGACACCGAGGTCCAGGCGGAGGAAGCGCAGGGGCGCGTCGGTCTTCGGGGGAGCCATGTCAATGCCGATTACGGAGAAGTCGGCGAGCAGCGGCAAGAGGCGCAGGCCGAGGTTGCCCGAGATCCCGGTGACGACGACAGTTGGCTTGGCCTCGCTCATTCCTTTGGCTGGGTCGACTGCGGTGGGGACATGGGGCTCGTCCGATCGCTCGGCGCCGGTCGGGGACCACCAGCCGTTCCGGGAGTTGTGGGCGCGTCGCCGAAATAGTCGGAGTTGAGGTCGGCCGAAACCGACTTCATCATGGCTTGGTGCAGAGCTTGTAGACGCTGGTTGCGCAGGGTGTCGCGAATTTCGTCTTGGGCTTGCGCCAGAGGCAGCATGGTTTTGGAAACAACCTTAAAGAAGTAATAACCGGTGGGGTCGTTGAGGAGTCCGGATAAATCACCGGGCCTCAATTCAAAGACCGGGGACTGAGGTCCGGGCACGCTATCACGGCGGACATTGGCGTTCAAGGTGGGGGGAGGCGCGGCCTTCACGCCAACGGCCTCGTAGGCCTCCTTCTGGAGCTTGTCGAAGTCCTCTCCGGCCACGGCGCGGGTGTGCAGGTCCTCGGCGACGCTTTTCATATCCGTTTCGGAAGTTTTTTGGACGGCGTCGCTGTCGGCGGCGGTGGCGCCGTCTTTCGGAGTATCGGCCTGGCGAGTCTTTGGAATGAATACGCGGAGAAACGTGGTCTGTTCGAAGTTGCTGGCATTGTTCTGGTAGAAATCCTTGACTTCGGATTGCGGGATCTTGCCGGCTTCTTCTTGAAGGGAGCTCTCCAGCTCCGCCCTGAGCAGTTCCATCTTGGTGAATTTGAGCACCTGGAGGTAGTGCGGATTCTGCTCCAAGCCGCGCTTGCGGGCTTGCTGCGACATGAAGAGGATTTGGGGATACTGCATAGCGAGCTGCTGGCGAACCTGGGGAGGCATGTTGGGTTGCAGGCTGTCGGCGAGCTTTTCGAACTCGGCGCGGGTGATGACAGTGGTGCACCCTGATTTGGGGGCAGGCGCTCCCGTCTTCGGCGCTTCACAGACGCCGTTGATGGTGATGACGGGCGTGGCGGGCGAGAGATGGCTGGGTTTGTGCGCAGCAACGGCTTGACCACCGTGGTCTTCTGCTCTTCCCACCGAGGGCCTCTGGGGCGCTGCGGGCGGTGGGGAGGGTAGCGCCAGCTGCGCCACGGGTGATTCAGCTGCGAGAAACACGACGAATAGACACGCCGCCGGTCGCAATCTTTGCATTCGAAGATGTCCCTTCGGAACTGAACCAAGAAACGTCTCCGAAATCGTAGCACAGGCCCCCGCAAGAATCGGGGGGTGCGAACCTCGGAAGTCCACTGGAATCAATTGGCGCGAAAAGCAGGCAGCGTTGATAATCACGGGATGTCGGAATCGCCGATGGCGTATTCATCCGTCACCATGCGAGCGGAAAAGCGCGCGGTCGCGGGGAATTCTGTATTGGCGGCGCTGGCCATCACGGCGCTGAAGATTGTGGTCGGAGTGACCACGGGCAGCCTGGGCATCCTGTCGGAAGCGGCGCACTCTGGGCTGGACCTGATTGCGGCCATCATCACTTTTTTCTCCGTGCGAGTTTCCGACAAGCCTGCCGATGCGGACCATCAGTACGGGCACGGCAAGGTAGAGAATTTTTCCGCATTCATCGAAACGGGCCTGCTGCTGCTGACCTGCGTTTGGATTGTGTGGGAAGCGGTCAAGCGGCTCTTCTTCAGGAATGTTGAGATTGAACCGACAGTGTGGGCGTTTGCGGTCATGGTGCTTTCAATTGGACTGGACCTGTGGCGCTCGCGAGCTTTGGGCAGGATTGCCGTGAAGTACGACAGCCAGGCCCTGGAAGCCGACGCCCTGCACTTCTCGACCGATGTGTGGTCGAGTGGCACCGTCATTTTGGGTCTGCTGCTGGTTCTTGTCGGCCGGATTTATCACATCGCGTGGTTGCGCGATGCAGACCCGGTGGCGGCACTCGTGGTGGCAGGGATCGTGGTGCACGTGAGTTGGCGACTCTCGCGGAAGACCATTGACGCACTGCTGGACGCAGCCCCGGCGGGAGTGAGGCATCAGATCATCGGCGCTGTGCAAAAGGTCGATGGGGTGCTGGAGGTCGACCGGGCACGGATTCGCCGTGCCGGCAATCGCTACTTCGCGGATCTCTCGATCGGCTTAGCGCGCACGGTCACATTTCAACATTCCGGGCAGGTGGCAGACGCGGTGACGGAAGCGGTCCATCAGGTATTGCCTGATGCAGACGTGACAGTGCACTCGATTCCCCGCGCGGGCCGTACGGAGAACATTTTTGACCGAATTCGGGCGGTTGCGACGCGCCATAATCTGAATGTGCATGACGTCAGCGTGCAGGACCTGCGGGGGCGACTGCACGTGGAGCAACACCTGGAACTGGACGAGAGGCTGTCGTTGAAAGAGGCGCACGACCGCGTATCGGCGTTGGAGGCCGAGATGCGCGAGGATGTCCCGGAGATTTCATCGATCCTGACTCATATCGAGAGCGAGCCCGCGACCATCGAAGAGGGAGACGAGGTAGGACGCGATGCCGCGCTGGAACGACGATTAAAGGCGATCGCGGCGGAATTTCCCGACGTACTGGATATGCATGAAATCAAAATCAAGCGGGTGCGCGGGCGTTTATACGTTTCCTGTCATTGCACGCTATCAGACGAGTTGACTCTGTCGCGCGTGCACGACATACAGACGGACCTGGAGATCCGTTTCAAGCAGGAGGCGCCGGAATTGTTCCGGGTGCTGATTCATCCCGAGCCGAGCACGGACAACCGGAGATAGGTGAGAAGCGATGACTGATGCTAGCGTTCGTTGGACGGAACACGTGCGATTTGTTGGCGAGTCGAACAGTGCCCACGGCATTGTCGTCGACGGAGACCAGAAGATCGGGAATAGCCCGATGGAACTCGTCCTCATCGGGTTGTGCGGGTGTACCGGATACGATGTGGCCTGCATCCTGACCAAGAAACGGGAGCCGTTCACGAGTCTCGAAATACTGGCGAAAGCAGAGCGGGCGAAGCACCCTCCCTCCGTTTACACCGAGATCAAGTTGATCTACAGAGTGGGTGGCAAGGTGTCGCGGAAAGCTGTGGAGGATGCGGTGCGGCTGTCGAAGGAAAAGTATTGTTCGGTTTCGGCGATGCTCGAGAAGACTGCGAAAATTACGGCCGAGATTCAATACCTGGAGGGTTAGTATCGTTGCCGCGAATGCGGGCTGGCTCTGAAGACTCTTCCCGCAGCCGGCGTTGACGGTCAGAGCGCCGAGAAAGGTCTTAACCACCGAGCACGCAGAGAAATGCCGCTGAGGAAGATGGTCGGCTGAGCAACAGCAGATTCCTCCTGCCTCGCTGGGCCCGAGTCTCGGAATGACAAGATCACGAGGGTTTGCGCGTCCTACACATTCTGATTTGGCTCGCGCCTCACTGCGCTCGGGATGACCGGATGATTTAGATGGCAGAGTTGCAAACCGAACCCAAGGTGGTGATCTTTACCCAACCCGACTGTCCGCCTTGTCACGAGGTGTTTCTCGCGGGAAAGGGGGTCGCGTTTCAGGAAGGGGATAACCGAGTGGGTCCAGCCGCGGTGGGGGATTTGACGGAAGAATACAGCAGCCATTCCACCCCCACGCTCGTTAGCGGCGAAGACGTGATGATTGGGTTCGATCCTGAGCGACTCGACGAAATCCTTGGCGAATAAGGCGCATCCGGTTCGCGGATACCTGTACATCGCGACCGCAACCCTGCTTTGGGGGATCGCCGCGAGCCTCGGGCGGGCCGCTTTTACGGGGCGGTTGCTGCCCGCGGGACAGAGGTTGCAGATTGATCCGCTGATTCTGTCCCAGAGCCGCACTAGTTTTTCGTTCCTTGTGTTGCTTCCAATCCTGATCGTCCGGCGAGGCTGGCGGAGATTGAAGTTGCCGGCGGTGGATTTGGGGCGGCTCGTCTTGCTCGGCGTACTGGGAGTAGCCGCGTCGAATTACTTTTACTACCTCGCGATTCAGAAGACGAATGTAGCCACAGCGATCATTCTGCAATACACGGCGCCGGTGCTGGTGCTGCTGTATATGGTGGCGCGCGGTCTGCAGAAGGCGACTGTGCAGCGCGTGTCGGCGGTCGCGCTGGCGGTTGTGGGCAGTGTGCTCGCGATTGGGGTGGTGGGAGCGGGCGGGCTTCGGTTGAATACAGTGGGGGTGATCGCTGGGATGCTGGCGGCGGTTTCGTTTTCGTTTTACAACGTGGCCGGACACAACCTACTGACGCGATACGACCGCTGGATTGTGCTGCTGTACACAACGCTGAGCGCCGCGGTGTTCTGGCTAGTGGTGAATCCTCCCTGGAAGCTGGCGGCGGCACACTATTCCGGCATCGAGTGGAGCTTCCTGCTGGTCTTCGCGGTCGTATCGGTTTTGGCGCCGTTTTCGTTTTACTTTGCGGGATTGCAGCACCTGGAACCGACGCGCGCAATCGTCTCGAGTTGCCTGGAGCCGGTATTTTCGATCGTGATTGCGGCTGTGGTATTGGGTGAAGGGGCGAGGCCGACCCAGGTGGTCGGGATTGTGGTGGTGCTGGCGGCGATTGTGCTGGTGCAACTGCCGGACCGTGGCGCGGACTTGGGGACGGTGGTTGAGCCGATTGAATAGCAGTGTCGAGATTCGGGGGTTCGAGAACGGATGCAGGCAGGACAGATTCCTCCTGCCTCGCTGCGCTCGCGCGTCGGAATGACCAGGCTGTGATTTGAGCAAGTTGAAGCGCGAAACCTGAAACTTGAAACCAGAAACTACTCCAGCGTCTTTCCTTTCGTTTCGGGCAACTGCGTCGCTGCCAGCGTCGAGAGAAAGAACGCCCCGGCGCACAGGTAGAAGGCCCAGCCGAGGCCTTTGGCTTGGCCGACGCGCCCGATGACGTAGGGAGCTACTGAACTCAGGGTGCGGGCGCCATTGTAGGTGAAGCCGAGAGCGCGGGCACGCACGCGGGTGGGGAAGATCTCGCTGGCGATGATCCCCGAACCGGAGAAGAAGCCAGTTCCGAAGAATGCCGTGACTGTCCCGATGACCAGAATCCAGCCGGGTTGGCGTGCCCGGGCGTAAAGCGGAACCAGGATTGCTGCCATCAAGGTGTAGAGCAGGAAGGAACGGCGGCGGCCAAGATGATCAGCGACCCAACCGAAGCTGGCATATCCGGGGAACATTCCAAAGAGATTGAAGACAACTAGCAGGGTTGTGGTACCCATCACGCCGAAGCCGCGTCCGCCTTGCTCGACCGGTAAAGACAGATACGGCGGGAGCCAAGTGAAGAGTCCCCACCAGGCGAACATGCCGAAGAAATTGGCGAACAACAAGGCGAACGTGCAGCGGAAAAGCGGCGCGCGAAAAATGTGGGCGAAGGCGGTGTGCTGGTAGGTGTCCTGAGCGTCGGCGACGCGGCGCGAGTCGAGGGCGAGACGGCGATGCTCCTCCCACATCTGGGACTCGGGCACGCGGCTCTGGATCCAGAGCGTGACCAGGGCAGGCAGGATGCCGACAAAGAACACCCGGCGCCAGTTGGCGTAGTGGAGCACGACGCCCGCGACCAGCGCAGCGAGCGCGTATCCGATGGCCCACGAGCTTTGCACGATGGAGATGGCTTTGGCGCGCAGTTCGGTGGGCCAGGTTTCGGCGACAAGCGTGGCCCCCGTGTTCCACTCTCCGCCCATGCCGAGGCCCAGGATGAAGCGGAAGACGGCGAGCATGAGGATTGAGGTGGCCAGGCCTGAGGCGAAAGAGCAGAGCGAATAGGTGAGGATGCTGAGCGTGAGGGCGCGCTTGCGCCCAATGCGGTCCGCTATGAAGCCGAAGAAAATGCCGCCCATGCCGGAGGCGAGGAGTGTGAGCGTCGCGAGAAAACCGGACACTGCCTTGCTCATGTTCAGGTCGCGCATGACGTGAGTGAGTACCAGGGCGTAGAGCATGGTGTCGAAGGCGTCGAGCATCCAGCCAAGGGCCGCGGCGAGGAGGGTGCGGCGCTGAACGATGGTGATGTTGGAGAAGGTCGCGGGCATGGGAGAGATTGTCGATTGGGGAATGGCGATTGGCAATTGGAAAGCGCGTAGAGACTCGAGAGTGCCATAGAGCTCCAAGCCAGGGCGAGGGCGCCCCTAGGCAAGCTCAGAGCAGGCTCTCGGGACAGCCGGCGGGAAGCCGGCGCTACGAAAAGCGCACCGTCCCTCGACTTCTTTCGGCTAGCGCCTCACTGCGCTCGCGATGACAGACTCGATCGAGTGGGTCTGTCGGACACTGCGCTCGCTCGCTGGCTCAGATGGAAGTAGCGGCGAGCCTTCTGCACGTCGCGGCCGATCTGCTCGCGTAGAGCTTCCACGGAGGGAAATTTGATTTCGTCGCGAATACGCTGCAGGAAAAAGAGTTCGACTTCGGTGTCCGCGTCGAGGTCGATGGGATGGAAGTTGAGCAGGTGGGTCTCAATCGCGAATGACTCGGAGCCGAAGGTGGGGCGGTTGCCAACATTGGTGACGGAGTCGAAGCATTCCTGGCCGACGCGGGTGCGGGTGATGTAGACGCCGTCCTGGGGAACGAGTTCGTCGTAGCGGCTGAGGTTGATGGTGGGAACGGTGTACTTGCTGCCAAAGCCGCGGCCGCGGCCGGGCGTCGAGAGAATGGCGAAGGGGCGGCCGAGCAGGTGACGGGCGCGGCTGACGCATCCGGCAGTGAGGAGCTTGCGAATCTGGCTGCTGGAGACACTTTCGCCGCGCAGGCTCATCTCGTCGAAGATCTTCACGGTGAAGCCCATCTCACGGCCGAATTCAGAGAGGGTATTCACGTCGCCGGCGGCTTTGTGTCCGAAGCGGAAGTTGTAGCCTTCGTGAACTTCGCGGGTATGCAGTTTCTTCTTGAGGATGCGCTCGGCGAACTGACGCGGGGTCAGGAGCGAGAGATCGCGGCCGAAAGTGAGAAGCAGGACCGCGTCGATGCCCGTGGCTGCGAGCAGGCGCAGCTTCTCGGGAGTCGGGGTGAGGAGTTTGAGGCCGGAATCGGGGCGCAAGATGCGAACCGGGTGCGGGTCGAAGGTGACGGCGACGGACTGGGCTTTCTGTTGTCGGGCGCGCTCGGCGATGTCGCGGAGGACGGTTTGGTGCGCGCGGTGGACGCCGTCGAAGTTGCCCACGCTGACGATGGTCGGGCCGAAGGCTGCGGGAATGTCTTCGAGTTTGTGGAAGACTTGCATGGAAAATCAAAGAAAGATCAAAAGCAAAAGCTGACCGCAAAGGGCGCAAAGAAAAGCCTGAGAAAGATCATATTTCGAACTCCAGCTTCATTCCGTCATACGACAAGCGCACGTGGGGCGGCAAGGTTGCGTTGGTGGCTTCGTGGGGCAAGTCGTGACAGATATGGGTGAAAAAGACCCGTCGGGCGCCTACCTGACCGGCGATGCGCATGGAGTTCTCCACCGTGGAGTGCGTGGGGTGCGGCTTGTGCCGCAGGCCGTCCAGAAAAAGCACGTCCAGCCCTTCTAACCGCGGCAGGGACGACTCGGGGATTTCGCTGAAGTCCGTAAGGTAAGCGGCTTGGCCAAAGCGGAAACCGAAGATTTCCGTGTCCCCGTGAATGATCGGGATCGGCTCAAACTTAACGCCGAACAGGTCGAAGGGGCCATCAACCGATTTCAGTTCGAGGCGAGCAAGACCCCCGAATTTGTAGTCCGCGTCGAAGATGTAGCGGAACATGTTGCGGATGTAATCGGCGGCTTCGGCGCGCGCATACAGGGGAATCTTTCCGTCACGGTGATAACTCAGGGGACGCAGGTCGTCGATGCCGAGAATGTGGTCGGCGTGGCTGTGGGTGTAGAGAACGGCGTCGATGCGGCGGATCTGCTCGCGGATCGCCTGCTCGCGAAAGTCGGGAGTGGTGTCGATGAGAACGATCTTGTCGGCGTATTCGAGCAGGACGGAGGGGCGGGTGCGGCGGTCGTGGGGATCGGAGGAGTGGCACACGGCACAGGCGCAACCGATGGTGGGCACGCCCATGGACGTGCCACTGCCGAGCACCGTGAGGGTTGCCTTCATCGAAGCTTGCTGCCGGCGGGATTTCCGGGGGGCGCCTGTGGTGGGCGCGCTAGGGCGTTGGTGACTTCCACGTAGGCCATGCGCAGTTCGTAGAGACAGTTCTGCAAGAAGTTGGATTCGGCGGCGGTCAGGTTGCCCTTCGTTTTTTCCTGCAGGAGACTCAGGGTGTCAATGGTCTGGCGGGCGCCGATGAGGTCAATGCCGGGCTGGCCGCCTTCTTCGTGCATCATGCCGAGTTGCAGCATGGCGCTCATATAGAGCGAAGCCATGAAGCGCTCGAAGCTCATTTCCAGGTCTTTGGAGGAATGGCCGCTAAGTTCGACGCGCGCGTCGAGGTCTTTGGAGGACTGGTGGTAGGCGTCGGCGTTGGCTTTTTGCTCGTCGGCGGAGGGCGGGGGCGGCACGTTGGGATTGGCGACGGAGGTCGCGGTTTCGATATCCGGGGTCGTGGTAGAAGTTGGGGCAGGGGCAGGCTTGTCGTCCATGGCATCGGTACGGAGTTCGCCATCCGAGGTAAAGAGCCTGCGGTCGGTTACGGTGAAACCAGCGTCTTCTTTCTTTTCCGGCATAATTCTGTCCTTTTGGCTAAGCCCTGAGGAGGTCGACGAATGGCGGTTCGGTCACGATGGCGGTGGACTCGGAAATCGGAATTTCTTTGCCCGGGATGCCGACTTCTCTGCGGATGTAGCCCAGGGCGACAGCGCGGTCGCCCCGCGGTGCGGGAATAAGGGCCGAACTGGTGATTTCGCCGACGTCCTTGGACTCCATTTGAATCTTTGTGCCCGGGGCGAGCGGAGGTCCGGATACGAGAAACCCGGTGAACTTGCGATGCACGTTGCCGCGTGAACGGATGCGCTCGACGATCTCCTGGCCGACGTAGCAGCCCTTGTTGAAGTTCAGGGCGCGAGCCTGTTCGGTCTCCTGGGGCAGATCGCGCTCGCGAATGTCCTGTCCGTAGCGGGGAACGCCGAGAGCGATGCGGTAAAGTTCGAGAGCGGCGGAGTCGGCGAGCGTGGCGCCGGAGGCGAGAAGGGCGCCGATCATTTTTTGCGCAGAGTCGGGTGCGATCCAGATCTCGTAGGAAGGGTAGTCGGCGTGTTCTCCCCGGACGACGCTGAGATGAATCTGTTGCCATTCGAGATTTGCGATTTGCAGCGGGCCCAGTTCTGGAACTTGGAGTCCGGCGGCGTGCAACGCCGCACCAGCGTTGGGGCCGGCGACACCGATTGCGGTCCGCGCACTGCTGATGTCGGTGACCTCGACGTCGTCCATGATGATGTAGTGGTCGAAGCTTGTTAGGATTTTCTGGCGCTGAGACTGGTCGGTGTCGACTAGCAGGTCTTCGCCGCAGTGATACGCGTAGAGGTCCCCGAGGATGTGGCCCTGGGGGTTGAGCAGGAAGGCGTATACGCCGTGTCCGGCTTGAAGATCGCGAATGTTGTTCGTGACCATGCCGTTCAGCCAGCGGACGCGGTCACTTCCGGTTAGACTTATCTTCGCGCGCGAGCTGAGAGGGTACACGGCGCAAGTTGACGTTACGGCGCGAAACGCGTCTCTTACACTGCCGGAAGGTGGATCTATGCGCTCCGCGGGCGTTGTCGCTGACACTTCGACGGCGTTATGTGGAGTGGCCGGGGGCATGACTGACACTCTGATTATAGCGGAGGGAAGGACGGTCGGTGCAGTTGGAGGTCGCGCGCGTGGGCTACTGCAAACCTGCGTCTTGGGAGGAGGGATCTTGAAAATACATCGAGCTGCGGCGGTTTTCTTGCTGCTTTTTACGGGAGTTTCGAGCTGGGCACAATCGGACGCGCAGAAAGCGCTCGACCGGTTCAAGTCCCTGGTGGGCACCTGGACCGGGAAAGACGCTCAAGCGCATCCGAGCGAGGTGACGTATCGGCTGATGGCCGGCGGGACGTCGGTGATGGCGGAAAGCGTGATGGGAGATGAGGCGATGACCAGCATGTTTTATGTCGACGGAGATCGCCTGCTGATGACGCATTTCTGCCCCAGCAACAACCAGCCGCGGATGAAGGCAACGATCTCGCCGGACGGGAAGACGGTATCGTTTGATTTTCTGGATGCGACGAACCTGGCTTCGCCCCAGGCTGGGCATATGCACCGGGCTGTTTATGCGTTTGTCGACGCTGATCATTACAGCGAGGACTGGACCTGGAAGCGCGAAGGGAAGGACGCGCACTTCCAGTTTGAGTTGCAGCGCAAGAAGTAGGCGGTTGATCGCGAGAATCCTCGACCTTGGAGGACAGACTTCGCTAAGCGTCGCCGGGCTGATTTCCCCGGAATGGCAATGCTGCTTGCCAATTGGTAAGCTCTCTCCTCGTGACGCAAGCAAAACGAATTGCAGTTCTTCCCGGAGACGGCATCGGGCGCGAAGTGATCCCCGAGGCGGTGAAGGTCATGGCGGCTTCGGGAGCAGCGATCGAGACGACCGAGTTTGACTGGGGCGCGGCGCGCTACCTCGCGGACGGTGTAACTGTTCCGCCGGACGGTTTTGCTATGCTGGCGCGAGATTTCGACGCGATCCTGGTGGGCGCGTTCGGCGATCCGAGGGTTCCTTCCAATATCCACGCCAAGGAAATTCTGCTGGGCATGCGCTTCAAGCTGGACTTGTACGCGAACGTACGTCCGGTGCGGCTGCTGGATGCGGGGTTCTGTCCGTTGAAAGGAGTGGAGCCGAAGGACGTGGACTTCGTGGTGATTCGTGAGAACACCGAAGGGGTCTACGTCGATGCGGGCGGAGTGTTCAAGCAGGGGACGGAGGATGAGGTCGCGGTGCAGGAGGACATCAACACCCGTAAAGGGGTGGAGCGGGTGATCCGTTTCGCGTTCGACTATTGCGAGAAACACATGAAGGTCAACGGGAGCTCGCGCGGCCGCGTGTTAATGAGCGACAAATCGAATGCCATGACACACGCCGGTGGATTGTGGCAACGCGTGTTCCGTGAGGTGAGCCGGGAGTTTCCGCAGATCAAGTCGGAACACATGTATGTGGATGCGCTCTGCATGCAGTTGGTGCGAGATCCAAGGCAGTTCGACGTGATCGTGACCAACAATATGTTTGGGGACATCGTCACTGACCTGGCGGCAGGGTTGCAGGGCGGGCTGGGGATGGCGGCGAGCGCGAACCTGCATCCGGGGGAGACTTCGATGTTCGAGCCGGTGCACGGCTCGGCGCCAGCGATCGCGGGCAAGAATATCGCCAATCCCATGGGGGCAATTCTGACGGCGGCGATGATGCTGGGGCACCTGGGTCTGAGCGCGGAGGCGGCCAGGATCGAAGGGGCGGTTTTGGACGCCGTGCGTCAGAAGAAGACGACGCAGGATGTCGGAGGCCCGCTCGGGACGCGCGAGGTGGGGGAGTGGGTGGCGCAGCGGGTGGCGGGGAAAGGATGCTGAGGCGGTGACGTCCGTGCGGGGGCGACGCCCCCGCGACAGCCGGCGGGATGCCGGCGCTACGGAAACGCGGGGTCCCTCGACTGCGTTCGCTACGCTCACTCCGCTCGCGATAACAGCGCGTCGCCCGGATTGCGATCAGTTGAAGGCGGACGTTAGCCTGCGAAACGCCGTTAGCGCCGTTACATATTTGGCGTCGAGCAGGTAGGCTTGCGCGTAACACCGCTTGGCCTTGGCCCACTTGCGCTGGTGCTCGTAGACCCGGCCCAGGTTGAAGTAGGGAAACCCGCGTGCTTCGTAGCGTTTAGCGAGCATGGCTTTTTCAAACCAGGGGATGGCATCGTCCCATTTCTCTTGTTCGATCAGATAGGCGCCGATATCGTTGTAAGGATTGCCGAACTCGGGGTCGAGGGCGATGGCTTGCTGGCAGTCCTGAATGGCCCGGTCGTAGTCAGACAGGAAGGAATAGGTCCAGCCGCGGAAGGTGTAGGCCTCGGCAGTGGGGAAGGCGGCGATAGAGCGGGTATAGAGTTCGATCGCCTGCTGGTAGTCGCCACTCGACTGTAGTTCGTAGGCGCGGCGGAAGAGTTCGGCGGCATTTTCGCGCGGATCGGATTCGGACATGGCAGAACCTGCAAGGTGAACTTGACGAGATTCTACTGGAAAATCACCCGAAATCTTTGCGCAGGCCTGATGCTGGCCGGGCTGGCGGTCGGCGGCTGGGCGCAATCGCCGCGGCCACGGAATCCAACATCGAGCCAGTCTTCGGGGTCGGGGCATACGACTCCGGCAACAAGTTCGCCAGCATCCTCAACGACCCGGCAGGGCCCAGCTACAACTTCGGCGGAGAAAGCTCCGGCCCAGAACTCTGCAGACGCTGGCGATTCGGAGAAGAAGATCTCGCCCAAAGCCGCCGAGGAGTTGTTTCGCTCGGTGGACGAGATTCTGAAGTTTGCGAGCAAAGACACGACTCTCCCGATCCACGAGCCGGTGAAGCGGCGGCTCGTGAATCGCGACGAGGTTGTCGCATTCGTGCAGAAGCATATGGCGGAGGACGAAGACGCACAGCGCCTGCGCCGGTCGGAACTCGTTTTGAAGAAATTTGGCCTGTTGCCACGCGATTTCGATCTGCAGTCGTTTCTGGTGGTCCTTCTGCGCGAGCAGGTTGCGGGCTACTACGACCCGCAGACCAAGACGGTGAACCTGCTGGATTGGATTGAGCCCGATCAACAGAAACCGGTGCTGGCGCATGAGTTGACGCATGCCCTGCAGGATCAGTCCTTCGGGCTGGAAAGGTACATGAAGGCGGGCGCGGGGGACCTGGCGACAGGCAAAAACGAGCCCACGCCGGAGGATATCCAGACGGATGAAGCTTCGGCGGCGCACCAGGCAGTGGTGGAGGGTCAGGCCATGGTGGTGCTGCTCGACTACGAACTGGCGCCCACGGGCATGTCGGTGGTGGATTCGCCGGAGATCGTGCAGGCGGCGAAGGCCGGGATGATCCGGGGGACGGCGGATTCAGTGGAGTTTCACAACGCGCCGCTCTACATCAAGGAGGCGTTGACCTTTCCCTATCGCTACGGGATGGATTTTGAGACTGAATTGTTAACCAAGCTGGGCAAGGACAAGGCTTATGCCGGTGTGTTCCGGAAGCCGCCGAGCACGACCCGGGAGATCATGGAGCCGCAATCGTATCTGGCCGGAGAAAAGATGGAGGCTATGCGTCTGCCGGACTTCAAGAATGACTTTAAGGGTTACGACAAGTTCGATGTCGGCGCGGTAGGAGAGTTCGATGTGGCGATACTGCTCGAACAGTATCAGGGGGAACAAGTCGCGAAGCGTCTGTACCCGCACTGGCGAGGCGGATACTACTTCGCGGCGCGTCCGCACGGGGATCCGTCAGCGCCGCTCGGGTTACTCTACGTTTCGCGCTGGTCAAGTGCGGAGAAGGCTTCGGAGTTCGCGTGGGTGTATGCCAAAGGGCTGCAACAGCGGTACCAACGAGTGCACGAAGTGGAGGATGATGGGAAGAAGTCGAAACCGGCGAACTACACGTTAGAGACGCTGACCGGCCCGCACTCGTGGTTGACGGAAGAAGGATCGGTGTTCATCGAGGTTCGAGGGGATACGGTGCTGGCGAGCGAGAGTCTGGATCAGGACACGACGGAACGGGTAAAGCGGGAGATCCTTGCGGGAGCGCAGTGAAAGAGTCACCACTAGTGAAAGAGCTCACCACTAAGGACACAAAGGACGCACGAAGGACCGATTCACGAGACTATCTTGCTTGGTGTTCCAGTTGTCAACGCTGTTTGGGCGCGGTTTTTCTGGCCGAATGCGCCGCCGAGCCGGGTGACAGAAATCGCCGGACGGGAGCGTCGACGGTGATGCGTTTGCCGTCACGCTCCAGGGTTAGGGAGCGCGTTTGTCCGGGTGTACCTCCCAACAACGACCACAGTTGCCCCATCGTCGCGCCCGTGGCCGGGGCTCCATCCACGCCGAGAAGCACGTCTCCCACTTTCACTTCCGGCACTGAGGGCTTACCGTCGAAGTCTGCTACGCCCAGGACGGTGTAACGTCCATCGTTCTCAGGATGCAGGGTGAGGCCGACGACGTCCATGTCGGGGGCGGCGGTGTTGGTTCGCTGCAAGTAGACGGTGCTGTGGGCGTAGTCGATGCCAACGACGTATTGCCGAAGGGCGTTGCCTCCGACTAGGCCGACGGTAGGTAATCCGGCGCGCTTCTCAAAGAAGTCCAATCGGTCCCCGGCGAAGGGAGCAACGGCCACGTTTGCGAGGCGGGTAGCGCCGAAGGGAAGTTCGGGGACTCTTACCATGTCCCACTGCGCTTCATTGGGAGTGCCCCACATGTTCGCCGCTCCAACGGCCCCATGCATGACTGCCCAGGTGGGATGCGCCTTCTGCCAGCCAGCGAGGAGACTGCTCGAGATCAGGCTGATGGATGCGCCGATGTCGAGGGCGAGATTGTAGGTCTGGCCTTCGATCTGGGTGGGGACCTGAATCAGACCGGAAGGATTGATGAGCGCTTTCGCGGAGTTGCCCTTGAACGACACGGAACCGGGCTCGCCGATGGTGAATTGACGGTTGGGATAGTCGATGACGACGTCGTAGTTGCGCAGAACGGTCGAGGGGAAGTTGATCTCGGTGCCCATGCCCGGGTCCATCAGGTCCGTGGGGACGCCAGCGGGGGCGTGCGCTTCGTGAACCTCGGGCAGGGAAGTCTTCCATCCACCGACCAGAATTGCGGAAGGAGCTTTGGCGGTGCAGACTTGCTTGTCGCAGCGAACCGGACCTAACAGCGCGGCGACACGCTGGCTCATTGTCATCTCCGAGTTGCCGGAGTCAACCCAGGCTCGCACGCGTTTGCTGGTTCCGTCCGGCAAAGGGAGGTAGACGTCGATCACGACCCGGTTGTGATCGAGAGTGATGGGAACGGTAACGGATTTCGGGACTGATTGGGCACAGACGGTGGAGCTGAAAATCAGGGTTGCGACCACGGCTCGCGCGAGCTTCATGACGGTGATTGTAGCTTGGCGGGAATGAAGCGGGGCTGGTCTGCAGGCTTTTGTATAATCGTCGGTTTGGTCTCGGTTCTGGGGAAGTCTTAGGGAGGGTGTTTGTCGCAAGCGGAGGTAGGGATCATCGGCGGCAGCGGCCTGTATTCGATGCCCGGGCTGACCGATGTACGTGAAGTGAAGCAGGAAACGCCGTTCGGAGATCCGTCAGACTCATATGTTCTGGGCACGCTGGACGGACGCAGAGTCGCGTTTCTGGCCCGGCACGGTCGCGGGCATCGGATTCTGCCGACGGAGTTGAATTTCCGGGCCAATATTTATGGGTTCAAGCAGCTGGGCGTGGAGCGGATTTTGTCCGTGTCCGCGGTGGGGTCGTTGAAAGAGGAGCACAAGCCGCTGGACTTCGTGATCCCAGATCAATTCTTTGACCGGACCCGTCACCGGGTGGATACGTTTTTCGGTGAGGGAATTGTGGCCCATATCGCGTTTGCCGATCCCATCTGCCCGCAGCTGGCGCAGCTGGTGGAGGCTGCGTGCAAGAGGGCCGGAGTGACAGGCAAGCGGGGCGGGACCTACATCAACATGGAAGGGCCGCAGTTTTCGACCAAGGCGGAGTCGAACGTCTACCGCAGCTGGGGCATGGATGTGATCGGGATGACGAACCTGCAGGAGGCGAAGCTCGCCCGCGAGGCGGAAATCTGCTACGTGACGGTCGCGATGGTGACCGATTACGACTGCTGGCATCCGCACCACGATTCGGTCACTGTCGATCAAATTGTGGCGGTGCTGGTTAAGAATGCGGAGAACGCTGCGAGGGTTGTGCGCGAGACGGTTGCCGGGCTGCCGGCCTCTAGAAGCTGCAAGTGCGGTTCGGCGCTGGTCCATGCCATCCTCACCGAGCGCGATAAGATTCCGTCGGCGACGCGGCAGAAACTCAAGCTGATCCTGGATAAATACCTTTCCCCGGAACACAAGGCCCAAATTCAATCATGAGCATACTGGTCGTGGGTTCGGTTGCTTTCGACAACATCGCCACGCCCTCGGGGCGGGCGGAAAATGTTCTGGGCGGTGCGGCCACTTACTTCGCGCTGGCGGCGAGTTACTTTACTTCGGTGCGTGTGGTCGCCGTGGTCGGCGACGATTTCACCGCTGGGCACGAGTACGTGATGACGAAACGGGGAATCGATACCCGCGGCATCGAGCGCGCGACGGGCAAGACGTTTCGCTGGGGCGGGCATTACACCGACAACCTGAACGAAGCCAAGACCGACTTCACCGAGCTGAATGTGTTCGAGCAGTTCCAGCCGAAGATTCCGAAGGAGTACCTGGACACGGAGTTCCTGTTTCTCGCGAATATCCACCCGACGTTGCAGACCTCGGTTCGCCAGGAAATGAACGGAGTGCGGATGACGGGCGGGGACACGATGAATTACTGGATCAACAAAACCCCGCGCGAATTGGCGGAGATGCTGCGAATTGTCAACGTGCTGTTGATCAACGATACCGAGACGAAAATGATTGCGCACGAAAGCAACCTGCCGCGGGCGGCGCAGAAGGTGCTGGCCATGGGGCCGCAAGCGCTGGTCATCAAGCACGGCGAATACGGCGCCACGATTTTCTTTCGCCAGGGAGCGTTCGGCATCGGGCATCATCCTTTTCGGGCACCGTCGCTGCCCATCGAAGAAGTACGGGACCCAACGGGCGCCGGAGATTCTTTTGCCGGCGGCTTCATGGGCTATATCGCATCGCAGGGTGAAGTGAACCGCGAGGTGCTGAAGCGGGCGCTGTTTTACGGCGGCGTGATGGGATCGTTCGCCGTGGAACGGTTCGGCACCGAGCGGCTGCAATCGCTCGATCGCGACGAGATCGATGCCCGCTTCCAGGTGTTCCGGGAACTGACCCACCTCGAATGACCAATGCCACCGCGAAACATGGCTGGGACCGCGAGACTGCGTGGGTCGCGGTTCTGGCGGGGTGCGCGTCGGTCATCTCTTTTCTGATTTATTTCCGGCGGGAAGACATTTTGTTGTTCGGGGATGCGGTGGCGCATATCAATATTGCGCGGCGCGTGTTCGATTCGCGTACTCCTGGGCTGCTGCAACTGGGCACGGTCTGGTTGCCTCTGCCCCACCTGCTGATGATGCCATTTCTGATTTCGAAGCGGCTGTGGCAGACCGGGGTGGGCGGGTCGGTGCCTTCGATGGTGGCGTATGTGTTGGGAGTGACGGGAATTTTCCGGCTGGTGCGGACGACGGTGGCGTCTTCAGAGAAGGCGCACGCGGGGAAAGTGGCGTGGTTTGCGGCGGCAGTCTTGGGTTTGAATCCCAACCTTCTGTATGTGCAGACCACGGCGATGACGGAGTCGCTTTACCTGGCTCTGTTCGTCTGGAGCGTTGTGTACCTTGGCGAGTTTGTGCGGCGATGTGGCGAGGGTGAGCTTCGTTGGACGGCGGCGAAGCGATCGCTTTGGAAGTGTGGAGCGTGCCTGGCGGCCGCGTGCTTGACGCGCTACGACGGGTGGTTTGTCGCGGGTGCGATGGCCGCGTTGGTGATGCTGTACAGATGGCGAGCGCCAGGGGTCGACGGGCGTCCTACGGTGGTTGCATTTGTTTTGCTGGCCGCGGCGGTGCCGGTGCTGTGGTTCACCTACAACGCGATGGTTTATCGCAACCCGTTGGAGTTTGCCAATGGACCGTACTCGGCGCGCGCGATCGAGAAGAAAACCGCAGTGCCGGGATTTCCGCCCCATCCGGGGACGAATAATCTTGCGGTGGCCGCGGCGTACTTCGTGAAAGCGGGTGAGTTCAGCGTCGCGGAAGGGAACTGGCAAACCGTGTGGCTCGGGCTGGCATTGCTAGGTAGCGTCGTGGTGTGTCTCACGGATAGGCGAAAAGCTGGGCTTCTTCTGCTTTGGCTGCCCGTTCCGTTCTACATGCTATCGGTGGCGTACGGAGGGGTTCCGATCTTTACGCCGGCCTGGTGGCCGTACTCGCTGTACAACATCCGTTACGGACTACAGTTGTTGCCGGCCCTGGCGGTGTTTTTGGCGTTGGCCGCGGCGTACGGCGCGTCGGCCGTGCGGTCGGTTCCGGCAAAGTGGGCGGTTACGGCGCTCGCGCTCGGGTTCGCGACTGTCAGCTACCTCGGGGTGTGGCGAGCCGAGCCGGGCTGCTATCGCGAGGCCCGGGCTAACTCGAGAACCCGGCTGCAAATTGAAAGCCGGTTGGCCGAACAACTCAAGCGACTCCCTCCCGATGCAGGGTTTCTAATGTACTTGGGGGAGCATGTTGGCGCACTGCAGGAGGCAGGGATCCCGCTGCGGCGAGCGATCTCGGAAGGGAACCACCGGGTGTGGAAGCAGCCGTCGGACCCCGAGGGACTGTGGGAGCGGGCGCTGGCGAACCCCAGCGGCTACGCGGACTTCGTGGTGGCATTTGATGGGGATTCGGTGTGGCAAGCCGTGCATGAACTGGGGCTGCCCGTCATGGCGAGGATCGAGGTTGCGGGGCAGCACGCGGCGACGATCTACCGGGGGCGCTAGACGCGGTGGTGGAAAAGAGCTTCGGTAACCAGCCGGGTTAACTTCTGTCGCCGGGAAGCTCGGAAGACGCTGTTTTTCCGATGATAGAATCCAGTCGCTCCCGATTCTCCGCTGACCTATGCCGGATGTCCACTACAGCATGAGCTTGCTCCGCTCGGAGATGGGCACGGTCGTTTCGTCGACCATCATCCGGCTCATCGTGGCGGCGCTTCTGGGCGGAATTATCGGGCTGGAGCGGCAGCTCCGGCACAAGCCGGCCGGTCTGCGCACGAACCTTTTCATCTGCTTTGGATCGGCGATGTTCACCGTGCTTTCGGACCAGCTTGCCGGAAGCCTCGGTGGCGATCACACACGAGTCGCGGCGCAGATTATTCCGGGCATCGGTTTCATCGGGGCGGGATCGATTCTGCATGCGCGCGGATCGGTGGTTGGGCTCACCACGGCAGCGACTCTATTCGTCGTCGCATCGGTTGGAATGGCGGCGGGGGGAGGCCTGTACCTAACGGCGATTTTTGCCACAGGGGTGATCCTGATCGCACTCGCTTTGCTCGGCCGGCTCGAGAGGAGATTCGCTTTGAAATCGGTGCTGATGATGTATGAGGTCACGGGGGCGAATGCCGAGACGGTCCTGATCGAGGGGAATCGGATTCTGGATGAGGCGCACACCACCATGCAGAACGTGCGGGTGGGCGGCACGGCGGGGCATGTGCGGATTCTGTTTTCAGTGGATGGTCCGCGGGAAGATCAGGACGAGATCAAAATTCTGCTCCATCAGTCCTCGGTTTTTTCGACAGTGAGTTCGCTGGGTGCCGTTGAGCACGAATGAACCCGGCGCCTATGGCAATCTCGTTCACAAAAGCCAGCTCTTGCGGCAATGACTTCCTGATCATCGACGGCGCGGCCGCTCCGGCAGATATCTCCCAGTTCACGCAGCGCATTTGCGACCGCCACAGTGGCGTGGGGGCGGATGGAGTGGAGTGGCTGTTTCCGGCGCATGACGCGGATGTGGAGGCTCGGCTGATCAACGCGGACGGGTCGGCGGCCGAGATATCAGGCAACGGGACGCGGTGCGTGGCAGCGTTCTTATGTGCCGACCACGGCAGGGAGTCGGTGGCGATCAGGACAGGTGCGGGGGTGAAGACGTGTTCGCTCACGGCGCGCAACGAGCGCACTTATGACTTCGAAATTGCCATGGGGGTGCCCGAATTCATTGCAGAGCTGGTGATCCCGACCTCGTTTGGGGAGGTGCGCGGAGCCGGAGTTTCCATGGGCAACCCGCACTTCGTGGCTTTTATGGGGGAGTTCTGGCCGGACTGGCAGGCCCGAGCTGCGGAGATCCAGCGCAGTTCCTATTTCAAGCACGGGGTGAACGTCGAACTGCTGGTGGTGCAAGATCGAAGGAACATCAAGGTGTGTTTCTTCGAGCGCGGGGTTGGGGAGACGCAGTCGTCGGGGACCGGGTCTTGCGCGGCCGCGGTGGCTGCGATCGTGAGCGGGTACACCGACTCGCCGGTGCGCGTGCACGCTCCGGGGGGAACGCAGCTGGTCCGCTTCGAGAAAGAAGTGTTCCTGAGGGGCCCGGCGGAACTCATCTGCCAGGGGCAGTTTTTCGTTTAGGATGACGCCTTTGACACCGCCCACCGCGCACATTCCACGGATCAAACCACGAGCGCTTCGCGCCGGCGATACGGTGGGGATTGTGGCGCCGGCCAGCCACATCAAGCGGGACCTGCTGGAAGCGGGATGCGCGGCGCTGCGGCGGCTGGGGTACGTGCCGTTCTATTTCGAATCGATCCTCGAACAGGAATTGTATTTTGCCGGGTCGGCAGAGCGGCGCACACGCGAATTGGAAGAAGTGTTTGAGCGCGATGAGGTGCGCGCGATTCTGTGTGCCCGCGGAGGCTACGGGGCGAATTACCTGATCACGCGGCTGGACCCAGCCAAGGTGATGAGCCATCCGAAGATCTTTGTCGGCTACAGCGACATCACGACTCTGCTGACGTACTTCGCCGACTCGCTCGGATTGGTGACCTTCCATGGACCGATGGTCACGAAAGACTTCGCCTTGGAGGACGGCGTGGACTTAGCCTCGTGGCAGGCCGCGCTGGGGGGAGCCGAAGCCTGGGAAGTGGGTTCCGCGTCCGATTCAGGAGTCGAAGGGTTGGTGGATGGATCCGCGGAGGGAGTTTTGTACGGAGGCTGCCTTTCGCTGCTGGTGGCATCGTTGGGCACTCCGCACGAGATAAAGACGCCAGGAACGATCTTGTTCCTGGAAGATGTCAACGCCCGCCCCTACCAGATTGACCGGATGCTGATGCAATTGAAGCTTGGGGGGAAGCTGAATGGAGTGAACGGTATTGTCTTCGGAGAGATGCTGGACTCTGTGCAGACGAAGGACCAGGGATACACGCTGCAACAGGTTATTCTGCGGATTGTCGGCGACCTGGGGATACCGGTTGCCTTTGGGCTTCGGTCCGGCCATGTCACTCGGAAGAACATTACCCTTCCGATTGGAGTGCGGGCGGAGTTGAGCGTGAGTGGCGGGGAGGTGAGGCTTAAGATATTGGAAGCGGCCACCGCTCCGGCGTAGGCGCAGTGGGGATTTGACCGACATGGCAGACAAGAAGCACATTCACTTGATTGGGATCTGCGGCACGGCGATGGCGTCGCTGGCCGGGATGCTGAACGAGCGCGGGTTTCGCGTGACGGGTTCGGATGCGGCGGCGTATCCACCGATGTCGGATTTCCTCGCCTCGCTG
>Ga0210408_10000237_pt1 | contig 77682 bp, 63 predicted proteins | sample IncBWH4MmetaG_FD_155471 | JGI IMG/M metagenome (GOLD analysis project Ga0210408, IMG submission 155471) | Forest soil microbial communities from Barre Woods Harvard Forest LTER site, Petersham, Massachusetts, United States - Inc-BW-H-4-M | ecosystem: Environmental > Terrestrial > Soil >...
TCGGCGGAAAACATCTCCGGCATTTGTTTCTGCAGCACAAGATCGAAAACAATCCACAGCAGTTGGTCAAGCAGCCAGAGTCCCCACCCCGTGGCTTGAAGCATCCAAAACACGCGCATCCGCCCTTTGCTCGATGTACCGTGCAAACTGGTGACTATCAGCACGGAAAGCATCAGGAGAGCACATATAATGTCGCTGAAAGCTGCACGAGCAACACCGCGCGGGAGCAAGGCGAAGGCAACCGCCAGCACCGACGTGAGGAAGACAAGCGCGAGGATCAAGACTCTTGAAAGCAGCCGCAATTTCGGTGGCACTCTGTGCGATTCTAAAACTGCGCTATTGCTCCCCCTAGGTTACGGAAGTTACATGCCAGCTGGCTGCGTTCTCCGAATGACGTGGCAATTCGGAAGCCAATTGACGAAAACAGGCGTTAGCACAAGTTTGCGCCGTCTCTTCGCCCTATTCATGTCGCCTCTTTCGCCCCACGCAGTCACCAGACGAAGACCAAGTGGATGTCGGATTTTCGAGGGCCGGTTGCGAACTGCCACCATTCAACCAGCAAGCCAGCCAGACGCGCATTTACCTTCCAGAACTGCTCCGCCCCTCGCATTACAACAACATGCCCTTTCGCCGGAACCCACTCGTGAACATCGTCCAGATATTCGAGGAAGGCGTTGGCATTAGGGGCGTACTCTTCGTCACCGTACCAGCCCTTTGGCATCTTCAACGCTAGCGCGAAAGCTCTGCACAGTTCCTCCGGCGTGCGGATCGACGCGCTATCAATCTCCATGACCGCAACTCCATGCTCTGCTAATCTGGGCACAATGACGGCCATGTCGTCGGGTTCGCAGAAATGTACTGCGCAGGGCGCTGGCCGGGCCGTCAGGTCGAAAAAGAACTGCGTTTCCATTGCCAGCAAATGATACCTGTTGAAATCAGGGGGTCAGCACAAGTTTGCGCCGTCGCTTCGCTCGCTCGCCCACGTGCCAGCTCGCCAGCCATGCCTTGCCGCCCTGCCAACGACACGCGCGGGCGGGCCCAAAGTCAAAATCGGTCGATTCGGGGGGTGGAGCCGTTTTTCCCGTAGCCACATCCTACCCCGTGGCCGTTTGACGGGGATAGATATACGGCGCGTGAAAATTCCTACACCCACAACACCCTCCCACCACAGAACAAGGTTTTGACCTTGGGCAAGGGCCCGCTCGCCCGCGCGTGCGTTCGCTCGTGCGTAGGCGCGCGTGCGCGCGAGGGGGGCGTCTCATGATGGTGCGATCCAAAGCTTTTCTGCAATTCGATAACCTTACGCCTCGAGTATGGCTCCCTGGGCATGGCCTTTCGTCACCTTGAGCATCTCTTGGCAGTTCTGCAAGATACGGCAATATGGGAAAAGTGTCGAAGTCCGTTCCAGGTTACCGCGGCTAATGCTCGATTTTGGGGTTGGCCTGCACAACCCTAGACCCTCGCAGAGGATTCCAAGATTGTTATGACTCGACGACCCACGCTGTTGGCCACCGCTATCGTCACGATCATGGCTGGTCTTGCATCAGCGCAGACAACACCCAAGCCCGCCGCCCAGGAAAGCGGTATGACTGCGTACTTGCAGTTTGGTGGAACAGCCAACTCCGATGGGGCCGTTTACGAGTTGAATTCCAATATCGGCTACGACTTTAACTCGCATTTCGGGTTTGCCGTGGGAGCGCCGATTTACTTCATCCGTCCCGCGGCGTCCTCTGGAACGAGTTCTGCCACTGGCCTGGGCGATCCGTACCTTGCTCTTCATGCACGATACCCGAACCCGAAGCTCAATTTTGCGACGCTTTTGATCGGTGCCGCACCGGTTGGAAACAGCAAAGAGGGCCTGAGCACCGGGCGAGCAACCTTTGACTGGATTGGCCACATCGATCACTCGTTCTCGAGTCTCACGCCGTTCGTGGAAGCGGGCATTGCGAATACCACGGCTGACTCAAGCCTCTACTTACGGCCCTACACCACGCTTGGCATCAACGCGCATTTTCGCGGGGGCGCCTACTACGACGTGTGGAAGTTCGTCAGAGCAGGCGCAGCCGGGTTCGACACTCTGCCCAGCGGTCAGCAAACTGTGTTCAGCCGGGTCACGCATGGTCAAGGCAGTGGAGGTACTGGCCAGCACGGCCCTCCCTTCCTGAACAACCAGCAAACGACGGGGACGGCAAGCATTGGGCGTGACAACGGATTCTCCACTTGGGTCGATGTTTTTCCCCAATACGTAGTTGATTTTCAGGTGGGGTTCACGCGCACCTTCGTCTACGACTTAAATTCCGTTTCATTCAACTTCGGCTTAGACCTTGCCAAGTTGTATCGCAAGTCGCAGAAGTGAGGTTGAAGAAAGCCCAAACAGGAGGACACGCACAATGAAGAGCACTTACATTCTCGGCCTGACCGTGGCGGTCGCGCTGTACTGCGCCCCGGCCTTCGCACAGCACGGACATGGCGCCGGTGGTGGTCCCGGCGGAATGAACGGGATGGGAGCATCGAGCCACGCAGACTCCCACGGCAATAGCATAAGTGGCAACGCCAACGGTGCAGCTGGCAGCCACGGCAAGGCCATGGACCAACTGCTTACCCAGAATACGAAGCTGTCGGACAAGATCTCGGCTCTGACGGGAGAACCCGCCCAGCAGGCTTGCGGGGGCTTCAAAAATCTAGGACAGTGCGTTGCAGCGGCTCACGTTAGCAAGAACCTGGGCATCAACTTCGCGTGCCTGAAGAGCGATATGACGGGCACAGCGCCATCCAGCAGTCCTTCCTGCCCGGTGGGCACGGGAAGCAAATCAATGAGCCTAGGTAAATCCATTCAGGCACTGAGCCCAAAGACTGATAGCAAAACGGCCACGAAGAAAGGCCAGCGAGAGGCCGATCAGGACCTGATGGCTTCAGCAAAGACTTCGTAACAAAAACCCGAGGCATCGTGAGGTCCCGTAGCCAAGCGGGACCTCCTATTTTGGCGGGTCTACGAACTTGGACACGCCATTGATCAGCGGTTGGCGTAATCTCACTCACAACTCGGTTGTCGAACGTTTCCTTTCGGGGTCCTCGCTTCCCAGGCATGTCCTTATTGCTATAACACCGGGCACAGTTCGCCCGGCACAAGGTGCAGCGATTGTCGAAGCTGCGCGAAATAAGAGCCGCACTCCGCCCCATCGTAGACCCTGATGTGCTTACCTCAGGTTGGCGTATTCGGTCTTGGCGTGCTGCAGGATGGGGATGTCGGGATCGGCGTCTTTCCAAAGGGTGAGAAAATCCTGGTACGCCTGCTCCAGCCTTCGTAATATCACCTTGAAACACATACGCGCGAGCCAAGCCCACTCGGGCAAGCGGGCCCTTGCCCAAGGTCAAAACCTTGTTCTGTGGTGGGAGGGTGTTGTGGGTGTAGGAATTTTCACGCGCCGTATATCTATCCCCTGGCCGTTTGACACCCGCTTCCATCGCGCCCTAGACTGAAGGCCAGGTCTTGCGCTCCACAGAGGATGCATGAGCTGGCTCCAAAACAAATTCGAAAAGAACTTCCTCATCACCACAGTCGACTACGTGTTCAATTGGGCGCGGAAGTCCGCGGTTTGGCCGATGACGTTTGGCTTGGCTTGCTGTGCGATTGAGATGATTGCGTCGTCAACGGCGCGCTTCGACATCGCGCGCTTTGGCTCGGAGGTTTTCCGGCCCAGCCCGCGGCAAGCCGACCTGATGATCGTCTCCGGAACGGTGACTTTGAAGATGGCGCCGGTGGTCAAGCGTATCTATGACCAGATGCCCGAGCCGAAGTGGGTGATCTCGATGGGCGCGTGCTCGTCGGTGGGGGGGCCGTTCAATACCTACGCCGTGCTGCAGGGCGTCGACAAGATTGTGCCCGTCGATGTCTACGTGATCGGGTGCCCGCCGCGGCCGGAAAATCTCTTCTACGCGCTGCTCAAGCTCCAGGACAAGATCGACACCATGACCGTGGCCAAGAAGCCCACCGAAGTGCGCCTGCAGGAAGATATGGTCGAAAGCTTCAAGCGCCAGGTCATGATCGCGCAAACGTTGCAGCCGAAGTGACCGCGTTCAGCGGGCGTGAGCGACGCGGGAGCCCGCTGCGGTCATCCCTTCAGCAAGCTCAGGGCGGGCGGGCTCCGAGCGAAAGGAAGGATCCGGCAAGCCGTCAGCTTTCAGCGAGAAGCGCGTAGGGACAGACGCCTCGTCTGTCCAGCCGGGCCCAGCTCGGCAGAGAAATCTGAAGGCAGATGCTGACAGCCGAGAGCCATGTTTATCAAACTCGCCTCCCAAACCGAACTCCCCCCCAACAACGAAGCCAAGGAATTCCCCTGCGGCGACAAGGTCATCTGCGTCGCCAACGTCAACGGGACGATCTCCGCAATGGATAACGTCTGCCTGCATCGTGGCGGCCCTCTCGGGCAGGGGGTGATTGAGAAAGGCAAGTTGGTCTGCCCATGGCATGGCTGGGCTTGGGACCCGCATACCGGACAAGCGGGGGACAATCCAAACGTGAAGGTCGCCGTGTACCCGCTGAAGATTGAAAATGGCGACGTTCTGATCGAGATCTGAGTAGCGCCGGCGTCTCGCCGACTGTCGCGAGAGCCTCTCGCCCTCGCACCTCGGCTTCCATCTACCCCAAATACTTCAAGAACCGTCCGGGGGCGGTCTCGAACCCCGGGAATACCTGATCCAACTGCTCATTCCCCAAATGCCGCGACACCGCCTCGCCCAGCACGCGGCGGAAGTCCGTAGTCACCGCTAAATCGCGGCCTTCGTACAGTTGCGACTGGTCCAGTCCCGGCCACTGTCCGTAGACTTTGCCGCCCTTCACCGGCCCTCCCAGGACGAACATCACGTTGGCGTGGCCGTGGTCGGTACCACGGTTGCCGTTCTCTCGTACGGTGCGGCCGAACTCCGACATCGTGATGATCACGGTGTCATCAGCAAGGTCGCCGAGATCGGTCCAAAGCGCCGCGAGGGATTGCGAGAAGTCGCGCAGAACACTCGCGATCTGGCCCTGGGTGCTGCCTTCATTAACGTGGTGGTCCCAGCCTCCGATGTCGGCGAACGCAATCTGTACTCCCAGGTCCGCTTTGATCAGTTGCGCGAGTTGCTTCAGGCTGTCGCCGAAGCGCCCGCGAGCATAGTCCGCGCCCGCAGCAGGCTTGTACTTCGCCGGGTCGGCGGCCTTCAGCATCTTCACCGCGTCGAACGTCTCGCGCCCCGTGCCGTGCAGCACCGAGTCGACGGACTGGTCATACATCGCTTCGAAGGTATTGGCGATCGGGCTTGCATTCGGGTTCCGGCCGCCCACACCAAAGTCATTGATGTTGTTCACCGCGACCGCCGGTTCCGCTCCCGTAAGAATTCGGGGCAGAGCCGGCCCGAGCGCGATGGCCCGGAACGCTGACTTGTCCGTGGATGCGGGCAGGGCATGCAGGGTCCGGTTCAGCCAGCCGTCGGTCGTGGCTTTCAGGCCGGGGGTCCCAGATTCCATGAAGTCCTGCGCGTCGAAGTGGGAGCGGGTGGGATCGGGCGAGCCGGCAGCATGCACAATCGCCAGATGTCGCTGGTTCCACAGCGGCTGAAACGACGTCAGCGCGGGGTGGAGACCGAAAAAGCCGTCGAGATCAATCACCTGGTTGCGCGGGATGTTGATGCTGGGCCGCATCGCGTAATATGTGCGCTCACCATGAGGCACGACGATGTTCAGTCCATCCGCGGCACCGCGTTGGAAGATCACAACCAGCCGTTTGGGTCTGGTGCCGGCCTCGACCGCGCCGAAGGCGGCCCGAGTCAGAAAACTCGGGATGGCCGTGGTTCCGATGACGGCCATGGCGCTGTTCCGAAGAAACACGCGACGCGTGATGGACATGACGACTCCAGTTCTCAGGTCTCAGTCTGCCCTTGGCTCTCAGCCTATCCGGTGCGATTATGGGCCGCTGGCTGACGACTAGCGACTAGCGACTGACGACCGTTTTTCTCATCTTCTCTGAAATTCGGGCGACCCCAGAATCAAGCCTGCGATCGTGGCTGTGGTTGAAGCCGGGGCCGGCCTGTCGTTCTTGCGCGCCGCGGCCGGCTTCACCCCTGCTGTCGTCTGGGCCTGGTTCTCGATCTCGCTCGTGATCGCCTGGTGCGTCTGTTTCGAGACGTCTCCTGCCAACAGCGACCCTTCCAGCGCCGCCAGGGCTCGCGTCGAATCTGCCGGTGCTCCAGGCGGCGCGTTCGCCAGACGGTCCGCATCCACCTGAACACCCTTGATTTTTCCCGACATCAACGCCACCGAGAAATTCATGCGGCCCAAAAGTGCAGACGAGTTGACCCACGCATCCGACTCCATCGAGTACCCGGTTGGAGGCTGCATGCCGTAGAGCGGCATCCCCAGAGTATTCAGTTGGCGGGCCAGCGGCATCGCGTCGGTCACGTCGGCTCCGGTCGCGCGCACGGCTGACACCACGAATTCCAGCGGCGTTTTCATCTTGGCGCGATAGGCGTCGTCGCTCCAGAACTCGGGCGAAGCGAATAAGGTTTGTAAAACCTCGCGGATGTCACCCTTCTTCTTCAGAAAGGTTTGCGCCATGCGATCCACCAGTGCGGGCGGAGGATCGTCGGAGACGAAGCGCATGGCCAGCTTGGTGCAGATGAAGCGCGCTGTCGAAGGATGGTGCGCCAGCAGATGCAGCACTTCCATGCCCTCTTTTTCGCCGTGCTGCTTGATCTTGTGGCCCAGGACGATCTTGGCCCCCGGCTCGTGCATGCGTTCCTCGAACTTGAAGCCGCCCCCCTTCTGCGGCTGGTCGATGGTCCATCCCGTCAGCACGCGCGCGACTTCGGTGACATCTCTCTGGGTATAGCCACCATTCACCCCAAGCGTATGCAGTTCCATCAGTTCGCGGCCGTAGTTCTCGTTCAGGCCACCATTGCGTTTGCCTTTGCCCTTCACCTGCCGGGGCGGCGGAGGGAAGCGGCGGCGGCCATAGTAGTTCGGATTCCTGCGGATGCCGAGCGCGATGTCCGATTCCGGGCCCACGCTCAGCCAGTTATCCAGGTAAAACATCATTGCGGGACTCTTCGCGGTCGCCACCAGCAGGTCCTCGAACTTGCCGAGCGCGTGGGGACGGATTACATCCCGCTCGTAGCTGGTGACCAGGAAACGGTCCGCGCCCTTGCCCAGGAAAACGTTGAAATGGTTGAACCAGAAATCGGTCATCACTTCATCGAGTTGTCGCTCGCTATAAATCGCGCGCAGCAGTTTCGCCTGCATCAATTCGTCGCCGACCACTTGTTGAGGGTTCTTGAGAGCCTGCAGCGCTTCTTTTTGCTTGGGGTTCATGCCCGCCATGAACTCGTCGGCCTTCTGGCCTTTGAGCGACGTCGAGAGCGCGCGCTGCTCGTCCGGCGACATTTGCAGGACCTCTTTCATGCGCTGGTCAGGAGGTTTGTCCAGCAGTTCCTGCGCCTTCAGGTCGGCGTACAGGCGATCTTCGCGGTGTTGCGCCTCTTGCTCGTCGCTGAGCTTGCTAGGGCGTGCGGATGTGTTGTCGTTCGTCGGCGCGGCGCTGTCTCCCGTCGCTTGATCACCGCCCGCGTTCGTGGCCGTCGGCAGGGGATTCGCCGCAGCCGCTTCCTGCTTGCGTTCGTTCTTTTCCTGAAGTCGCTCGATTTGCGCCTGGTACACCGCACGCTTGACTGGATCGGACGGCATCGGACGCTTACCGTCGAGCACCGCCTTGATCATCTGCTCGTTCGGGAAGTTCTCGGCGATCTCGCGAGTGTCCATGTGGAGCGTGCGGAAAGGAGTCAGGTGGGTATCGAGAGCGCCGTCGTTAATCTTGTCCGGATGTAGCTGCAGGTCGATCCACTGCTCGACTCCCAGGGCCGCAACCCGATCCACGTCTCCGGGTCGAGGACCGAACGTCAGACGTTGCAGTGCGTGCAGCGCTCGCTTCTGCTCCCTCATCTGGGTGACGACTGGGGGCTTCTTCTTCGCCGTAGAGAGTGCGGTCAAACCGGCCAAGGTGAGCGTCAGCAAGATTCCGAGAACTACCACACGTCTGCTGAATTGCATGGTTCTCCACCAGGCGGAACGGGCGTTCCTTGAGATTATCAACCCCGCGCAGCAACAAAAGTTGCCGCCACAATAATCTCTGTAACATGTTAAGAATCAATCCGTTAGGAAGGCGACGGCGGAGCCAGGATAAGACGATTGCGGCTGACCTTGTGCTGCAGGCTCGCAGCCAGCAGGTCGATGTCGGTCGGGGCGATGTTGACCGCCATGCGGTCGTCGAGCAGGGAAGAGCGATTGCTGCCCACCGAATTCCGGCGTACTTGAATGAGCAAGGCCTGCACTGCGTTTGGGTCGTATTTCTCCGGAGCCAGCCGGACCAGCTCGCTGAGCGTGCCCCCCACGGTTAACGGCTCGCGATAGGGGCGCATGCTCGTCATCGCATCAAAGGTGTCGGCCAGTCCGATGATGCGGGCGGCCATCGGTACCTCCGACATAAGCAAGCCGTCGGGATACCCGGAACCGTCAGCGCGCTCATGATGCCAGCGGACGATCTCGGGAATCTTGGGCCAGGGAAACTGAATTCCGCTGACGATCTGGTGACCGACCACGGTGTGATCGGCCATCGCCCGGAACTCCTCCGGATCGAGCGCGCTCGGCTTGCCGAACAGATGCTTATCCACAGCGACCTTGCCGATGTCGTGCAAGTAGCCGGCGGAGCGCAGCGCCGCTACCTCGGTCGCATCAAGACCCATCGCTTCTCCGATGGCGGCTGCGTAGCGAGCCACGCGCAGCGAATGTCCGTGGATGTTGACGTGCTTGACGTCGATTGCAGTGGCAAAAGCCTCTAGCGCGTTGTCGTAGAACCCGTGCAACGAAGCCAGCAGGCGAAGATTTTCCGAGACCCGCTGGGTCAGCGTCTGCGCCAGGTTGTGATTCTGGACCGCGAGCGCGACATAACTGCATAGCAGGTTGAGGGCATCCAGTTCGTCGTCCTCATATAACGCGTCCCCTTCGCGACGGCCCAGCGCCAGCAAACCCGCGAGTTTGCCCGCCGCTTTGAGCGGGGCGACGCACTTGAACAGCTCGGGTGCCACATTCCCATTGGAACTGAAGAACAGATCGTAGGTGGTCTCATTGAGCACAACCGGACCGCGCCCGGCCGTGAGCGCATGTACATGTCTGGGGAGCAGCGGCACGATCGCCGGTTCGGGAAGCAGGGTGAATCCGCGAGCTGCGACTGAAGTGAGCAGCGAGGGCTTATCGCTGAAAGTGAAGAGCGCACCCTCACGGGCGCCAGCCGCTTCCATCAGGGCGGCGAGCATCAGTTGCGCGGTCTGGGAAAAGTCACGCTCCGCCGTCAGTTCCGGACCCAGGTCCGACAGCGCTTCCACCGTACGCAACAAACGCCGTAGATTGTTTCTCGGCACTGCCAATTTATCGGGGCAGCGAAAAACCAGAGCAAATTGAGATTACCATGCCGAAAAATCGGCAGAAGAGGAGCTTGTTGGTTAGTTTGGTGCGGGATGGCAACCCTGGGCAGGGAGCCGTGGCTCAAGGCTTGTCTAGGGCAGGCCCTCTTCGACGAGCTATCACTTCGGAAACGTCGACCTGCAGGTTTGTGCTCAGAAATGCTCGCGCAATTGGCCAAACTTCTCCACCGTTAGCAGACGAGTTGGTGGCGTGGGCTGAGCGACTTCGTCGTGTTCCAGAACCCAGGTCTCGCCGTGCGGAACGAACACCGCATTAATACCCGCAGACAAGGCCGGATTGATGTCCGATTTCGGGCTATTGCCGATCATCCAGGTGGTATCGGGGGCGAGGCCGTACTTGCCGACGATTGAGCGGTACGTGGCAACATCTTTCTCCGCTACGATCTCGACCGCCGCAAAATACTCTTTCAGGCCCGAGCGCTCGATTTTGCCCGACTGTTCCGCGATCGCTCCCTTGGTCAACAGGATCAAGTGGTGACGGCGGTTCAGGTGTTCCAGAGTGGCAGGCACATCAGGCAGAATTTCTACTGGATGATCGGCGATGGTGTGCGCGAAGCCGTGGATTTTCTCGTGCAATTCCGGGGTAACCGGTTCGACCGACGTCCGTTCGAAGGTTCGCACCAGGGCATGCGCAAAGCTGTGCAACCCGTAGCCGTGCGTGACGATGTTTTCACGCTCCACGTCGTTCAGGATTTCGCGCACCTGGCGGGGCGAGTACTCCTGGTGATTCAGGAACGAAATGAAACGCGCGATGGCACGCTCGAAATAGATGTTGTTCTCCCAGAGCGTGTCGTCGGCGTCGATCAGCAACGTTTGGGACCCGTTGGAATCCGTCTGACTAGCCATCCTGTCTGATGATAACGGTTCTGTCCTCGACTTCGCGAGGGGGACAAGTGGGCACGCCCGCTCTGCTAGAATCGAAGCCACTTCATGGCGACTCGAAATTGTTTTCCATTCCTTTTTTTCGTCATTGTTCTCTTGCCACATTCCAACCCTGCCCAGACCAGGCCTGAATTCATGACAGGTTCGGCGGCTAAAGCGGCGCAACCTGCTGCCGTCCACGTGGCCCCGGATCTGCCCAAGCGGGTGGCGAAGTTTCGCGCGGTGCCGATGCCTTTTCGCGCCGCAGACCTCAGCGATAGCGAACGCCAGCTGGTGGAGAAGCTGGTCGATGCGTGCCGTTACCTGGAGGACGTCTTTTGGCGGCAGAGAGATCCCGAAGCTCTGGCTCTGTACCAGGCTCTGGCCGGAAGCAAGAACCCGCGCGATGTGCAGCTCCGCCGCTATCTTTGGATCAACGCCTCCCGCTTCGATCTGATCGACGAGAACAAACCTTTTGTTGGCAAGGACCCGCTTTCTCCCGGACGCGGCTTTTATCCGCCGGGCCTGACCCGCGCGCAAATCGAGCGCTACGTCTCCGAGCATCCGGAGAAGAAAGCTGAGATTTACAGCCCGACCACCGTGATCCGCTGGCATGGGGGGCAGCTCGAGGGCGTGCCGTACCACATCGCCTACCGCTCGTTACTCGAACCGGCCGCCAGAAATCTGCGCGACGCCGCCAAGCTCACCTCCGATCCCGCCTTTGCTACCTTTTTGCAACTGCGCGCAGATGCCCTCCTGAGCGACGACTATCTCCCCAGCGACCTTGCTTGGGTGGATCTGAAAAATCCGAAGTTCGACATCATCCTTGCTCCGTACGAGACCTACACGGACGATCTGCTGGGAGTGAAAGCGTCCTACGGCGCCGCGGTGCTGATCCGCAACGAAAAAGACAGTCAAAAGCTGGAAATGTTCCAGCAATATGTTCCCCAGATCCAGGACGCCCTGCCCATTGCGGCCGAAGACCGGCCCTCCCTGCAGGGGCTCCGGACCCCGCTCGAAGTGATGGACGCTCCCTTCCGCGCTGGCGATCTCACTCACGGCTACCAGGCCGTCGCCGACAATCTGCCAAACGATCCCCGGGTTCACGAGCAGAAGGGCAGCAAGAAGCTTTTCTTCAAGAATTTCATGGATGCACGGGTGAGCTACGTCATCATTCCCGTAGCGCGGCAGATGTTGCGGACAGACCAGGCCGCCAAGGTCTCCGGTGAAGGCTACCTGCTCGACACGATCATGCATGAGATCGCTCATGGTCTGGGCCCCACGTTTGCCCGCACGTCGTCAGGCAAGATCAGCATCCGTGAGTCGATTGGTCCGATCTTTGGCGGACTGGAAGAAGCCAAGGCCGACGTCGCCGGCATGTTTGGACTGAAGTGGCTGGTGGATCACGACGCCCTACCCAAGGAAAAGCTGGAGGAGTTCTACGCTTCCTACGTAGGCGGAATGTTCCGTACGGTCCGCTTCGGAATCGCGGAAGCGCACGGGCAAGCCGAGATGATGGAGTTCAACTTTCTCAGTGAACGCGGCGCAGTCACCCGCGAGGCTGCGGGCCGCTACCAGATCGATTATGAAAAAATGCCCGGCGCGGTGGCCGATCTGGCCAAGGAGCTGCTTGAGATCGAAGCCACCGGTGATCGCCAGCGAGCCGAGAATTGGTTTCACAAATACGGCACGATGCCCGAGGATCTGACGCTCGCCCTCAAAAAGAAAACGGCCGATATCCCGGTGGATATCGACCCGGTGTTCTCCTTCAAGTTCAACGTCAAGTAGAAACCGCTACTATCCTACAAACTCAACCTTAGCGGCGTCCGGGATGATGCCGGCCTTGTGTCCCATATCGAGCAGGCGGCGCACTGCCTCCCGGCCATCCGGACCGTAGTCCAGAGTGCGTTCGTTGACATACATGCCCACAAACTTGTCCGCCGCCTGCGAGTCCAGGTCTCGTGCAAATTGCATGGCATAGGCGAGAGCTGCCTCGCGGTGATCGAGCGCGTACTGAATGCTGTCCCGCAGCGCGGTCCCGACCTTCAACATCAATTCCGGCCCCAGAGCGCGCCGAATGGCGTTTCCCCCCAGCGGCAGGGGAAGTCCCGTAACCTTCTGCCACCACTTGCCCAGGTCCACGACGCGATGCAGGCCGGCCTTCGCGTAGGTCAATTGGCCCTCGTGGATGATGAGCCCGGCCTCGTACTGTCCCTCGAGCACCTGAGGAATGATCTGGTCGAACGGCACAACCTCCACTTCAATTCCCGGAGCGAAGAGCTTGAGAACCAGGTACGCGGTCGTCAGCTTTCCGGGAATCGCAATCCGCTTCTTCTTGATCTCACTCTGGGTGAAGGCCCGCTGCGCAACGATCATGGGGCCGTAGCCGTCGCCGACGCTGCCTCCGCTCGGCAAAAGCGCATAGTGATCTTGGATGTACGGGAATGCGTGGAAGGAGATCGCCGTGACGTCGTAGACGCCTTCCTGTGCCTTGCGGTTGAGGGTCTCGATATCGCAAAGCGTGTGCGTGAAGCGCAGGCCTGGCACCCGGAGCTTGTTCGTCGCCAGCCCATAAAACATGAACGCATCGTCGGAGTCCGGGCTGTGGGCGACGGTGATCTCGCGAACCGAATCAGTCTCGATCGATGCCTGCGCAGACAGCTTGTCGGATGCGGTCGGCGTCATCCCTGCACCGTAGGGGACCGTTGCAGGCGAACCGCCACCGCCGCTGCCATCAAAACCTTGATTACCTCAGCAAAAACAAACCCGTACAAGCCATACATGAAGGCCTTCTTGAAGGAGCCCGCCCAGATCGCCAGCCACGACAGGCCGACCGCGAACAACAGAACCTCTGCCATCAGTCCCGCAAATGCCGCGCGCACGAAGGTCCTCTGCCCGCGTTCCATTATGAGTCCTGCGAGCCCTGCCACCAGCGGGTAAGCCAGGAGGTAGCCCCCAGTTGGACCGAACAGTTGCGCGACTCCCCCCAGTCCCGCGGGACTAAAGACTGGCAAGCCCGCAGCGCCCTCAGCCAGGTAGAGTACGAGGGCTCCGAACCCTCGCCGGGGGCCCAGCGCAAGACCCACCAGCAAAACGCCGAAGTTCTGCAGAGTCAGTGGGACAGGCGTGCCCGGCAAAGGCACCGTCACGCGCGCACACAAAGCCACAAACAAACTCGCGCCCACCACGAGGGCGGCCCGCTTTGCCCAATCCGCTGCCCGCTCGTGCCCAGGATTCAGAGCCTGAACCGCCAACTTCGCCATAGGAGACCTCTTCTGTGTGCGAACCGCGAACGTTCAAATGTGATCGATTGGTTCGCGATCGATCGCATCCAGGCCATCGTCGACCGGCGCTTCCGAGGCTCTCAGATGGCGGCGTATCCGCATGTAGCTGGCAATCGCCACGCACACCACCACCAGGGTGCTCAAGCCCAGAACGATAAACCACCACGTCATTCGCACGGCTATCTAGGATATCAAAAGGATGTGCTCTGCGCTGACGGCGGCGACCGAATGAGCGATCACTTTCCCATCATGGTGCGCTCGACCTCGTCCGCCGTATGCGGCAAAGCTGCGGCGAGGTTGATCAGTTTCCCGCTGCTGTCCACATAGAGCGTGTCTTCGATGCGTACGCCGAGCTTTTCTTCGGGAATATAAATCCCAGGCTCAATGGTGAAGACTGCCCCCGGGCCGAGTGGAACCGAGTAGTCGTTGTCGTCATGCACGGCGAGACCCACGTAGTGGCCGAGGCCATGGATGAAGTACTTCCCCAGCGACTCGCCGTGTAGATCTTTGCCATGAGAGTTGATGTACTCCTTGGCCACCTGGTTCAGCGAGTCGGCCCCATCCCCGCGGAGTGTCGACTTCCCAGACTGGAAGGCCGCGATAGCAGCTTGCGCCGCACCCAGCACGATGTCGTAGACCTCGCGCTGCCGAGGCGTAAACGTCCCGTTCGCCGGAAGCGTGCGGGTAATGTCGGAAGCGTACATCGAGTATTCGCCCGCCGCGTCAATCACCACCACATCCCCGGCCTGGATCGTCCGGGAATCTTCGGAGTAGTGCAGCACCGTGGAATTGAACCCAGAACCAACAATGGGGGCATAGGACGGCCTTTCACAGCCGCGCTTACCCCACTCGTATTGCAGCAGAGATGAGATCTCGCGCTCGTTGATTCCCGGCTTCATGGCTCGCATCGCCGCCAGCTGGGCGGCGACCGAGGCGTCCGTGGCCTTTCGGATCAGTTCAATCTCGCCGCTCTCCTTATAGGTGCGCAAGGAGGAGATGAGCGGCTTGACATCCTGAAACGAGGCGAAACCCATAAACGCATGCGCGCGCTTGAGCCAGTTGAGGCCGTCGGTGGCAGCGGAATCCTCGCGGTAACTGGGTAGGTCGCTATAGACCTTCGCCCTTCCGGGTGGGATCAGCCGCGCCACCTCGTCCCGCAATCTGTCAATGACCTCCACGTGATCAAACCCTGTGATGTGTGGCGCTTCCGGACTCTGGGGATTCAGCTTCGGCCCAGTCCACTTCTCCTCCACCGTGTTGTTCGCCGCGAGAAAGAGAATCTCCGTATACGGCCGCGCCGGCGTATTTCCCGAGGCCTCGACCGCTGGCGCGATCACCAGGGCCGCGCCCGGTTCGGCCCAGCCGGAGAGGTAATAGAAATTGTTGTCCTGGCGGAAGCCGTAGACTGCATTCGGCCCGTCCGCTTCCATCGGCGCAAACAACACAACCACTGCGCCGCCGGCGTTCTTCGATAATGCCTCGCGCCGCGCGCGGTAGTCGGCATTCGCTTGTCGCTCGAGGCAAAACGCCGTGTGCACCAGCACCGCAAAGACAAAAAAGCTCAGGGCCTTTTTCATTCGCATCGAATGCCTTTCTTGCTTGAACAGGTATGGACCTACTTCGACGCTCCCGTCATGGTTTTGTTGGTCTGCTGGAACAATTCCAGGTTGTTCTTGTCGATCAGCACCGAGCCTGTGTCCACAAATACAGGGAGCGGGGCGAAACTGTCCCGCGTCCAATCGGTGCTCAGGTTTGCAATCCTGTTGTGGTAAAGGTCATCGAGCATCCGCAAGCCGACCATCGACATGGTGTAAGGCTTCTGCCCGATGGTAGCCGCGATCACGCCTTTCTGCACCCAGTCCAGAGTGGCGGCGTCGGTGTCCATCGCAATGACCACTTTGTTGTGGATGTTGTAGTTGTTCAGCACCGTGGCCACTTCCTGGCCAGACTGCGCCTCCAGGCACACGAAGGCATCCACCTTGTCGCGCTCCTTCCCGAGAATTTCGGTGGTGGTGTCGAACGCGATGCGCGGATCGCCCTTGATGTCGACCACGCGCACGATCTTGACCTGCGAATTTTCTAGAGCGTCGCGGTAACCCTCCAGCCGTTCGGCGAGATTATTCTGTTCGGGCATGGTGAACACGACGACATTGCCTTTGCCCTTCAGTTCCTGGGCCAGACGCTTGCCGCCCATAAGACCGGCCTGATGGTTGTTGGTGCCGATGAAGAAAAGCCGCCGGCTGGCCGGCGAATCAGAATCGACCGTTATGACTGGAATGCCGGCAGCGATCGCCTGGTCGATGGAATCCTTCATCAGCGCGGCATCGGCAACCGCGATCAGAATCCCCGCCGGCTTCTTCTGCACGATCTCTTCAAACGCTTGCTTCTCCGCCTTGGGATCGTACGTGTCGGGGCCGACAAACGCGGCCCGCACCTGTAACTGCGAAGCAGCACTCGAAAGCCCCGCCTGCGCCGTTTCCCAGTAAGGGAGCTTGATGTTGGTGGCGACCATGTAATAGTTTTCGCTGGAATCGTGCCGCGACCCACAAGCCGCCGTCACGATCGGAAGGACAACTACAACAAACAGCCAGACCCGTCTTTGCGGATGGAACATAGGAGCCTCCTGTCGAGCAGTCGGGACGCCTGCGCTGAAGGTGACCCTGGAGCGAACGGATTCTAAACGAGGCAGAAAGGAATTGAAAGGTAGCGGACGAAAGGCGCTGGCGCACAGGGTCGTTTTGGGAAGCTCGCGCCTTCACGGCTTGCGGAAGTTCTTGTCCGCCCGATCGCAACCGATGCCTGCAACATTGTCATTCCGATGCGCGAGCGGAGCGAGGCAGGAGGAATCTGCTGTTCGCGGCTGGAGACACGCGGCAGAGCCAGCGCTTCATCCGGGAAGGGAACGGCTTCAGAGGTGCCGCGCAAGAGCGGCAAGGCCTAGGGCTTTAGCCGCTATGGAGTTCGCCCCGCAGAAGGGGCGGGTGAGATCGTTCCTACACGCCGACCGGGAACGGCTTGGTATGCGCTTCCGCGCTGAGCGAGATACCGGTGAAACGCCCCTGTAACAGGGACATCAACCCCGTATACCAGTACCCGACCACAAAGAGCAGCAGGAAGGGTACGGTGATGTAATTCTCATTTTGCAGGGCGTAGTACACCGTCATGGCAAAGTACGCGCCAATCACCAGTTCAACCCACGGAATCCATCCCAACCGGCGCCGGTACTTGGTCGCTCCCACTCTGTCTTTCTTGTTTTCCACACGGTACTTCGGAGTGCGCGCAAACGCGCTTTGCTTGCCGATCAGCGCTTCAATCACCGCCTTGGTGTTGGTAATCGTCAGGCCAATCCCAAGCGCCATCAAAAAGGGCAGATATAGCAGAGCTCGCGGCCAGGTCTTGGGGAAAAGTTCCCGCTGCGATACCAGATAGAAGCTTGAAATAGAGAACGTCGACGCCATGAACAGCGGCAGGTCGATGTACAACATCTGGAACCAGCCCTGGTAGAAGCGGATGATCATCGCTGGCAGCAGCAGCACCGAAAGCACAATCATCAGCGGATAACTCAGGTTCGCGGTCAGGTGATACCAGGCCTCAATCTTGGTGTGCCGCGGCGCGTCGCTCTTCAACACGCGCGGCAGAATTTTCTTTCCCGTCTGGATCAGCCCTTTCGCCCAGCGCGCCTGTTGCGTCTTGAACGCGGTCATCTCCACTGGGAGCTCGGCAGGGCACTCCACGTCCTGCAGGTAAATGAATTTCCACCCCGCCAGTTGGGCCCGATAGGAAAGATCCGTGTCCTCAGTCAGCGTGTCGTGCTGCCAGCCCCCGGCGTCCTCGATCGCCGACGCCCGCCAAACGCCCGCAGTGCCGTTGAAGTTGAAAAACACTCCGCTCTGTGCCCGACCCGAATGTTCGAGCACGAAATGCCCGTCGAGCAGAATCGCTTCGACCTCAGTCAGGAAAGAGTAATGCCGGTTAATGTGCGTCCAGCGCGTCTGCACCATCCCGATCTTGGGATCGGTGAAGTGATGAATGGTCTGCAACAGGAAATCTTCCGGAGGAGTGAAGTCAGCATCGAAAATCGTAATAAACTCGCCCTTGGCCGTCTTCATCCCCTCCTGCAACGCTCCAGCTTTGAAGCCTTCCCGATTGGTCCGATGATGATAGGTGATCGGATGGCCCAGCGCCGCATAGCGCTCCACCAGGTCGCGCACCACTTCCACAGTTTCGTCGGTGGAATCGTCGAGCACCTGAATGTCCAGCTTCTGTTTCGGATATTTCAGCTTGCAGATGCAGTCGATCAGTCGCTCTGCCACGTAGCGCTCGTTGAACATCGGCAGTTGCACGGTGACGCGCGGCAGTTCCTCAAAACGGGTGGCCGGTTCCGTGGTGCGCTTCTTCCTGTTCTTGTAGTAGAGATACACCAGCACGTACCGGTGCAGTCCGTACGAGGCGAGCAGAATCAGCACGACAAAGTAGGGAACCAGCAGCGCGATGTCGAACGAGTTGGCGTGGTAAAGCCCTTGGAAAGTCTTGTCGAGAAAATGCTGCCGGATGTAGGGACCAATGCCCTTCGGCGCCGAGAATAGGCCGAGCATGGACAGGCGCGAAATGAGGAAACACTGGAGCAAGAGACTCCTCTACAGCCGGTTCGTCTCGGCCTTCTTAAACTTCCTATTCTACCTGAGGGCGGCTCTATCTGATGTCCCTCGAGCGGCCTAAGGTTGGTCGGCGGGTGCGGGAATGAGCTTCAGGGAAGTGCTCTGATGGCCGCTCTTTTCGAGGTGAATCCCGGTTCCCCTGTCCTCATAGGATTTCAGATACTCCGGATCGAAAAATTCATCTTCCGCCATCACTTCCCAGGCGAACAATTTGTACTCACCTGGCCGCAGGCCGCGCATGGAGAAACGTCCCGTCTGATCGGTGGCCCCCCTGTGGTAGCGGTTTCCCTGTTTGCGGTACTTGGATTCAGGCACCGCGACAACCACGGCGTTGGCCACTGGTTCGTTCTTATCGTTTGTAACGCTGCCTTCCACGGTGCCGCTCTCGAGACTTACCGCGACATCGATTGCGATCGTGCCTCCGCCCACACTCAGCCCGCCGTCGGTCACATCCTTCGTACCAGCGGCAACGGATTCCACGAAGCTGTCAGTCATCGCTTTGGAATCACCGGTGACCTCGACGGAATAGGTTCCGGGCAAAACGTTCTTTAGTTCAAAGGTGCCATCGGCTTTCGCCCGCGCCGTCCTCGGAGACACCGGCAAGCCATCTGCCGTAAACGGGAGAGCGTCGGAAACATCGTCTTCCCCGTCGCTCCGTTGCAGATGCACATAGAGCAGCGAGGGATCGATCTTCGGTGGCTTACTCCCGACTCGAACTCGCCCGCGCACGCTCGCCATTGTGAGCGGTGTCAGCCGGAGTCCATCAACGTCAGCATCTGTGACGTCCACTCTCCGGTGGGCAATTTGCGGCGAGTTGCCCATCTCTGTGGTCGCGAGCAGCGTGTAAGCCCCCGGAGCCACAAGGGCGATCTCGAACTTGCCGTCTTTGCCCACCTCGGCGGTGATGTACATCCCGCGCGAATCTTCGCTACGCAGCATCACCATGGCCTTCGCTCCCGAAGCGAGGCCCGCAAACCAGCCGCGGAGGTGAACCGTGTGCCTGCGGGTGAGAGAAAAATTCACCGGCATGTCGTCACCCGCGTGCAGTTCGATCGTCGCCGCTTGGTTTCGGTCTGGGGTGTTCGGGTAGTAGGTGGTTCCATAGGCCATGTCGGGTGGGGTGGCGGTCGGATCTTCCGGCCCTTTTTGTGCCGGAAACAGGCTCTGTAGAGTGGGCATGGGGCTCGCGAGCACATAGTATTTCCCGGCGAAAAGGCCGCCCACACGGTATTCACCCAGGTCATCGGTCTCGGCCTGTCCGTTGGGTTCGAAGCCCGAACCCGCAGCCGCCCACTTACGCCGCAACACGGTGACCTGGACTTTCGGCATCGGGTCGCCATCCTCATCGACGACGCGGCCCGCGATGATCGCCGCCGGTAGCATGTGCAGGACCTGATCCTTCACCTCCTGCCCCGCTTCAAACGAGATGGCAGTTCCTTCCGCGCGGCGCCGTTTCTTGTCGACCTCGATGTAACCGGTTCGCTCCACAAACAGAAGATACCGGCCCGGCAGAATGTCCGAGATCCTGAAGTGTCCCTCCGGGTCGGAAGTCGCCGTGTAGTTGCCGCTTTCTTCCGGGTCGTGACCGATCAACTCGAGGATGGCCTTCTTGAGAGGTTCTCCGCTCGGCTCCCTGACGACCCTGCCCTCAAGTGAGGCCGGGGCCGGGTTCTTGCTGGCGTCCTGAGCCTGGCCCGCTACGCCAGAGGCGAGCACCAGCGAACACACGCAGAGGATGGCCGGTTTCATTCGCATCGATTCCACGACAGGGAGGGCTAGTTCAGGAAGTACGTTCGATACAACGTGTCGCGCTGCACGGGGTTGAAGCCTGCGTCGCGGATGATCCGGCGCAGCTCTTCCTCCGTCGTGCAGTTGGTCACTCCGGCGGCGCGCACTACGTTTTCTTCGAGCATGACCGAGCCGACATCGTTTCCGCCAAAGCGCAGCCCCATCTGGCAGACCTTCAGGCCCTGCGTTACCCAGCTCGACTGCACGTTGAGGAAGTTCGACAAGTACAGCCGCGAAATCGCCAGCACTTTCAAGTACTCGACTGCGGTCGCCTCGTCCCAGTGGCGGCCGCCCAGAGCCGTGTTTGACGGCTGGAAACTCCACGGAATAAATGCCGTGAATCCGCCCGTCTCTTCCTGCAGGTCGTACAGCCGCTGGAAGTGGTTGACGCGGTGCTCGTACTTCTCGCCCACCCCGAACATCATGGTGGCAGTGGTGCGCATGCCCAGTTGGTGCGCGGTCCGATGCACGCTGATCCAGTCTTCGGTCAGGCACTTGAGCCGGGCGATCTTGTACCGCACCTCGTCGTCCAGGATTTCGGCGCCACCGCCCGGAATCGAATCCAGCCCGGCATCCCGCAGCCGGGCAATTGTGTCGCGGAGGCTCAGATTGCTGTACTCGGCAATCGCCAGAATCTCTGACGCCGAGTAGCAGTGCAAATGCACCTTGGGGAAACGTTCCCGAATACCGCGCAGCATCTTCTCGTGCCACTCGATCTTCAGGTCAGGATGCAACCCGCCCTGCATCAGAATCCCGGTGCCCCCCAGTTCCACCGTCTCGCGGATCTTGTCGTAAATGGTTTCGAACTCAAGGATGTACCCTTCTTTGGCCGACGGTCCCTTCAACGGCCGGTAGAAGGCGCAGAAGGTGCAGTATTCCGTGCAGAAGTTCGTGTAATTAATGTTGCGGTCGATGACGTAGCTGACCACGCCTTCGGGATGCAGTTTTCGCCGCACGGCATCGGCTTCCATGCCGATCCCGATCAGGTCATCGGAGTGGAACATCTCCAGGGCTTGTTGCTTGGTCAAGGACATAGGGTCGTCGGAGAGCCTAACCTGTCATTTTACCGTCCGATCGGAAGTTTCTCCACCCGGATGTAAGCCGCGCCAGGGAACCAAATTTCCACTGGGTTGCCTTCGCGATCTTTGCGCCCCCTTTGCGTTCTTTGCGGTTAAGAGCTTTGAGAGATTACGAAAATCGCCCCAACCGCAGAGTTCGCCCACCAGGCCTGCAAAGGACGCAAAGAGGAGGGGTCTAGGACACCACCAGAACGGTTATCGCGAAGGCTCCGGACTCCGCTCCGGAGCCGACCGCAGCGCCGAGTACCCGGCCAGCGCCGCCACGACCACATTCGCGACGATCACCGGCACCGCGTGCATCAGGAAGCCGTACAGCATCCAGCACAACGCCGCCGAGGCCTGCACCCAGCGCATGATCGATTGGTTGCGGACAAAATACGAGACCCCGAAAATCGCCGTCGCCAGCCACCCGATGGCATTAGACACGGGCGGCCTCCGCCTGCGCCAGCCCGGCGGCCAACGCTCCCGGTGTGTTATCCCGGATCGTCACCACGTCGGTCGAGACCTTGTCCCACTCCTGAATCACGAAGCCGCGGGTCTCGAGGAACGCCCGGATCTGCGCCCGCTCCCAGCCCACGATCTCCTCCAGGATCGGAATCAGTACCCCGAGCGCATTCGCGCTCAGCACAGTACGCTTTGCGATGGGCGCAAGGTGCTTGTTCTCCGATACGGCGATCGTAAAGCCGTCACGCCGGTTGATGTGCAGCATCACATGCACGTCGGAGCTACCGTCGCCGACATACACGATGCGGTCGGAACTGACCTGCAGGTCGCTCTGAATGCGATCGAGCGCCGCCACTTTTCCGTATCCCGCCGTCACTCCTTCAATGGAAACAATCTCACCGGAGGAGTTGTAGCGGAACTGCGTTCCAAAAATGCGATCCTCGGGAACGATGCCCTCCAGTGCCGACTGGATCACTTCCACCGGCGCCGCCGAAATCACGTAAAACTCAAACCGGTGCCCGGCAATGCCGTCTTCGAGAACGCGGTGAAGGAAGTCGATGTTCTCCTTCAACCGGATCCGCTTGCCCACCTCGTGCAGATGCTCGGGGCGCACCCGGTCGTGAAACTCCGGGTCATGCAGCAGCAGGTACGCCAGCTCGCCCCCCTGTTGCACGAGGTTCAACTTGGCCATGCCCTGGGCTTTGCGTTCGAATTCTTTGGTCGGGATTCCCAGCAACTCGCTCAGCACATACCCCGAGTCGTTATAGCTCAGGGTCTGGTCGAAATCGCTGGCAAAAATGTAGTGCTTAGCAGACTGAAGCTTCTCCATAAGCTATTAGATCGAAGTAAACCGGAAAAGGCTAGTAAATTTGTTGTGAATGTTACGTAAGTAATTGATTCTATGTGGCTAATAGAAAAATTGATGGATCGGATCAGTTTGCGTGCTGCTCCTGCGGCTGCAGCTGGACTTCCGCATTTCCTTCGCCCTCATGACGGTAGCGGAGGTAGGCGACCAGCGCCGCGATGCCGGCTACCAGCGACATCCCGATCAGCACAATCAGGGTTGGCTTCGTGTACCGATTGAAAAAGCGGAGGAAGTGGCGCCCATAGTGGACGCCGAGGTACGCCAGAACCCCGTAGCGCAGGCTTCTGCCCAAGCTGAGCGCGGCCACAAATTTCTTGCGGGAATACTGCAGCGCACCTGCGGCCAGCAGGAACGGGACCAGCGGGAATGGAGGCGGCAAGATCGCCGGCACCGCGACCGCCCAGAATCCCCAACGCTCGAAGCGTTGGTAGAAGGCATCCGCTCCACGATGCCCGAGTCGGTGTTCGAGCGCGGCCTTGCCACCCTTGCGCGCCAGGCGGTAGGTCACATAGCCGCCAATTACGGCGCCCAGGGTTGCCATCGCGGCATAGTAAAGCCAGTCGCTGTGGTGGTGCACTGCGAACCATATGGTCAGCACGTCCATGCTACCCGGCAACGGGATCAGCGAATTGTCCGCCAGGCCAAGCAACAGCAGTCCCGGCCCGCCCAGATGACGCAGCCAGGTCCACAACTTGGACGCGAGCACCAGCCCCAAAGTCACGGTCATATGCGGCGTTCCGCAGGATGGAGTCGCGCAGGCAGAGCGTGCTGGTCAGGTGGTCGCAAACTTTGCGACCTCCACGAATTGAAGCCGGGGCGCCGGCGGCAGGGCGCCGCATTCGGCAGCGTAGCGGTAGAACAGTTGTAAGCCTTCGAGGCAACCGGGATCCAGATGGTAGTGAATGTTCTCCGTGAGATATGCGTGCGCCTCATCCTCAGAGAGTCCCACCCGCCCCGCCCACTCGTGCGCCAGGAAGTTGATGTTCTGGGCCTGCACGCCATGATCGCGTGAGGTTTGGAAAATGGATGCAAGTTCGGCCGGCGCATTTGCCAGCGCCGCGCGCCGGACGGCCCAAAACGCGAACACAAATGCCTTTCCCGTAAGACGAATCCATTCTTCCGCCAAATCCAGCGTGAAGTATTTCGAGCGATCCACTTGCAGGGCCGTATCGCCGATCACCAGACCGGCATCGTGATCCCGCAGCATCAGTTCGAGATTGGGCGCCATGTCGGTGAACTTCCGTCCCGCACCCAGCCAGCGCTCAAACAGAACCTTCGTCAGCGCCACGGAAGTCATCGAGGACGTGTCCAGTGCAATCGTCTCGATCTTCTCGATAGGCACCTGGCTGACCAGCAGGATCGAACGCACCGGCCGCCGGGCTGCAATCGCCACCCCGGGAATAATCGCGAGGTCGGGGATCTGCGCATACCCCGCAACCGGAATGATTCCAATGTCGGCGATCCCCGCCGCCAATTGACCCGCGCAGGCGGACGGAACCGTATAAGAAATGTCGAATTGCGCCCCTCGGGCTCCATGTTCGAAGTCCCACATCAAAGGCGCCGTGTTCAGGAATGAAATGGCAGAAATGCGAAGCCGACTCATGTTCACTATGTTTGATTCTAACAAAGCGATGTGCGTCGCTCCCTGGGCAGGATTTTTTCCAGGCACATAGATGGGAACATGGAGATTCTTGCGCCTCGAACGACTTCCGCAGTGGATCGGCCCCTTGTCGAGCAGACCCTAGAGTGGCTCGCACTGGGACTCTCCCCAGGCCTTGGGCCAACGCGCGCAGATCGTCTGGTCGAGCATTTCGGCAACCTGGCAGCGCTCTCCCGTGCGTTCCTTGCCGAACTCGAAGTCACTGGACTGCTTGCCGTATCGGCGCAGTCGCTCGGCACGGGCAAGTCCATCGAGCTGCCGCAGCAGGAGATGGGCAGGGCCAAGGCCTCCGGAGTGCAAGTCCTCACGCTCGACGATCCCGCCTATCCACCGCACCTCCGAGATCTACGATCCGCCGCCGCTGGTGCTCTACGTCCGCGGCGACGTGCACGTTCTTTCGCAACCGGGGCTCGCCGTTTTCAGCGGCATGGCGCGAGGGGTTGACAGCGCCGCATCGCGGCGCGATCGCCGCCAAAAGGCAAGACCGTCGCCGTTTTTGGCACTGACGTAGACGTTCTCTACGCGAAGCAGAATCGCCGTCTCTCCGAGCAAGTCCGTTCGCTCAGCGGAGCGCTGATCTCGGAATTCGCACTGGGGACTTTCGCCGCGCCGCAGAATTTTCCCATCCGCAATCGCATCATCAGCGGCGTGTCGATTGGCATGTCAGTATCGAGGCAGCCGAATGCCGTGGCACGCGCATCACAGCACGGTGCGCCCTCGAACAGAATCGCGACGTTTTCGCCGTGCCCAGCAGATGTCACCAACAAGAATTCCTGGGGGCCAAACACTCTGATCAAGCAGGGCGCGAAGATCGTGGCCACATGGAAAGACGTGGGGGGAGGAACTCCATGAAAACATAAGACTTGCGCTGACTCCCGCCCGGACCGATGAATCGCCCACCGGAGAAACCGCATCTCTATTCCCAAAGCGACGACCCCCCGGAGCCCGCACCAGCGCAAGATTTTCGCGCTGCTCAAAGCGGACCAAGCCACGCACATCGATGAGATTGTCGAGCGGCTGGAGCCGGAACTGTCGTCGTCCGAAAATTTACGCCGCGTTATTCGAACTGGAGCTGGCGGGAAAGGTCAGGCAGCTGGCGGGAAAGAATTTTGTGAAAAACTTTTAGCCTTTAGCTGTTAGCTCTAAAGCCCGCGGATGGGAGCAGGGAACCAAGCGCGAAGGCCAATCCCTAACCGCTCTCACATCGTAACTTGTTCCCGAACTCGCATTCGTGCTAGCTTCAAAACCATTAATCATTAAAAAAGAGGAAACATTGTCCAAAGGTTTGGTCATCGTCGAATCGCCCGCCAAGGCGAAAACTATTCAGAAATATCTCGGCAAGGGATTCACCGTCGAAGCCTCGCTCGGCCACGTGAAAGACCTGCCCAAGAGCACGCTTGGCGTCGATACCGACAACGATTTCGATACGGAGTACATCGTCATTCCGGGTAAAGAAAAGGTGCTCACCCGGCTGAAGAAGCTGGCCGAGTCTGCCGACCATATCTATCTCGCCCCTGACCCGGATCGCGAAGGCGAAGCGATCGCCGCCCACCTGGCCGACGAGCTCGCCACCAACGGCAGCAAGAAATCGAAGAAGAAGACAAAAAAGGAAAAAGAAGAGGACGGCCTGCGCATCCAGCGCGTGACCTTCAACGAAATCACGCAGCGCGCCGTCCGGGAAGCCTTCGAGCATCCCCGGCAAATCGATCAGAATCTGGTCGACGCGCAGCAGGCACGCCGGGTTCTCGACCGCCTGGTCGGCTACCAGGTCTCGCCTCTGCTGTGGGACAAAGTTCGCCGCGGCCTTTCCGCGGGACGCGTCCAGACCGTCGCACTTCGCCTGATCGTCGAACGCGAGCGTGAGATCAAGGCCTTCGAGAAGAAGGAATACTGGACCATCGACGCGCACCTCAACGGTCCCAAGCCGCCCGCATTCGACGCCCGTTTTGTCGGCAAGGGCGAGGAAAAAATAGAAGTCGGCAACGGGGAAGAGGCCGAGAAGATCCGTGCCTTCGTCGAGAAAGCCGACTGGCTGGTTCGCTCGGTCGACCGCAAAGAACGCCGCCGCAACGCCACCCCGCCCTTCACGACCAGCAAGCTGCAACAGGATTCCGCCCGCAAGCTGCGCTTCAGCGTAAAGCGCACCATGATGATCGCCCAGCGCCTCTACGAAGGTATCGAACTGGGTGAAGAAGGCCTGGTCGGCCTCATTACTTATATGCGTACCGATTCGACCCGCGTCTCGAACGAGGCGCTCGCCGAAGTGCGCGAGCTGATCGCGAAGGATTTTGGGCCGCAGTATCTGCCCGAGCAGCCCAATACCTACAAGTCGAAAAAAGGCGCGCAGGAAGCGCACGAGGCCATTCGTCCGGCCAGTGTGGCGCGCCATCCCGATTCCGTGAAGCAGTACCTGAAAGAAGATGAGTTCAAGGTCTACAAGCTGATCTGGCAGCGTTTCGTCGCATCTCAGATTATGCCCGCCGTCTTCGACCAGACCACGGTCGACATCGACGCCAAACAGGGAAGCGACAGCTACTGGTTCCGCGTAACCGGCTCCGTCATGAAGTTCGACGGCTTCCTGAAGGTCTACGAAGAATCCAAGGAAGGCAAGGACGACGAGGACGAGGAACTAAAGCACAAGCTCCCGCCGCTCGAAGCGGGTCAGAAGCTGACACTCAAGGAACTGAAACCGGAACAGCATTTCACCGAGCCGCCGCCGCGCTACAACGAAGCCTCTCTGGTGAAGGAACTGGAAGAACGTGGCATCGGCCGTCCGTCCACCTACGCGACGATTCTGACGACCATTCAGGAGCGCCAGTACGTTACCAAGCTGGGCGGCAAGTTCGCTCCGACCGAGATCGGCCTGGTTGTCACCGATCTGCTGGTGGAGAACTTCCGCGACATCTTCGACGTGGCCTACACCGCGCGCTTGGAAGAAGAACTCGACGAAGTCGAAGAAGGCAAGGAGAAGTGGACCGACGCGCTCGCCGACTTCTACAAGAAGTTCCAGAAGGACCTCAAATACGCTGAGAAGCACATGGAAAACATCAAGCGTATGGAGAAGCCCACCGACGAGAAGTGCGAGCGTTGCCAGTCGCCACTCGTCATCAAATGGGGCAAGCATGGGTCCTTCTACGCCTGCAGCTCTTATGACAAGGAAAATCCGGAGAGCTGCACCTTCACCAAGGAAAACCCGATCAATCTGCCCGACCTCGATTCGGCCGACCTGCAGGAGACCGCGCAGGAGGAATATTGCGAGAACTGCGGCCGGGTGATGGTGCTCAAGCGTGGCCGCTTCGGCCAGTTCATGGCCTGCACCGGATATCCGGATTGCAAAACGACACGGCGTCTCGATCAGGGTAAGCGCGTGCCCGACATTCCACTCGATGAACCCTGCCCGAAGTGCGGCCGTAACCTGATGATCCGCCACGGCCGCTACGGAGAGTTCACGGCCTGCTCGGGTTATCCCGATTGCAAGTTCGTAAAGCAGAACTTCATCGGCATGAAGTGCCCGCTCTGCAAAGACGGCGACCTGGTGGAGAAAAAGGCCCGCAAAGGCAACACGTTCTATGGGTGCTCGGCCTATCCCAAGTGCAAGTTCACCGCCGCCCACAAGCCCATCGACGAAAGATGCCCAGCTTGCGGCCACGAATTTTTGGTGGAAAAGTATTTAAAGGCGGGCCCGGTGATCGCGTGCCCTAATAAAGAATGCGATTTCGAACGGCCGGCCCCACCCGCCCAGGCAGCAGAAGCCGGCGCCTGAGAGTCGCTATCGAGCGGTCAGGAAACATCAGGCCGAGAACGGTTTTGCACCGCCCGCCCATCCGGGGGTCATCTAAGCGTCAGGTTGTACATTCCTTTACACTTTGGAGGCTGCTCCCATGCCCAAAAAGCCCACGACTGCCGATGCCGAGCTGATCTTGAAACTCTATGATGCCCGCCGTGAAGCCGAGATCCGCAAAGCCCGCCAATGGTTTGCCGGAGCGTTCTGGCCCACTAGCGCCGATGACGTTCTCGAGGTCACCCGCGGCACAGGCCAGGAAAACGCCTGGTACCGGCAGGTGCTGGGGTACTGGAACATGGCGTCGTCGTTTGTCATCCATGGAGCCTTGAACGAAAACCTCTTCCTCGAAACCGCCTTCTGCGGAGAAATGTACTTCATCTATGCCAAGCTCCAGCCCTTCCTCAAAGAGCTCCGCGACAAGATGCAGAACCCGCTGTTTCTCGCCAACATCGAGAAACTGATCATGCGGTCGAAGACAGGCCGGGAGCGACTGGCGATCGTGGCCAGGAACGTAGAAGCCCGCCGGAATGCGCTGGCCGAGGCGGCCAAGGCCAAAGCTAGCTAATTTAGTAGGCTCTCAACTACGAGATGTACTCCCGGATGTATTGGTCCTGGCTTCCTGCCAGTGCGTGCAGATCGCCGTCGAAAATCACCTTGCCGTCGCGCAACATAAGGAAGGCCAGCGGAACTTCAACCCGCCCTCCCGGCGGGACCAGCCGCATCTGGTTGGCTTTGAGGTCGAAGGAATGGTTGGCCATGATGAAGGCATCCTGCAAACGGTGGGTCACGAGCAGCGAACTCGTCTTGTAGACGTCGCGTTGCTTCACAATCAGCTCGACGATGGTGGTCGATGTGATCGGATCGAGGCCGCCCGTGGGTGAGTCGTAGAGCAGAGTTTCCGGCTGCGTGATGATGGCTCGTGCGATCGCCACCCGGCGCCGCATGCCGCCAGACAGTTCCGCGGGGAACAGGTCCACGGTGTTTTCGAGTTCGACGAAGCGCAACGCTTCGCGCACGCGACGGTCGATCTGTTCCGCCTCGACCGTGCCTTCTTCCATCAGCCGGAACGCCACGTTATCGTGCACCGTCAGCGAGTCGAACAGGGCGCTCTCCTGGAATACGATCCCCACTTTGCGGCGAAGTTCGAAAAGTTGCTCCTCGGGCATTTGCGTCACGTCTTCGCCCAGCGTATAGATGTGCCCGCTGTCCGGCTTGATGAGCCCCAGTGCCAGTTTAAGAATCGTGCTCTTTCCCGACCCGGCAACGCCGAAGACGGCCTTGGTTTCACCCCGAGGCAGCCGAAACGAGATGCCGTCGAGCACCACCTTGTCTTCGAAGGCAATGGAAACGTCCTCGAACACGATCACGTCGTTCGCCGGCTGCTGGCTTGCCGTCGCGGGAGCCTCCAGGGGCAGGGAAGGTGTCGACATGCTACGACCCCAAAAGCGTCGTGAGCAGTTGAGTGACAAATACGTCGACAGCAATAATCAGGATCATTGCCGCCACCACCGCTTCTGTCGTCGCCCGACCGACGCCCTGCGTTCCGCCTTTGGTCGACAATCCGTAGTAGCAACCGACGGTCGCGATAATGAAGCCGAAGACGAGTGGCTTAAACAGCCCCATGAAAACGTCGGAGAAGACCAGCGTCTGCCACGCGTTGCTCCAGTACGCATGGGCATCCTGGCCAAGCAACAGTGCGGCGACGATGCTTCCCCCGATCAAACCCAGCAGGTCTCCCAGAATCGTCAGGAAGAACAACATGATGACCGTGGCCATCACTCGCGGGGTCACCAGTTTTTTCAGGGGATCGGTGCCCAGTGCGCGCATGGCGTCGATCTGCTCAGTCACGATCATGGAACCAAGTTCGCTGGCCATCCCCGAAGAATTGCGTCCGGCCACCACCAGCCCGGCCAACACCGGCCCCAGTTCGCGAATGATGCCGATCGAGACCAGTTGTCCGATCACGGTCGTGGCGCCGAAGCGCTTCAGGGTGATTGCGCTGTTGAGAGCGAGCGCGGCTCCGGTGAAAAAAACCGAGGCCAGGACGATGGGCAGCGAGCCAAACCCGATCAGGTCCATCTGCTGAACCATGTCGGCCAGGTACCGCGGGCGGCGGAACAGGTTAGCCACCGACTGGGCGGCCAGGATCGAGTAATCCTGAACAGACTGGACTTTTTTCTTGGCGAATTCCGAGGGCGAGATCAGTTCAATACTGCTGAGGAAATCTCCGGCTGCCATTCCGCGCTCCCTAGGGACCTTAGCGGGAACTATAGCAGGAGCTGCAAGCCCTGAGCTATAAGCCTTCAGCTACCCACCCTGAGCTTTCAGCTCTCAGCCAATCAACTTGCAGTTCCCAAGTTCTCGAGGTTTCTCGTTGAGGTCGAGCGGAGATGCAAACTGACAGGAAGGAAATAAGCCAAGTTCAGGTGTCCCAGAGCCGGGCCGGCTGCGGAAAGAGCCTCGTGCCTAGCAAATGGGCAGGGCACGAGTTTGCTCGTGCCGCTGAGGCCTTGAAGAACCAGTTGCGCTTGCGCCTGAGGTTGGCTTGGCGCCAAACTCACAGCATTCTTGTGCAAGCCGGCTCGAGTCTAGTGCTACTCTCTGCCCTTCTTCTTAATCTCAATGTTCAGCCGTTTGATTTTCTGATTCAGGGTTGACAGCGGCACCCGGAACCGCTCGGCAGCCTCGGTCTGGTTCCAGTTGCATTTCTCCAGCATGTCGGTAATGATGCGCCGCTCGCAGTCTTCCAGGATGTCAAACAGCGAAGCATCCGGGCGATGCTCTAGAACCGGGAACGGCGTGCCTCGTCCCACGATCTGGTCAGGCAGCAGGTCCACGCCCACTTCGGGTCCGGAGGAGAGCACTACTGCGCGCTCAATGACGTTTTCCAGTTCGCGTACGTTCCCCGGCCACGAGTACCCCACCAGCGGCCGCATTCCCTCCGGAGTGATGCGCCTGTATTGCCGCTCGTTCTCCTCCGAGTACTTTCTCAGGAAGTGGTCCACCAGCAGTGGAATGTCTTCCTTCCGCTGTCGGAGCGGCGGTAGATCGATGCTGATGACGTTGAGCCGGTAAAACAGGTCTTCGCGGAACTTGCCTTCCCGCACCAGTTGCCGCAGATCCACGTTGGTGGCGGCGATGATGCGCACATCGACCTGCAACTCGTGCACCCCGCCCAGGTGCATGAACTTCCGGTCCTGCAACACACGCAGGATCTTGCTCTGCGTGTCCATGCCCATGGTGCCGATCTCGTCGAGGAAGAGCGTCCCCTTGTCGGCGACTTCGAATAAGCCTTTCTTCGACGCGATGGCGCTCGTGAATGCGCCCTTCACGTGCCCGAAAAGCGTCGATTCCAGCAGATCCGGTGGCATCGAGCCGGTGTTCACCGGGACAAACGGGCGCTCGCGCCGCGGCGAATTGAGATGGATTGCTTTCGCGATCAGTTCCTTGCCCGTCCCGCTTTCGCCTTGCAGCAGCACCGTCGACCGGCTGGGCGCCACTTGTGCGACCAGATCGAAAATCTTCAGCATCGGCTCGCTCTTGCCGACGATGTGCTCGAAGTTGTAGCGCTGCTTCAGCGCCCGCTTCAGCTGGATGTTTTCTTCTTCGGCGCGGTGACGCGCCACCGCGGCGCGCACGTCGGCCAGCAGTTTCTCGTTGTCCCAGGGCTTCTGGATGAAGTTCACAGCGCCCGACTGCATGGCCTTCACCGCGTTTTCCACGGTACCGTAAGCGGTAATCATGATCACGGCCATACCCGGGTCCTGCGTGTGCATGTCCGCCAGGATGTCCAGGCCGTTGCGATCCGGGAGAGCCAGATCAAGCAGGATGAGGTCGAACCCACGTTGTCCGACCCGGTTCAATCCTTGCAGGCCGGTCGCGGCCGTTTCTACCTCGTAGCCCTCCATCTCGAGCAGGGTCTGTAGAGACTCGCGGATTTCGGCTTCATCGTCGATGATCAGCACCGAGCCCACCGCCGGCGTCGGCACTGGTTCGGCGTCGCCCAGTTTGCTGCGGAGAATGACGGCGGCTTCAGACATTGACGGCCTTCCGGGTCAGAGGGAAATCGAGATAGAACGTTGTTCCTTCGCCGGGACGACTTTCAACCCGAATCTTGCCTGCGTGCTCCTGGATGATGCCGTACGTGACCGACAGGCCTAAGCCTGTGCCACGGTTCTGCCCCTCGCGCGGGGTCGTCTTGGTGGTGAAAAACGGATCGTAAATCCGCGCAATGTGTTCCGGCGCGATTCCGCTGCCCGTGTCGGTTACGGCCACGGTCACGCCGTTTCCATTGGACGTGACCACGCGCAGCCGTCCGCCGCTGTTCATCGCATCCTTGGCGTTCAGAAACAGATTCAGAAACACCTGTTGCAGCCGTCCGGTGTTACCCTGGATGCGTGGCAGATGATCCGCCAGTTCGTCTTCCACCGTGATGTGTGACGTCTTGAACTGGTGTTCGAGCAGCGCCAGCGTGTCGCTGATAATCTTGTTTACGTCGACATCGGCAAATTCCGCCCCGCTGGTGCGCGAGAAATTCAGCAGGTTGTTTACGATCTCCGAGGCCCGGAAGGTCTGGCGCGTAATCTTCTCGAGCAACCCCGCTTTTTGCGGGTCCGATTGCAACTGCTTCCCGAGCATCTGCGTGTAGGACGAAATCACCGCGAGCGGCGTGTTTACTTCATGAGCAACGCCCGCCGCCAGCAGCCCAATCGACGAAAGCTTGTCGGCCTGCGAAAGCTGCGCTTCCAGTTCCATGCGCTCGGTGATGTCGTCCATGATGATCAGCCGCCCGATCACGTTGAACTTCTTCGTCACCAGCGGCGCAATCGCCGCGTTGATCGTGCGCACTTCCCCGGCCGGTGTGATCAACCGGAACTTGTACAGGTTGTGAATCCCCGGATTCTGCCGCACCCGGTAGAACTCTTCGACAAACTCCGCCGGGAAGATCTCGCTCAACGGCCGGGTCAGCGCCTGCCAGCGGGGCAGCGCATACATCACTTCCATTTGCGAATTCCAGGACTCGATCCGGTCCGCTAGATCCACCGCCAGCACGCCCACATTGATCGACTCCACGATGTTCTCGTTAAAGTCCTTCAGGCGCTCGTACTCGGCCACCTTCTGTTCCAAAGACGCGTACAGGCGCGCATTCTGAATGGCGATCCCGATATATCCCGCCAGCGTTTCCAGCAGTTCCACGTCCTCGCTGGTCAGGAAGTCGCCTTGCATGGTCTTGCCCAGGCCGAGCACGGCGATCACTTTGCGCTGGGCGCGGCAGGGAATGTAGTAGTTCAAGTCCAGCCGGGCGATGCTGTTCTGCGCCGTCCCGGTCTCTCGCGGCACCTGGTGGGTATTGTCGAAGAACAGGTGTCCCGCTTCCATGTCCGGACGTTGTGCGCTCAGAAAACTCAGATCCAGGCCGCTGGTCTGCGCCATGCCAAACGACTTCGCCAGCACGAAGTAGTCGGCCTGTTCTCCCGTGGCCAGGAAGATCGCGATCCGATCGACCAGCAGCGTCCGCGAAAGCCGATCCACCACCGACGTGAGCATCTCGTCCAGGTCGGTCTCTGACCCCAGTTCCCGGCCAAACTCGATCAGCGTCTTGCGGTAGTCGTAACGCGTGCGGTAGAAGAACTGGTCCACCCACTCCTGAATCCACTTCCGCAGTGGATCGAACAGGAGCGCGGTCACTACGATCGCCAGAATCAATCCGTACGGCCCGCTGCTCGGAATCCGCGCGCGCACCAGTTCCGCCACTGCCGCCACCAGCCCGAAATACAGCATCACCACCACGCCGGCCGAAAGCGTGTAAACCATCCCGCGCTTGAAAATCAGATCGACGTCCATCAATCGGTAGCGGAAGATCGCGTATCCAAACGTCAGCGGGATCAGCCCCAGCGACAGGACCGACAACTTCATGAACCCAACGGGCAGCCAGTTGCCCAGATCAGGAACAACATAGGGAACCACGTAAAACAGTGTGAAGGGAGCGATCGCCAGAATCGTGCCGCGCGTGACCCACTTCAGTTGCTGGCGTAAGATCGGCGTGCTGGCCCGGCGATAGCTGTTCCACAACACCGCGCCGGAGAGCACGAACAGGACTGCCAGGTACAACATCTCGATCCGATCGAGGTCCAAACGCAGCCGAGCACTGGCCACCAGGTATTGCATAGCCAGAGCGTGCAGGCCCAGCAACATCAACCCCGGGACATACACTGCTGCCACCACCCGCGGATGCTTCTTGACGAAGGCGCGCTTCTCCGGAAAGGTCAGAACAAAGTGCAGGAACAACGCCGGCTGCAGCATCCAGGCCACCACGTTGCACCCGTAGATCAGCCAGTCAAACAGGTTCAGCTTCCCGGTGTAGTGGAAGGAATAGAAAATGAACGAGACCAGGCAAAAAATATAGAAATGTGTCGAACTGGGCGCCGTCCAGCGGCGCAGCAGAACATACACGCCAATGCCCAGGTAGATCAGCGCGATCAAGCGCAGCCAGTCGTTCAGTGAGCGATCCGCCGGGATCAGGATCACCACCGAGTCCACCGGAACCGCATTCCGTATCACCGAATAAGAGGCCTTCGACCAGACTCCAATCCCGAACAGCTGCCGCTCGAGCGCGGGCGTGCTCTTGATCTCGCGCCCGCTAACCGTCAAAAGCTGGTCGCCCTCGCGGATGCCTGCCTTGTCCGCTGGGCCATTCGGTTCCACCCGGTCGGCGACCAGATGTCCCCCACGTTCCATCCACCACACGCCGTCGTAGGGAATTTGAAACTCGTGCTCTTTTTGGAAGTTAATCCACGCGAAAACGCACGCAGCCACCGTCATCAGAAACAGCAGCCCGGCCGTAAAGCGAATTTGGAAATCCCGGTTCATGGACCCAAGGGGCAACCCGGAGGCAGTCTGTTGCCCTGCCTCCGTACTTCCCCGAGAAAACGTCTGCAACTTCGCTGCCATGACTCAGAGTCTTCCTCAGGCCGCTAACTCGCTTAGTGCGAGCGACTTCCATGATTATAGGGCCAGTTCCGAACGGCGAATACGGCTTTTGGAAGGTTTCTCTGTGTTTCCGTATCCTATTGCCACATCAGGTACTTACAGTAATTCCAGCGATCTCCCCGTAGGAATTCCCCGCTCCGCAAGCCACTCGGGTAAAATCCTCTTTTCCATGACTAACTTCGAAAATATTGTTGACCTCGAGCGCCGCCACCTTCTTCAAACCTACAACCGCTATCCGGTCGCTTTCGGGCGCGGCAAGGGAGTTTTTCTCTATGGGCTCGACGGCAAGAAGTACCTCGACTTCGTCTCCGGACTCGGCGTCAACGCGCTCGGCCACGCGCACCCCAGGATCGTCAAGACGATTCGCGACCAGGCCGCCCGCCTGATCCACGTTTCCAACCTCTACTACCACGAGTACCAGGGCCCGCTCGCCGAAAAACTGTGCGTACTCTCCGGGCTGGACCGCGTTTTCTTTTCCAACAGCGGCACCGAAGCCATCGAAGGCTCCATCAAACTCGCCCGTCTCGCCGGCCACCGCGCCGGCGGTCTCGAGAAGAGCCGCCTCATCGGACTCGACGGTTCCTACCACGGTCGCACTTTCGGCGCACTCTCTCTCACCGGACAGGACAAGCACCGCAAAGGATTCGAGCCCCTGCTCGAACAGGTCACGTTTGTTCCCCGCAACAACATCGAGGCGCTCCGCGCCGCTGTCAATGACAACACTTGCGCCATCGTGCTCGAACCCATTTTCGGAGAAGGCGGTATCCTCGAATGTTCGGTCGAATTCCTCCGCGAGTGCCGCGCCCTCGCCGACCGCCACAAAGCTGCGCTGATCTTTGACGAAATCCAGTGCGGCCTGGGACGCACCGGGACCATGTTTGCCTTCCAGACCTTCGGGGTCACGCCCGACATCGTTGCCATCGCCAAGCCCATCGCCGCCGGACTCCCGCTCGGCGCTTTCATCGCGCGCGAGGAGTTTGCCTCCGCCATCTCCGCCGGACAACATGGCACCACCTTCGGCGGCGGTCCGCTCGCCTGCCGCGTCGCGCTCGAATACCTGGCGATTGTGGAAGAAGAGAATCTCCTCGGAAATGTCGCCCAGGTCGGCGCCTATCTGACGCACGAGCTGCAGCAGTTGGTCGACGGTTACGCCGCCGCCCGGGAAGTACGCGGCCGCGGATTCATCCAGGGCATCGACCTCGAGATTCCCAGCCGCCCCATCGTCGAGCAGGGACTGGCACAGGGCGTCCTGTTCAACAGCACGCAAGACACCGTCGTGCGCTTCCTGCCGCCCTTCCTGCTGCAGGAGCAACACGTCGACAAGGGGGTTCGCGTTCTGAAGAAGTTCCTGGGACGCAAGCGCCGCCGCGCCGCGTAAAAACGGGGAGCCGAAGCTCCCCATCACAGAAGCGACAGAGGCGATATCACTTCCATAGACTCCACCGCGCCCCGAAGAGTTGTACCCGGGCGGAAAGAAACCATCCTGGACGCGAGCGGCACGAGAAAAATTTCCCTATCGCCTCCCGCCGAAGAATGCTTTGCCCAAGTCGACGGTGCGCGCATGCGCTACCTGCGCGCCGGTTCCGGTCCGCCCCTGGTCCTCCTGCACGGGTTGATGGGGTACTCGTTCTCCTGGCGCTTCACCCTGCCTGTTCTTTCCCACTACGCCACGGTTTACGCAGTCGACATGCTGGGTGCCGGATTCTCCGACCGCCCTGTCGGCCTCGATTGCCGCCTGCGCGCCAATGCCGGACGCGTACTGCATTTTCTGGACGCCGTCGGGATCCGCTCGTTCGACCTTTTAGGCACGTCTTACGGCGGAGCCTTGGCCATGATGGCTGCGGCGATGTGCAGCCAGCGTGCCGACCTCGATCTGCGCAAGTTGATCCTGGTGGCGCCGGTGAACCCGTGGTCGTCCCACGGGCGCAAGCTCGCTCCGTTGCTGGGAAGCCCGCTCGGCTCAGCGCTATTCCTGCGCACCTTCCCCCGCATGCGCTGGACATTTCCACGCCTGTTGGCCCGGTTGTACGGCCAACCCAGTCGCATCTCTCCCGGCACTCTTGAGGGCTACGTTGCGCCGGTTTCCATTCCTGGCAGTCTTGAGTACGCCCTTGGCATCGCCCGGCACTGGACTGAAGATCTCGCCGAACTCGAGTCCACCATCCCTCAACTGGCCGACACTCCTACTCTGCTCATCTGGGGCGTGGACGATGCCGCTGTCTACGTGCAGTCCGCCGGCAAGCTGCGCAAGGCCTTCAAAGACTGCAAAGTGGTGGCCTACGGCGGAGTCGGACATCTGCCCTACGAGGAAGTGCCGGAAAAGTTCAACGCAACATTGATCGAGTTTCTTGCTCGGGACAGCTCGTGACCACGTTCTCTGCGGTGGTTCGCAAAGGATGCGCTCTGCCCCAGCTCGTCATCTCGAGCCATAGACCCGCTTTCAGCGGGTTAAAAGAGCAATGAACAAAGGGCATGTGTGGTGCTGCCAACAGGGCGTGGCTAAAGGTATGCTCATGGCCATCCTGGTCGTGGGCTGTAGGCCGGCAACCCATTGGTGCTGCCAGCCCGTTCTCGAGCTTGGTCCGAAGCTTCCTGATTGAAACCGTGGTGACGCGGTTGCGCTGTGCAGCTGCGATCCCGATTAGGATCAGGCGGAGGAGGAGCGGAGTGAGGCGACAGCCGAACGCAGTCGAGAGACCCCGTGTGCGCCGGCGCTACCCCGGACCCGGATGAGTTCTCGACCACACCCCGATCCGATTCTCCGGATTTAAAATCGGCGCTGCGGGCGAGATCACCAGTCAGGAGCGGCTCATCCTCGAAACCCTGCGCGGTACCATCGTCGACTACGGTTACTGGGCTGTCGGGATCGCATTGCTACTCGAAAACGCCGGCATCCCCGTGCCCGGTGAAACCATCCTGCTTCTGGCCAGCTTTCTCGCCTATTCCCAGCACGAGCTCCAACTCCCCTACATCATTCTCGTAGGAGTGGGCGCCGCTACGCTCGGCGACAATCTCGGCTTTTTCGTCGGCTACCGCGGCGGCCGCCCGCTGCTCGATCGCTACCGCAGCGTTTTTCGCATCGACCCCGCCGCCATCGCTCGCGGCGAGCGTCTGTTCGAACAGTACGGAGCGGTCACCATCTTCTTCGCCCGCTTTATCTTCGGATTGCGAGTGTTCGCCGGGCCGCTGGCGGGCGTCTTGCGCATGTCCTGGAAGCGGTTCGCCCTCTTCAACTTCCTGGGTGCGATGTTGTGGGTGAGCGTGATCTCTGCCGTCGGCTACAAGTTCGGCAAGCACTGGGACCGGCTACTCGACTTCGTGAAAGACCTGAACATCGGCATTGCAGTCCTGGCGGTTGCGATCGGTCTGCTCCTCTGGCTCTGGCGCCGAAAACACAAGAGCCGCTGACCGCGCGGCGCGAGCCGGAACAGATTCGATCTCTACGCCCAGGATAGCACCGACCCGCAAGGCCACTGCACCCTGCGCGGCCTCAATCCCGGCGAGTACACGGTCATGGCATGGGAAAACCTCGAAGACAACGTCCGTGACCCCGAGGTGGTAAAACTCTATGAGGACCGCGGCGAGAAAGTTCAACTCGACGAAGGAGCCAGGAAAAGCATTGTCGTGACGGTCATTCCCGCTGCGGCTGAGACTCGCCAGGGTTCGGTCTCGAGGATCTCAAAAAACTCTAACCATCCTGTCAGCTCGACCCCGCCAGGTTACGAAAGCTTCCTCCTATCCCTGACCTCGATTGCCGGCAGAGCATCGCAGTGCTAGGCTCAGCCCTAAGACTCCCTCAATGGGCGATACTCCCAAAGTCAACCCTCCCGCTCCGGGAGCGCTTTCCCCGCGGCTCACCGCTTTTCTGCGCCTTGAGGCCGTCGACCTCTGGATCAAATTCCTCGGCGCCCTGGCAGGTCTCGCCCTGGCCTTCGCGGCCGCACTGTTCTCGACCGTTTCCCGCGAATCGGGCAACATCTGGGCCACGCTCGTGCTGGCATCGGCAGCACTGATTCTCGCCACACTCGTGGGACTCACCACCCTACCTCAGCTGGCGCGCCGCGTGGTCGTCACCCGCCTCCGCGACGCCGTCGACTACGACGTCACCCGCGCCGGCATCATCTACGTTCTGGCTACCTTGCTCATCGGAATCGCCGCCCTCAACACCGGCAACAACCTGCTCTACATCATCGTGGCCGCGATGCTCGCGGCCGTGCTGGTTTCCGGCGTCGCCTCCGCCCTTGTGCTGCGCGATCTCGAACTCGATGTCCGCTTGCCCGAGCACGTGTTCGCCGGCAAACCCGTTCTCGGCCGCTTCCTGTTGCACAACCCCCGCCGCTGGCTGCCTTCGTTCTCCATTCACGTCGTGCCTTCCAAAAGGAAGCCTGCCAAGAAATGGCTCATCGAGCCCGCAACTTTTGGATTTCCCCTCAAGCGTCCGCCCGAACAGCAGTGGGTGCGCCTCCCCGACCGCCGTGTGCGCCGCATCGTGAACGATGGCACGGCCCCCGGAATCTTCCAGGGTTTTGCTTATTTTCCCTATCTCGCGCCGCACGCCGAACTCTCCGCCGATCTCGAACTGCGCTTCCAGCGCCGGGGACGCTATGCCGAAGACAGCTTCGGCCTGTCCACTCGCTTTCCGTTTGCCTTCCTCACCAAGACCCGCCGCGTCCCGCTCGCGCGCACCGTGCTCGTCTATCCCGGCGTCGAGCCTACCGACGAGTTCCTCGACATCCTGCCCATGATCACCGGCGAGTTCGAGACCTTCGTCCGCGGCCGCGGCAACGACCTCTACCGCATCCGCGAACATATGCCTGAGGACTCGGCCCGCCACGTCGACTGGAAGGCCACCGCGAAGTCCGGTTCGCTCAAGGTCCGTGAGTTCAGCCGGGAAGACGAACGTAAGCTCCGCCTGGTTTTCGACAATCCCGCCCCCGGCACCCTGGCTCCGCCAGCCTACGAACGCGCCGTGGCTCTGGCCGCGTCTCTGGGCTGGCACTTCGCCAACGTGGAGGCTGACCTCTCTTTCGTGGCGCAAGGCTACAAAGGCGATCCTGGCATCTACCAGTTCCTCGCCCACCTCGCCCTGGTGGAACCGCAAGCTGAGCCCTCGGTGATCGACCAACTGCCCGTTACCGGGGACTACAACATCGTGCTGACCACCCGTCCCCGCGGCACCATTCCCACCCCCCTGTGGAACGCTTCCTACATGATCTTCCTCGCCGACGGCGGCGCGGACCATGACGAACACAAGCGCGTCCCCGACAAACTCCTGCGGACAAGATAAGAAGGGATTAATGTTTCAAGGTTTCCCAAGGGTCCAGAGTTAACGGTGATCCGAGATCTCCCGAAATCCAAAAACCCAAGCTGAGACCTAAGACTCAAAGCCCTCAGCTCCGCCTTCCGCCCAGGTTACCTTCAGGGCACAACTTTCCCCGCTCCCGTCGCCGCTCCCTCGCCTAACATGCTCATTGACAATGCCTTGAGCTTAGGAGAAGGTAACGGTTACCCTTGATTACTTTGGTACATTGATCCGTTGTGCGGACCTGCTAAGGTGGAATGGCAAAGGAAACCTTTTTGTGCGGGGAGCAGTCCGCATAGTATCGCTTCCCATTGGCCGGTGGGTGGCGCGACATAGCGATGAGTCCGAACGTCCATCTCGCGTATAACGCTCTCTGGTTCGCCCACCCCACCCTGCAGGCGGCCGTGGCAGCCATCATGCTGCGCCGGAAGCTCCATCGCACCTTCCCGATCTTCTTCACCTACGTCGTTTTCCAGATCGTCGCCTTTGCCCTCACCTTCCCGCTGCGCGAAGAACGTTTCTACGAAATCTTTTTCTATTCCTACTGGGCGACCACGGCGGTCAGCGTGGGCCTCGGCTTCAAAGTGATTCACGAGGTTTTCCTCGACGTCTTCCGCCCTTACCATACCCTGCGCGATCTCGGCTCGGTGCTTTTCAAGTGGGCGGGCCTGGTCATGCTGATGGTGGCTGCCGTTATGGCGGGTTCTCTGCGCTCCGGCGGAGAGTATCCCCTCGTGGCCGGCATCCTCACCTTGCAGCGCAGCGTACGCGTGGTGCAGTGCGGCCTGGTTTTGTTCCTGCTCGTGTTTTCGCGCTATCTCGGGATCAACTGGCGGCAGAAAAGCTTCGGCATCGCGCTCGGCTTCGGTACCCTCGCCAGTGTCGAGCTTTCCCTGGTCGTCTTGGGCGAACGTCAGATCGTCAGCAGCTTCGTCAACATGGTGGCCTTCAACATCACCATTCTGACTTGGCTGGGATACATGTTGGCCAAAAGCCCGGCGCGCGACCATTCCTCGATTATGCTCCGTCCACAGCGCTGGGAAGAGTCCCTGAATGACATCCAGCACCCGGTGGCAGCCGACTCCCTGATTCCGATGTTTGAGGGCATGGTGGATCGCGCCCTGTCCCGCACCAATGGCGACCCGTCGCCCACCTCTCTACCAGAGAAGATTGCCGTCGGCGAGAGCTCGTCCTCGCGCCCTGCCTTCGTCTATCCCCCCATGCCGCAACGCGTCCCTTCGAAAACTTAATCTCTCGCTTCAAGTCGAACACCGAGCGATGCTGAGCCGCTGCCTGCCTCCTCCGTAGCCGCTCCGGCTGATCCCGCGAAACCCGCGCCTCCCGCAGAAGCCGGATATCCAACTCGACTGCCCGGACCGCGCCTTCACGGCGTACGCAAAAACCCGATTTCTCTGCTCAATCTGCTCAAAAGGTTGGAGGCGTTGCGGAACCCAACTCTCCCTTTTCCGACCCCGTTCTTGGACCCCGAAGTCCGTTTCGGAACCGGAAGGGCACACCCATTGCGGAATAGCTTGCAGAACGCTTGACTTGGGGCTATATAATTCGGGCGCACGAAGGTAACCGAGGTTTGGTTACTTTCGGGCAAGGAGAGAACCCAATGAAACGTGCTTGTAGGCTCGTGATTTTGTTCACAGCCTTTGTGAGCACATACGTAGTGGCCTTCGCCCCCAGAGTTCCCGCTCCGGACGGTGGTCCGCTACCTATGTGCCCACCCAAGAAAGGTCCAAATTGCCAGTTACAGCCACCTCATGCAAGGTAACCAAAGTAACCGGCACGTAACCATGTAGTATGCGGTACCGAAATTTTGGATCTGTGGGCCGACGCGAGGTCACTACTTGCGTCGGCCCGTCTTTTTGGCGGCGAAGCGCGCCGCAGGGAAAATCCGCAACCCAACCGGCCGAGACTAATCTCATGAACGAGCGCCGCTGACCTTCTTGGCGAAATGGAAAATGTCCTCCACCGTCGCCTTCCCTCCGCGGTGTCTAAAGAATCGTAGCGTTGCAATCCGCCCAAATGACCGTCTTCGATTAAGCTGGTGCAAGATGGGGGCGCTATCGACTCCCGATTCTCCAAGGGATATTGGCACTTGTTCTGTTATCTGTGGCGGGGTTTCAACGAGGAAAGCTATTACGACTGGTTCTTCAGAGCACACCCCAAAAAGCCTTCGAGATCTACTACGCTCACAATCCCCCAGCTACGCCGCCGATTTTCTCAAGGTCTCCCGTAACAACTCCGCCAGTTCCTCCGGCTCCGACACCGGCGGCCGGCAACTGAAGCCCGAACACACCACGGCCGTCACCGCGCTCCCCTTGATCCCAGCTACGCCGGGAATCGTCTCCGCGAACGCTGGCGGAAGATTCTGCTTAACCGCTTCATTCGCGGTAAGGCTTAGAACAACTTTGTTGAATGCAAAGCTCGCGGCCGCGGTTGAGAACATACGCTCCGCGTCATCCCCCGTTCCGATGATCACCACCTGCGTGTGCGGCTGCGAAAAATGGACGGCCGCAATTCCGTACGTGGATCCGAAAATTCCATACTGCTCCGCCATCCCGGCAAACACTTCCATGGTCTGCTCGGCCTTGTCGCGATAGCTTTCATCGTTCGTGTAGCTGTGCATCCGCAACAGGGCAATCGCCGCCACGGAATTCCCCGCCGGCGTCGGTGAGTCCTGGAATGGTTTGCGCCGCGTCGCCAAAACTCCGAGCTCCTTACCCGCGTCGCCTCGCCCCACCTCAGTGTCCAGAAAGCCTCCGGCAACCGGGTCGAAGAACCTCTCGACCATCGCATCCGTGATGGCCTTGGCGAACTTGAAATAGCTGAGGTCCGCCGACGCCTCGTATGCGTCCAGGCACCCGACCGCCGTGAACGCATAGTCTTCCAGGCCCCCGCGCACCTCCCGCCGCGCTGCCTTGGGATCGGAGTACGCGATCACGTGCAGCAACCCCTCTCCCGGACGCCACGCCTCTGCCAGGATCCGGTCCAGCGACCGCAGCGCAAAGGGGCGAGTCTCCTTCAGCCTCAACACCTTCGCCGCCTCCAGATACGCCGAGATACACATGCTGTTCCAGCCCACGTACACCGTCTTATCGACATAGGGCGTCGGCCGCTGCAGTCGCGCCGCGTACATTTTCTTCTTCGCCGAGCCCAGCAACTCCCGCACCCGTTCCGGTGAAATCTTCAAGCGGCTCGCAATCTCCTCAACCGGTGCCCGCACATACAGCACATTCTTTGCCGGATTGTGATGCATCTCGCCGATTTCGTTGATGTCGTAGTGCAGGCAAGCGACCGCGGCCTCCTCCGGGCTGAGCGCCGCCTTCGTTTCCTCGACCGTCCAGGTAAAGTAGTCGCCGTCGTCCTCCATCGAATAGTCGGCGTCCTGCGAAGCGTAAAACCCTCCGCGTTCGCGGTCACTCAGCCACTCGTCCATCCAGCGCACGATGTCCCGCGCCACCTCCGCGAAAAATTCCGTTCCCGTCACCTGATAGGCATGCACGTAGTTCTTCAGCAGTTCCGAATTGTCGTAGCACATCTTCTCGAAGTGCGGCACCACCCAGCGCTCGTCCACCGAATAGCGGTGAAACCCGCCCGCCAGTTGGTCATACACGCCGCCCTTCGCCATCCCCTCAAGCGTGGTCACGATGACGGTTTTCACCGCCTCGTCGTTCGTACGCGCGCAATGCTCGATCAATAGATCGAGCGTAGCCGGATGCGGAAACTTCGGCGCCTGCCCGAACCCGCCGTTCTTCGCGTCAAACATCCCCAGTGCCGCCTTCACGATGGCCTCAATCACCCGCGACGAAAACCGCCCGCTGCGTCCGGCGAACGACTCTGCCCGCGCGAGGCTCTGCTCCACCAGTGCCGCCTGCTCAGTGACATCCGCATGCTTCTCGCGATACGCGTTCGCAATCGACGCCAGCACCCGCTTGAAGCTCGGCCGCCCCCACTGGTCCTCCGGCGGGAAATACGTTCCCCCGTAAAACGGCTTCCCCTCGGGTGTGAGAAACGCCGTCAACGGCCACCCGCCCTGCCCGCTGATGGCGCTCACCGCCGCCTGGTAGCGGCTGTGGATGTCCGGCCTCTCGTCGCGGTCCACTTTCACAGCGATGAAGTTCTGGTTCACGATCTGCGCCACTTCCGGATCGTCATACGATTCCCGGTCCATCACATGACACCAGTGGCACCACACCGCGCCGATATCGAGCAGCATGGGCTTGTTCTCGCGCGCCGCCGCCCGAAAAGCCTCTTCTCCCCACTCATGCCACCGAATAGGCTGATGCATCGCAGAACGCAGGTAGGCCGAAGACGCATGGGCCAGCGAGTTGAGCGCGTCGGAGGACATGTTTCCAGTGTAATTGCTTTTCAGGAGGCACAAATAACTCATCCTGAGCCAAGCGAGGCGTCAGCCGAACGCGGTCGAGAGACCCCGTGTCTGTCCGCGATGCCCCCAGGCCGGGATGCCTTTTCTACCACGCACGATTTGTTCGTCGAACCATTGCCGCAGGGAAGTGCAGTTCCGGTAATCAAATTTCCTTCAACTCCAGCCGCCGCTAAACACAGACGCAGACCGAAGCGGTTGTCGTATCCTAACAACGCGGAGGCAACCGTGAAGCGACTGGGCAGATGGCTGCTGATTATTGCTTTCTCACTGGCGCTTCTCCTCGGAATCGCCATCACCTTCACCATCGGCTGGCGTCCCTTCCTCCGCCCCAAAGCCCGTCCCCTCACCGCCCGCAGCTTCGAACGCACGCCGCAGCGCCTCGAGCGCGGCCACTACATTGCGACCGCGTTGAGCGGTTGCTCCTACTGCCACACGCCGCACGACTGGACCGCCCCCGGTACGCCCATGATCGCCGGCAGAGAAGGCGCCGGCGGGATTCTGCCCTACTACGGCTTGCCCGGACGCATCGTCGCCCCAACCTCACGCCTGATCCCGAAACTGGTGCCGGGCGCTGGACCGATGACCAACTCGCCCGCGCCATCCGCGAAGGCGTCGGTCACGACGGTCGCGCCCTTTTCCCCATCATGCCCTACCCCCACTACCGCAACATGTCAGACGAAGACCTGGCCTCCACCGTGGTCTACCTGCGCTCCCTGCCGCCGGCCCGCAACCAGCTGCCCGCCACTGAAATCATTTTTCCCGTGAAGTATCTGATCCGCAGCGTGCCCCAGCCGGTCACCGCACCGGTCGCTGATGTCGGAGGCAGCGACCAACTAAAATACGGCGCGCATCTTACGGATCAGGCCGGCTGCATCGATTGCCACACCGCTCAAGTCCAGGGACAGAACGTCCCCGGCATGGACTTCGCCGGAGGCTTCGCCTTCATTGGCCCCTGGGGCAACGTAGCCAGTGCAAACATCACGCCTGACCCCTCCGGAATTTCCTACTACGACGAGGCGCTCTTCCTCGAAGTCATGCGCACCGACCAGGTCAAAGCCCGCAAGCTGAGCCCGATCATGCCCGTGATGATTTACAAAAATCTAACCGACGACGACCTCAAAGCGATCTTCGCTTTCCTGCGCACCGTAAGGCCGGTCAAGCATCGCGTAGACAACATCGAGCCCCCGACCGAATGCAAGCTGTGCAAGCAGAAACACGGCGCCGGCAACGCAGACTAGTGGCGAGCCCCGTCCCGGCGGCGGTCCGGCGGGCGCACTCGCCCGCCGAGCCACGTCAACAGCCTCCCGCTGCGAACAGCAACATCGTGCTGGTAGGGAAAACGATTCTTGTATCGCGCAAGTTCGCTCTCCGACCCGATCCTGTCGTCCGAGCGCTGGGCGCCTCACACAGTCGCCATCCAACCGTCGCGCAGCGACGCCAGGTACTCGCCCCGCACGTCAGCGCTGGGTCAGCTCGACCAACCATCCCAGAGCCCCCTCCAGGGGACACGTTCTCACCCAGCGTTTTGATCGCCGTTCCACCGGTCCCCACGATCGACGACCGAGGCCCGACCGCTGGCGACCAGCGACCAACGACCAACGACCAACGACCAACGACCAACGACCAACGACTAACGACTAACGACCATCCACCAGCTTCCGCGTAATGCCGCAATACAACTCCACCGCCTCCGCCAGCTGTGACTTCTCCACGTACTCGCCCGCGGTGTGCGCTACATGAATCGATCCCGGCCCGATCAGCAGAGGCTCGCCCCAATTCGGCAGCGCCGGAATGTCGGTCGTGTACGCCGCCACCATCGTCGGCATCCCATCGATCGCCCGAAAGCGCATGAACGGAATCTCCAGATAGAAATCCACCTTCACCAGTTCGCGCACCGTCGCGACGATCTGCCGCCGCAACTCCTCCGTCGACCCCACCAGCCGGTACAGCAAGTGCGCCTTGGCATGATCGGGAATCACGTTGGGCGCGCGCCCGCCTTCAATCAGCCCGATATTGAACGTGCACGGCCCAATCCCCTCCGTCGCCGGCAGCGGCATGGCCCGCAGCCGCGTAAGCGCCACAATCAGCTTGTCGATCGCCGACTCTCCCAGCTCCGGATACGCCGAGTGCGCCATCCTCCCCGACGCCACCAGCTCCACCCGCAGCGTCCCCTTCGAAGCCACCGCCAGATGATTCTCTGTAGGCTCACCGTTGATCAGAAATCGCGCTCCAATCGCCTGCTCGTTGGCGACTTTCGCGCCCGTGCTGTCGCGCTCCTCGCCCACCACGAACAGCAGCCCGACCCGAATCCCCTCACCCCGCAACTTCTCCGCCGCTGCCAGCTGGATCGCGATAATCCCCTTGGCATCGCACGCCCCCCGCCCGTACACGCGCGTCTCGTCCTCCGACGACGCAATGAACGGCGGCACCGTATCCATGTGCGTAGAAAACACCACCGCCGGACGCGGCTCCTCGGGGGCAGTCGCGAGCACATTAAAGCGGCCGCCCTCGACCGCCATCTTCTCAACCCGATACCCCAGGGCCGCCAGCTCGCGAGCGAGTAGCTCCCCGACCGCTGTCTCATTCCCCGTAATCGACTCGATATCGATCAGCTTTCGCGTAAGCGCCACGACGTCCATAGGCAAAGAGAATACCCCACAGCAAGTTTATGGAGCGCGCCCCGCCCGACGCGTGAAGCGTCGCGACCCCCGTGAGTCGTCACCGCCCGCGCAGGGACGGCCGCCCCCGGCCGTCCGGCGGCCCGGAATTTTTGGGCCGCAGCTACCCTTGGCGCCCCCCGCTTATCCCAATCCTTGTCATTCCGAAGCCGAGCGCAGCGGAGGCAGAGGAATCTGCTGTTGTGCCAATCCCGCCTGCCCACGTTGTAATCTACCCCCGTGCACATGACCCTCCGCTCCTTCTTCCTCCCCGGGCCCGTCGGGCAACTCGAAGCTCTCCTCAACGCGGGCTCCCCAGACGCCACCCACGCCGCCCTGGTTTGCCATCCCCATCCTCTCTACGGCGGAACCCTGCACAACAAAGTCGTCTTCCACGCCATGAAGGCCCTGAACGCCCTGGGCCTCCCCGTCCTCCGCTTCAACTTCCGCGGCGCCGGACTTAGTCACGGCGAGCACGACCACGGCACCGGAGAACTCGACGATGTCCGCAGCGCCCTCGACTTCCTCGACCACGAATTCCATCTCCCGTTGATCTTCGCCGGCTTCTCCTTTGGCGCCGCCGTGGGCCTCCGCGCCGCCTGCCCCGACTCGCGCGTCCGCGCGCTCATCGCCCTGGGCACGCCCATCACACCCATCGACGACCGCACCTACGACTACGATTTCCTGAAGACCTGTACCAAGCCGAAACTCTTCGTAAGCGGCTCCCGCGACCAGTTCGCCTCGAAAGCCAAGCTCGAGGCACTACTGGCCCCCCTCCCCGAGCCAAAGAAGCTGGTAATCATCGAAGCCGCCGACCATTTTTTCGAAGGACGATTGCGGGAAGTGCGGGAAGCAATCGTAGAATGGACGTCCGCTTTACTCGGAAGGGCCGCATGAGGACGCTCCTCCTTATTCTCGTTTTGTCCACGGGAGTGTTTGGTCAGAGTTCTCCCTCACTTTCGGCTCAGCCATTTACGGATTCAAGTCTCGGCATTCAGCTACACTCCGCCTGCCGGGATGCGAGACACAGCCAACGACGCTCGGCAGGCCATGCTGGAGCGGGCAGCCGCACTCCCCACCTCCAACATCATGGCACTGATGCTTTCTCTGGAAGCAGGACTGAGCGACACTGATGAGGACTGGCATTCGATCTCGATCGAGGCGTATTCTCGGAAAAAATGCACGCTCGGAGCAAGGCGGACGTCGCGGTGTGGAAGGAATCAGAACTATGGCGTGAGTCGAGACCACGGTGCCGTTGCTTCAGCCGATGCGAACCTCCGAGAAGCCCAGCGCGGAATTCCTGCACAGGCATCCCCCAGCAGCCCTCGTGGATCGCTTCTTGAAGGACTTGAGCCGCTGAGAGGGGCCGATGCCAGGCAGGCCGAACCCGCAGCTACTGGGATGAGGTTGACTCATCGCGAATCACAGTGGCCCCTGTGCTGCGCTGCCAGGATTTTTCGGAGTGAGCTCTTTCGGCCGGAAAACTCGGAGGTGCTCCTGAAACAGCTCGAATTCCGGCGTCGAGACTGTCATCGCGGTTTGCTTTGGCCGCACTTCCGCAATCTCCTTCGGCACAGCCTTCAGGCGGTCAGGCAGCGGCGGCAGTGGACGAAACGCCATCGCCACGCTGAGCCGTGCTGCCTCATCGTCCGCCCAAACCCGCTGCAGCGCCTGTGAGAAACATTCCGGCAAATAGCCAGCTCGGTAGACGTACTGCAGGCCAAAATAGTCCGCGTCCAATTCGTCTTCCCGCCTCCAACTGAGTAAGGTCAAAGGCAGGAAGTTCGCGGACTTCCCGACCGGCGGCACCCCCGATCCCACAAAGATCAACGGAATACTCCCGATTCGCGCCATGGCTTCGCGCGTCATTTCCCGCGTGGCGGAATGCAATGCTGTGTGCGCAATCCCACGTGCCAATACGCTTGCCAGTTCAGCTTCACTCTCTAACCGGAGCAAAAGTCCAAGGCTAACGTACTGGTAACCGCCGGGCAGAGTGAAAGCGTTCACTTCGTCACTGTCGATTACTCGAACGGTGATGGGCAGGTCCGCGTCGGAGTTTCGCGCCACCTTCTGCGTCAGACGCGCCAGGTAGTCGGCGATCGCAGGATCACGCAGCATCGCGGTCTTCTCCTCGAATGCTGCAGAGAACTCTTTTCCTATCTCGGCTTCGTTCTTTCGGTAGAAGTTCGAGCCACGAGCGATCTTTCGGTGCCCAATGGCGTTGATATCTTTGTCCGATCGGGACCGATGACGGGCAGGGACAGATGAGGCGAATAGACGGTCGGCAGACAAAGCAACGGCAAACTCAAATGCCAGGAAGACCACCAGCCGCGTGCCACTGCACCGTCCCATACTTAGGCCTTTAAGAGACAGTATGAACCTTTTCTCGTCGTTCAGAAAGGAATCGTGGCCTGCACCAGCCATCGTTCCCAATACCCTGGAGCCCCTCGCGCCAATCCTGTTACCTTGCTAGAGATGTCCGCCCCCGACCCCCACCGCCCGCTGCGCTCCATCGCCCGCACCATCTTCGCCCACGCCCTGCGCGAGGCCGCCATCTCAAAAGCCTTTGCCCGCCACGTCAGCTGCGACCGCGGCATCCTCCGCGTTTGTGACGACCTCTACGACCTCAACGCCCACTCCCGCGTCTTCGTCGTCGCCATCGGCAAAGCTGGACACACCATGGTCGAGGCCCTCGCAGCCCAGGTCGGCAGCCGCCTCGAAGGCATCGTCGCCACCTCCGTCGACCCCGGCTCGCAAGTCCACGGCTTCCGTTATTTCAAAGGCGGTCATCCCACGCCCAACGCCGACTCCGTCCGCGCCGCTGAAGCCATTCTGAAATCGCTGAACGCGCAAACCGCGACATCCCTGGTGATCTTCATGCTGAGCGGCGGCGGCTCCGCTATTGCCGAAAAGCCCATCGACGACGAAATCTCCCTCCCCGACCTGATCGCCACCTATCGCGCCCTCGTGCTTTCCGGCGCGCCCATCGCCGAGATCAACGCCATCCGCAAGCATCTTTCCGGCGTGAAAGGTGGCCGCCTGGCGCAGGCCGCCTATCCCGCCCAGCAGGTTTCGCTCATGGTCTCCGACGTCCCCGACAGCACTCCCGACGCGCTCGCCTCCGGCCCCACCATGCCCGACTCCACCAGCGTCGCCGATTGCTACGCGATCCTCGAAAAATACGCCCTGCTCGACCAGTTCCCGCCGTCGGTGCGTGAATTGTTCCAGCAGCATGCCCTCGAAGACACACCGAAATCCGACGACCCCGCTTTCGTGCACGCCCGCTGGTGGCCCGTCCTCTCGAACAAAACTGCAATCGACGAAGCTGGAGTCGCCGCCACTACCCATGGCTTCGCCGTCGAAGTCGACAACAGTTGCGATGACTGGGACTACGACCGCGCCGCCGACTACCTGCTCGAACGCCTGCGCAAACTGCGTAAGAGCGTCTCCCGGGTCTGCTTAATTTCGGGCGGAGAAGTGACCGTCAAAGTCACCAACGGCGGCATCGGCGGTCGCAACCAGCAATTCGCCCTGGCCTGCGCCCAAAGAATCGCCGGCGAAAACACCACCGTTCTGAGCGCCGGCACCGACGGCATCGACGGTAACAGCACCGCCGCCGGCGCGGTCGCCGACGGAACCACCACAGAAAGAGCAAAGGCCGCCGGGTATGATCCCGGGGCGGCCCTTGGAAGTTTCAACGCCTATCCGTTATTCAACGCGTTAGGGGACGCCATCATCACCGGTCCCAGCGGCAACAACCTCCGCGACCTCCGCATCCTCCTGGCGTGGTGAGTGTGACGGCATGGTGAGTGCGGCCTGGTCGGTGTGGCGCGCACACTCTTGTGCGCGGAATGTCTGTATCGAGCCAAACGCAAGCATCGCGACGACCCGCGTAGGCACAGGCGCCCCCGCCTGTGCGGCCGCGGCGGTGTTCGCCGCGCGGCCAGCACGCCCTTCCAGTCTTGTCATTCCGACCCCGAGCGAACCGGAGGGGGAGGAATCTGCTTTTCCGCCCTCCCCGGCATCGTTCGCTGATCAGACTGTTTCTGCGCTGGAGTCACGTTGCCGCTTTTTTCCGTGTCTCCGTGGTGAAAACGCCCCGCAGCTACGCCGTCTTCTTCTGCGGCATCTTCTGCGCCATGGTCTTCATCATCTCGTCCTGCGCCTTCCGCATCTCTTCCGGCGACATGTCCTTGATGTGCGTCGCCAGCGACCACCGGAACCCGTACGGGTCCACCAGCGTCCCGTACCGATCCCCCCAGAACTGATCCATCAAGGGCATCTTGACCGTAGCCCCGGCGGCCACGGCCTGGTTAAACACGTTGTCCACGTTGTCCACGTAGACGTGGATCATGTACCCGCCCACCTCCGTGCGAGGCGCCGCATTGCCGCCCCACTCCGGAAACTCGTCGTTCAGCATGAGGATCGAGTCGCCAATCTTCAGCGACGCGTGCATGACCCGCCCGTCGGGCGTATGGCTGGCGTTCAGTAGCTGCGCATTCAAGGCTTTCTTGTAAAACTCGATCGCGTTCTTGGCGTCGCGTACCGTTATATGAGGAGTCAGTGTGTGGAAACCGTCAGGAATGGCTGTTACTTTTTCAGGCATGGAACCTCCTTGCGGAAAATCATTTTAGGAACTGTTCGAGGCGGGAACAGACCCCGCTAGTCTACCTCCGCCGGAAACCGCGTGCGGCAAAAAAAGGACTGTTTTCCTGAGCGTAGTGAGGCGCAAGCCGAACGCAGTCGAAGCATCCCATGCCCGCATGCGATTGCACCCGCATAGACGATTTTTCCATCACGGCCCAAGCCTGAGCTTCAATCAGAATTCCTCCCCTCGCAAAGATTTTCTCCTCTCCCCGACAAACCACGACATCCCCACCCTGTCGCACCATGGCCCTTGCGTCCCCGCCGAAACAGTGGCATAAGACCACTGCCCTCGGAGGCCACCATGCGGCAAACTCAGAAACTCGCTCAACTCTTGCTGTTGTGCCTTTCGGCGTTTCCCCGGGTCTTCGCGCAGACCGCAGGAACGCCCGATGCCTCCGCCTCGCCCAACCTGATCAAAGACAAATACCACCTGGCGCAGGTCGATACCTTCGCGGTCAAATCCGGGCTGGACTTTCCGCCCGAGTATCTCAAAACCCTGCAGGCAGAGACTTCCAAACAACTCGCAGACGCCAAGATTTTCGCCGAAATCCTGCCACCCGGCCAGGCTCCGGCGAACCCTGACCAGCCGGTTCTGCGCCTGACCGGAACCATCCACAACTACAAGCAGGGCAGTCGCAGCAAGCGCTACGCGGCCGGTCAGTTCGGCGCGGGCAACGCTGAAGTCGATGCCCAGCTCACTCTTGTCGATGGCGCGACCGGCCAAGCCCTGGTCGTCGAAGACCTGAGAGCCGTCCTCACCGGCGGTGTCTTCGGGGGCGACGAGTCCAAGGTCACTCAGGAACTCGCCCGCCAGATCGCAATCCAAACCAAGCTGATCCTGGAAAGAAAGTTGCCCGCGCCCGCCGAGGCCACTCCTCCCGCCGGAGCGGCTGTTCTCATCCCGGCAACCGACCACCACACCTTGACCATGGACGCCAAGAAGTGGTCGGAAGGCGAAGCCAAACTCGGGGAAGACTCGTCCTCGGGGTACCGCGTCGCGAGTCTTTCCCTCACCGGATCTTTCACCGCCGATCTCGACCTCGAGAAGTCAGCCGCCCCGCCCGCCGTGTATCAATACCGCTGGATTCATCTGCGGCTCGCGACTCACCTCGAAAAGGAAGTCAACCAGGCTGCCGCCGATGGATTTCGCGCCTCCCCGCACACCCTCGTTGCCCTGGGACCGTACCTTACCGTGGTGATGGAGAAGCCGCCCACAATCTCCCCGCCCCGATATCAGTACCGCGTCTCTGAGACCGTGCGCCTCTCCAACGCGCAGAAAGACATCGCCACCCGCCAGCGCGAGGGCTACGTCCTGCTCGACGAGCTCGAATTCGCCAGCATCCACATCCTGCTGTTCGAGAAACCCGCCGAAGAAACAAAGAAGTAACCCGTCTCCAGAGCGACAGGAATTCTCACCCGTTGCCGGGCCGCCTGGCATGTAGCGCCGCGTACGCGGCGGCTGTCGCGAGGGCGTCTCGCCCTCGTCCGGTCACTCAGTTCATCGGAGTTCAAATCAGGAAGGCTACAACGGATCGCAGAAAGCTCGAAGACTGAAAGAAGACTGAAAGAAGACTGAAAGCTGAGAGCGGCGGACCAAACAACCCAGCGGTCAGTGGCCCACTCGAGCCCGCTTTGTGGCTTGTGGGTCAGTCGCCCAACACCCACCCTAAAAAAATCTTGTGACCCCCTCTTCGAGCACCACCACCCGATTCTCAATCCCCGCGCGTTTCGCTTCTTTTTCGAGAAGTTGCAGCGGTTCGTCGATCGGTTCGTGCGACAGCCGGAAGCTCCCGTAATGCATGGGCACCATCCAGCGTGAATTCAGATCGAGAAACGCTCGCGTGGCATCTCCCGGGCTGGTGTGCACGTTGCGAAACTGCTCGGGGTTGTAGGCGCCAATCGGCAGCAGGGCGACCTCGGGCGACAAGCGTTGCCCGATCTCGCGGAAGCCGGCGAAGTATGCTGTGTCTCCAGCGTGATAAACGGAATGCTTCTCCGACTGCAGTACGTATCCGCCATACCCGCGGTGCGAGTCTTTCAGGATGCGCGCACCCCAATGCCGCGACGGCACATGCGTTACGGTCAGCCCGCCCTGGCGGTAGTGGTTCCACCAGTCCAGTTCGATGATCTCTTCGAAGCCCAGGTCCGAGACTAAGTCGAACACGTGGTGCGGGATAACGAGGGTCGGCGCCTTGCCCGTGCGCCGCCGCGTGTGCGCCACAATCGCCCGCAGCGAGGGCCGGTGCAGGTGATCGAAGTGGGCGTGCGTGACCAGTACCAGGTCAATCGGCGGCAGATCGTTGATGTGCAGTCCCGGTTTTCGTAATCGCTTCAGGACAAACAGCCATCTGGCAAAGTTGGGGTCGAGCAACATGCTCTGCCCGCCCATCTGCACAAAAAAAGCCGCGTGCCCAATGAAAGTGACTCCCAGCTCGCCGTTCGTGACCAGTTGTGGTTTGTGGGTGTTTCCGGTGCGGGGCGTCACCGCCGAGTGCCGGACGAGCCGTCCGAATTGCTGTGCCCGCTTGCGCAGGGCGGGATTTCTCAAGGTCGCTTTAATCATCGGGCCCAATAAAACCTAGGGATCTGTTTTCTGACCCCATGTTCCATCATCATTTCGCGCAGGCACCCCGTCGCCCCAACCCGGCGGCCTGCAAAACTGTAATGGCGAAGAATAGTACGCTCATTTTAAAGCAAATCGCTGCCAGATTGCTTGACCATCGTTACGATCGTCATATCTAATTCAGATACCTGTCTATACGGATCCTGGGGTAGAGACGGGGCTTGCCCCGTCTTTCTTCTTTTTTCGCGCGACGCTGCAAAGCGGGGACGCGGCCAGCCGCGTCTCACAACAAGATCGGAGAATCCGGCGATGCGTGTTGCTTTCTTGGGTTTAGGAATCATGGGACAGCCGATGGCGGCCAACCTGGTGAAGGCTGGCCACGAGGTCTCGGTGTGGAATCGCACGCCGAAAGAGGTGGCAGGCGCACGCACCGCTGAGTCTCCCGCCGACGCCGCCAACGGGGCCGAAGTGGTTTGGATGTGCGTCTCCGACACGAAAGCGGTGGAAAACGTTTTGTTTGGCGAACAAGGAGTGGAGTCGACGATCGCGTCGGGCGCGATCGTCGTCGATTCCAGCACCATCTCTCCCTCCGCCGAGCATTCCTTCGCCGAAAGACTTCGCGCCAAAGGAGTTGACTACGTCGACGCACCCGTCACCGGCTCCAAGGTGGCGGCCAACGCTGGCACGTTGATCTTCATGGTGGGCGGCGACGAAGCCGTGTTGGCGAAACTCGATCCGTTGTTTAAAGCCATGGGCAAGCAGGTCTTCCGCATGGGCGAGACCAGCAAGGGCCAGGCCGCCAAGCTCGTCATGAACCTGCAGATCGCCCTGATCTTCGAAGGCTTTGCCGAGGCGCTCACCCTCGCCACCAAGCTCGGCGTCAACGTGGATGCGCTGCTGCCTCTGATCCAGGCTTCGATGGTGCGCTCGGGCGTGGTCGAGTACAAGGCGCCGTTCGTCCTGAAGCGCGACTTCACCCCCAACTTTCCCTTGCGCCTCATGCTGAAAGACATCCACCTCGCGCTCGCGGCCGCGAAGGAAGCGCGCGTCAAGCTGCCGGCGCTCGAGACCGTCGAAGAGGTGTATGAGATGGCCGCTGAAGACGGACACCAGGATTTGGACTATGCCGCAACCCTGACCCTGCTCGAAAAGTGGGCAGGGATTGAAGTAAAGGGCGCGGCCTGACTGGACTTCGTCGGCGCCGGGCAGTTTTTCTGGGCGGCGGGTAGTTCCGCATCGCAGTATCCCACAGCTAAGGCATCGCCCCAGACGTGTTTATAGGCTCGCCGCAGACGGCAGCGACCCTTCCTGCCTCCGCGCAGCCCCAACTGTTCGTCTACGGGCTTCTAATCGCGCTCTACGGGAAATCCCAGGTGACGGTCTCTCCGGCCAAACTCCAGTTTTCATCGGTCCTGCTTTCCCGTTTTGCTATAACTCCTAGCTGCGGACCTTCGTGCAGCGGCTCCTACTCGCCGGAGAGCAGGACATGCCGGTCGAAACGTCCCAGCCTAGGCAAAGGCATCGTTTTAACAAAGCTTTTACAGGCTAAGAGGATCGGGTTACCGGATAATAACGGGTGACGGGTAGGGCTTGCGAAGGGAGAGTTCTCCATGAGCGAGGCTGAATCCAAACAGCAGTCCGGAAACAATGAGGCGGCGCCCGCCTGGCAGGGGCGCGCCGCGGACGAACTCGCCTACATCCGGACCGAAACCGACTACATTTCATCGATCGTGCGCTCCAGAGGCGGGTTGCTTTCTTCCGACGACCTCGAGCGCGTCATCACGTTGACCCGCGTGCTCGAAAGAATCAACCGGCGCATGGCGTGCGGCCGTCCGTAAAACCCTGAGCGGGCAAGCCATCCGCCTGTGACGGATGCTGCAAGCTCGATCCAGAACCCCCAGTATTTACAATGCGGCAGCCGGAAACGCTCCGGCAACTTTTCGGGCATGGAGCGAGCATGAACGTGCTGCTGCAACTCTTCGTTGGCGCCGTGGTGGGGATTCTGGTCGGGATCACCGGGACGGGTGGCGCATTCGTGATTCCCGCGTTGATCTACCTTTTCCGCATGGATCAACTGCGCGCGCAGGGAACGGCCTTGCTGATCTCGTCCTTGCCCATTTGGTTTATCGCGTTCATCCCCTATGCCCGCTCGCATCATTTTGATTTGAGGCTGGGATTGCTCATCGCGCTGGGCATTTGCGTGGGCAGTTATTTTGGAGCGAGTTGGGCGCAGCATTTGCCGTTGCCGGTGCTGCGAAGGATCTTAGGGAGCGTGCTGATCCTGATTGGCGCGCGGTTTCTGTATCAGGGATAAACTCTGTTCCGAGGGCTAGTTCATGGTAGAGACGCGACTGGTCGCGTGTCAGACGGGGCAAGCCCCGTCTCTACCCTGGGTGAACCTGGAGCGGCAGAGAACGGGTTCGAATCGCAATAGCACTTCACCGCTGGCGCCGTTACCCTCGTAATCCTCTAAGTCGTTGCTATTACACAAGTATTACAGAGGGCTGCGCGCAGTCCTTGATACCTTACTCGTAGGGCATTCCAATCGGGGAACATTTCAATGGAACTGGAAACCATCGCGCGCGAACACGCCGGGGACGACCAGATTAACTGGGTCACTGCGATTTTCATGGGTTTGTTTCACCTGGGCGCCATTGCGGCGCTCTTTTTCTTTTCGTGGAAGGCGTTGTTTGTGGCCTGCTTTCTGTGGTGGGTGTCGGGCTCTCTCGGTATCGGGATGAGCTACCACCGGCTGCTCACGCACCGCGGTTACAAGACGCCCAAGTGGGTGGAGTACTTCCTCACGGTCTGCGCCACGCTCGCGCTCGAAGGTGGGCCGATTTTCTGGGTGGCGACGCATCGCATTCATCACCAGTTCTCGGACCAGGAAGGCGATCCCCATTCCCCGATCGACGGTACCTGGTGGGCGCACATGGGGTGGATCCTGATGGGCAAGTCGATGCATCACGACACGACCACCTTAGCGCGCTATGTTCCCGACCTCGCCAAAGACAAGTTTCACGTCTGGATCACGAAGTATCACTATGTACCGATGATCGCTTTAGGGTTGATCCTGCTGGCGATCGGCGGGCCTCGGTTTGTGTTGTGGGGTATTTTCCTGCGCACGGTGGTGGGGTTGCACGCGACCTGGGCGGTGAATTCGATCACGCACATATGGGGCTCGCGCCGGTTTACGACGCGCGACCTGTCGACCAACAACTGGCTGGTGGCGATCTTCACCTTCGGCGAAGGCTGGCACAATAATCACCATGCGCATCCGACGTCGGCACGGCATGGGTTGACGTGGTACGAGGTGGATTTGAACTGGTACGGGATCTGGGCTTTGAAGAAGCTTGGGCTGGCGTGGCAGATTCAGAAGGTGAATTTGAAGGAGATCAAGCAGGGGCTGGTGGCAGCGCCGAACGGAGCGCTGGTCTCGCCGCAGTTTACGGATTAGTTTTCCATGGTGGTTCAAATGGCGGCCTCCGCGGAGGCCGCGTTTTTTTTGTCGCAGTAGGGAGTGTCGTCCCCTGAAGGGAACTCGGGGATCGTGTGGCGTTGGTACCCCGCACTGACGTGCGAGGCTAGTCTCTGACGTCGCTGCGCGACTGGGGGCATACGCACAATCGCGACCACCGAAGTGGGGGGTCGGTGCGCGACTGGGCTGCACAGGGTCGTCCTCGCAGGAGGAGACCCAGGTTGTCGGCGGAGCGTCGAGCGAGCCCGCGATTGCTGCGGCTTGTAGGCGATGATATTTTTCGTGGATGCCGAAGAACGCCCGTCGCCCGTCGCCTGAGCACTCTTCCATGCTGGCGCTCGTCCGGGCGATCGTCCGCGATGACACATCTGAGGTCGCGAGGCTGCTGGGCACGTCACCATTGCTGGCTCAGCGATCGCTCGCGGTCGGCGCTACTCGCGCAGGGGCGACGGATTTCTTCTTTGAAGAAATCGGCCACTATTTGTACGCCGGCGATACACCTTTGCATGTCGCGGCGGCGGCCTACCGGCGAGAAATTGCGAGAGAACTTCTCAAGCGTGGAGCGAAGGTCGCGGCGGTGAACCGGCGCGGAGCCGGTCCGCTGCACTACGCGGCCGACGGAGGGCCCGTGGTGCGCTCCTGGAATCCGGTGGCACAAGCGGAAATGATTACTCTCCTGATCAAGGCCGGAGCCGATCCGAATGCGTTGGACAAGAGTGGTGTAGCGCCTCTGCACAGGGCTGTGCGCCAGCGATGTCCGCTGGCCGTGGATGCCCTGCTGCGCAACGGTGCGGCGATCCGGCTCAAGAATAAGAGCGGATCAGCGCCCTTGCACCTCGCGGTGCAGAGTACGGGGCGAGGTGGGAGCGGATCGCCCGAAGCGAAAGCATTACAGAGAGAAATTATTGAGTTGCTGCTCAAGGCCGGGGCGGATCCGAAAGAGCGGAATGCGCGAGGCAAGACGGCTATGGAGCGCGCCCAAGGAAAGTGGGTACGGGCGCCGTTCTAGGTCGCCAGTTCGTTTGAGTGGCGGTCGCTCTTGCTCGTCGTGAGATGGGGACCTCTCGCTTCGCGCTTCTGAAAGAAGATCATCTCGATGCTGCCGTCGTCGGAAAACAGGTGAACTGCAATTCCATCCTGACGAACTCGAGGGCTCCCTCTCCTGAAATCCTGAGTGGTCCTGGCTTTGCAAACGAGAAGATGCCACTTTCAGCGGATTTGAGGAGCGCACGCGACTTGATCATCAGCAGGAATTGGTCTTGATCGCACGTCCCGAGCGACACGGCCACCCGGGCTCTGTGGGTATTCATAAGACCCAGTCATCCGGGTCATCTTAGTTCTTCAGCGCGGGGAGCCCAAGTTACCCGCGCTGCTGGATGCTGACTAGCCTCAGCCGGGCGGGTCACCGAGGTTGCGGGCCCCCTTTTTCGCCGTAGAGACTTGGCTTGCCCCGTCTAGAGACGCGGCCAGCCGCGTCTCTACCCCGAAGCGGCGTAAAATCAGGGCGGAGCTACATCTCCATGCGCATCACCTCCCGCAGCCGGACGATTGCGTTTTTCATCGTGCTGGGCGTGTGCCTGGTGATGCTGGCGGTCGCGCTCAACGTTGGGTGGATCATCCTCAACTGGCGCGAAGGGGTCATGCTGTTTTTGGGTGTGATTTTCTTCGCGGTGCTGATTGCGGGCATGATCGTCAATACCAGCTTCCTGGTCCGCGAGATCCGGCGGAATGAGCAGCATGACAGTTTTATCAATGCGGTCACGCACGAGTTGAAGACGCCGATTGCGTCGATACGGCTGTACTTGGAGACGCTGCAGAGCCGGGCGGTGGACGATGTGCGGCGGCAGGAGTTTTACAAACTCATGCTGAGCGATACCGATCGGCTGCTGGGGACGGTCGAGCAGGTGCTGAAAGCGGGACAGGCGGGGCAGAAGAGCGAGAAGCACCAGCGGGCGAAGGTGGAGTTCGGCGGGCTGGTAGAGGAATGCATGAATCTGGTGCGCACGCGGCATCACCTGCAGCCGGAGGCGCTGCGCTACAAGGTGGAGGGCAGCAATGGCGCGGGTACCCTGGTGTTCGGGGATGCGGAGGAGTTGCGCACGGCCGTGTCGAACCTGCTCGACAACGCGATCAAGTATTCAGGTGGCAAGGTGGATGTTTCGGTGAAGGTCGAGAGTGACGACAAGCATGTGGTCCTGCAGGTGTGCGATCGCGGGGTGGGGATCGCGCCGGAAGAATTGAAACGGATCTTCAAGCGGTTTTATCGCGTGTCAAGCCGGTCGCTCGCGCAGGTGAAGGGGACCGGACTGGGGCTGTTCATCGTGCGGGCAATTGCGCGCAAACACGGCGGCAAGGTGTTTGCCGAGAGCGCGGGCGAAGGGCAGGGAACCACGGTGACGATGGAACTGCCGCGGAGCGGGGCGTAGGAGTGGTTTCATCAGAGCCTGAGTGTTAGCGAAGGGCGGACCTCTGGGGCTGAAGCCCGAGTTTTTTAGCCCTAGTCGGCACGACCAAAGTCGTGCCCTTCCGAACCTTGCGTAGAAGAAGCTTCAGAGGGATGGCATGGGTGGAGTGTTCATGACACGGAGCGGGGTATGAGCCGCGTGCTGGTGGTCGAGGACGAATCGCATCTGGCGAACGGGTTGTCGTTCAACCTGGTCGCGGAAGGGCACTCGGTAGAGGTGGTGGGGGATGGCGAGTCGGCGCTCGAGCGCCTGCTCGCGAAAAAAGAGAGCTTCGACGCCGTTGTGCTCGACGTCATGCTGCCCGGCAAAGACGGGTTCGAAGTGGCCACCGAGTTGCGCGCGGCCCAGAACTTTGTGCCCGTGTTAATGCTGACGGCGCGCGGGCGTCCGGAGGACGTGCTGAAGGGTTTTGCGTCGGGCGCAGATGACTATCTTCCCAAGCCGTTTGAGCTGGCGATTCTGCTGGCGCGGTTGCAGGGATTGCTGCGGCGGAGCGCGTGGTTGCGCGGGGGACACGGGGAGGTGGCGAGCGTGGGTTCGTCGTCGGAATGGCCGGTTGGCGACGTGTTCAGCTTTCGAGGCAAGACCATCGATTTCACTACGCTCGAATTGAGCAGCGCCAACGGTAAGATCCAGCTAACCTTGATGGAGGCGGAGCTGCTGCGTCACTTGATCCGCAGCAACGGGCGGGTGGTTTCGCGGAAGTCGATTCTCGAGGAAGTGTGGGGGCTGAAGGAGGACACCGACACGCGAGCGATCGACAACTTTGTGGTGCGGCTGCGGCGCTACATCGAAGACGATCCGGCGAAGCCGCAGTATCTGCTGACAGTACGGGGGATCGGGTACCGGTTTCTGGCGGAGCCCGAGGGGTGATGGCAGTCGCTGTTCCTGGCCGCTTTTTGCTTTTGTTGCAGACGGCATGCGGCACGAGCAACAGCGGCAACAGGATGCTTCCGCCGACCAATTTCACGGTGACCGTCAGGGCCACATCCGGGGCAGTCCAGCAAACGACACAGCGAGCGACAACAATGGAGTAATTGTTTCGCCACAAGTTTGCTCGCGCTCTCACCAAGCCATGCGGGCGCCTCGGTCGAGCTTCTCGCGGCGGCATCGCATACTCCTCGGTCTTGCCGAGCTACGCCGTGAAATCCTTCACGAACTCCACCAAACTCCGCACCGCAATTCCGGACGGGCCTTTGGCGATCCACGGCTTCGCTTCTTCCGTCCAGGCGGTGCCGGCGATGTCGAGGTGCAGCCAGGGAGTGTCTTCCGCAAATTCTTTCAGGAACATGGCGGCGGTGATGGCGCCTCCCCAGCGGCCGCCGGAGTTGACGATGTCGGCGATGCCGCTCTTGATGACGTCTTTGTATTCTTCGTCGAGGGGCATGCGCCAGAATTTTTCTCCGGCTTTGTCTTCAGCTTTGCTGAAGCGGGCGTAGAGCTGATCGTCGTTGGCAAAGATGCCGGCGTTTACGTAGCCAAGCGCGACCACAACAGCGCCGGTGAGGGTGGCGGCGTCGACCAGGTGGGTGCAGCCGAGCTGGCGGGCGTAGAAGAGGCCGTCGGCGAGGACGAGGCGGCCTTCGGCGTCGGTGTTGATGATCTCGATCGATTTGCCGGACATGGCGATTTGCACGTCGCCGGGCTTTTGCGCTTTGCCGGAGGGCATGTTCTCGGTGGCGCAGACGATCATGGTGACTTTCACTTTGGGCTTGAGTAGCGCGATGGCGCGCATAGCACCCAGCATGGCGGCGCCGCCGGCCATGTCGTATTTCATCTTCTCCATGCCGTCGGCGGGTTTGATGGAGATGCCGCCGGTGTCGAAGGTGATGCCTTTGCCGACCAGGCCGAGGACGGGCTTCTCGGGCGCTCCAGCGGGTTCGTAGCGCAGGATGATCAGCGCGGGCGGCTCATCGGATCCTTGCGCCACGCTCCAGAATGCGCCCATTTTGAGTTCCTTGATCTTGTCGGCGCCATAGACTTCGCATTTCAGGCCGACTTCCTGCGCCATCTTCTTGGCGCGGTCGGCGAGCATAGTCGGGGTCATGCGATTGCTCGGTTCGTTGACCAGTTCGCGGGTGAAGTTCTGCGACTCGCCTATGGTGCGGGCTTCGTTCACCGCGGACTGAAGTTTGGACTGATCGCCGAAGGCGACGACGGTGAGCTCGTCGATCTTCTGATCTTTGCGGTCGCTCTTGTAGGTGTCGGGGTCGAAGTTGCCGACGAAGGCGCCTTCCACGACGGCCTTGGCGGCGGACTCGGGGGTGAGTCCGGTCTGGGGAGCGACGAAGGCGAAGCTGCGCAGGCCGCGGGATTTCAGGGTGCGAACGGCGGCGCCGGCGAGGCGGCGCAGGTCGAAGGCGGAAAAGCTCTTGGCTTTGCCTCCTCCGAGTACGAGCAGACGCTTGGCCTTCAGTCCGGCGGGATGATGCAGGAGCGCGGTTTCGAACGGCTTGCCGGTGACTTCGCCGTTGGCGATGACTTCGGCGGCGGCACTCTTCACGGCAGCGTCGGCGGTTTCGAGGGCGACTTCGGGCTGGTCTCTTTTAGTTTGATCGGGAGCGCCGCGATCGAGGGCGACGACGACCAGGCATTCGGTTTCGACTTGGGCCGGTGGGGTGAGAAGCAAGTGGGTTTTCATGGTTGTCGGTAATCAGTATCGTCGGCGAGTGGGGAAAAGCGCAAGATCAGTCATCAGTCGATAGTCTGTAGTCGCAAGTCGTCAGGTCACAGATTTCAGGGTCCAGTTCTCAGTGGAAGTGAATTTTCCGAAACGCTTGATCGATGGAGCGGAACTTGAGGACTGCCCATAGATGATCGACGACCGACGACTGGAGACTGGCGACAGCTTCCCTATGTCTCCGTTTCGTCACTTCGCAGTCATGATCCGTTGATTTGAAAACCGCAAAGCTTTTACCCACCGCTGACAGGATGGTGACAACCCGGTTTCCGGTGACCGATAGTCTCTGTTCAACACTTGAACATACCCGTTGCCCCGGGGCTTCGAGAATTGGTTGGAGGAATGGCAGCGGTGACGAAACGAACTTTGCTCTTGGTCCTTGGGATGGCGTTGGCGCTGGGTTTCGCGCCGGCGGCGCCTGCGCAGCAAACCAGTTACACACAGACAAACCTGACCGCCAACGTGGCGGGGGTGGCGGCTCATACGGACGCTCAGCTTTCAAATCCATGGGGAATTTCGTTTATCCCGGGCGACGTGTTCTGGATCGCGAACAACAACGGCGGCACGTCGACCACTTATGACGCCCAAGGCGTCAAGCAGGCCATCACGGCGGGGATTCCCGTCGCGTCCATGAACCCCTGCAATCCCGGCTGTCCGACGGGTACGGTGGCGAATCAGTCGACCGACTTCGGGGGAGCAACGTTTCTGTTCGATACCGAGGACGGCATTGTCGCGAGTTGGAATGGCACGGCGAATGCGATCACCAAGGTGGACAATTCCCCGGGCGGGGCGGTGTACAAGGGGCTCGCCCTGGTCAGCAATGCGCAGGGAAATTTTCTTCTGGCGGCGAACTTCCACAGCGGGAAGATTGACGTCTACGATCACAACTTTCAGCCGGCTACGCTGAGCGGCGGAACCTTCACGGATCCGAACCTGCCGGCCGGGTACGCGCCGCACGGCGTGCACGTGATCAACAACGTCGTGTTCGTGACTTACGCTGTGCAGGATGCGGCGAAGCACGATCCGCTCGTCGGAGCGGGAATGGGATTGGTTGATCTGTTCCAGACGGATGGCCACTTCGAGCGTCGGGGAATGACGGGAGGAACGTTGAATGCGCCGTGGGGCATAGCGTCCGCGCCCGCGAATTTCGGGGCGTTCTCGAATGATGTGCTAGTGGGCAATTTCGGGGATGGAACGATCAGCGCGTACGACAGCACCGGAAGTTTCCTGGGGCAGTTGAAAAACAGCAACGCCCAGGTGATTACCAACCCAGGCCTGTGGGAGCTGGTGTTTGGGGCCGGGGGTACGGGGGATCCGAACACGCTTTACTTCACGGCGGGGGGAGCGGCGCAAACCTCGGGGCTGTTCGGGACTCTGGTACCCGCGGCGGCGGCAGGGACGGATTTCAACCTGAACCTGTCGGCACCGGCGGCGACGGTGACGCGGGGCGGCTCGACTTCGCTGAATATCGACGCGAGCGGTTCGGGCGGATTCAACAGCCCGATCAGCTTGTCCTGCTCGGGATTGCCGACGGGAGTGACCTGCACGTTCGTGCCGGCCACGATCACACCGGGCGGCACGGCGGCGAGTTCGCAGCTCACGATCGCGGTGGGTACGGGCTACGTTCCGCCGACGGGATATGTGGTTATGGGTTCACTCACTGGCATGGGATTGCTCGGACTGGTCTATGGGGCGCGAAAGCGGGACCAGGGGGGCATGGCACGGCGGACTGGGATATGGGCACTGGGATCCGTCGTGCTGTTGCTCGGGCTGCTGCTGGCTGCAGTTGGTTGTGGCAGCAGCTCGAGCAATCATGTGACGCCGCCGGGAGCACAGTCGGTGATGGTGGTGGGAACTGGAGGCGGCATCTCGCACTCGTTCCCGCTCAGCCTGACGATTCACTAGGAAGTTTGTTCGCTGGGTAGTTCACTCTCTCCAACGGGTTCGGGACTTGTTCCCGGACCCTTTTTTGCCTATCAAGCAGAGGACGCCGAAAAAAGGATTCCTGCGCAAGCAGCATGCCCGGGATTCCCGGCAGAGGCGGGGCTTGGCCCCGTTTAGGCGTGATTGAAGGCAGCGGGGGAGTTAGTCCGCATCCGGCGGAAATCGCCCCCTGGTGGGAAGTTGGCTGTCCCCGCAAGCTCGAACCACTTCAGGCAACGCCGATAGGCTTGGCCACGGCTCAGACGCGGCGAGCCGCGTCTCTAACCCGGACGTTTTCTAAGGGCGCACAGCCTTGCCGGACGTGCGCCGGCTGCGGACTTCGGCTGGTTTCCGAGCTTGCTACGCTCGCTTGCGGCCGCGGGCGACGGCTTCGCGGGCTTCCTTGTCGGCGGTGCGGCGGCGTTCGGTTTCGCGCTTGTCCCAGAGTTGCTTGCCCTTGGCGAGGGCCAGTTCAACCTTCACCTTGCCGTTCTTGAAGTACATGCGGGTGGGGATGAGGGTGAGGCCTTTTTGCTGGGTCTTGCCCACCAGTTTGCGCAGTTCGTCCTTGTGCACCAGCAGCTTGCGAGTGCGAAGAGGGGCGTGGTTGAAGATGTTGCCGTGGTCGTAGGGGCCGATGTGGGCGTTCAGGAGCCAGAGTTCGCCGTCTTTGACTAAACCGTAGGAATCCTTAAGGTTGGCGCGGCCGTCGCGGATGGATTTGACCTCGGTTCCGGTGAGGACGACGCCGGTCTCAAATTTTTCGAGCAAGAAGTAGTTATGTGAAGCGATCCTATTCACAGCGGCGTCTCGCTGTCCGGCGGCGGTCGGGTCACGCCGGGGATTTTTCTCGGCGTTGGGCTTGGTCTGGTGTGTGGACTGACGGGCCATGATTGAAGGAGAACGTTAGCACAACGCCAGCGGCCGGCGGACCTTTGGCCGGCTCTTTAGGCGCCGAAGCCAGGGGCGGGCCGCGCCCGGGCGGCAAGCAGGGCAGAAGCCGGGCAGGACGGGCGGTTTCGCGGATTTGGTCTGTCCCGGAGCGGGCTGGCGGAACCGGTTTTGCGGTCGTTTTCGACCCTTTTGGGACTACGACTAAAGAGTGTAACTGTCGGACAGACAGGCACTTCGGAACTGATAGCAGCGAATGTTATAATCGCGCAGCTTTTGTGTTTTTTTTCTGCTGACAAAGGCGAGAAGGTCCCCCCAAGGGGGTTAGCCACCCCGGATCCAGATCGCATACGAGGGATGATTGAATGAGACGTCTGTTGCGCCCGGCGGCTTTGCTGCTCGTGGTCCTCGCCATAACCCTGCCGGCAGCCGCTGACAAGGCCCATTCGCTGTGGAACAAAGGAAGGGATGCGGAAGCCCGCCAGGACTACGAGAAGGCCTTCGAGTTCTACCAGCAAGCCTTCAACCTGAAGCCGAAGGATTTACGCTACCGGACCTCCTACGAGCACAGCAAGTTCCTGGCCTCGGCTTCGCACGTTCACCGGGGCCAGATTCTGCGGGACAACGGCAAACTGGACGAGGCGCTGGTGGAATTCCAGAAGGCTACGCTGATCGACTCCTCCAGCTTCATTGCCCAGCAGGAAATGCGGCGGACCCAGGACATGATTAACAAGGCCACCAACCCGCAGCAGACGGTGGCGCCGGTCCCCGATGTCCTGAGAAAGAGGCTGGCGGAGGCGGGCGGACCGGTCGAATTGGCGGCGATCTCGAATGTCCCCATCACGCTGAAGCTTACCGAAGACACGAAAGTGATTTACGAGACAGTGGGGAAGCTGGCGGGGATCAACGTGCTGTTCGATCCCGATTACACCTCCCGGAAGATCCGTATCGAGCTGAATGGAGTGACGCTGGAAGATGCGCTGGGCATCATTGCGCTGGAGTCCAAGACCTTCTGGCGCCCGGTGACCACTAACACGATTTTTATCGCGACCGATAATCCAGCCAAGCGCAAGGAACTGGACCAGAGCGTCATCAAGACTTTTTATCTGTCGAACCTGTCGCAAGCCACGGAACTGCAGGACGTAGTGAACGCCATGCGCACCCTGCTGGAAGTGAGTCGCATTCAGCAGTTGCAGTCGCAGAACGCCATCATCGTGCGGGGAACTCCGGACCAGCTGGTGCTGGCGCAGAAGCTAGTGGACGATCTGGACAAGGCGAAAGCGGAAGTGCTCATCGATGTGGTGATCATGCAGGTGAGCCGGGACAAGACCCGTACCCTGGGCTTCAATCCGCCGACCAGCACCAGCATTTCGCTCAACGGCAACGTGAACAGCACGACGACTACCTCGACCGGGGCAGCTGGCGGGACAGGCACCGGGTCCTCCAGCGGGAACGGGGGCATCAACCTGAATCGCATCGGGAACCTGAATGCGACGGACTTCTCGATCACGATTCCGGGAGTCACGGCGTCGGCCGTGATGGGCGCGACGGATACCAAGATCATCCAGAATCCCCAGATTCGCGCGCTGGACGGCCAAAAGGCGACGCTCAAGATCGGCGACCGCATCCCGGTGGCGACGGGTTCGTTCCAGCCAGGCATTGGCGGCGTGGGGATCAACCCCTTGGTCAACACGCAATTTCAGTATCTCGACGTTGGCGTAAACATCGATATCACGCCGCGGGTGCATGCCGGACGGGAAGTGACGCTGAAGGTCAGTCTGGATATTTCTTCGGAGACCGGACAGGCGAACATTGGCGGCATCAGCCAGCCCATCATCGGCCAGCGCAAGATCGAACATGAAATCCGGTTGAAGGAAGGGGAAGTCAACATCCTGGGCGGGCTGTTTGAAGACAGCCAGACCCAGTCCATTGGGGGCCTCCCCTTGCTGGCACAAATTCCATTCCTGAAATATTTCTTTGGGTCCGACACGCGCGATCATAGCGAGCAGGAGATGGTGTTCGCGCTGATTCCGCACATCGTGCGCGGGCTCGACGTCAACGATTCGAACCAGCAGATGATCGATGTGGGCACGGCCAATTCGCTGGAACTGCGGCACGTGAAGGCGACGGAGGTTGTGCCAGTCCCTGCGGCGGTTCCGGCGGGTGCGGCCCCGGCGGGCGCAGCACCGGGAGGAGCCCAGCCTGCGGCGCGGCCGGCGCCCCCAGTTGCGGGCGGGGCGAGTTTCCTGTTCGATCCCGGCTCGGTCACGCAGCCGAAGGGCGCGACGTTCACCGTCAACATCGTGATGTCGGGCGCGCAGAACGTGTACTCGGTGCCGCTGCAGTTGAACTACGATCCGGTGAAATTGCAGCTGTTGAACGTGTCGAATGGCGGGTTCCTGTCGCAGGATGGCCAGGCCGTGGCCCTGGTGCATCGCGAGGATGAGACGACCGGGACGTTGCAGATCACGGCGACGCGTCCGCCCAACTCGGGCGGGGTCTCCGGACAAGGCGCGGTGGTGACGCTGACTTTCATGGCGAAGGGGAGCGGGCAAGCGCCACTGACCATTACGCGCGGAGGCGCGCGGGATCCGGCCATGCAGGCGATTACGGTGAACGGCGCACAGGCCGTGGTGAACATTCAGTGAAGCGTGCGAGGTGCCAGCAATGATGTTTTCGGTCAAACGGGTGGACGGGGCTTCCGCAAACAGCGGCGCCCGGGGTTTCACCCTGGTGGAGTTGATCATCGCGACCACCATCATGGTGATCCTGACGGGCATGGCGCTGCCGCTGGCGCGCGTGACCATCGCGCGGGAGAAAGAGCGGGAGCTGCGTTACGACTTGTGGATGATGCGCGATGGGATCGACCGCTACAAAGACGCGGCGGACCGGGGCGCTTTCCAGATCAAAGTCGACAGTAACGGCTACCCTCCGGACCTTGACACGATGGTGCAGGGTGTGGATTCAAACGGGAAGAAGCTCAAGTTCCTGCGTCGGATTCCGGTGGATCCGATGACGGGCAAGCCGGAGTGGGGCATGCGTTCGATGCAGGACGATCCCACGTCGGATTCCTGGGGCGAGCAGAACGTATTCGACGTGTATACGAAGTCGGAAGGCACGGCGCTGGACGGCACGAAGTATAAGGACTGGTAAATGGGACGAGTGTCGAAGATCCGGCCGAGCCGCGGGTTTACCCTGATCGAGATGATGATCGTGATCAGTTTGATCCTGATCCTGATCTCGGTCGCGGTTCCGATCTACAACCGCTCCATCCTGCGCGCGAAAGAAGCCACCCTGCGGCAGGATCTGTTCACGCTGCGACAGGTGATCTCGCAGTATACGCTCGATAAACAGAAAGCCCCGCAGGCTTTGGATGATCTGAAGACGGCGGGCTACATTCGCGACATTCCGATCGATCCTTTCACTAACGAACGCAACTGGACGGTTGTGCAGGAGGACTCCCTCATGGCGGCGGACCAGACGGAGCCGGGGATCATCGACGTAAACAGCGCGTCGAACCTGGTGGGGACTGACGGGACTGCGTACAGCACGTGGTGAGGGTCGGTTTTCGGCCGTCAGACCATTAGTCGTCGGAAACTCCGATGAAGTTCGCGCTTGAGTTTGTGGCCAGCCTCTGCACTGCGCTCTTCGCGGGTGCGCCTCTCTACATCAATTTGGTGGAGCATCCGGCACGGATGGAGTGTGGAACCGCGCTGGCGGCGGCTGAGTTTGGTCCCAGTTACCGGCGGGCCACGATGATGCAGGCGTCGCTGGCAGTCGTAGCATTTCTGACGGGGACTTGGGCATGGTGGCTGAACTCGACAGGGGCGTGGCTGGTAGGGGGGATCCTCATTGGCGCGGTGGTTCCTTTTACCTTGATCGCCATCCTTCCCACCAACAAGAAGCTTCTTGATCCCCTACTCGACCCGAACTCGGAGCTGGCGCGGACACTTTTGAAGAAGTGGGGAAGGCTCCACGCGGTGCGAACGGTGTTGAGCGTAGTGGCGCTGGTGGTCTTTTTGGCGGAAATGGCGGCGGCGGACGTCGGGCACCAAAGAGAAGCGGAACTGCGAGAGGACTTGTTCATCCTGCGGCAGGTCGTCTCCCTATATACACTTGACAAGCAGAGGGCGCCACAGACTCCTAATGACCTGGTGGAGGCCGGGTATTTGAGGTCGATCCCGGTCGATCCGTTTACTGGCCGGGCTGATTGGGTTTCAGAGGCTGAGCCTGAGCCTGAGATCCAAGATCCACTTCTCGCCGGACCAGGGCCGGGGATTGTTGTGCACAGCGCGTCGAACCTCACGGGGCAGGACGGGACGGCGTACAGGAGTTGGTAAGTGCGGCTGGCGTTGTTGCAACTCTTCCCACGAATGCCCCCTCGACACCGGCAGGCGAAAAAACCTCAGGGGCTGAAGGCCAACATTTTTGCGGCGGTGTGGGCACGACTGAAATCGTGCCCTTCCCAGTAGTGTTTGCAAATTGCGCGTATCTCTCCAAAGCAATACCATTGCCATATGCCCGTCGAAACTGAGATTTCTTCCAAGACTTACACGCCGATTCGTGCGCCGCGCGGCACTTCGCTGTCCTGCAAGAGCTGGCAGCAGGAAGCGGCGATGCGCATGCTCATGAACAATCTCGATGAAGAAGTAGCGGAGCGGCCACAGGACCTGGTGGTCTACGGCGGCACGGGGCGGGCGGCGCGCAGCTGGGAGGCGTATCACGCGATCGTGACTACGCTGAAGACGCTCGATAACGACGAAACGTTGCTGGTGCAGTCGGGCAAGCCCGTGGGCGTGTTCAAGACGCACGAGTACGCGCCGCGCGTGCTGATTGCCAACTCGAATCTGGTGGGACACTGGTCGAACTGGGAGAAGTTCAACGAACTGGAACGCGCGGGCCTGATGATGTACGGCCAGATGACAGCAGGGTCGTGGATTTACATCGGCTCGCAGGGAATCGTGGAAGGGACATTCGAGACGTTCTCGGCCGCGGGTGAAAAACACTTTGGCGGCGACCTCGGGGGCAAGCTGATCGTTTCCGGCGGCATGGGCGGCATGGGCGGAGCGCAGCCGCTCGCAGCCACCATGACGGGCGCGGCGTTCCTGGGAATCGACGTCGATCCGGAACGCATCAAGAAGCGCCTGAAAACCGGCTACTGCGATTTCATGGTGACCACGCTCGACGAGGCGTTGCGCATCCTGAAGAACGCGCTGCGGAAAAAGGAGAACGTTTCGGTTGGACTGGTAGGGAACTGCGCGGACATTATTCCGGAGCTCGGCGAGCGCGGCGTGGTGCCCGACATCCTGACTGACCAGACTTCTGCGCACGATCCGCTGAATGGGTATGTTCCACACGGCATGACGTTCGAGGCGGCGCTCGAATTGCGCAAGAGCGATCCGAAGGCATATCAGGAGAAGTCGCTGGACGCGATGGCGCGCCATGTCGAGGGCATGCTGCGGCTGCAGAAGATGGGGTCGGTGACGTTCGACTATGGCAATAATATTCGCACGTTCGCGTTCCAGCACGGCGTGAGGGAGGCGTACGACTTCCCGGGGTTTGTGCCGGCCTACATTCGTCCGTTGTTCTGCGAAGGGCGCGGGCCGTTCCGGTGGGTGGCGTTGTCGGGTGAGGCGTCGGACATCGCTGTCACTGATGATCTCGTTTTGGAATTATTTCCGGAGAATCGCATCCTGCGGCGGTGGATCGAACTGGCGAAGAAGCGGATCAAGTTCCAGGGCCTGCCGGCGCGTATCTGCTGGCTGGGGTACGGTGAGCGCGCGCAGTTTGGGTTGGCGATGAATGACCTTGTGAAAAAAGGGAGGATCAAGGCGCCGATTGTGATTGGGCGCGATCACCTGGACTGCGGTTCGGTGGCGTCGCCGTTTCGCGAGACCGAGAGCATGAAAGACGGCTCTGATGCGGTGGCGGATTGGCCGATCCTGAATGCGTTGCTCAATACTGCCGCGGGCGCATCGTGGGTGTCGGTGCACAACGGCGGCGGCGTGGGGATTGGGTATTCCCTGCATGCCGGGCAGGTTACCGTGGCCGACGGGACCGAGATGATGGCCAGGCGGATCGAGAGAGTGCTGACGACGGATCCGGGGATGGGTGTGATCCGGCACGTGGACTCCGGGTATGACGAGGCGAAGGCGTTTGCGGAAAACAGCGGCGTGAAGGTGCCGATGGGGAAGACCCTCGTTGGTCGTTAGTGGTCGGAGAAGTTGCCATCCTCACTCTGTGTTTGAAGTTGGACCCGCAGGGGGCAGGGCTGAGGGCAGGGAAGCCAAACCAGCCATCACTTCTCACGCTTGCGCACGCGGCGATACGCCCGGGGAGTATCACCAGCAACCCTTCAATTTTCTTGCCGAAGTAGGCGCCGAAGCGTCCGACGTCGCCGGTGAGAGGATGAGACGCACCGGCTTGCAGTGCGGCGAGCACAATCGGCGCGTCTTCCTCGGGAAACGCAATTCCACGAGGCAGCTGCCGCTCCGCCTCTGCAAAGAGTTGTAGCTTCGCCGAAAGCCTAAGCAGGCGCGTTCTTTGCTCCTCCTCCTCCAACTAGATCCGGGCCTCTTCAAGACCGTACCGAGAAGTGCATAAAACAACTTTGCTCAATTCCCAGCAGTGAAGGAGTCCTGCGTTGGCGTGGTACGCCGCGGACAAGAGCACGTTGGCGTCGAAGAACAGGCGGTGCATCTATGTGAGACGCTGGTGCGGGACTGAATCGGGTTCAGGCCGAGCTTGCAAAGCGCGCTGCGGGCTCTTCGGTAATCGGCCTCGGTGGTCGCGTTGAAAAGGTGAAATTCCGCTTTGCGCTCCGGGCCGTAACGCTCAACCGGCACGACGACGGCCGGACGGATCAGGATGCCGTCTTCTCTCTCCTCAGCGAGCACAATGCTGCCTTCCTCGATGCCGAAGCGTTTGCCGAATCTGGCGGGAACGATGATCGCGCCCCGCTTGCCCACCTTTGCAAGATTCCACAGTTGAACCGATCCTCTGACGATCCGAGTACACCAAATGAATGAAATCCGGGCAATGCACTCCGAAGACGGGGCCTGCTGTCGGCATCCTGTTAAACTGCGAATCAGAGTGGCTTCCACCAGAAGACAGAGCCCGCGAGTGCCGGCCGCCGTGCTGCTGGTCAATGTCGGTCAGTTGCTGACCCTGCGCTTGCCCTCGGGCAAGCCCGGCCCGCGGCGTGGAGCCGATCTTCACGAACTTGGCATCCTCGAAGACGCGGCCGTCCTGTGCGTCGGGGGCAAGATCGTTTCTGTGGGCCCGACGAAAGATGCGCTGCGCGATCCTTGGATCAAGAAGAATCGGAAGAAAATTCTCGAGATTGATTGCGAGGAGCAAGTCGTCCTGCCCGGGTTTGTCGATTCCCATACCCATCCGGCGTTCATGACTCCGCGGCTGGTGGATTTCGAGAAACGCACGGCGGGCGCGACTTACGAGGAAATCGCGGCCGCCGGGGGCGGGATCCGATCGAGCGTCGAACCGGTGCGCGGGGCGGGGAAGGGCGCTCTGGCAGCCAAGGTGCTCGACGGATTGCACGAGATGGCGGAGCAGGGCACGACGACGGTGGAGGCGAAGTCCGGATACGGCCTGACAGTCGAATCGGAGTTGAAGTCGCTGGAGGCGATTCGAGCCGCCGCTTCGCAATGGCCGGGCACGGTGATTGCGACGCTGCTGGGGGCCCATGTCATTCCGAAAGAATTCCAGGGCCGCTCACAAAACTACGTCGAGGCCGTCTGTAAGGAGATGGTTCCGCAAGCCGCGCGGCGGAAACTCGCGCAATTTGTGGACGTGTTCTGCGAGCGGGGCGCGTTTTCGGAAAAAGAGACGGCCACCATATTCGGTGCGGCAATTGCGAGCGGCCTGGATGTGCGGGCGCACATCGGACAACTCTCCCAGCCCGCTGCCGGGTTCATCGATTCGATTGTGAGTTGTTGCCACCCGGCATCCCTCGACCATATGGATCACGCGGGCGAGGATGACATCAAGGCGCTCGCCAAGGCCGATACCGTGGCCACGTTTGTGCCGGGTGCCAACTATTTTCTGGGATTGGATAAGTATCCGGCGGCGCGCAAGTTTATCGACGCCGGGGTTCCGGTGGCGCTGGCGACCGATTACAATCCAGGTAGCTCTCCCACAGCCAGCATGCCGTTTGTCCTGTCGCTGGCTTGCACGCACATGAAGATGTCGCCAGCGGAAGCGCTCTCGGCCGCGACGATTAATGGGGCGTGGGCACTGCGCGTGCAGAATCGCAAGGCGTCGATTGAGCCAGGGAAGGATGCGGACCTGGCGGTATTCGATGTCGCGGACTATCGCGAAATCCCATACTGGTTTGCGTCAAACCGTTGCGCATTCACGGTTTTGAATGGGACGCTGGTGGCGTCGGGCGGTTCGGGCGAGCTGGGGTGAGCCGCTGACAGGGAGACTCCGTACTAATAAATAATGGAAGTCTGGGGCGCGCCCGGAGATGTTCGCGGGCGCATCTTAGTGTGTGCTTCGTCGTCTGATTGAAACATTCTGTATTGGGAACCTGAAGGAGAGGAATGAAACGAGTTTTTCTGTTTTTCACATTTTTCATCCTGGTGGCCGTCGTGGCCTGGGCGCAACGCTTACCGGAGCTGGCGGTTCCGGAAAATTACAAACTGACGTTCGCTCCCGACTTCGAGACGGATACCTTCACGGGAGACGAGACCATTCAGATCCGCGTGTTGAAGCCGACATCGGAAATCGTGCTGAATGCGGCCGAGATCGAGTTCCGGGAGGCGACAGTGTCGAGCGGCGGCGCCATGCAAGTTGCCCGGGTCACGCTCGATAAAACAAAAGAGATGGCGACTCTGGCGTTCGAGCATGCGATCGAGCCGGGTGCAGCGAGCGTGCACATCAGGTATGTGGGAATCCTGAATGACGAATTGCGCGGCTTGTACCTGGGCAGAGACAAGGACGGGCACAAATACGCGGCAACGCAGTTTGAAGCGACCGATGCACGGCGGGCGTTCCCGTCGTTTGACGAGCCGGATTACAAGGCGACCTTCGATCTCACGGTGATTGCCGATCGCGGTCACGTGGCGATCTCGAACGGGAAGCTACTTTCGGACACGCCCGGTCCGGGCGAGGCGAAGCACACGGTGAAGTTTGCAACCACTGCGACGATGTCGTCGTACCTGGTGGCGCTGGCGGTGGGTCAGTTCGAATTCATCGAAGGCCAGGCCGACGGCGTTCCGATCCGCGTTTGGGCCACGCCCGGCACAAAACAGGACGGAAAATTCGCGCTGGAAGTCGCCGAGCAGTGCATCCGGTATTACAACCGCTACTTCGGCATCCCGTATCCATTTGAGAAGCTCGACATGATCGGCCTGCCCGATTTTTCGGCGGGCGCGATGGAGAACACCGGGCTCATCACCTATCGCGAGGTACTGCTGCAACTCGACGACAAGAAAGCGTCGGTCGAGCTACACCAGACGGTGGCGACGGTGATCGCGCACGAAATCGCGCACCAGTGGTTTGGGGACTTGGTCACCATGAAGTGGTGGGATGACATCTGGCTCAACGAAGGCTTCGCCACCTGGATGGAAACCAAGGCCGTGGCGGTGTGGAAGCCGGAATGGCATCTGGAACTGGACGAGGTGCAGCAGACGATGGCCACTCTGAACGTGGACGCGCTGCAACATACGCGACCCATCCATCAGGCCGCCGAGACACCCGCGCAGATCCAGGAGCTGTTTGACGGCATCGCCTACGGCAAGGCGGCTTCGGTGCTGCGCATGCTCGAGGCGTATCTCGGGCCGGAAGTCTTTCGGGCAGGCGTGGACGAGTATCTGAAACAACATTCGTACAGGAACGCCACTGCTGACGATTTCTGGAAGGCGCTGGCGGTTGTTTCCAAGAAACCGGTGGACCGCGTGATGCCGACCTTCGTCAAGCAACCCGGGGCCCCGATGCTCAGCCTGCAGACGCAGTGCTCTGACGGCTCATCGACAGCGACGCTTTCTCAGAAGCGTTATTTCTTTGACCGTGCCCTGTTCCAGGCGGGCAACGACGAGCTGTGGCAGGTGCCGGTGTGCATGAAAGAGGGCGGGCCAGCGGCAGACCGAAGACAGAAGTGCGTGTTGCTGACGAAGAAGCAAGACAGTATCACATTGCCGGGGTGTGGTCCCTGGGTGATGGCGAATTCCGGGGCGCAAGGGTACTACCGCACGGGATATTCGTCGAACGCGATCCGGGCTCTCGGGCGGGATGCTGAGAAAGAGCTGAGCCCGGCAGAGCGCATCGTGTTGCTGAGCGATTCCTGGGCTGCGGTGGGTGTCGGTGAGCAACAGATCGGTGATTACCTCGCCTTGGCGGAAGGCCTGGAAAACGATCGCACGCGGGCGGTGTTGGAGGAGGTAACGGCGCAACTGGAGTACATCAGCGATCACCTGGTGACTGACGGGGACCGGGAGGGATATGAACTTTGGGTCCGCCGCTTGTTGCGGCCGGTAGCCAACGAACTGGGCTGGCAACCGAAGGCGGACGAGAGCGATGAGACGCGGACGCTGCGCTCGCAGGTGATGCACGCCCTGGGGTACGCCGGACGTGATCCAGAAGTGCTTGCGGAGGCGCGCAAGCTGACGGAGCAGTCGCTGGAGGATCCGGCATCGGTCGATCACACCGTGGCGTTCACAGCGTTCACGCTCGCGGCTCGGAACGGAGACGCGGTGTTGTACGACAAAGTGATGAGCCACCTGCACCAGAAGGGCGCAAGCCTCGAGGAATATTACCTATACTTCAAAGCGCTGGCTCAGTTCAGCGACCCCAAGCTGTTGCAGCGCACACTGGAGTACGCCATCTCTCCTTCAGTGCGCACGCAGGACACCTTGGGTTTGATTGCGAGTGTGATGAAGAATCCCAATGGCAGGAAGTTGGCGTGGGATTTCGTGCGCAGCCACTGGCCGGATCTGGAAAAAGTAGGAGGCGGATTCACGAGCGGGGAAGTGGTAGCCGCGACGAGTTCCTTCTGCGATGTGGGCATGCGCGACGAAGTCGAGGAGTTTTTCGCGGTCCACAAGGTCCCGACCGCCGAGCGCACGCTCAAGCAATCGGTGGAAAGGATGAACTACTGCGTAGATCTAAAGTCGCAGCAAACCCGGCAGCTGTCGTCGTGGCTCGAACACCGGGGTGGCGCTTCGGGGCGATAAGGGTGTGTCGAAGGTATGATGCGGGTCCAAAGTGTGAGCGGCTCTTGTGCGACATACATCGAAGATCACAACTATTGGACAACTCGTACCGCAGGGTACATCGGAGCAGCGTCGGGCGAGGCGGTGGGAGCGCTGCTCGTCGGGGTCCGCATCTTTCCAGGAATGCGTGGGGCGCGGGGCCGAGGCATGAGGCGGAGTGTTTGAGTGATTCGGAGGTGGTTGCTATAATCGAGAACGTTCCGCGTGCTCGCGGCGCAAGAGTAGTTGTCGGCGCCAGCTGACCGTCGCGTAAAGGCGCGTCGCGAATAACTCGCCGCAAGAGCCTGCTTGCGCGGGCGCCCCACGGCAGTGGCCAGGTAGCTCAGGTGGTAGAGCGCAGCCCTGAAAAGGCTGGCGTCGGCGGTTCAACTCCGTCCCTGGCCACCATCATTCAAAGTGTCCGTTCCGGAGACATGGGTAACAGAACGTTCCGGAGACATAGGTTACACTTTCGGCCCGAAGGGGTTCTGCAGGGGCTGCAAAGTTTTTTCCTCCAGATCAATATAGCCAAGATCGTAATCCA
>Ga0210408_10000238_pt1 | contig 77622 bp, 61 predicted proteins | sample IncBWH4MmetaG_FD_155471 | JGI IMG/M metagenome (GOLD analysis project Ga0210408, IMG submission 155471) | Forest soil microbial communities from Barre Woods Harvard Forest LTER site, Petersham, Massachusetts, United States - Inc-BW-H-4-M | ecosystem: Environmental > Terrestrial > Soil >...
GCACAGCAACCCCGAGAAGCCGCTGCGCGCGCAGACATGGGCGATGCCGTTGCCCATCGTGCCCGCGCCCACCACGCCGATCCGCTGGATCTGCATGCTTGCAGCTCCTGACCTGTTGAAGGAAAGAAAAAGTCTACCAGATACAGAGCACGCGAATGCGCATGGAACACTGCCTCTGAGGAAAAGTTGCGCACCCGCATAAACATTGGCTTTCAGACAAGTTTCAGAATCCACCCGCAGAACTTTTGGACCGCTGGTTGAGGCATCATCCTGCTTGCGCCGGGCATCCTACCTCAACAGATACCGGATGCATTACCCGGATCGGAGGTAACCATGAAACGACACTTGAGGATGGCGGCTCTCGCAGTTCCCCTCGTTCTGGCGCTTGGAACGTTCACGTTCGCCCAGGATCGCGATGACGATTACCGCGGCAGCGTCGCGCAAACCCGCCAGTACGGCTACGACAACGGATTTCGCGACGGCCAGCACAAGGGCCAGCACGAAGGCCGCGAGAACGATCCCTTTGATTACCGCACGCCCGACTGGCGTCAGGCTGCGCACGGCTACAAATCATGGATGGGCCCGCTCGACGACTTCCGGGAGGGCTACCAGCAAGGCTACCGCGACGGCTTCCGCTCAGGCTTTGTGAGTGAGCGCCCGGGATGGCGCGGAGATGGCGACGGCGACCGCGACGATCACTATCGCGGAAACGGCTTCTACGGCGGCGGCCCGCATGGCCCCGACCGCGCGGCGTACGAAACTGGATACCGGGACGGCGTCACCATGGCGCGTGAGGACATCTATAAAAATAAGCGTTTCAGTCCCGAGCCCCGCGCCCGCTTCGGCGGCCGCGACGACGGCTACTCCCGCGCCTACGGCGACAAGAGCATCTACAAAACCGAGTACACCGAGGGCTACCAGGCCGGCTACGAAGCCACCTTCAACCGGAGATATTGAGGATCAGTCGTCAGTCATCGGTGGTCAGTCGCTTGTCTTTAACTGACATCGTCTGCGGATCGATCCCGAGATTCATCGAGATCACCTACTGACCATCGCAAATTCGCTCAAAAAAAGCCGCCGGAGTTCCCTCCGGCGGTTTCTCCTTCACAATTTGTCATTCCGATCGCGAGCCCAGCGAGGCAGGAGGAATCTGTTTTCCTGCCGCTCTTGCCGAAGGGCGAGTGCTTACTTCGGCGTCGTCTGCCCATCTTTTTCTGCCACCTCCAACCGGGTGGTCGCGCGTGCCAGCGCGTCTTGCGCGCGCGACACATCCACTGCCTGGTCGCCACTCGTCAACCGTTTCTCGGCGCGCTCTTTCGCCTTTTGCGCCCGCGCGCAGTCCACATCCTCGCCCCGTTCCGCCGTTTCTGCCAGGATCGTCACTTTGTCGGGCAACACCTCCGCAAAGCCCCAGGCCACGCACAAGTAGTGCGTTTCGGAACCATTGCGGTAGCTGATCTGTCCCACCGCCAGCTCGGAGATCAGCGGCGCGTGTCCCGGCAGAATGCCCAGATACCCGTTCTTCCCGGGAATCTGCATCTCCTCCGCGCTGTCTTTCACCACCAGCTTTTCCGGAGTGACGATTTCGAGTTGGAAAGAATCCGCCATAGCCCAGCTGTCAGCCATCAGCTTTCAGCTCTCAGTCGCCACCGCCCAGTTCTTGACTGACGGCTGATGGCTGAGAGCTGATAGCTCGGTTTCCTACGCCGCTGCCTTCATCTTCTCCGCGGCCTCCAGCACCTCGTCGATCGGTCCTTTCATGTAGAACGCCTGCTCCGGAATGTCGTCGTACTTGCCGGAGACGATGTCCTTGAACCCCTTCACCGTATCCGCGACTTTCACGTACCGGCCGGGCGAGCCCGTGAACTGCTCGGCCACGTGGAACGGCTGCGACAGGAAGCGCTGCACCTTGCGCGCCCGGGCGACCGTCAGCTTCTGGTCTTCGCTCAGTTCATCGATGCCCAGAATCGCGATGATGTCCTGCAGGTCCTTGTACGTCTGCAGTGTCTTCTTTACCTGCTGCGCCACGTCGTAGTGTTCCTGGCCCACAATGCGCGGATCGAGAATGCGCGAAGTCGAAGCCAGCGGATCAACCGCCGGATAGATTCCGATCTCGGTCAACGCGCGCGAAAGCACGGTGGTCGCATCCAGGTGAGCGAACGTTGTCGCCGGGGCCGGATCCGTTAAATCGTCGGCGGGCACGTAAATCGCCTGCACCGAGGTGACCGACCCCTTCTTCGTCGACGTGATGCGTTCCTGCAATTCGCCCATTTCCGTTGCCAGGTTCGGCTGGTAGCCCACCGCGCTGGGCATGCGGCCCAGCAGCGCCGACACTTCCGAACCCGCTTGCGTGAAGCGGAAGATGTTGTCGATGAACAGGAGTGTATCCGCGCCTTCCACGTCACGGAAATATTCGGCCACAGTCAGCCCGGTCAGCGCGACCCGCAGCCGCGCTCCGGGCGGCTCCGTCATCTGCCCGTAGATCAGGGCCGCCTTCGACTTCGAAGGATCCCCCGGCTTGATCACGCCCGACTCGCTCATTTCGAGCCACAAATCGTTTCCTTCGCGCGTGCGCTCGCCAACCCCCGCAAACACCGAGAACCCGCCATGCTGTTTGGCGACGTTATTGATGAGTTCTTGAATGAAAACTGTCTTGCCGACGCCCGCGCCGCCAAACAACCCGATCTTGCCACCCTTCAGGAAGGGCTGGATCAAATCGACGACCTTCACGCCCGTCTCAAACATCTCCGCAGTAGTTGCCTGCTCGTCGAACGCCGGCGCCATCCGGTGAATCGGCAGGCGCTGGGTGTACTCGATCGGCCCCAGTTGGTCGACGGGCTCGCCGATCACGTTCATGATGCGCCCTAGCGTGCCGTGACCGACGGGCACGGAAATCGGACCGCCCTGGTCGATCGCCTTCATCCCACGCACCATGCCGTCGGTGGCCTGCATGGCAATGCAGCGCGCCCGCCCTTCACCCAGGTGCTGCTGAACTTCGAGAATCACGTTGATCGGCTGTGGCACCGTGAAGCCGTCGCTGACGACCCGCAACGCTTGGTAAATGGGCGGCAGGCCCGCTTCGCTGAATTGCACATCGACCGCCGGACCTGCAATCTGCACTACGTGTCCAATATTGTCTGCCATAGAAAATCAGCTCTCAGCCGTCGGCCTTCAGCCCCTCTCGGGAAACTGCGGGGCTTAAGCTCTGGGCTTGTATCTAATCATCCTCACCCATGCCTTCTGCAAGGACCTTCCATACTCCTGAACCAGCTGACAGCTGACGACGGATAGCTGAGAGCTGCCTTATTGTGCTGCCGCCCCGCTCACGATCTCAATAATCTCCTTCGTGATCTTCGCCTGGCGCGCGCGATTCATGGCCAGCGTCAGCGAATCGATCATGTCGGTCGCATTGTTGGTGGCCGATTCCATCGCGGTCATTCGTGCCGCGTGCTCCGCCGCTACCGATTCCAGCAGGGCATGAAAGATCTGGATGCCCACATATTTCGGCAGCAAATCGTTGAACAGCTCACCCGGGGACTGTTCGTAGATGTAGTCCACCTGCGCCGTCGCGAACTTCGCTGCGGCGGCGTCGATGTCACGCGTCTCGGTCGAGCGCATGCCCACGCCCGCCGAGATCGCCGCTTTTTGGGCCTCTTCCTTTTCCTTTTGTGTCAGTTCGCGCGCGTGCGTGACCTCCGCCACGCCAATCTCGACAATTGGCAGGACACGCTCTACCACCAGTCGCTGCTGGATCACCGACTTGAATTCGTTGAACAGGAGGTAGACAGAATCAATCTCGCCCTTGGCATAGCGCTCGATCACACGTTCCGCGACCCCGCTGGCCAGCGCGTGGTCCAGCTTGTTGAGCACTCCGACCATTTCTCCAATGACCGTCGTACGCAGGGGTTCGGCTGAATCGGCCGTTCGTGGCTGCGCCATGGGAAAGCGCCGCCGCAGAAAATCCCGCCCCTTGCGGCCAATCGTCTCGATCTCAATATTTTTCCCCGCCTTCTCCCCAATGAACTGCATGGCGGACTTCAGGATGTTCGTGTTAAACGCTCCCGCCAGTCCCTTATCGCCCGTGACGACGATCAGCAGGATGTTCTTCTCCTCCCGCTGTGCCAGCAGCGGATGCCGCGGCTCGCCCGTCTCCGGATCGTAGATCTCCGCGCGCGCTACCAGCGACTTCAGCACGTTGGTCAACATCTGCGCATACGGACGCGCCGCCAGCGCGCGTTCCTGCGCCCGCCGTAGCTTCGCCGCCGAGACCATCTTCATGGCCTTGGTGATCTGCCGCGTGTTGATCACGCTGCGGATGCGCCGCTTGATGTCGAGAATGTTTGCCATGAATCAGTCGTCAGCTACTAGTCGTCAGCAAAACCAAAAAGCATTTGTCATCCTGAGCGCAGTCAGGCGCTAGCCGAACCCAGTCGAAGGACCCCGCTGCCAAATCGATCTCCCGTAAGCAGATATGCCTTTCTAGCGCTGCACTCAGGGACTGCCTCTCACGCCCGTCGCAATCGGTACCAAGTACTACTTCCGCGCCGCCACGAACTGCTCCTTGAACTCCGCAATCACCTTCTTCATCTCAGCCTTCAGCCCATCATCGAGAATCTTCTTCTCCATGATGGTGCGCAGCACTCCCGGATTCGCCGTATCTACGTACTTGTAAAGATCGAGTTCAAACGGACGCACCTGCTCCACCGGTAGGTCATCCAGGAACCCGCCCGTTCCGGCGAACACGATCAGGATCTGCTTCGAAAACGGCAACGGCGAGAACTGGTTCTGCTTCAGGATCTCCACCAGCCGGCTGCCGCGGTTGAGCTGGTTCTGCGTGGCCTTGTCGAGATCGCTTCCGAACTGCGCAAACGCCGCCAGCTCGCGATACTGCGCCAGCTCGAGCTTCAGCGACCCGGCCACCTGCCGCATGGCCTTGATCTGCGCGCTGCCCCCGACGCGGCTCACCGAAATGCCTACGTTCACCGCCGGCCGCACCCCTGAGTTGAACAGATCCGTCTCCAGGAAGATCTGCCCGTCGGTAATCGAAATGACGTTGGTCGGAATGTAGGCCGAAACGTCGCCCGCCTGCGTCTCGATGACGGGGAGCGCGGTCAGCGACCCTCCGCCCATTTTGTCGCTCATCTTGGCGGCGCGCTCCAGCAGGCGCGAATGCAGATAGAACACGTCGCCCGGATACGCCTCGCGTCCCGGCGGCCGCCGCAACAGCAGCGAAATCTCGCGGTACGAAGCCGCGTGCTTCGAAAGATCGTCGTAGATCACCAGCGCATGCCGCTGGTTGTCGCGGAAGTACTCACCCATCGCGCAGGCCGCATAGGGCGCGATGTACTGCATGGGCGCCGGCTCCGAGGCCGAAGCCGCCACCACGATGGTGTACTCCATGGCGCCCGCATCTTCCAGAATTTTGACCACCTGCGCAATCGACGAGCGCTTCTGCCCGATGGCGTTGTAGATACAAATCAGGTCGTTGCCCTTGCTGTTGATGATGGTGTCGAGTGCAATCGCGGTCTTGCCCGTCTGGCGGTCGCCGATAATCAGCTCGCGCTGGCCGCGGCCGATCGGAATCATCGAATCGATGGCTTTCAGCCCCGTCGCCATGGGCTCGCGCACCGGCTGCCGGTCGATGACGCCCGGCGCAATGCGCTCGAGCGCAATGAACTCTTTCGTCGCGATCGGACCCTTGTCGTCAATCGGCTGCCCCAGCGAGTTCACAACTCGCCCGACCATGGCGTCGCCCACCGGCACGCTCATGATGCGACCAGTCCGCTTGACCTCGTCGCCTTCGCGAATCTCGGTGTACTCGCCGAGCAGCACCACGCCCACCTGATCTTCTTCCAGGTTCATGGCCAGCCCGGCCACCCCGTGCGGGAACTGGAGAAGTTCCCCGGCCATGACCTTGTCCAGTCCGTACACGCGGGCGATCCCGTCGCCCAGCGTGATCACCGTCCCGACCTCGTCCACGGCGATCTTGGTTTCGTAGTTCTCGATCTGCTCGCGGATCAGCTGCGATATCTCGTCTGCCTTGATTTGCGCCATAAGAAATTCAGCTCTTTGTTCAGCTCTTGGTTCAGCTCTTGGCTTTTACTCTTTAGCTCTTAGCTCCCTGCCTTGTTCCCGACCACCAGTATCGTTAACTACTTGTTCCCTTCGCGAACTTTGCGGCTTTTGCTTTGTGGTCGCGGCGGTCAAAAGCTTATCCGACGGACGAGCCCCGAGCCAGCCAACCTCCCCCTGCCGAGCTAAGAGCTCACGGCTAAGAGCTAAAAGCTGTCCCCCGCAATTTGTTCCCGGATTCTCTGCAACTGCCCGAGCACCGAGCCGTCGTAGATTGTGCTCCCGACCCGCACAATGGCGCCGCCCAGAATCGCGCTGTCCCGCGCGTACTTGGCCCGCACTCTCTTGCCCGTCAGTTTTTCGACCTGTCCCTCGAGAGCGCGCTTCTCTGCATCGCTCAAATCGCGGGCGCTGGTGATCTGCGCCTCCGCAAAACCCATGCGCGCATCCAGTTCCTGCGCCAGCTGCGTGACGATCGCGTCGAAAAAATGCATGCGTCCACGATCGATCAGCACAGCGACAAAATTCCGCACCTCGCGCGAAAGCCCTTCCCGTTTGCCAATCGCGTCCAGCACCCCCCGCTTCTGCTCCCCCGTGATCGCCGGATTGTCCCACACCCGCCGCAGATCTGGGTTCGCCACCAGCAGTGCGCTCAGCGCATGCAACTCCTCGAGCGTCTTCCCCGCATCCAGACGGGTGTCAAACAGGACATCCGCGAAGGCGCGCGCGTACAAGCGAGTCACGGAAGCCATGCGCTAGTTCTTGTCCTTCCCCGAGCTGTCGGCACCCGCCAGCCGCTCCGAAAAACTCCGCACCAGCGATGCGTCCGTTCCCGCGTCCACATGAATCTGCTTTTTCGCCAGAGCAATCGCGAGATCGGCGGCATACGCTGTCAGATCGCGCCGCGCCGCCTTGGCCGCCGCCGCAATTTCCTGCTCGGCCGACTCAACGAGCTTGCGTCCGTCTTCCTCGGCCGCAGCCTTGATGCGCGCTTCCTCGGCTGCCAGGTCCGTCTCGCCCGCCGCCTTCATCGCGGCAATCTCGTCACCCAACTTCGACAGGCGCGATTCGATTTCTCCCAGCCGCCGGTTCGCATCTTCACTCGCTTGCCGTGCCTCTGCCATCGCCCTCTGAATCGACGCGGTACGATCGCGAAACATCCCGGGCAGATACTTGCGCCCCGCCCAAACCAAGACGGCGAAAATCACCGCGAAGTTCAGCAGTACCGCCAGCCAGTATGCGTGCTGCAGATTCCCGCCCGTAAGCTTCGCCAGCATCCGTACCGAGGCCGACCGCTTGAACTGCGCAGCGTCCTCGTCTTCGCCGGCGGCCTCGCGCGTCTCCTTGGCTAACTCCGCGCCGGTTCCGCGAGGTTCCGCTTTCTTCGCCTCGCGCTGCGATTGCGCTTGGGCTCCCGGAGCTTGACCTTCGGAAGATGCCCCACTCTGGGATTGTCGGGAAGAGTTTTGCGCTCGCGCTGTCAGAACGCACGAGAGGAAAACCGCAGCTAGACAGGCAGTGCTCGGGAGCGCACCGAGCCCGGCGATGCCTTTGCCGTTTCGCATCATCGCGCCCCGCCCGCTGTCACGGGACGCAGCACGCTCCGGACAATCTCCGTCGCCAGCCGCGCCGATTCCCCCTGCAGCCCCTCCTGGGCCGCACTCTTGTCCCGTTCGATGGCCTCGCGCGCCTGCTTCACCTGCTCCTGCCCCTTGGCCCGAGCCGCCGCAACTGCTGCCGCGCGCGCCTGCAGGGCAGCCTGACGCCGTGCCTCTTGTGTCTTGAACAGTGCCACCCGCGCTTCGCGCAACCGCTGTTCGTACTCGGCCGTGCGGGCCTCGGCAGCCGCCACATCCGCGCGCGCCTTCTCGATCGCCCCCTCGGTTTTTGACCGCCGCTCGGCCAGAACCTTCGCCAGCGGCCGGTGGACGACCACTGTGTAGATCCCGTACAGGATCAGAAGCATGAGAATGGTCGGGATGGACCCGAGCAGTAATCCGCCTAGCTGTCGCAGCGTCTCGTCCATGGCTTAGCTGATAGAACCGGAAGAAAGAGGGCTATAAAACCTTTAAAGCTAACATCCTAGGCACCTTGTGTCAACGCCAAGGGTTCCGGACTGGGTCTCCGAAGGGGCGCCACGAAGGGGAATTCCTACCTGTTGTCAAGCCTGCCCTCCCGCCATTTTCCCGAACTATTCCTTGACTTCCTCCCAAACCGGACTACCATAAATACATCACCTCCGATCCAATTCAGGATCGAATGGGCCGGCAGCCAAGAAAAGTCACCGCTTTTTGGCTATCGGCCCATTTAATTTCTGAACCCAGCTTTTAGCTTCTAGTCGTTAGCTCTTAGCCAGACCCCTGTGCGGAAAATCTCGCGTACTGCCGCCCGCTTACCGTGGCCGCTAGCTTTTGCGATGTGTAAATGACTTCCGAGTTAACGGGTCTGTCGCGTCCTAACGGCCTTCAGCCGCACCGTATCTGCCATTTTCTGCTAGCGCCATTCGGCGCTGGGGCGAAATCTATTCTTCAGCAGGATTTTCCGGCCCTTGCGGCCACGAATCACAGCTGACGGCTGATAGCGGAAAGCTCCTTCCCTACTTCACCACCCACTCCCTCACCCTCCGCACCACCGACTCCGGCGCCTCCGCTTCCATCTCCACTACGCCGTCCCGGTACGCGCGCGAATAAATCCGCGAACGCGCCGCGAGCATCGCCAGAACCTTGCCTTCCTTCTGCGGAATGCTCAACCGCACCCGGCTCACCGGATCTTCCTCGAGCACCTGGTCGATCCGCTCCAGCACCGTCGCAATTCCTACCCCACGTACCGCCGAAACATGCACCGTCTGCGCATCGTCTCGCAGCGCTTCGCGCTGTTTCGGCTCGAGCAGATCGATCTTGTTCATCACGTGCAGACGCGGCTTCTTCTCCGCCTCCAGCTCCTTCAATACCAGCTCGACCTGCGCATCCTGTTCCGCCGTCAGCGGGCTCCCCGCATCCGACACCTGCAGGATCAGTGCCGCCCGCTGCACTTCCTCGAGCGTCGCCCGAAAGGCCGTCACCAGCGTGTGCGGCAGGTTCCGGATAAATCCGACCGTATCCGACAACAACACCTTCCGACGCGACGGCAACTCCACGCCGCGAATCGTCGGATCAAGTGTCGCGAACATCTTCGACGACGCCAGCACCTCCGCCTTGGTGAGCGCGTTGAACAACGTCGATTTCCCCGCGTTGGTGTAGCCCACCAGCGCCACGGTCGCCACCGGCACCGACTCCCGCCGCTGCCGCTGTTGGGCGCGAATTCGGCGCACGTTCTCGATCTGCTCTTTCACGTGCCGGATGCGCCGGTAGATCTTCCGCCGGTCCGTTTCGAGCTGGGTTTCGCCCGGCCCTCTCGTCCCGATGCCGCCGCCCAACTGCGACATCTCGACGCCGCGCCCGGCCAGCCGCGGCAGCATGTACTCCAGTTGCGCCAGCTCCACCTGCAGCTGGCCTTCCCGGGTCTTCGCGTGCCGCGCAAAAATGTCGAGAATGAGCTGGGTGCGGTCGATCACCCGCTTGTGCAGGATGCGTTCGATGTTGCGCTGCTGGGAAGGAGAAAGGTCGTGGTCGAACAGGATCAGGTCGGCGTCCGCCGAGGCCGCCGCACCGGAAATTTCCTCCAGCTTCCCGCCACCAATCAAGGTCGCCGGATCCGGCCGGTCGCGCCGCTGCAGAACCTCGCCCACCACGATAGCGCCCGCGCTGGTCGCGAGCGTGCGCAGTTCGTCCAGCGACTCCTCCGCGCTGAACTCGGGCATGCTGGGAGGCTTCGACCCGGCCGCCACGCTGGTCGCCGCGTCCCGGGCCGACTGCGCTCCCGCCGTCAGCGAGCGCTTCCCCGCATTGCGCGTGCGCACGCGGTAATCGAGTCCCACCAGGAACGCCCGTTCGCCGGACGCGCGGGGATCCCGCTCCACCGTGGAGCTCTCGCCCCGGAGGGCACGGCGCACCGCGTCATCCTTACGCGACCGTGTGGAGTCTGCGCTGCGCAACTGGAAGGCGCCTTTACCCTTCGGTGCCGGAAGCGGTGACCGGCGCCACAGCAACGGGGGCTGCCACTGGCGTCGGCTTACCCTCGCCGTGCGCCGCAAACGGAGCGTGCGTCACCCGCCCCATCACCACCGTGGAGATGGCGTGCTTGAAGATCAACTGTTCCTGATTGTTGGTCTCCAGCACCACCGAGTATTTGTCGAAGGAACGGATTCGGCCCGTCAGCTTGACCCCACTCAGCAGATAGATGGTGATGTTGAGCTTTTCCTTGCGGGCCGTGTTGAGGAAGGAATCCTGGATGTTTTGCGCCGGCTTGTTTTCCATCTGCCGATCTCCTTGCCGATTGGACTCTGTTCGAAAACTCAGCTGCTCCTCGCAACCCGTGGCGCGTCCGGTCGCAAAGAGCAGGGGGGACATCCCGCAGCGGACGGGCTGTCTGGCGCAAACACTCCAGCACCGCTCCACCTTGGGCAACATTTGTACAATAAGACCTCAAGCTGGACTTTTCAACTCAGCATTGTGTCAAAATTTACGGAAGTGGAACGCGTCGCAGCTGTGGCGCTCAAGGGCGCACCCGAACGGTCCTGCCGAAGACGGTAACCTGGGTGACAAGTTACTCCATTCGTTACCCGCCCGCGACGCTGCGCCCTCAGCGGAAATTTCTCCGCGAACTCTGTGGGTTACGACGTTGCTTTCAAGTCTTGGGTCTCGGACCCCTTGACTTCACTTTCCTGGCTTCACCCGCAGCCCCCCTTGGCGCCCTATGATGTACAATCCGCCCTTGCAAATCGGGAGGAACTTTCATGCTCCACCTCGCAGCATTGTCGTTCAGCCCCAACATCCACCTGCCGCAGGATTTCAACACCAATTTTCTGATGTTCATCCGCTGGATCCATTTCCTCGCCGGCATCACTTGGATCGGCCTGCTCTACTTCTTCAATCTCGTCAACGTCCCCTTCCAGAAAGAACTGGACGCCGCCACCAAAGGCAAAGTCGTCCCGGCTCTGATGCCGCGCGCGCTGTGGTGGTTCCGCATGGCCGCCGTGCTGACGGTCTTGGCTGGAATCATTTACTGGGGCGACATCGTCGCCTCCGACGCGCACAACGCCCTTGGCGCCACCTCCGGTATGGCCATGGGCAGCTTCTTCGGCATCTGGACGGTTGTCTGGGCCATCCTCTACGCCGTCCTGATCCCCGGCAGAGGCGTGTTCGACAAAGGCCCAGTGATCGGCGTGATCTATGCCATCGTGGTCTTCGCCGCCGCCTGGCTCTTCCTCAGCCTCAATGATCAGGGATGGCAGAGTAACCGCCTGCTTTCGATCGGCATCGGCGGAGGCATCGGCTGGGTCATGATGCTCAATGTCTGGGGCGTGATCTGGCGCATACAAAAAAAACTCATTGCTTGGACCAAGGACAACGCCGCCAACGGCACGCCCATCCCCGAGCAAGCCAAGCGCATGGCCCGCATGGGCTTCCTGGCGTCGCGTGCCAACGCATTTCTGAGCATCGTCATGCTCTTCTTCATGGGCGCTGCCAGCCACTACCCCATGTTCGGGAAGTGAAACCCGAACCGACCCACACCCTGGCGATGGGGCAGACCGCCCATTGACTTGAAATGCTGCAACCTTGAGACTTTGAAACCTGCTGTTCAACAACCTGCCCGCAAAACAAAACCGCCCGCGGATTCTCCCCGCAGGCGGTCAAGGCTCGAACAAATCAGGCCGCGCTAGAAGCTAAGCTTCGCCCCGATCTGAATCTGTCGCGCACCGGTGGTGCCGTCGTTCTGGCCAACCTGCGATGTCGAGTAGCCAAAGTTCACGTCGGCGATCTGATTATCCGGCTTTGCGAAGTGCACGCGATTGAACACGTTGTACACTTCGAACCGAAGCTGGAACTTAACCCGCTCCGTAATATTTGTTGTCTTGGCAAGGTTCATATCCCAGTTGTTGATGCCCGGACCGTAGAAGGAATTGCGCACAGAGGGCGAAGGAATCCCCCACGGAACCGGCATGATGGTGTGGTCATCCGGATTGAAGGCCGCCGCGTTAAATCCCGTAAACACGCCCGCGCCGCCAGGCAGCACCTTCCCCTGGGAGGGAACCCTCAGCATCGCAGGATTGACAATCGTGGCCCGGTCGGCTCCGTTGGTGTGGAGTGTATCGAGAGGCCCGAATATGTCGTAAGGCAGTCCCGTCTGCCACTGGCCAATCGCGCCCAGCTCCCAGCCCTCCAGAACGCGCCCCAGGAATCCACCGCTCAGGTGGCCACGACCGCGGCCCACCCCAAGTTCGTAAACAAAATTCAGCACGGCGCGCTGCCGGGTGTCGAACCCTGAATTGCCTCTCTCGCGCGATAAATCATACGAGTTGACCGGATAGTTCCCGTTGTGCCGCGTCGTCACCAGCGGATCTGAAGCATCGTCGATGGCGTGCGACCAGGTATAGGCCATGGTGAACTGTAAGCCATGAATGGGCCGTTGCGTCGCCTGCACCTGCAAGCCGTTATAGTAAGACTGCGCGGTTGTCTGGTCCGTGAACGTATCGAAGAAAGCCGTGTTGTTCACCGACGTGAACCCCGGGCCTCCGAAGAACAGGTTCCCGTACTGCAGAGCCTCCTGGCAGGCTTCATCCTGCCCTGGGAAGTTCGCGATACAATTCGCCAGGTTCTGGCTCACCAGGCCCGGCTGCGGCGGGTTCCCGTCCAGCACCCGCAGGATTCGGGTGCCGTGATTTCCCACGTAGTTCGCCTCCAGCGTGAGAGTTCCCAGTTCGCGCTGGATGCCGAAATTCCAGCTAATCACCCGCGGTGGCTTCATGTTGTGATCGAACAAATCAGGAAAGATGAGATGCTGGTCATGATGGTCAAACACATTTGGTGAAGGCGTCAGCGGCGCCAGGGCGAATTGGTTCTGCAGCTGGGCAGCCGGGCCGGGACCCTGGAAGGCAGTGGGAAAATCTGAGTAGGTCGGCTGGAACGGCGGATTGCCGCGCGCGTCGCTCACCAGATTCCCGTACACGCGGTCGCTGAAGATGCCAATGCCACCTCGTATCGACGTTCGTCCGGTGCGGAAAGGATCCCACGCGAAACCCAGCCTTGGCTCAAAATCTCGATAGTCGTCGTTGTAGAGCTGATGGTGGGTTCCTGGCCCGACCGTCTGAAAGGTGAAGCCAAAGCAAGGCGGAGGATTATTCAGAGTGCAGGAAGCCGGATCCAGGGACGGAGATGGCCCCGACGAGTTCTCAAACAGATTCGATAGATTGTTGTGCTGCTCGAACGGCACTCCGAAAAACTCCCAACGCATACCGTAGGTGATGCTCAGGTTCGGTTTCACTTTCCACACGTCCTGCGCAAAAATCCCAAACTCGCGCTGCCGAAAACCGAGTTTATCGTCGACCAGTTGAGTCCCTTGGCTATTGAAGAATTGGGTTTGCCCAGTGTGGTCGACCAGCCCCAGCAACTCTCCCGTCAGGTCTTCGATGATGTTCGAGTCCACCCCTGAGTTCAGATTCATCAGGGGTTGGGCGCTCTGGTCTGTGAACACATTGAATGTAAAGGTCTGCCGTGAAAAGAAGTCCGTGTAGTTGTTCGAATACACTCGCCGGTGTTCCGCGCCCACTTTCACAGTGTGGGTTCCCCAGACTTTCGTCAGGTTGTCGAGGAACTGGTAGGTGCCGGCTTTCGTGGATTGCGAGTTCGCGTCGCCCTGGCCGAGACACCCGAAACCAGTGAACTCGGGCAGGTTGTAGTCCGCCCCCCGGCCCGTCCCGTCGACAAACCCAAAGCTGTCGAACAGGCCCACCCCGTTACAGCCAAAGAACAGGTTCAGGCGGGTCGCCCCCGCGCGCAGTTCGTTGCTCAGCGTCGCGGTAGGCGTCGAAATCAGGCTTAGCGCCAGCCCTTGGGTACGCTGGTGCGACGCCGTCGAACCCGGAGCGCCCGGTAACGGCAGAAAGTCGCCATGATCGGAATTGGGGTCATGGTACCAGTTGTAGGTGTAACGCGCCGAAAGGGTATTGTTCTTCGTCAGGCTGTGATCGATTTTGAGGCTGCCATCTTCGTCCTTCTCTCGCGATTCGCTCGGGAAGAAAAGCTGGCCTGTAACGCCGTCCGCGTTCATGACAGTGGGATTCGGATAGAGCGCCAGGATATTCTTGATGATGGGGTCAAGTCCCACTCCGGTTGCGTTGTTCACGGCGCCTGCCGTCGTTACGTCCAGCGGCTGGCTGGCCCCGGTTTGCGGGTTCGTGTAGGTGAAGATGCCTGTCTTGAAATCCGGGGTCGGCACCGTGGAATTGTTCGTCCGGTTGGTGATGAAACGATCGCCCTGATAGTTCAGGAAAAAGAACGTCTTGCTTTTGGCGAGAGGCCCGCCCAGCGAAACTCCGTAAAGGTTCCGCACGTACGCATCCTTGCGCTGCAGGTCCCCCGTGAGCGGGTCGATCTGATTGTTAAAGTAGTCGCGCGCCCCCAGCGCATCCCAGCGCCCGTAGTAGTAAACATCGCCGTGCAAAGCGTTCGTGCCACTCTTGGTGATGACATCGATGATGGCGCCGTTGTTGCGCCCGTATTCGGGGGCAAAGTTGTTGGTCAGAACGCGGAACTCCTCCGTGGCGTCCGGGTTCTGCGAGGTGACCCCGCCCAGGTTCCCGGGAACTTCGGCGTAGTTGTTGTCCGCGCCATCCAACTGGAAGTTGTTGTTGCGTTCGCGTCCACCGTTGACCGACACTCCCCCGAACCCGTCCGACTGCGTCACGCCCGGACCGAGCAGGACCAGGGTGTACGGATCGCGCAGAATCATCGGCAATTCCGCCATCTGTTTCTGCTCGATCACGTTGCTCAGGGTTGGAGTCTCCGTGTCCACCTGGCCGACCATGCTCGAGTTCACTTCCACCTTGGTCGACACCGCACCCACCTCTAGTGTCGCGTTGAGGGTGAACTTCTGATCCACTGTCAGTGTGATCTTGTCGAGACTGAACTCCGTGAAGCCTGCTTTTTCAATGTTGATGCTGTAACTACCCGGAGCCAGCGGCTCGATGCGGTAGAAACCGGTACTGTTGGTCTGTACCTGGCGTTCGACTGCGGTCGCCAGGTTCGTCACCGAAACAAACGCCTCAGGGATCGCCGCCCCCGACGCGTCCACCACGGTTCCGCTCACCGACGCGTTCTGCGCCAAAGCCGCCGTGCTCACCAGCAGAAACACGCCGAGAAGAATGGTCGTATATTTCGTCATTATGTCCTCCACGGAGACTCCCACTCGCCGGGAATTCCGTTCAAATCGGCCAGATTCGCAAGCCGCCAGCGGAACTGCATCGTTCGCCAGGAAATTAGGGGGGACCACAAGAAGTGCAACTCCCCTGCCAAAACATGCCCTGTTATTCCTGTATCTGTTTCAACGAGTTAGTTCGAGGCTTCCCGCGGAATATCCACAATTCCGCATGAGCCACCCCGCGACCGTATGAGATACGGGATGTCGCCAGCTCAGCTCTAACCCTATCAGGAAGTTATGTTTAGAAACGATAACTGGGCGTATTCCTGACGGTAACCTTGGGACATGACCTTTCGGGTCGGGAGGTGAAAGAGTGGAAGTCCCTGCTCAGAATTTGCATAGGTAGGCGGTCACCCGCTTTCCCTGCGACATCACAGTGCGTACGGGTCGGTACACGGCGATTCGGCGAGTTAAGCTACGATCCGCCAGTCAGACGGAGGAAGCCGAGCGAGTCGAAGTAGGAATTGGGGAACGCGTAATGAAGGGCGGGGCTTTCCGCGAGTCGCCACGGGCCATGATGCCCGCCGTTTGCGCCGCCAGGTCCCGTCCGATGCCGCGTTTGCGAAGTGCGCAAACCGCTTGTTCCCATGCTTCCACTGCTTCCACATCGCAGACCGTAGTCTGCGCCGGAGCCACTTATCAAGAAGGGTGAGCACCGAGGGTGTCTGGCAGAAGCCGAAATAGGCACGCCATCCACGCGAGAGCTGTTGCGCTCGCTGCTCCATGCTGATCCCTCGTGTCCCGGCACGTCAGCTCCCGGATTCGCTCCTTGAATCGCAAGATCGCTTTCGGCGCAATCCGGCGCCGCGCTTGCTTGCAGCTCGTGAAGCTGAATCCCAGGAACTTCCTGTCTTTCGGCCGAGCCACTGCACTCTTCGCCTGGTTCACTTTGAGTTTGAGCTGCGTGGTCAGAAGCCGAGTGATGCTCTCCATCACTCGCTCTCCCGCACGTTGGCTGCGGACATAGATTGCAATCATCCGCGTACCTCACATGCCGATGTCCCCGTCGCTCTAACTCTCGGTCCAGTTCGTCAAGCACGATGTTACTCAGCAACGGGGAATCGCTAGCCAGTGTTGCTTCAGGTAGCTCGGTAACTCGCCGACTTTCATGCCGTCGATTCCCGGACTCCCCTTGTTGGCCTTCACTCGTCGTAGGGCCCGCAGACAGTTTTCCCGTCCGCAGACCTCTTCCATCAACTGCTTTCCTCCAGCTGGACTTTCGGTTTCGCAGTTCGCCGTGAACGGTTCGGTCCCTTCCCGAGGTGACCTTGGAGCTTCACTCCTCCCTTCCTCGGTGAAGGCCAGCAACAGCTGTGGCTGGTTGTTCTGCCGCTTGTCGCTCATCGAGTCCTGCGTCTTACTCGCCGCTCCTTGCTGTTCGGGCCTTAGGCCTTTCCGCCTACTATGCCCTCTGCTGACTCCTGCGGCACGGTCAGGGCGGATTGCTCCGCTCTCAGTCGCGATTCCGCGACATGCTGCGGGTCTCCCGAAGTAAGTTCGACCGCCTTCCGCGCGCAACCGCCGGATTTACTACCAGTGACCTTGATGGATATGGGCTTCGCAATCATTGGCTCGCTCGCCCGCCACCTCGTATCCGGTTCTTGTTCATCGGCTCGCGTCTTTGCTCCACGCTTCTTTCAGGCCCCGTCTCGCGACGAGTGTTATTTCACCCTTGCGCTTCGCTATGACTTCACCTCCATCAGGTTGTCAAAGGGACTTTCACCCTCCAGCTGTCGAACATGCTCGGCACACAAGTAAAAGGGAGCCGGAGAATCCGGCTCCCTGAGATGCAAGTGATGCAAGATTAGAAGGTGAATGTAGCTCCAAAGCGAATTGCGCGCGAGGTCTGCCATAGGTTCGGCTGGCCGTATAACGAGTTTAGAAACTGATTTGACGTGGCGACTGCCTGCACGTCGTACCCTGTCATGGCTCCCTGGTAGAAACCTGCGCCTGAGGCAATTCCGCAGGGGGCGGTGCCGCCGCCCGGACCGCACGGACCGGGTGGGTGCAACGAGTGTGGGAAGTGGTTGGAGTCGAATCCTTCCCAGTACCCGAGAACGGAATGCTGGTTCAGCAGGTTGGTGAAGGTTGCTTCAAGCCTGAGGCGTTGCGCCTCGTTGTTGTGGTTCACCTTGATTTCATGCGCAATGTTCAAATCAGTCTGTGTGTACCACGGCGTACGACGGGCATAGGGAGTGCCAATGCCCGTAATCCGGTCGGTAGTAGGGTCGGAAGTCACGTTGGCCCACTTGCCGCGGCCAAAGACGTAGGTGCCTTCGAAGGGGCTGCCACCCGCCAGGCCTATGTCATCAAAAGCGCCGACCGGACTACCCTGGTAGGCTGTCTGGAAGAGGCCAAAAGTTGTAGTGTGGCTCTTCGACCACCACGGCAGCGCGTAATACAGGTTCCCCTTCAGGGCGCTCGGGCGATCCGTCGCCAACGGCCCGTTACTGGACTTGCCATTAGCGGCGAAGTAGTAGATCGGCTCGTCGAAGGCCCGGCTCGTATCCGGCGAGTTGCGCCCAGTCACGCCACCATCGCTCTGGTCCGTAGTGGTCAGGCCCGCATAGTTCCCCCACAAGCTGCTCCAGGTATAGCTGAACGATCCGGACCAGTTGTGGCTCATGTTCTTGGTGAGCCGGAATTCCAACCCGTCGTAGTTTCGGACTGCTTGGGGCATCGGCGGGCAGGAGGAACACGTGCCGAACTGGTTGGTTGGGTCAAACGGCTGAACTCCGGGGCCGTAGCCAGCGCCCAGCGATCGCAGGAAGGCGGCATATTGGTTAATGTCCTTGTTCACACCTTGACCGGGATTGACGATTGCATAGAACTCGATACAACAAGGAGCGCTCAGCGAAGCGTCCTCGATCGCGTGATCGAGCCGCCGGCGATCATATCGCACTTCGAGAGCCCAGTCCTTGCTGACCTGGTAGTCAGCGCCGCCGACATACTCATGTTGCCGGTAAGGCTTCAGGCCAGGGGCTATTGGCTCCTCCGGGCGAAGGTTGAGGTTTTCGATCAGCCCAGTGCTTGTCGCTGTATCGATCAGCGATGCCGGGGTTACGCCGTTGGAGAAGACCGCTCCTGTGGTGGGCGGACCCGTCGGGCAAGCACGGCCAGCAGCGTTGTAGACTATGGTATTGATATCGGATAGGTTGAAGGTTCCACTGGCATTTGGACCGAGCGGGTAGGCGCACTCATCCCATCCCTGGGCGCCGAAAGATGTTTGGGCAAGCAGCAGCTTCATGACGTCGTTGATGACGCCATAGCTGCCGAAGATCTTCAACTTGCCATTTGCCGATCCCCATGCGGCTCCCAAACGAGGCTCAATCTTGTCGCTCCATGAGAAGTCGATGGTGCGGATGTTGGCAATCCCAACTCCGGCAGGACGCGGCAGGGTTTCCTTCTCTATACGGACGCCAAGGTTCAACGTCAGACCGTGCCCGACAGTCCAGGCATCCTGGACGAAGAAGGCATGGTTGTTATCGATGGCAGGCGCGTAATGGCCAGAGTTGTCCTTCAGGACGGTTGCGAAATCGCCCTGCATAAACAGATAGCCATACTGACCGGCGCAGTTGCCGCCCCATTCGCCTGCCAGCCCTGACGCTGGCACAGGGGGGGTTGCTGTGGGGTCTGCCGCCGATCCGCAGTTGCCGCCGCCGAAGGCTGTACCGGCCTGATACGACTGCCCATTTCCGGGGAACAAAGTTGCCTGCGGTAGGTTGCCGTGCTGATTGATGATGTTCCACAGACGGTTGAACTGATAGCCGACCTTAAGGTTGTGCGTTCCCAACCAGCCGCTCTTGAAGAACGCCACGTCTTCGTTAAACTGCCAGTGCTTACTGGCGTTCACTTCAGTGAAGGCCCCGTTATAAGGCGCCGTTGCGGTGCCAGCAGGCTGTTGTAGAGCGGCTGGAAGTGGCAGGCCTTTGTTGTCCAGTGCAGGGGATAGACCAGAGTTGTTCCAGACAACGTCTAGGCCCGTGGTGGGCCAGCCAAAATCGTGGTAGTTCTGAAAGAAATAGCCGAAGCGGGTCGTCGAGATGATCTTCGGGGTCAGGGTTATGTCAGCGCCCACGTTGTAGTTTGCATTCGGGGCCGCGAAGCCGAGGCCGTGTGAATATTGTGTCAGAGGGGTGAAGATCGAGGAGTTCAGGAAGCTGGACTGCGCTGCGATCGGATCCGGGTTCGGCAAGTCCGCACCGCTCTCACGCGAGTACTGGTACAGCCACGAACCGAAGACGCGGACCTTTTGCGTCAAGGTGGCATCCAGACGGGCGCTCGTGAAGTTCTGTTGGAGGTCTCGTTCGAAGATCTGGTTCCCGAGGGACGAGTTCGGACAGCCGCCAATGCTAGGGCAGAGGGCTGGGCCGAAGTTCACCGTTCTACGGTTGGCGTTGTACTGTGGCGCATAACCCAGGAAGAACCACAAGCGGTCTTTCACGATCGGACCACCAAGGGTGAAGCCGGGCTGAACGATGCGGAAGTGGTCCTTTTTCGGTATGTAGGTGATCGCATCGGGTTCGAGGGGTACATTTCCTGGCGCTGGCCCAGTCGCTGGCGCCAGCGGATCGTAACCCAACCCAGCAACCGGGGGGCTGGGGAACATCCCATAGTTACGGCTCCAGGACCCATCAAGCGCATCGCCCTCCCAGCTGGCGAACAGCGAGCCGTGGAACGCGTTACCGCCCTTCTTCATGACCACATTGACCACGCCCCCGAGCGCCCCACCATGCTCCGCTTCAATCCCCGAAGTCTTGACCTGCATTTCCTGGATGAACTGGAAGGGGACGTTGGCCGCAGATACGCCGCCCGAGATGTTCTCCGTGTCCTGGCCTTCGACAAGGTATTGGTTCTCCGAGTCAGCGCCCCCGCCGACCGTGTAACCAACGTTCTGGCCGTTGCCGCTGCTGCCCGGTAGCAGGCCGCCCGCGCCAGCCGTACCCGCGCCGGCAGACCCGCCGGCAAGAGGTTCGTTGCGAGCCATAGGCGCGAACTGAATGACCGACTGGAAGCTGTAACCATGGGGTGCGTTAACAAGCGTCTCAGACGTGAGGTTCGTCAGGTTCGTATTTGTGGTCACGTCAATCACAGGGGCTTGGCCGGTCACCTCAACAACAGTGGCGCTGGTACCGACCTCCAGAGTAATGTCTACCGACGGCACGTGCCCGACTTCAATGTTCAAACCTGCCCGCTTCACGGTGTTGAAGCCCTTTGCCGCCACCGTCATCGAATACGTGCCCGGAGGCAGGTTGGCGAAGCGGTAGTAGCCGCTACCGTCAGTCTCAAGCTGTTTGGTCCCCACCAGCGACGTGCCTGTGATCACCACCTGCGCGTGCCCTACCACCGCGCCCGATGGGTCCTTCACCGTACCTTGTAGCCCGCCCGTCGTTTCTTGGGCGAACGCGCTCATAGCGAACAGGGCGATCACTACCATGATCCTGCGCAAAATCGTAAAATTCATTGTGTTCTCTCCGGCTTAGAATTCTTGCGCCAGCCTAGACAGGGTGGAGGCGGCTGCGACTTCCCCTTTGAACCGTGAAACGCAAATCGAAAAGGATCAAAAGTATCAACAAGACACACCAGAAACAGAGACAGTGCACGCCATATTTGCACACCTCAATGCAACTGTTCTGCCAATGGATGCTAATGTCTATGTTGTTAAAAAGAAACCGCTTGCTTTTCTCTCGGGAAGTGATTGATCCGGAAATTGGGACGGTTCCAGATGACTTCTCTATGGAATTTCATATTGAACGATATGACTGAAAGATAGCCAAAAGATAGCCAAATGACGTCGTTTGATTCAAGTTCTGCGGCCTATCAACGGGGTGTTGAGTTGTTGAATCACGGCGAATTCTTTGAAGCCCACGAGGTTCTCGAAGACGCCTGGCGGGACGCTCCCGAACCGGATCGCAAGTTCTTGCAAGGATTGATCCAGGTAGCGGTTGCCTTCCATCACCGCTCCTGCGGAAACATGGTCGGATTCCGCTCCGTGCTGGCCCGCGCCTGCGGCAACCTGAGCCGGTATCCGGACGTGTATCAGCGGGCGCATTTGGCCGCTCTGCTTTCGAACCTGGAGCAATGGCGCGTCGCCGCCGAGGACAATCCGTCGACGCTTCCACCCCTCCCCGCTGTGAAATTCCAGAAACAGTAAAGAATATCGTAACAAGACATTATTTTGATGTTGTGTCTATATCGAATTGTTCCGAAGCTCGTCGTCCGGTCCCTGACTGCAGCCCCTGAAACCACACCTGCTAGAATTTCCACGTCCCCGTGACCCGCCCCACCACTTCGAAGGCCGCGGCGGCTGCGAAGCTCGCCTCCGTCCCGATGCTCGATCTTGGCCGTCAATACGCCGAGATTCGCGCGGAGGTCCTCGCCGCCATCGAACGCGTCTGCTCGTCACAGCATTTCATTCTGGGTCCCGAGGTCGAAGCCCTCGAGCGCGAAGTCGCCGGCCTCTGCGGCGCCGCCGATGCCGTCGGATGCGCCTCCGGCAGCGACGCGCTCTGGCTCGCCCTGGTTGCCGTTGGCGTCCAGCCCGGCGACCCGGTTATCACCACCCCATTCAGTTTCTTCGCCTCGGCCAGCGCCATCGTGCGCGCCGGAGCGCGGCCCGTGTTCGTCGACGTCGATCCCCACACTCTCAACCTCGATCCCGCGCAGGTCGAGGCGCATCTCCGCGCCGGAAAGTCCGCGCACCTCCGCGCCCTGCTGCCCGTGCACCTCTACGGGCAATGCGCCGACATGGACGCCTTCGCTCATCTCGCCCAGGAATTTCAGGTTGCAATCGTGGAAGACGCGGCCCAGGCCATCGGCGCGACCTGGCAAAACCGGCGAGCCGGATCGCTGGGCTCCGCGGCGGCTTTCAGTTTTTATCCTTCAAAGAATCTCAGCGCCTACGGCGACGCCGGGCTCGTCACCACCAACAACCCCGAGTTCGCCGCGCACATGCGCCGCCTGCGCAACCATGGCATGCCGCGCCGCTACCTGCACGAAGAGGTCGGATGGAACAGCCGGCTCGACGCCATCCAGGCCGCCGTCCTGCGCGTGAAGTTGCCTTATGTCGACAAGTGGAACCGCCAGCGCCGCGAGCGTGCCGCCACCTACGACCGCCTGCTGACGCAATCGGGCCTGATCTCCGCGACCGGAGATTCTCCGCTGCGCGTGCTCTCGACCACGCCGCACGCCAGTCACATCTATCACCAGTACGTGATCCGGGCGCATCGCCGCGACGATTTGCGCCAGTTCCTTAGCGGCCGCAAGATCGGCACCGAGATCTACTACCCGATCCCGCTACATCTGCAACCCGCTTTTGTTTACTTGGGATACCGCGAAGGCGACCTGCCTGTGTCCGAGCGCGCCGCCCGCGAGGTGCTGGCGCTCCCTATGTTCCCCGAAATCACCGAAGACGAGCAGCAGTGGGTGGTCGAGAGTGTGGCAGAGTTTTATTCGTGAGGGTTCCGATACGGAGCGTTCAGCAACTCAGCATTCAGCCGTCAGCACTTAGCACCTGGCACTTAGCACATTGCTTGGGAGTTCGACGAACCGTCGCCGACCAAATGCCAAGTGCCAGATCCTAAGCGCGGTCTCCGAACGCCGATATTATGAATGCTGAGTGCTGACGGCTGAGTGCTCGCTAGCGACCAGCGACTAGCGACCGGTCCATAAACTCCACCAAATCCCTCTTCATCTTCGCGTGCGCGCCGCTCTCGATATACACCATGTGACCCGACTCATAGGTCGCGAACGACACGTTCTTGCGATACTCCGGCCCCAGGTCGAGATGGTCGATCGAATAATTCGCCGCCGCGTATGGCGTGGCCAGATCGTAATAGCCTTCCATCACCAGGACCTTCAAATACGGATTCTTGACCATGGCGGCGCGCAGACCGGGAGCGGTGTTCGGAAAGCCTTGATCGGCGCTCCCCCATTCCCACTTTCTGAACTCCGGCTCCTCGTAGGCGAAGACGCGGTACGGCATATCGACTTTGTAACCAAGTTCGGTTCGCACGTAATTGTTGAACACCGCGGTGTACGGAGGAACCATGGCCGAGCCGGTGGGATCGTAGAACGGGGTATCGAGTAGGCCGTCCGGGTCGGGGCCCGTGAAGCGTCCATCGAGCCGGCCGACACGCAGTTTCTGGTCGAGCAGCAGGTTGTGGGTGAACTCGCCGACATCGATGCGCAGGTTGGCATTGTCGATGAGCTTGCGATCGAGACCGGTATAGCGAGCATACTGATCGATGATCTTCTGTCGCTCTTCCGGCGTCAGCGAGTCTCCCTTGGCGAGCGCCAGCATGTAGTCGTTCGCCGCCCAGCGTTCCGCCTCCTGACGCGTCCTGGCGAGATCCTGCATCAGGTCCGGGGCCAAGCGCTTGTGATAGGCAGCAATCATCGTGAACGAGGGCACCAGCAGGATGTAGGGAACGTCGTTGTTCTTCGACCATTCGAGCGTGCCCAAATCCATGGCGGTCGAAAGTAGGGTGATGCCGTTAAACGAAATCCCATGATCGGCGAGGTGGTTCGCGATGCCGGCCGCGCGCGTGGTTCCATAGCTTTCGCCCAGGATGAACAGCGGCGACGGCCAGCGGTCGTTGCGCGTGAGGTAGAGCCGGATGAATTCTCCAAACGCCTCGATGTCGCCCTTGACGGCGAGAAATTTCTTGTTCGCCTCGGCATTCGCCGCGCGAGAGAAACCGGTGCCGATCGCATCCACGAACACCAGGTCGCTCTTGTCGAGCAACGAGTGGGGGTTGTCGCTCATGCGATACGGCGCGGCCGGCATGAACCCGTTCGGCTGCAGCACCACCTGCTTCGGCCCCACCGACCCCAGGTGCAGCCACACCGACGCCGATCCCGGCCCCCCGTTGAAGCAGAACGTCAGCGGTCGCTTGTCGGTCTCCTGCCCGTCGAGCGTGTAGGCGACGAAGAACATTTCGGCTTCGATTCGCCCGTCGCCGCTTTTGATCGGCAGCCGCCCCGCCGTGGCCGTGTACTTCAGCGGCTTGCCGTCGAGCGTCCCCTGGTGATGGGTCACGACCGGCGGCACCTCGGTCATGTCGTAGTGTTCTTCTTTGTCTGCAGCCTTGTCGCCAGGCGATTCCTTTGCGGCCTCAGGCTTGGCTTGGGAAGGGGGCAGAGCAGGCGCGGGTTGCGCCGACGAAGAAGATGCTGCGGCAGCAGGCTCCGTTTTCGACTTTTTTTCTTTCGTGGTGGGAGGGGGGGAAGCCTTCGAGGTATCGGACTGCTGGGCCAACGCATCGGAACCCAGGAACACACCAAGCAACAGGGAGACGATCAGCGGGCGCATGGATTCTCCGCGAGCGGGAAACTTGAATCAATCACCAGGAAAAGCAGAGACGCATTATAGACGCACGCCGGGGACGAAGGTTAGAGCGCCCCTCGGCGGCGCCTGATGAGTCTTGTTCAATCTAGGAAGGCGACGGGGTGTCTGCCGATCAAAACCGCCCGAGTGCGGGCAGGCTTCGCCAACCACGCACGACGAACGGCGAACGACTGGCGGCTTCCCCTATGACCGCCGTCACTGCCAACCCGGCTGAAGAAGCGAACCATCAAAATCGCATCCCCCAGTGCCTGGCCCTTCCGACGTCCGCCAAGGAGAGGCCTTGCCCGGAAAATCCATGCAAGCGTTTCGAACTCCATGGAGAAGCCGGGAAGCCCGTGCTCTGGCCACCACACGCCGCGGGCAGCGTTACCCGCTGGACGTCCCCATTCGCATCATCGTCGAAACTCCCGGCATGACCAAGTTTTATGGCGGCCGTGGAAATGAATTGAGCGAGGGTGGAATGGCAGTCACCGCCGGAGCTGAACTCAGGCCCGGCCGCGAAGTTGCCATCGAGTTCACGCCACCCTACACCAGCGTTCCCATCCGCGTGCGCGGCACCGTGCGCAACCGCACCGGCTATCGCTACGGAGTGGAGTTCCTGACGGAGAGCGCCGCCTCGAGGCCGACCAGGTGAACCGCCTGCGCCAGATGCTCGAGAGTCTAGGCACCGTTAGGCCTTGGCTCTTGGCTTGATGCCGATCTTGATCTTGGTTTGCTCTTGCCAACGACCAGCGACCGACGACCAGGGACTGCTTTTTCCGGGCGACTAGCGACTGAAGACCGGCTACTGCCTTACCGTCTTCTTGGCCGTCGGCTTGCGAGCCGGCTTGGGCGGTGCCTCTCCCGGCGCGAGCACGCGGTGCACCATGGGCGTGTTCAGCTTGTACTTCCGCTGCGCGACGTTCCCGCTGTCGTCTTGCACGCGCAGAATGAACACTGGCAAGTTGCCTTCCTTGCCAAAGTCTTCGTGCCCAACCGTCACGGGCAGCACGCCGTTCAGGTTGCGCTCGCGATAGGCGGTCTCGTAGCGGTGGCGCTTCACGTTCCAGGTGAACACGTGGATCTTGTCGTAGTCGAAGGGCTGGCCGTCTTTCGGGTCGGTGAGCAGCACCAGATATTGCGCGACTTTGCTGTCGCCATCCTGTACTTCGTTGAGCACGAAGAAACCCACGAACCGTTCGCCCTCGGCGTACTGCGCAACCTCGAGGGGCACGTCAAGATCGACCATGCGCGCCAGCACCCAGCCGGCCCGCCCCTGGGCATCGCGGATCAGCCACCAGTCTTCGAGCACCGCCCCGGCAGGAGTGTTTCGTTTTGCCCCCGAAGTGGGCGCTACCACCACGCCGCTCTTCTCGGCGGTACCCCGCGCCAGCACCGAGACTTTCGATCCCGCTGGCAACAGGTACAGGTGTTCGCTATCGCGCCCGGGCTCGATGTGCAAGTTGGTGTCGGCACGGGTGGTGGCGGCCGCCTGCAGGGGATCGGCGGCGTGATCCTTGGTAAGTTTGAGAAACGTGTCGTAGGTCTTTTGCGGGGTGACGTAGCGCTGCTCGATCCAGCCTTCGGTGCCGTCGGCGGTGCGCACCTTCACGAAACGCTTCTCGCGGTCGATCACGTCGAGCCGGTCGCCATTCTTGACTGTGGCCGTCTTGTTGTAGACGGTGGCCACCCGGTCGCGCAGCGAGGCCTGCGGCGCCGAAACATACATCACTTCCAGCACGCGTCCCCGGCCCCGCCCGCAGGCGGACAGCAGCGACAATGCCAGCAGCAACGCCAACACAGCTTTCCGGGGCCGGACGTGCCAAAGCGAATTCACAGGATCTGCTTTCAATATATCGCGCGGAGAGCGAATGTGGGTGGGGCGACGGTGCACGTTTGGCCATTGCCCAATCGATCACCGTCAAGCAAGCACAAAACTCGAACCCATCCGACTCCCAGTTGCGACTAGCCGTCGTTTCTGCTGCGCGCTACAGTCGATTTCAACGGAGAAGACTCGTGGGTATCTACGTCGAGATCCGAATTCGCGGCAGCATGGACGAACTCTGGGAGAAGACCCAGCGGCCGAGCGTCCATCAGCGCTGGGACTTGCGCTTCTCTGACATCGACTATCTACCCCGCGAACCCGGCCGACCCCAGAAGTTCCTCTACGCCACTCGGATTGGCGCAGGCCTGCGCATCGAAGGGGCGGGCGAAAGCACGGGAGAGCGTGACGACGCAACCGGCCAGCGCACCTCCGCATTGAAGTTCTGGTCTGACGATCCCAAGTCGCTGATCGCCACTGGCTCCGGCTATTGGAGCTACATCCCGACCAGCGATGGCATCCGCTTCCTGACCTGGTACGACTACCGGGTTCGCTTCGGCGCACTTGGGCGCATGTTCGACTGGGGCTTTCGACCACTGATCGGCTGGGCCACAGCCTGGAGCTTCGACCGCTTGCGACTTTGGATCGAACGCGGCGTGCCACCAGAAGTCTCGCGGGCTCATGCCTGGATTTACTCGGTCGCGCGCGCCGCGGTGGCCTTCGTCTGGCTCTATCACGGTCTCTTCCCCAAACTGCTTTTTCACAACGCGGACGAATTGCGGATGATTTCTCGTTTCCTGATTCCGAGAATGTCGACGCACTCGGCAGTTGCGCTGGCGGGAGGATTTGAACTCGGCTTCGGAATCCTGGTCCTGCTGCTTTGGAAATCGCGCTGGCCCCTGTGGCTCACAATTCTCCTCATGATGCTCGCGCTGGTCGGCGTGGCGGTGAGTTCGCCCGAATATCTGACTGGCGCCTTCAACCCGGTCACGCTGAACTTGTCGGTGGCCGCGCTGGCAGCGATCGCATTACTTGCCCGCGCGCATATCCCCACCGCGACCCGTTGCCTGCGGCGACCGCCCCCGGAGGCTTCGTGAGTTCCATTTATCGCACCGCGCTCGGAAAGCAGTTCATGCGTCTGCACCCGAAAATTCAAGAGCGCTTCGGCTTCAGCAGCGCCGACCGGGTCGCCTCCATCGGGACCGGGGTGATGGATGAAATCTGGCACGGCGCCTTCTACACCCTGCCCTTTCTGTACGTCGGGACGTGGCGCCGGATCATGTTTCCCGAACGCGGTCGGGATACGCCCTTCACGATCCGCAACTACGCCTACGTGGACGAGTACGGCCGCGAGACCGTAACCTGGATTCGCAGTTTCGGGACGGAGAATCCCCGCCGTTTCGATGCCTACATGATTTACAGCGAGGCGCGGAAGAAGATCGTCGACTACCTGGGCACGCACCAGCATCTCGCCGTCGATATCGACTTGTCCGTGGACGAGCGTGGCGGGCTGCGCCTGCGTTCCGGCGAGCAGCGTTTTTATGAAGGCATGCTGGGATTCCGCTTCCCCATGATCTTTTCGGGCGTGGCTGACGTCTGCGAGTGGTACGACGACGGCGATCAGCGTTTTCACATCAAAGTCTATGTGCACAATCCCACCTGGGGTCCCCTATTCGGCTATCACGGATCGTTCCAGGTGGAGTGGCGCCCGGCCGCGCGTGGCGAGATTCCGGCGGATGTTCTCCCCGTAAGATGCGAACGCCGGGAGTAGTTTCTTGGAGGCTGTCGGGGATGTTCTGCAGGGTGAAGGGGATCTCGGGGATCAGAATGACGTGGGCGCCCCCGGGCAATGCCTTAGTGCAGCGCGATCCAGCCGGCGTCGCGGCCCATGACGTTGACCACCATCACGCGGTGATGCGACTCGGCCGTGGTGTGAATCTTGTCGTCGGGAGCCGTGGTGACGGTGGTGTCGAAGCCGAAGGTGACGTCGGTGGCCGACAGATCGTGGTCGATGTCTTGGGCACCGCAACGATTTTGGTGCCCTGGTGGAAGAGTTCGGGAGCGATCTTCTGCGAGCCGTCGCCACCGACGGTGATGATCGCGTCAATTCCAAGTTTTCGAATTGGCGATGACCTCGTCGGAAATGTCGCGGACGACTTCCTGGCCCGTTCTCGACCATCTTGTATTGATCGCGATTGCCACGGTTAGTGGTGCCGAGAAGGGTGCCGCCGCCGGGCAAGATGCCGCTCCGCTTTTTAGCGTGAGTTCAAGCGCGCGCTCGGGTCAGATCAGGCCGTCGAAGCCCTCGGGCATACCGATGACTTCCAGTTGTAGTTGAGAATCGCCGCCTTGACGACGGCACGGATAACCGGGTTGAGCCCGGGCGCGTCGCCACGCCCGGTCCCGGTGCCCATGCAACGGTTGATGGGCGCGGCGGAATTTTGACAACGTTGTTGGATGTCACGCAAGGATGTCTTCATTGGTAGGAAGGCCGCTCACCGTTCCCGCTACCTCGACCCAGTCGTTCCTTCCGCTTAGCCGTTGGCGACGCTCTTCAGCCTAGTTGGTTACTACGATCTGCGTGGATCCGCTGGCGGAGTCAACCGCATCGTTTCCGGTGATGGTCACTGTTCCGGTCGTTCCACCCATGTCTCCCGTGCCCGAACTGGGAACGGTGATGTTGATGATCGCCGAGTTACTCGAAGTAAACGTCGTGTTCGCTGTCACATTGGTCCCGTTCAGCGTGGCCGTGAAGGTCACGGTGGTTCCGGTCGGCGCGCTTGTAAGGCTGATCGGCGTTGCGGGGCTGGACGTGATGATGAGGTTCGAGGAGGCGCCCGCGGTGATCGTAACCGTACCCGTGATCACGGTTCCGTCCGCCGACGCTTCGGCTGCCTGAACGGTAACCGCAGTTCCAGGGTTCGTAACCTTGGTGGCCGTCACCAGGCCCGGGGTGGTGGTGCTCAAGGTGACAAACCCGCTCGGCGTGAGACTCCAGGTCGCTAATCCCGTTAGGTTCTTTTTACTGCCATCATCGTAGGTCCCACTAGCCAGCAGCTGGACGGTGTTGCCGACAGAGGTCAAGGTTGTGGACTGAAGACTGGAGACCGTAATGCCCTGCAGAACCGGGTCGACGAAAAAGCCGTGACAACCCACGGCGATGGCCATGAGGACGAGAACACCAAAGGATGCAATGAGTTGGAGCTTGCGTCGGGTACTTACCATAAACTCGAAGCCTCGAAAAAACGGCCTTTCCGGAAAGGATTCGTCGCCCGGATTTATGAGCCGATTGTAGCAGACCGGGGAGAGCGTTCTGAGTGCCTTCCCGGACTCGAGAGGACGTTGGTAACACAATCCAATCGTGCGATTCCGTGTGCCCCGCGTCAGCCGGGCGTGCTACGGCTTGACGACATGCATAGAACGTCGCAGGGGCTCGATCCTTGCATAGATTTGTCGTTGTCTTGGGGCGGGCGGGTTGTCTGGGCCGCTGACGGCTGGATAGCTGATAACTATGGCGGTTCCTGCACCCGGAGGTAGAGACGGGGCTTGCCGCGTCTCGAGGGTAGGCGTGTGGCGGGAGTGCAGCCTGCCGGGCGTTACGCCGCACGTGCTAGGGCCCCATCGCTAAGTACGGGGCCTTCTTCCCTGCAGATTCAAGCGCATGTAGTCGAGCAGAAAGGGTGGGTCATCGGCGGCGGCCTGGCGGGTCAGCTGGGCGAGAAATTCGTGGCGCTGCGTTGGTTTCGGGACGCGGTGCAAGTGGTTCCGAAGGATTACGCTTTCGACAAACTGTTGAAATTTCTCCGCGTTGGGGAAAGTGGTGGGTGCTTCTTCCAGGCTGGTTTCAACCTGCTCGAATCCGGCATGGCGCAGGCGCCGAGCGGCGGTTTCGGCATCCGAATATTCCCAGGGGAAGGCATAGCCGGCGAAGAGCTGCGCGTAGGGTGCGGTCGCCATGAGTTTTTCGACGCGGGCAAGCAGCAGGTCGAGATTCTTGCCGCCGCCGCATTGGGCGCACAGCCAGCCGCCGGGACGAAGGGCGCGGTACAGGTTCTGAAACAAGCGGTCGTGATCGAGCACCCAGTGGAACGAGGCAGTGCTGAAGATGCCGTCGAACTCTCTGTCGAAAGTCATGTTCAGCAGGTCACGGCAGACAAATTCCACGCGATCGCCGAAGTCGGGAGCCAGATAGGCGCGGGCGGCGTCGATCATGTTCCGGGAAACGTCGAGCGCGACGACGCGGCCTTGGGGCAGAACTTCCAGGAGATCGCGGGTGAGGCGACCGGTGCCGCATCCGGCGTCGAGGACGGTTTCATCGCCGCGCAGGGGCGTGCGCGCGAGGACCTTCTTGCCCCAGCTCACTTGCGGAGCGGAGATCTGGTGGTAGAGGGGGGCGTTCCATTCTTTCGACATCGGTTGTGGTCGTCGGTCGTCGGTCGTTGGTGCTTGGTCCTTGGTCGTAGGCGAAGGCTACCGGCGACAAGCTCGGCGATCTGCGAGTGCAAATTCATGCACGCAGATTGCGTGGCTTGTCGCCGGCGCATTCGGGCGGTCGCTTCCACTATTGCCGAACTGCCAGGCTAGTCGCGACTTCAGGGCTGATCGTAGAACTTCAGCGCCATGGCGCCATGCGTAGCCGCTCCGCCAGCGCGCAGGGCAGCGGCGAGGAAGGCGCTTTCGGTGATCTCCACGCGCGATGCGCCAGCGCCTTTGGCGGCCTTGGTGTGCACCTCGATGCAGTACGGGCACTGGGTCGTGCAGGCCACGGCCAGGGCGATGAGTTCGCGGTACTTTCTGGGGATGGCGCCGTCCTCGCGGCCAACAATCTTATCGAGGTTGAACCAGGCGTTGAACTCAGTGGGCGCGAGTTTGCTCATGTCCTTGAGCAACCGCAGATCGCCGGCATCGTGGTAGTGTTCGCTCATTTCTTGTTGCTCCTGTGCAGCTCATACGCCTTTTAAGGGCGGCTTGCGACGCTCTGAGGATAGAGGTTGAACGGGAGCCGAACAAGATGGCATATCTGCCATTGTACATAGGTGATTGCGCCATAGGGGATGAGCACTTAAACCGCACCGGGCGCTAAGAAAGCCGCCGAGGGCGCTGAGGAAAAAGCGCCGGCGTACGGCTCGTCAGACGCCGTGCCTCCCGGTGAGGGGTTCGGTTGCGAGGGTGGCATCCTGCGAAGAACGGCGGATTCCCCTGCCTGGCTGCGCTCGCCTGTCGGTATGACAAAATGAGCGGGGTCTGCCTTCACTCCGAGCAGCCAGAGATTTCGACAGGCGGGGAAGGTCAGAGAGGTCGGACCCGGTACCACCAGAGGAGGAACAACCCGCCCCAAAGGAGCACGGCCAGGATCAAATACTTCCAACGGTTCTTGGGAGTGACCTCGGACGGCGGGAATATCGGCCCGCGTCTCCATAAGAAGCCCTGGGAAAACAAGAGCGCAAACGCCGCGAAGGCTCCGAGCAGAGTGGCCAGGGACCCTTTCGCGCCGCTGAGCTGAATGGAACCGACCGCGGCGAAGCCCAGCAGTGTCAGCCCCAATCCGATCGCGAGGCGGTGCCTCTCAGCCCAGGAAGGTTGTCGCGCTTGGCGAAGATTGAATTGCAGGGTGACCTCGCGACAATGGGCAACGACCGCATCCCCGCTGAGCTTTAGCCAAATACTGAGAGCTGAACGTATGCTGGCCGGCGACCCGAGATGGATGACTGGTTCTAGTGCTTCTTCTTCCCCGCGCGTTCGATGCGCTCGTCGATGGGTTTGCGGCCGGCGAAGCCTTCCTCGGTCGAGTGCCAGTGGGTGATCTTTACTTCCCCAAGCTTCCAGCAGAGCAGGATGATTTCGCCTTCCACCTTGCAGGGAAAATCCAGCAATCCGATGTCGATGTCTTTGACTTGCACGCCGGTAGCATGGATTTCAGCGATGGCGTCTTTGGCGCGTTGCACGGCTTTCTCGCGCTCGGCCTTGCGGCGCGCAACCTCGACCACGTTGACGAGGGTGCCACCGTTCAGGAAGACGCGGTGGGCCAGGTTCTGCATCTCGGTGTCGACATCTTCGATGAGCTTCTTGCTGTTGATCGCGGTGCGCAGCAGCGATTCCAGCGTGGGCAGCAGCATTTGGGCGTCTTGCAGGGTGAACGTGCGAGTGGACATGGGCTGACCCTATTTTAATGCATGGGCGACTCCCGGCGGGCGTGACGGTGGGAATGTTACGAAAGGCGGGTCTTCGGTCTTAGGTCTTGGGCCGTAAGACCCGACGCTTGAAGCCAGAAGCGTGAATTCCGAAGCTCCCAACACCTAAGACCTGAGACCTGACACCTGAGATCTGCTCTTCAGATTTCAGGCTTGGCCTGGGGGATCCAGAAAGGACGGGTGCCGGAGCCGAAGAAGCGGAAGGCGCCGTCGATGTAGAGGAATGAGTCGATCCAGGATGTGAGCCTGGCGCCTTGCCCGGGGCTGGCGAGAACGTAATGGATATCGAATTTCTGCACTGACGGCAGGGGCGCCCGGAGAGCTGGCATGCGAGGCAGAGACTTCGTGTCGTCGGCCGGGGTCCAGGGGCGAGTGCGGATGTCGAGGGGCGTGGCGGGATCAACCTGCATCTTCGCCTTCATCGTGTCACCGGCGGCGTAACTCTCGGCGGTGCGACACTTAAATTCCGAAAATTCGCTGGCGTATTGCGCGGCCAGCGCGGGGCCCCGGTCGGGTCCGAAAGTGTCGGCAAACCAGCGGGCAGGGATGGCGAAGGTGTCGAGCCGCGATTGCAGTTCGCGGTCGTTGTGATGGAGATAGCTTTCGAAGGTCGCATGATATTGCTGCTGAAAGCCCTGCGGGGTGTTGGGGATGGCTTGCTGGGCGCGGGAAAGGGCGGGCAGCACGAAGCTAAGACACAAAACCACCGACACGCGCACGGATGGAGCCTCCGATTGGGAAAGTCCCGTTTGTCGATGTTGCCACAAGGACTGGGACGGCGACCAGAGAGCGTAGGGGCAGTCCGTTCGTGGCGAGCCTTCGCTGAGTCCTGATGCGGGGCTTTTTGTCCGGTCTGGCAAGAAAAAAGCTTTCGCGCGCAGGGGACGCCGAGGTCGCGCGTAGGTCACGGAGGAAAGCTTTTCACCGCAGGAACGCAAAGGAGGCGCTAAGGGCGAAAAGGAAACCCAGATCCGACTTGTCGGGGATCTGGCAGCCTGTGGGCAGGCCGGGAAGCGTCGCTGCCTGAAATGGATGAAGCCTGAGGTGTAGAATGGCCGACATTTTCTGGGCCATCTACTGAAACCCTCACCTAGCAACTGATGGCGTGTGACCGTACGTCACACCCATTCCTGAAAGGATATCGATCATGGTCCTGGGCATGAGCTTGTCGACTTTTACACTACTGCATGTGCTGATCAGCCTGGCGGGCATCGGCACGGGATTCATCGTGGTGTACGGAATGCTCAACGGGAAACTCCTCCACGGATGGACCGGGATTTTCCTGGTGACCACGGTCCTGACCAGCGCAACCGGATTCCTGTTTCCGGTGGAGCATGTTTTGCCGTCGCATATCGTCGGGATCATCTCGCTGGTGGCGCTGGCGCTCGCGATTCTGGGGCGCCACGTATTTCATCTGGCCGGAGCGGGTCGTCTGCTGTACGTGGTTGGCAGCGTGACGGCGCTTTATCTGAACTGCTTTGTGGCGGTAGTGCAGGCGTTCCTGAAAGTGCCGGCATTGCACGCGCTGGCTCCGAACGGGAAAGAGCCGCCGTTCGTGGCGGCGCAGGTGGTGGTGCTGGGAACCTTTATCGGGTTGGGCATCGTGGCGGGGAAGCGGTTCCAGGTGCAGGCGGCGAGGGCGTAGGGGAAAAGCAGATTCCTCCGCCTCCGCTACGCTCGGCGTCGGAATGACAAGAATGTGGGGAGTAAGGCGATCATCGTACTCCCTATTTCTTTGTGCTTTCTTTTGTCCTCTTTATTTCTGTCCGGATGGCCGACGCAATTCCTTGATGGATAATCCGCGCTGGGAATCTGCGATCAGTTGCTGCAGGCGGCGCTGGCGCGTTTCTTCCTGTTTTGCGCTGATCACTCGATAGGCGGCGGTGCGGCGGTACCAGGCGGGCTGGGACCGGAAGAACTGCCAGGCTTTCTTATTGGCGCGGAATTTCTTTTCGTCCGCGGGACGGAGCTTCGGGTTCTGGCGCTGCTCGTAGGCGTAGATGCCGGTCTTATCGCCCTTGCGGGCTTCGAAGGCTTTCGTTCCCGCAAGCCGCATCAGGCCTAGCTCGGTCAGTTCGGCGACGCGCTTGACATTGATCGCACTCCAGGTGCTGGTGGGCTTGCGCGGGGTGAAGCGGATGCAGTAGCTCAGGGCGTCGATGGAGTTGCGGACACCGTCGATCCAGCCGTAGCAGAGCGCCGCGTCGACCGACTCGGGCCAGGTGATGCTGGGCTTGCCGGAATCTTTCTTGTAGAAGCCGACGGAGAGTTCCTTCTCGGCGGCGTGGTTCTTTTCCAGCCAAGCGCGGAACTCGGCGGGGGTGGGGAAGAAAAGGCTTCTGGCGCGGGTTGCTTTCATGGCGGTTTGGTCGTTGGTCCCTGGTCTTTGGTCCCTGGTCGTGGGGAAACCCGTTGTTGGTAGCGGTTGCGGTCAGTCCCCTTCGTGATCTGTTCAACGCTTGGGGCGCGCTAGCCGGGAGAGGGCTTGGGCGTATTCGCGCATGGTCTCCGAGAGTACTCGGCTATGGATAAACTGGCCATCGCGGCGGCATTCGATGAGATCGGATTCCACCAGCGTCTTCAAATGGTGCGAGAGCGTGCCCGGCGCAAGGTCGTATTTCTCGAGAATCTCTCCGCAATACATGTCGGGCTTGGCCGCGATCGCCTGGTAGATCTCGAGACGGGTGGGATCGGCCAGGGCTTTGGAGATTTTCGCGATTTGGGCGGTGTCCATGGGACGTTGAGATTCTAGCCGATGGAGAATCACTTAACCGCAGAGGCGGCAGAGAAAGGCCGCTGAGGACGGAGGGCGCCCCAGCGACTTGGCCTTCCGACTGGCGCTGCTGGCCTTCCATGCCTCGCGGTTATCTACCCTTTGAGTTGCCATTCCGGCCGAAAGGCCCTCACCACAATCGGGTTAGCGAAAGTCTGCATCTTCGTAGTTTGATGCTCATCAAACTATCGAATTGATCGAGCCAGCGGCACCGTCGGGACACTTGATTCCGGCGGCGAGTCGGAAGGCCGAGCGGCAAGAGCAGCAGGTATCTTGAGAAAAGAGGCGACATCATGGCAAGACTGACGGGGAAAGTGGCCGTCGTGACGGGCGGCAACAGTGGGATCGGGTTGGCAACGGCCAAGCGGTTTCGTGAGGAAGGCGCCAAAGTAGCGATTTCGGGTCGCGATCAGAAGACGCTGGACGAAGCGGTGAAGACGATCGGCGGGGACGTGATCGCCGTGAAGAGTGATGTTTCCAAGCTGGCGGATCTGGACAAGCTCTACAAGACGGTCGCCGAAAAGTTCGGCAAGATCGACGTGCTCTTCGCCAACGCGGGCATCGCGAAATTCGCGCCCGTGACCGACAGCACCGAGGCGCTGTTCGACGAGACGTTCGATGTCAACGTGAAGGGCGTGTTTTTCACCATCCAGAAGGCTCTGCCATTGCTGAACAATGGCGCGTCGATCATCATCAACTCGTCAGTGGTCAACGAGACCGGATTCGCGGGAGCCAGCGTGTACTCCGCCACCAAGGCGGCGGTGCGTTCCTTTGCACGGACATTGACGACGGAACTGATCGACCGGGGCATCCGGGTGAACGTGGTCAGCCCCGGCCCGATCGTCACGCCGATCTTCGGACGCACGGGATTGCCGAAGGAAGCGATCGACGAGTTTGCCCGCGACGCCGTGGCCAAGGTTCCCATGAAGCGGTTTGGACAGCCGGAGGAGATCGCGAGTACGGTTCTGTTCCTGGCCACGCCGGAGTCGTCCTACATCACGGGTGTGGATATCAATGTGGACGGCGGGATGGGGCAGGTGTGAAGGGCGGTCCTTGGTCGTCGGCGACACCTCGTGGCGGCAACGACAAGCTCGGCTTCGGTTGACCAAAGGATAGGCAGGCATTCGCACTGGCTTCGACCTACGCTGGGCTTTTGCCGAAGACCGACGACCAGTTCTCTATCCCCCGATATGGACCATGGTCCGCGAGGCGGGGACGAAGTCGGGCTCGCCGATGTGGTGGCGAGCCTCTTTCTTTTGGATCACGCCGCGTATGAACTGTTCCAGTTGGGCGTCATTCGCGCCGCGACGCATTTGCGCGTGCAGGTCGTGGTCCCAGACCGAGAACAGGCAGGTACGGATTTTGCCGTCGGAAGTAATCCGCACTCGGCTGCAGTGCCCGCAGAAAGGGTGCGAGACGGGAGCGATGATACCGATTTCGCCGATGCCGTCGTCGAAGCGGTAGCGGCGGGCGGTTTCGGAGCGCTCGTGCGGGATCTCGACCAGGGGGCGGTACTCGGACATGCGCGTGAGAATTTCGTCGAGCGTGACGACGACATCCGGGGTCCACATACGGTCTTCTTCGAGCGGCATGAATTCGATGAAGCGGAGGACGACGGCTTCCTCACGGGCGAACATTCCGAAGGGGATGATCTGGTCTTCGTTGAAGCCGCGCAGCAAGACGCAGTTCACTTTGACTGGATCGAGGCCGGCGCGCTTGGCGGCGCGAATGCCGGCCAGCACGTGATCGTAGCCATTCGGGACGCGGGTGATGCGGGCGAAGCGGTCGGGATCGACCGCGTCCATGCTGACCGTGACACGGCCGAGGCCGGCGTTTTTGAGGGGTTGGGCCATCTCGGCAAGCAGGTGGCCGTTGGTGGTGAGTGCGAGATCGAGAGGCGCGCCGTCGGCGCTGCGCAGCTGGGAGAGATTGCGGACGAACTCGACGACGCCTTTGCGCAGCAGCGGCTCGCCTCCGGTGAGCCTTACTCTCTTAATTCCGAGGCCGGCGAAGACGCGCGCCATGCGGAAGTAGTCGGCGAAGGGCAGATCGCCGTAGAGGGCCCCTTCGTTTCCGGTCCGGCAATAGACACACTTGTAGTTGCAGTGGTCGGTGATTGAGATCCGGAGATCGGTGATCGGGCGGCCGAATTTGTCGGTGAGAGCAGCCATTAGCACTTAGCAATTGGCACCTAGCCTGCCGGGTGTGCGCCAATGCACGGACTCCGCATGGCTCAATGCCAACTGCTAATTGCTAAACGCTGAGGAAAAGCACACGCACCCGGGACGGGTGCGTCCGGCGTGTGTCTCCTTTCCAATGTGCTTCTGCGAAGCACGGGAGGCGTCGGCATTTCCACCGGCACCCTTGGGAGGATTTCTTCGCGGGCTTTAATGGCTTCACGGACCTTACGGGCAAAAAGCCTTTAACCGCAAAGGTCGCTAATGAAGGCCGCTAAGACCGCAGAGAGAAGCTCTCTCCCTCGCCTCGGCCACCGGGTATTCCCTTGGGTGGCGGAGGTCGGAAACTCTAGACGATTATAGATCTTTTGAGGAGGGGGAGGAAAGGAGGTGTCAGGTGTCAGCTTTCAGCGGACAGCAGTCGTGGTCGTGACCACCATCGCTGAAGACGCGTCCCTGCGGTGAAGCTTCGAGTGTTACCTCCGGCGACGAAAGCAGATCCCTCCCGCCTCGCTAGGCTCGCCGTCGGAATGACAAGGTGGACATGGGTTCTCGATATGATCGTCGGTCCGGGCCAGATTGTTGCTACCTGGGTGCAGGTCCGGCGGAAAAGTCGGCGACTCCTACTTCGATTACTAGTCCCTTTCCTTCGGTCAGGACCTTCTCGACACCTTCAGGTTGGGCTTCCTGTTTGCTCGGTGCTTTGTCTTCCCCGCTTTTTTGTTCTTTTTCTGATCTCTGGGAGGACTGGGCCTCGGGCGATGGGACTTCTTCGGGCAAGGCGGTGCGGGGCCAGGCGCCGTAAACTCGGCCGCCGAGGGCGGCGATGCCCATATAGTCACCCATGAAGACGTCGGTGGGGTCGGAGGGCTTCGTGCTCCAGGGGTAGTTCTGGAAAGTGCGCGCACCGTCGTTGGAGCGGGCGAGAGCCATGACGTATTTGCGGTTGTCGGGATCGGCGCGGCGGTCGCAGAAGACGACGTTCACCGAGCCGTCAACGGGATCGACGGCGAGCCACTGGAAAAACTGGTCCTGGCCATTGTGCAAGGCGTCGTTGTTCACGCGCACGGGCGGCGACCAGGTTTTGCCGCGGTTGGAAGAGGAGGCAGCGAAGACGTCGATGTCGCCGTTGGTGTAGTCACTCCAGGTGAGGTAGAGCTTGTTGCTGCGCGGATCGATGCCGATCTCAGGAAAGCCGTTGGCGCGGAAGACGTGCACGGGACTGAAGGACGAGGGGCCAGTGTGGAGGATGGTGCGGGAAGGGGAAAAGGTCCGGCCGCCATCGCGCGACACCGCCAGCACGATGCCGGTGATGTCGCTCCAGGCGGTGTAGAGGGTGCCGTCGGCGCCGACCGCGACGGTGAAGCCTTCGACGGCGCCGTTGTCGTCGCGGGGCAGGCCTTCGCGGGTGCTGATCTCGATCGGCTTTGACCAGGTCTTGCCGCTGTCGGTGGAACGCGAGAGCAGCATGATCGACTTGGTCAGCTGCCACTGCGTCCATCCCACGTAGAGGTTGCCAGCGTATTTCGAACGCGAGGTATCGGCAACGATGTAGGGCTTATCTTCGAAGGGAATGCCGGGATCGCTGTTGTGCGCGAAAACGATGGCGTGGTCTTTGTCCCAGGTCTTGCCGCCGTCGGAGGAGCGGCGCACGAATACGCCGTTACGCGTGGCGCCGCGGGCCCAGTAGTTCTCGGTGCCCAGCTTGTCGAAGGCGATGTAGCAGAGGAAGGCGTGGCCCTCGCGGTCGTAGGCGACGGAAACGTCGCCAGAGCGGCGGTAGTCATCGGGCGCGGTGTTCTCGGCGGTGGACCAGGTCTTGCCTGCATCGGCGGAATAGGCGACCGAGGCGTTGACCTGGTAGGCGGCGATGAGTTGTTGCGGGTTCGTGGGGTTGATGGCGATGGAAGGCTCGCTGTACATGCCGGGAGTGGGGGTGACGGCGACGACCTGGGCGTGGGGGGGCGGGGACAGGGGAGACTCCGCGGGACTGGGTTGCGCGAGGCTGAGTTGGGCGGCGTAGGAGCAGCTGAAGAGAATGGCGATGGAGAGCACAGGGCCGGGTGGGAAGAAAGCTACGGGAGAGTGCTCGATTCGTGGCAAAAGCTCACCTCAGGCGCTAAAGCGCCACCGATTCTATGAGACTTAGTGGCACGACTGAAGGCGTGCCCTTCCCGGACTGTCTTCAGAGCCGCCGCCCGGGACCGGTCCGAACCGGGGCTGAAACCGGGTTGGTTTCCGTGCTTTACGGCGCGCCTGAAGCCACACCCTGATACGAACCCGCGAGTTTTTTCGCAGCCTTTGACGTCGCGCGCTTCGGGAGCATAATTTTCGCTTGCCGGGTTGCATCCCGCGATCAAAAGCAGATTCCTCCGGCTGCGCTCGCGTGTCGGAACGGCAAGGTCGGCGCGCGGGTCAATGGGCTGCTTCAGGGGCGACTCCGGTGAGCGCTTTCGCGATGGCGGCATCGGCCAGCGGGGCCATGATTTTGTGGCCGGCGGCGTTCGGGTGCAGGCCGTCTTCGGCGAGATCTTTCTTCAGGTAGCCCTTGTCGTCGACCATGGCGCTGAAGTAGTCGAGATATGCGGAGCCGTGCGCTTCGCAATACGCGTTGAGCCAGCGGTTCAGGGCCAGAATTTTCTCGGGCGGGCGCTGGGCAAAGAAATCCTTGGACCTCTCCGTATAGTTATGCACGGGCAGCACGGAAGAAAAGACCACGCGGATATGGCTGGCACGAGCCAGTTCCGCCAGGGATGCGTAATCTGCCTCAATGTCTTCCAGCCGCATGGGTCCGGTGTTGCCAGCGATGTCGTTCGTTCCGGCGAGAATCACGACCACCTTGGGATGCAGGTCGATGACGTCCTGGCGAAAGCGAACGAGCATCTGGGGCGTGGTCTGTCCTCCGATGCCTCGGTTAACGTAGGGCTTGCCGGGAAATGATTCGTCGAGATGCCAGCCGTCGGTGATCGAATCGCCGAAGAACACGACGCGGTTTTCGTCCGCGGCGGGAGGCGAGAGTTTAGCGTTGGCATCCCGGTAGCGCGCCAGCTGGCCGTAGTCATCGGTGAAGATGGCAATGCGCGAGGCGCGGTACTGGTCGAGTCCGGCAAAACCGGTGGTGGGGATGGTCAGGAGCGGCTGGGGCGCGGGCGGCTGGGCGGGTTGCTGGGCGAGGGCCGACACACCCAGCACGAAAGCTAAACCGAACTGAAGCGCGACGACTCGATACGATTTCGAAACCATGCTCAGGTCCTTTCGAATGCGACCAGCATTCTACTCATTTTTCTTTGCACTCGTGCGAGGCAGCCTGAGTCGCGAAACGAGTGCTGCGTCCCGAGCGATACGCTCGACCGCCTGCAGGACTGAATGGCGAACGGGGATCCATCCGAGCGATCGCGCCCGATCGCCCGACACTGCGTGGCTGTATGTGAATCGCTCTGCCGATGGAATCGTGCGTCGCGCATCTTTGAGCGATATGCCCGACGGCTCGCCCTTAAACCCGTATCCCCGATGAATGGCCGCGACATGTTCTTGCGTGAAGATGTTCTCGCTGACAGCATGCAGGATGGTTCCTGCGGTAGCTTTCTTCAAGGCCACGCAATACAAATCGGCGAGATCGTCAACATGAACCGCCGACCAGCAGTTCTCGCCGGTTCCAACGAATTTGCCTCGCCGAAATCGCCTGGCGCGCCTGATCCAAGTGCCATCGAGAAGGGCACACGCTAGATGGCTTGCCACCGTGCTTGAGCCACGCGGGGCGGATCACGACGCCGCGCACGCCGCGTGAGTGCAAAATCTCTTTCTCGAAACGCGGCAGCCAAGCAAAACCCTGAAGTGGGCGCAGACGAGCGCCTTCACATAGAGGAACGGGCCCGGTGTTCTCCCAGGACCGGGTTCAGTTTGTTCTTGGTCAGGTTGGGGAAGCAGGTCTTCGAAGCTTGTCAGGATCGCAACCTTGTGGCCCTCGGCTACAAGCCGTCGCCCAACGACGAACCCAAATCCGAGTTCCGAGCCACAAATGAGGATGCGCATCGCAAGAACCGCCGATTCCCGCTCTCACCCAACACCTCTGGCAGGGGGGAGCACCACACGCCCCAACACTTGACACCCAAGACTTAACACCTGACGCCCGTCTTCACATTCCATCGTAGTTCGGCCCACCGCCGCCCTCAGGCGGGACCCAGGTGATGATCTGGTAGGGGTCGGCGATGTCGCAGGTCTTGCAGTGCACGCAGTTGGCGGGGTTCAGGCTGATGCGCTTGCCGTGCGCCTGGGTCGCGTCTTCGACCAGTTCATACACGTTCGCGGGGCAAAAGTTCTGGCAGGGGCCGCCGTATTCCTGCGCGCAGCGCGTGTTGCAGACGTTCGTGTCGGCGATGACCAGGTGCGAGGGCTGGTCTTCTTCGTGCTTGGTGCCCGAGTGGTAGAGGTCGGTGAGCTTGTCGAAGGTGAGCTTGCCGTCGCCTTTCGCGGGGCCGAGCAGGTGGGCTTCGGCCCCGCCATCGGCGGGTAGTTCGGCGAGGGTCTGCATGTGCTCGGGGCCGGCCTGCGCAAGGTAGCGGTTGCGGAGACCGCGGCCGCCGGTGAACTGTTGCAGGCCCGCGTGGAACATGCCGGCCACGAGGCCCTTCTCGAAACCCTGGTGGAAGTTGCGGACCTTCCAGAGTTCGTCTTTGATCCAACTGGTGTCGACCTTCTGCTGGAACTGGCTGAGCGTGGCGGCAGAGAAGTCGTTCTTCGTGAGCGCCTCGAAGGCGGTCTCGGCGGCGAGCATGCCGCTCTTGATGGCGAGGTGAATGCCTTTCAGGCGTTGGGAATTGAGGAAGCCTGCTGAGTCGCCGAGGATCATCCAGCCATTACCCGCGACTGGCGGGATCGACCACCAGCCGCCGTAGGGGAGCGACTTGGCGCCGTAGCGGATCATTTTGCCGCCGGCGAGCAGGCCGGCGATGAAGGGATGGTGCTTGAAATCCTGCAGAACGTGCTGCGGGTCAAGCCGCGGGTCGGCATAGTCGAGGCCGGTGACGAAGCCGAGCGAGACCAGGCTATTTTTCGAGCCGTAGATCCAGGCACCGCCGTATTCCCTGGTGGTGAGCGGCCAGCCCAGGGTGTAGATGACTTCGCCGGGCGCGATGCGGCCGGAGGGAACTTCCCAGAGTTCTTTCACGCCGACGCCGTAGGTTTGCGGGTTGCGGTCTTTCGCGAGATCGAACTTGGCGATGAGCTCTTTGGTAAGCGAGCCGCGCGTGCCTTCGGCGAGGATGGTGATTTTGGCCTTCAGGTCGTAGCCGGGCTCGAAGTTCGATTTCTGCTGGTTCTGCTTGTCGATGCCCTTGTCGTCGGTGCGGACGCCGGCGACGCGACCGCCTTCGTAGAGCAGCTGCGAGCCAGCGAAACCGGTGAAAATCGTGATGCCGGTTTCTTCGACCTTGCCGCCCAGCCACTTCACAAACTTGTTGATCGAGATGACGTAGTTGCCGTGGTCGCGCAGGGGCGGCGGGGTGATGGGGAACCTGAACTTGCCGGTCCTGGTGAGGAAGTAGACGGCTTCCTTGTTGCACTGCGCATCGATGGGCGCTTCTTTCTCGAAGCCGGGCAGCAGTTCGCGCATGGAACGCGGGTCGAGCAGCGCGCCGGAAAGGCAGTGCTGGCCGACTTCGCGCGCTTTCTCGAGGACGTAAATGTTCTCTTTGCTGAGCTGCGCGTCGGGATGCTTGGCGTTGTGCCCGTCGATGAGTTGCGACAGACGCAGGGCGCAGGCCATGCCCGCCGGGCCGCCGCCGACGATGACGACGTCGGCAGGCATTTCGGGACGTGCGACGCCTTCGATGGGTTTGCGGAAGACTAGCATGCAGCAATTAGCCTTTAGCCCTTAGCTCAAACCTTTGCGCCGCCGATCTGCCCGGAGGCGCGCAGGTTTTTCCGGCAAAACCGCCTCCACCTCAGGCGCCAGCCTTTGCCTTCTTGATTTCCTCGATGAGCGGTGGAACGATGTCGAACAGGTTTCCGACTACAGCGTAATCTGCGATTTCGAAAATCGGGGCTTCGCTGTCTTTGTTCACGGCGACGATCGTGCGCGCGCCTTTCATGCCGACGATGTGCTGGATCGCGCCGGAGATGCCGAGTGCGAGGTAGAGTTTGGGCGCGACGGTCTGGCCGGAGGATCCGATCTGCCGGTCCATGGGGAGCCAGCCTGAGTCGCAGATCGGACGCGACGCTGCCAGCTCTCCACCCAGCGCTTCGACCAGCTGTTTCGCAATCTCGATGTTCTTCTGCTCTTTGATCCCGCGGCCGACGGCCACGATGATCTCGGCCTGGGTCAAGTCGACGGCCTGCTTGGCTTCCTTGAAGACCTGCTGAGGCTTGTTGCGAATGACGCCGTGGGCGATATCGACGGCGATGGTCTCGACGGGAGCCGCTCCGGCTCCGGCTTCGACTTTGTCGCCGCGGAACGAGCCGTTCTGAAAGGTCACGAACCACGGAGCGTCACCGGCAAAGCTGACGTCGGCCACGAACTTGCCCTGGAACATTTGACGCGTGAAGACGAGCTTCTCGCCTTCTTTCTTGTAGCCGATGGCGTCGCTGATGACGGTGCGGCCCATGGCCGTAGCGAGCTTGGGCACGAAGTCGCGCACCTGGTAGGTGTGCGGCATCAGGACGAGCTTGGGCTGCTTTGCCGCGATAAATTGCTTCAACGCGGCGACGAAGGCGTCGGGCGTGTAGGGTTCGAGTTTCGCGTTTTCGATCGCGTAGACCTTCGCGACTTTCTTCGACGCGATCTCGCCAGCGAACGCACCGACGCTGCCGCCGACTACGGCGGTCTCTAGCGGCCAGCCGGTCTCGGCGGCAATCGCCTGGCCGGCGGTGAGAGTCTCCCAAGAGACTCGATTCAGCTTTCCTTCACGTTGCTCGGCGATGACTAGAATCATAAGGGCAATTCTCTAACGCGTAGTTCTCGGTTCTCAGTTCTCAGTTCGCGGACAGGAGTGTCGGGGCCACACGATTATTCCTCCGGCTCGCCGCGCCTTACGTCGCCGCTCAACATCAGGGCCAAACCGCATGACCGCCAACCCCAGGATGATCGTCAAGAACGTGCCTTGGCGGCCAATCCGCACTGCCGAGGGGAAGAAAAACGCCACTCGCGCATCGGCCACTCAAACGGCCAGTCCGATAAACATCAGGCTGGCGTCCGTCTGTTTTCTTCGCTTGCTCCCGATCCTCCTGCATTACGTTTGCCACAGCGACCTCCGCGGCGCTTCGCGCCTTTCGCGAAGTATGGCTCACTCACGCATTCGGGCACACAACAAACCGCACGCGGGAGTGCCCGCGCCACCCCTTCAGAGCACGCGCACTTCGTTACGCAGTTTTTCGACCAGCTTCTTGGCAATCTCGCCCGGAGCGCCTTCCAGCACTTCGGTCTTCTTGGTCTTCTGCGGGACGTACAGCCGCTCGATCTTCTGCTGATTTTCGCCCAACGCAGACTGCACTTCCGCCCACGTCACCTTGCGCAGGGGCTTGTTCTTGGCCTGCTTGATCCCGATTAAAGTGGCGTAGCGCAGCTTGTTGATGCCGGACTGGATGGTGAGCACGGCGGGCAAGGGAATGTCGACGAACTGGAAGTATCCGGCTTCGAGTTCGCGCTTCACGCGAATGCCGCCATCCTGCTTCCCGATTTGCATGATGATGGTGGCGTGCGGCCAGCCCAGCAACTCGGCGAGGATCACGCCGGTTTGGGCATAGCCGTAGTCGTCGGATTGCAGGCCGGTAAAGATGAGGTCGAACTGTTCGTCTTGAATGGCGGCGGCGAAGGCGCGGGCGGTGTTCAACGCGTCGAGCCCGACGAAGGCGTTGTCTTCGAGATGGATGGCGCGGTCGGCGCCCTTGGCCAAGGCTTCGCGCAGCACCTGGCTGGCGCGGGCGGGGCCGGAGGTGATCACCACCACTTCGCCAGAGTGTTTTTCCTTTTGACGGAGGGCTTCCTCGAGCGCGTAGGCATCGGGCTCGTTCACTTCGTAGGACAGGTCTTCGCGGATCCAGGTGCCCGTCTCGTTCAGCTTGAGGGGAGCATCTTTCTGCGGGACCTGTTTCATGCACACCAGGATTTTCACGGGGACTCCTGACCCTTGGCGGCGGGCAAGCCGCGTCTCTACCCGCACGGCGACCGAGGGAACAAACCGCTTAGTATAAATGACGCTGCGACTGGGTGGGAATGTGATCGGGGGAAGCAACCTGCGCCCGTTCCCGAAGGCGGAGCACCTCAAGCCACCCAGGCTTGCCAGTTGAGGAAATCAATCGAGCGTGACGACGGATTGCACGGAGGTGATCTCAAAGCGCTTACGGCATCGGAGGTTCTTGCACATCAGAACGTCGTCTTTGCGCACCATGTAAGAGCTGGCTTTCGCGAAGCGGGCGCGGTCGCGCTCGTCGGCGCGGGGTGGAAGGCCTTTCTTCTTAGTACGAACCAGCCAGTTGATTTCGTACTCCGCCGACTGGTGGCAGTGCGGGCAGTTGAGGTTGGCGGGCTTCCGGTCGGGCCGCTCGTCGAAAAATTCGCGCTCTTCCATAAAGGGCAGTCGTTGGTCGCTGGTTGCTCGTCCTTGGCTTATGGTCGTTGGCTGGTCGCTACGTCCATCCGCCTGAGGGGCAGCCAGTGGAATTATTACACAATGGCCGGGGCGACCGCGCGAGTTGGTTGCATTTCGGGGTACACTCGGCGAAAGACAAGAACGGGGGATGGCGGCGGGTCGAATCGCTGTCCCTTCTAGCCCTCTTTCCCCGGCGCAAGCATGGCACGAAAGAAAAAAGTGAAGCGGTTTCGGGCGGTTACGGCGGTGAAGGAGCTGGCGCGGGAACGCGTCGGGATGCCTCCGCCCACGCAGGTCGTGCCGGACCGTAAGAAGAGGACGAAGGAGAAGCACAAGGCCACCTTGGAGAAGCTGCTGGGGGAGAGCTAGGCGCCGGATGGCCTTGGGGTGTGATCGGTAGCGCCTGCTATTGACAAACCACGCCGTTCGCTTGCGTGACGTTCACGGTTGAGGTTCCGATGGCGACGGTGCCAGAGGCAGGGTTCGCGGGCTTGCTGTAGAGAGCAGCGGTGATCAAGATGTTGGTTCCGCAGCCCCCCCCGGAAATGGCCTCGCCTGTGGCGGGGTCGATGGAAATAACCTGCGGCGAACTGGAGGTCCAGACAACCGAGTGGGTGAGGTCTTTGCTCTCAGGCGGGTGTGTGTAATTGCCAATCGCCTGGTAGTTGACGATACCTCCGGAACCAGTGATCGACTCGTTCTGCGGCAAGACCGTAATTCCTACCAATTTCTGGCCCTCGGAACATCCCGGAACCGCGAAAACTCCAACGAGAATGGCCGCCACAGCAAGGACCCGAGCTAAATTCATACGCTCTCCTGCGCACCAGAAACCGGTCGCCAACGATGAAAGGGCTTGACCGTCACTTTAGTCAAAAGCAGCCTGAGAAAGCAATAAGGGTCGCGGGGAACTTCTAGCCGCAAGCTGCGGTAGGGGTCAATCCGGACCCGAAGAAAGCGAGAACAGGCCCTCACCCAGCGATGGTCTCGCGGACGAACTTTGCGAAGTCGCGGACATCTTCTTCGGTGGTGTCGAATGAGCACATCCAACGCACCACAGATTCTTCTTCGTCCCACACATAGAAGAAGTAATGCTGCTGAAGTTTGGCAATGGCTTCGCGCGGGATCTTCGCGAACACGCCGTTGGCTTCCACTTTATAGACTATCTTCAAGTTGGGGATCTGGCTGACTTCCTTCTCCAGCAACTTCGCCATGCGGTTGGAGTGCTGCGCGTTGGCGAGCCACAGGTGGTTGGTCAGCAGGGCCCCCAGTTGCACCGAGATGAAGCGCATCTTCGATGCCAGTTGCATGGCCTGCTTGCGCAGGAACAGGAAGTCGGCGCTGATGCTGGGAGCAAAGAAGACGACGGCCTCGCCGCCCATGATTCCATTCTTCGTGCCGCCGAAGGAGAGGACATCGACGCCGAGGTCGCGCGTGGCCTGGCGCAGGGTCTGACCGAGGCTGGCGGCGGCATTGGCGATGCGGGCGCCGTCCAGATGCAGGTACATCTCGTGTTCGTGCGCGAACTGGGCGAGGGCCCGGATTTCCTCGGCCTGGTAGACCGTGCCCATTTCCGTCGATTGGGTGATGGAGATGACCTTCGGCTGCACGTGATGCTCGTCACCGATTCCGTGATAGGCGTGCTGGACCATGTCGACGGTGAGTTTACCGTCGCGGGTCCCGATGGGGATCAGCTTGCAACCGGTGAATTTTTCGGGGGCGCCGCACTCATCGGTATAAATATGGGCCGAGGCGGCACAGATCACGGCGTGATACGACTTGGTGAGCGCCTGCAGGCTGAGGCAATTGGCTCCGGTGCCGTTGAAGACCACGAAGACCTGCGCGTCGGCTCCAAAGTGGTCGCCGAATTTCCTGGCCATGGTCTGGGTATAGGGGTCGGCGCCATAGCCGACGACGTGGCCTTCGTTGGCCAGTGCGATGGCCTTGACAATCTCGGGATGAATGCCGGCGTTGTTGTCGCTGGCGAAACTGCGCAAGGGCTTCATGGCGCTTCCAATTTAGCAGACGGGATGCGCCTGTGTGGCTGGGGTGATTGCGGAACGCACTGCCGAGAGGGGCCTGTGTTCCCGGGCTTTCCCAGTTGTCAGACAAAGCATGGATGTTGTGTTTGAGTCATAATGTTCTTCAGTCAGCTCGCTCCGAGTGCGAGGTTAAGGCGGACGCCGTTCGAGCGGCAGTACCCGGCGACTGAGGGAGCCCAATTCTTTGGCAAGGCATCGCGACACACTTGACGTTCTCCTGCGGCCAGCGGGCGCGCTGGTGCTGGCGGTGATGGTGAGCGCCATCGGTTGCGGGAAGGAATCGAACGCGGCCGGTCCCCAAGGGCCCGGGGCTATGCCGGTGAAGGTCCTGGAAGCGCAGGCGATCGCGGTGCGCGACACGTCGGACTATGTCGCTACGCTGAAGTCGCGTGATTCGGCGGTGATCATGCCCCAGGTCGAAGGGCAGATCGTGCAGATCTACAAGCACTCGGGAGACCAGGTGGCTGCGGGAACGCCGCTGATGCAAATCGATCCGCTCAAACAGCAAGCCACGGTTAGGAGCCAGGAAAACAGCCGGGCGGCGGCGGAAGCGAACCTGAAGTTTGCCCGGCAGCAATTCGATCGCGCCAACGGGCTTTTCGCGGCGGGCGTGGTCAGCAAACAGGATCTGGACCAGACGAAATCCGCGCTGGATAGCGCGAGAGCGCAGGTCGAGGCGCTGGACGCGAACGTCCGCGAGCAGCAAGTGCAGCTCCGTTATTACACGGTCACGGCGCCGTGGAGCGGAATCGTGGGCGATATCCCGGTGCACGTGGGCGATCGGGTGACGACGACCGCCACGCTGACGACCGTGGACAAGCCGGGTGGCCTCGAAGTGTACGCGTATGTGCCCATCGAACGTGCGGCGCAGCTCAAGATGAACGTGCCGGTGCAGGTGCTGGATGGCGCCGGAAATGTCACGGCCGAGAGCCGCATCAGCTTCATCTCGCCGCAAGTGGATAACGCCACGCAGACCGTGCTAGTGAAGGCGCGGATCGCAAACAACCGAGACAAGCTGCGCCAGCTGCAATTTATCCGCGCGCGCATCATCTGGGGAACCCAGAACGCGCCGGTGGTGCCGGTTCTCGCCGTATCGCGCATCGGCGGACAATATTTTGCGTTCGTCGCGGAACCGGATGCGAAAGCGGGTTCCTACGTAGCGCACCAGAAACCTCTGAAGGTCGGGCAGATGGTGGACAACAACTATGTTGTGCTCGACGGGATCAAACCGGGCGACAAGGTGATTGTTTCGGGAACGCAGTTCTTGATTGACGGAGCGCTCGTGACGCCGCAGGGGTAAGGGAACGTCAGTCTTAGGTCTTAGGTTTCAGGTTTCAGGTTTCGGGTCTCGGGTCTCAGAGTTCGCCCCTTCATGTTCGTTGACTTCTTTATCAAGCGGCCGGTGTTTTCGACGGTGTGTGCACTGCTGATCATTCTGGCCGGGGCGGTTGTGATTCCCTCCCTTCCGATCGCGCAGTTTCCCACTCTGGCGCCGCCGCAGGTCGCGGTAAACAGTTTCTACGTGGGCGCGAGCGCACAAACCGTGGAGTCGGCGGTCACGACGCCGCTGGAGCAGCAGATCAACGGCGCGCAGGGGATGAAGTACCTCACTTCGTCGAGCGGGAACAATGGGGTCAGCACCATCACCGCGACTTTCGAGCTGGACCGTGACCCGGACCTGGCCGCGGTGGACATCCAGAACCGCGTCAACACCGCGCAAGGACGGCTGCCGAACGCCGTGAAGGCGACCGGCATTTCGATTGTGAAAGCTTCGAACAACTTCGTGTTCGGGGCGGCCGTGTTTTCCCCCGACGGGCGATACGATCCGCTGTTCCTCAGCAACTATCTCGATGTGTATGTGAAGGACTCGCTGAAGCGGGTGCCCGGGGTAGCGGACGTGGTTATCTTTGGCGAGCGCAAATACTCGATGCGGCTCTGGCTGGATCCGGTGCGCATGGCCAGCCGTGGCTTGACTGCGGGCGACGTGGTGAGCGCGCTAGAGGAACAGAACGTCGAAGTCGCGGCCGGACAGGTCGGACAGCCACCTTCTAAACCGAGCCAGGAATACCAGATCAGTGTGCGGGCGATTGGCCGTCTTTCCGAGGCGTCGCAGTTCGACAACATCATTCTCAAGACCAATGCCGACGGCACGCTGGTGCGGGTCAAAGATGTAGGGCGCTCGGAACTGGGCGCTGAGGACTACAGTAGCGACCTGCAGTTCAACGGGAAGGACGCACTCGGCGTCGGCATCACCCAACTCTCGACTGCGAACGCGCTGGAAGTCGACCGCCTGGCCATAGCGGAACTGGACCGGCTTTCGAAGCGGTTCCCGCCAGGCATGAAGTATCAACTGGCGTTTGACACCACCGACGCGGTGGGCGAATCGATTCGCGACGTGCTGACGACCTTGATCCAGGCGATCGCGCTGGTGGTGCTGGTGATCTTCGTGTTTCTGCAGAATTGGCGCACGACGATAATTCCCGCCGTGACGATCCCGGTCTCGCTGATCGGCACGTTCGCGTTCGTCAAGCTGCTGGGGTTCTCGATCAATACGCTGACTTTGTTCGGCATTACGCTGGCGACCGGGCTGGTTGTGGACGACGCGATCGTGGTCATCGAAAACATCGAGCGCCACATTCAGGAAGGGCAACACGACGCGCATAAGGCGGCGTCGGAGGCGATGGGGGAAGTAGCGGGGGCGGTCATCGCCACCTCGCTGGTGCTGGTCGCGGTCTTCGTACCGGTCGCGTTCTTTCCGGGGACGACGGGAATTCTGTTCCGGCAGTTCGCGCTGACCATTGCGTTTTCGATCGCGATTTCAGCGTTCAACGCACTGACCCTGACGCCATCGCTGTCGGCGATTCTGCTGGGGAGAACGCATGGCCAGAAGAATTTCCTCTTCCGGATGGTGGACCGGATCATCGACAAAGTCACCGAGGGCTATCGGCGGTGGCTGCACAAATTTCTTGAGTATCGGTGGGTGGCGGTGATTCTGTTCTTCGCGGGGCTGGGATTGACCTACTTCGTATTCCAGCGGGTGCCGAAGGGCTTCGTGCCCAACGAAGACCAGGGATACTTCATCATCGCGGTGCAAGCGCCGTCGGGCGCATCGTTGAGTTACACCAAGAGGATCGGGCAACAGATCAGCAAGATCATTGCAAATGTCCCGGAGGCCGAGGGGACATTCGCGGTTTCGGGGTTCAGTTTCGGGGGGAACGCGCCGAATCGCGGTCTCACCTTCGTGCCTTTGAGACCTTATTCCCAGCGGAAAGGGGACGCCCACACCGCCGATGCAATCCTGAACCGGATTCGGGGGCAGTTGTTTGGGATTTCGGGGGCCATCGTGATTCCCTTCCCGCCGCCGGCGGTCCAAGGGTTGGGACAATTCGGAGGATTTCAGTTCGAGGTGCAGGACCAGGGTGGCCACACGCTGCAGGAACTCGACCAGGTGACAGAAGACATGATTCGCCAAGGGGGGCAGCGTCCACAAAAAGACCTGGCCGGACTGTTCACCACCTACAGCGCGAAGGACCCGCAGTTTCTGGTGACCATTGATCGGGAGAAGGCGAAAAGCCTGCACGTGCCGCTTTCGCAGATCACCGACAGCATGAGCGTGTACATGGGGTCGGCGTACGTGAACGACTTCGACTTCAACAACCGTTCGTACCGGGTTTACGTGCAGGCAGACCAGCAGTTCCGCGCCGAATCCAAGGACATCAAAGAGTACTACGTGCGCTCGGATAGTGGAGCGATGATCCCGCTCGACAACCTGGTCACGATCACGCAGACAACCACGCCGCAGGTGATCAGCCACTACAACCTGTTTCGCTCGGTGGAGATCGATGGGTCGGCCGCGCCGGGATTCAGTTCCGGACAGGCGATCACTGCCATGGAGGAGTTGAGCGCGAAGTTGCTGCCCCAGGGCTATTCCTACCAGTGGACGGGATTGTCGCTGGAAGAATTGGAGTCCGGCGGCACGGCGGTGATCCTGTTCGGACTAGGGACGCTGGTGGTGTACCTCACGCTCTCGGCCCAGTATGAAAGCTTCGTGTTGCCGTTCATTGTGCTGCTCGCGGTCCCGATGGCGTTGCTGGGCGCGCTGGCGGCGCAGTGGGGGCGGGGCCTGCAGAACGACGTGTACTGCCAGATCGGGCTGGTGATGCTGGTGGGGCTGGCCAGCAAGAACGCCATCCTAATCGTGGAATTCGCGGAACAGTTGCGTCATCGCGGCATGCCGCTGATCGAAGCCGCGGTGGAAGCGGCGCGCATCCGCCTGCGCCCCATCCTGATGACGTCGCTCGCCTTCATTCTGGGAGTCGTACCCCTGGTGGTCGCCACCGGAGCCGGAGAAAAAGGCCGGCACTCCGTCGGCACCACGGTCTTCGGCGGGATGATCATGTCCACGGTGTTGAACCTGTTCTTTATCCCGGTGCTGTATTTGATGATTGAGGGGTGGCGCGAGCGCGGGAAGCAGGAAGCACCGGCCGCCGAAGCCTAAGCCAACCTTTATTTCGCCAGCTTCTGGAGGGTTGCGCCCAGGATGCGACCTGGACCGGGTTCCTGAACGAAGGCGATCACGCGCAAGCTGGCGGGGTCGACGCCGGGGTCGAGTTTCAGCGAGACATCTTGGGAGAAAGGTTGGCCGGCTTCGGTTTTGCCGACCTTTGACAGGCTACGCACAACCGCTACATGCGCCAGGCGACGTCCAGCGTTTTCTCCTCTGGCGACTTGCGATTCGGCGTGATTGAGAGCCACGGCGAACACTACATCCGCTTTGCCCGAGTGAAGCGGGAGGGGACCAACCTCCACGTGGGCGTGGAGTTGGTTGTTTTCCAGGGACGCGCGGGAGATAGTTACGGCGATTTTTCCCGTCCGAATTGCTTTCCCGAAAACCTTACTAGCCTCGCCGGCACTGCTCCCGACGAACTCTTCGGAACCATCGACGATCATCTGCGGGGTGTACGGGCCATCCAGATGGAAATGGCTCGCATAGGCGCTCTGGCGTTCGCTGGAGGCGTGCGACGAGTAGGGATCGGTCCAGCCGATGTGATTCCAGTAATCGACGTGCTCGCTCAGGACGATGAGCTCTGCGCCGGGGTAGGGTTGGGTGTCGAATGTCTCGAGCAGAGCATCGGCCGGCGGACAGCTCGAGCAGCCCTCCGAAGTGAAAAGTTCGATCAGTACCGGAGTAGCCGAGGGCATCTGCGCCGCAGGGGGTTGGTCCCCCGCAAACAGCTTGAGCACAAAGGCAACTCCCACGACCCCCAGGAGTGCAATGGCGATTCTGTTCACGTGATCACCCCCGTTGTTCAAGCAGAGCTTCGACTGGGTATACAGATGTTCGCGACCGAGGAAAAGTTACATGCGAGCGGTCAAAGGCTATTCTGCGGCGACGGGTTTCGGGGCGGCGGTGTGGGCCAGTCGCTCGGTTGGCGACGGAAGCGGGTCGGCCGCAGTGATCTTGTAGTCCTTGTATTCGATCGACAAGTCGGCACGGCCACCAACGCGCATGGAACTCTGCGAGTGATTTTCGGCGGGCAGCCAGAAGTCGCCCACTTTCTTATAGGCGTGCCGGATATCGGTCTTCTTGATCCAGAATGAAGGATTCTGGGCCGGGGCAGCTTCGATCCGGGTCACGGCGAAGTCGGAGGCGTCCACCCAGATTTTGCCGCGATACAGAAACTTGTTCTTGGAACGGGGAGATACGGAGAGAACGTAGTTCGCGCCCCCGGGTGTCTCTTCGTAGCCCGCCATGGTGAATTCGTAGTTTTGCTCGTTGAGCTCGGTGCGGCTCTGCTGTTGAACGGCTTCCTTCTCGCTCTCGATCATTTTCTTCAGGACGTGATCGATGAGGAGTTTGGATCCAGACTGCGACACGACAGTAAAGTCCTTGCTGGCAGGGGACTGGTAGGTTACGGTCACCACCATTTCGGCGTCGTAGTTGTGTGGGAAGCCGCGATAGTGAAGACTGTAAATGCGAGAGCCTTCAAAACGATGCAGGGCCTGGGCGCGCGTCCGGTTTCGCTCTTCCAGATTCCTGACTATTTCATTTGCGGCGAGGGGACCGTGCGCGGACGGACGGGTGTTCTCTTGGGCGCTGAGTGAGGCGTGCCCTAAAAGGGCAAACAAGACCGACGATGACATCCCGATAGCCCGGACTGGACGGCTGATGTTTCGCATCTCGAATTTCCCCGCGATATTGCTTACCTTACAAGAAGCTGCGAGTTGGAGACAGTATCAAAAGGGACAGGTCGCGAAGAAACTTCCTCACAGACTTGCCGCGTCGGGGGCACACCCCGGAAGGGCGTCTTGCACGATCTTCTTGCCAGAAAGGCTGCCGTTTCTGCCATTTCTGAGTCCAGGTGGCCCGCCTACACCGACTGAAAGACGGGGTTCCACCAAGCCGCCAATGCCTGGGCTCAGACCGCACAGAAGGCGCTTGCCTTCGGTAGCAGCATGGGTCTTCGGGGGGCGGGGCTCGCGAGAGCAGACGCAACCCGAACCAACTCCAGGAGCCCGTCCGCATTGGCAACTCCGGCGCCCCCGGTGAGCCGAGAGGTGTCATATCCGCGGGAGCCTCGGCGAATCGGCTGACTTACTCTCGTCCCGACTGACGAAAACTGTCAACCTCGTTGCCCTTTAGCAGGAATGTCTGCCTGCCCCCCTTACTTCCGGCTTAGGGCGCATCTGGCGTATCTCATTGATAGGATTCGCCTTAGGAATGACTCGCAAGAATCCCTTCCGGTCGAGGCAGTATGGCGCTCAAGCTGCGGGGATCTTACGTGGTTTTGGTTCAACACGAGGCAAGACAGATATGAGCCACAGCTCTCAATTTCTGAAAACCCCAAAGACTTCGGGCTCGATGCCCGACATGTCGCCTCTCGAGCATCTTGTGGATCAGGACGTTACGCCGCGCCAGGTGTGCGGAGTCCTGGCCAAGATGTTCCAGGTACAACAGACAGAAGTTGCCATTCTGCGGTTGAACCGCGGGCTGTTGAACTTCATCTATCCCGATGAACTGCGGACGGCCGGATCGATTCCGGTTTCGAGCACGTCGATTGCGGCGCACACGGCGATCAGCAAGAAGCCGGAGATCTTCAACAATTTCGCGCGGGTGAAACACGCCAGCATTTTCGAATCGGTGAAACTGGGCACGTCGGAAGGCGTGGACACGAGCGAACCGCTACCGATCCAGAAGCTGATGTCGGCACCGGTGATTGACGAGAACTCCCGCGTGCTGGGAGTGATCCAGATTTCGCGCAAAGGCTCCGAGGCAACGTATGCGGGAGCGGATTTCAGCCGCGAAGACCTGCACGAACTGGAGATGGCAGCTGGAATTCTGGCCGGGTCGACAGTGATGCGGGAAAGCTGAGCGGAGCGAAGTCCAGCTGAGGTATGATCCGAGAAAGAGAACCAAGCCGGCCCGAACGGGTGGGCTTGGTTCTGACGTCTGAAAATCCTTCCCTTTCCGGGCTTACGGGGGAATAATGCAGACGTCTAAAGCGAAGGCGCCGATTCCTTGGACCCGAACCTGCAAGTCACGATGTTTCACCCTCACGCCAACCTAGGCGATGAGGTGAACCACAACATCGTGCAATCGGAGATTGAGGGCGGAGTCTTTCTGGCCGACCTGCAGCCGCAAACGGTTCTCAAGATTCACACTCAACATCACTGCTACACCGCGGTGTTTTTGGGGGACAACCAGGCGTTGATCTGGGGACATCCTGAGTTCTGCCCGCGGCCGGTGCCAGTGGCGATCGCAGGTTCGACCTGGGGCGGCACGATGCTGAAGGTTCGCTTTCTCGGCCGTGGGATGCGGCTGGAGTTTCATCATCCCGCGTACCGGACGCCGATCATCACGTCGCCGATCCGGGAAATCAAGGAACGGCGGCCGCGTCCGCTGCAAGCCTCCAAACGATCCTTCGTGAGCCACTAGCCTAGGTCTACGGCGAGCGCCAGGCTTGGCGCTTCGATCATCCGCGTTATATTCTCGGGGCGTGCAGCGCTCCACGGTGCGGTCTCCAACGGCGGGTCTGTTTCTTGGCCTGATCATCACGATTGCCGCCGTGGTCGCGTATTCCTGGTATACCACCCAGCAGATCGCAGGCTTGCGGGCGCTGCAGAACAACATTGCCGACCGCAACCGGAAGGACTCGCTGCAGCTGCTACGCATCCAGAACGATCTGAACTCGCTCGCGCTGGCCATGCGCGACATGCTGGACAACGATGAGCCCTACCCACTGACGGCGTGGTCGGCGCAGTTCCAGCGCATCCGATCCGATCTGGATACGGCGCTGCGCGTGGAGGAGGGGCTGGCCCCGATCCATCGCACGCCCGAGCAGAGACAGTACATGGCCCAATCGCTCGCGCAGTTCTGGGATGCTGTGGACCGCACCTTCGCCCTAGCGCACGATGGGAAGCCGGACGAAGCGCGCACGCAGATCCGGCTAACATTGCAGGCGCGGCAGGCGGGGTTGAGTACGGCCGTGGCCCGGCTGCTGGTGCAAAACAACGAGAGCGAAGAGCAGGCGGACCTGCAGATCGGGCAGATTTACGACCGGGTGCAGCGCCAGGTGTATGTTTTTCTCGGGGCGACGCTCGCCGCGATTCTGCTGACCAGTCTTTACCTGATCCATTCCAACCGACAGCTGTTCGCGCAGTTGGCGACGCTCTCGGAACAGCGGAGCGATCTGGCACAGAAGCTGATTGCGACCCAGGAATCGACGCTGCGGCACATTTCGCGGGAGTTACACGACGAGTTTGGGCAGATCCTGACCGCGGTGGGATCGATGCTGGGACGGGCGGAAAAACATACGCCGGAGGATTCTCCGGTCCGCACCGAGCTGCAGGAGGTCCGAGGAATTGCGCAGACCACGCTGGACAACGTGCGCAGCCTGTCGCAAGCCCTGCATCCGGTGATGCTCGAGGAATCGGGGCTGGAAACCACGGTGGACTGGTATCTGGCAACCATGGAAAAGCAGACCGGCATTGGCATATCCTACGAGAAGTCCGGGAATTCTTTTCCCCTCAGCGGCAGCGCGAGCATTCATATCTACCGGGTGTTGCAAGAAGCGCTGAACAACGCGGCGCGACACTCGGGAGCCCAGAAAGCATGGGTGCGATTGCGGTTTCTTGCAGACCGTTTGGAGCTCGCCGTCGAAGACCACGGCAAGGGTTTCAGCCGAGACGCGGCGAGTCCGGGCATCGGGCTGGTTGCGATGCGCGAGCGCGCGGAGTTGCTGGGAGGCCGGATCGAATTCTCGCAGCCGGCCGGTGGCGGGACGTTGGTCCGCTTAACCGTTTCGAAGGAAAGAGTGGAGGCGCATGCCGAATAAGATTACCGTCCTGCTGGTCGACGACCACAGCCTGGTGCGGCGCGGGTTCCGCCGCATGCTCGAGGACGAGGCGGATATCACAGTGGTAGGCGAAGCGGGAAATGGGGATGAGGCCATTCAGTTGGCCCAGGAACTGAAGCCGAGGGTCATCGTCATGGACTGCGCCATGCCTGGAACCAGCGGGTTGATTGCGACTCGCCGGATTCTTGAAACGTCTCCGCAGCAGGCCATTCTGATGCTCAGCATGCATTCGGAAGACACGCTGGTGCGGCAGGCACTGGATGCGGGAGCGCGGGGATACGTTTTGAAAAACGCGGTCGACCTGGAGTTGCCCGCGGCGATTCGAAAGGTAGCCGGTGGCGAGGTGGTGCTTGATCCCCAGGTGGCCAAGCGTTCCGCGCTGAAGGGTGAGCGCAATGGCGGCCTCACCACGCGCGAACTTGAGATCCTGCAGTTGATTGTGGACGGCAAGTCGAACAAGGAAATCGCGGACCAGCTTGGGCTCAGCGTGAACACGGTTGCCGTGCACCGGGCGAACATCATGGACGCGCTCGGCATTCATAAGACGGCGGAACTGGTGGTGTATGCAATTCGCCACGGGCTGGTGGACGTCCCGTGAACCGTAGATCGTTCCTGCGGGGTATGGCGGGAGTGGTATCGGCTGCCCGGCTCACGGGGAATGGCATCTGGGCCGTGCCGGCGCCTGCGGTTTCTCCCCTTGGCTTCAAACTCACTGACGTAACCGCCGACGCCGGAATTCAGTTCCATCACAACAGTGGCGCGTTTGGAGGCAAACTGCTGCCTGAAACGCTGGGCTCCGGTTGCGCCTTCCTCGACTACGACGCGGACGGATGGCAGGACATCCTGCTGATCAACGCCATGGATTGGTTGGGGCATAAACGGCAGCGAAGCACGCTCAAGCTTTATCGCAATAACCGCAATGGAACGTTCACGGACGTTACCCGGGTGGCGGGCCTGGACGTGGAGCTGTACGGCATGGGAGTGGCGGTCGGGGATTACAACAACGACGGGTTCCCCGACATTCTGGTCACCTGCGTCGGACAGAATCGACTGTTCAAGAACACGGGCAAGGGAAGGTTCGTGGACGTGACACAGAAGAGCAGCCTCGGGGGCAGACAGGCCATGAGTACGTCGGCGCTGTGGTTTGATTTCGACCGCGACGGGCTGCTCGATCTGTTCGTGTGCAATTACGTGAGGTGGTCGCCGGAGCACGACGTCTTCTGCAGCCTGGATGGAAAGCACAAGTCGTACTGCACGCCGGAAGCCTATCGCGGCGAGACCTGCTGGCTGTTTCACAACAAAGGCGACGGGACGTTCGAAGATGTCACCGCCAGGAGCGGGGTGTTCGACAGCAGTTCGAAGTCGCTCGGGGTTGCCATGCTCGACTACGACCAGGACGGCTGGCCCGACCTGCTGGTGGCCAATGACACGCAGCCCAACAAGCTCTATCGCAACCTGCACAATGGTAGCTTCAAAGATGTCGGCATGGAGGCCGGCCTCGCCTTGAGCACCGAAGGCAAGGCGCGGGCTGGCATGGGCGTGGACACCGGCGACTTCACGAACGCCGGCACAACAGGAATCGCAATCACGAACTTCGACAACGAAATGATCGGGCTGTACCGCGCGGACGGAAAGGGCACGTACGAAGATGTGGCGACGACAGCGGGAATCGGCCTGGCGTCGAAAAACAGCTTGGGATTTGGCTGCTCTTTTTTCGATGTGGATCTTGATGGGTCTCTCGACCTGGCGATTGCGAACGGGCATATCGACGATACGGTTCGAAATATTCGAGGAAACCTAGGGTACGCGCAACCGCCGCAGCTATTTCTGAATAACGGCCAGGGCGGTTTTCGGGATGTGGCGGCCGAAGCCGGCCCCGTGTTTAACCAGCCGAAAGTGGGTCGGGGGCTGGCTTACGGAGACTTTGACCGTGACGGCGACCTGGATCTGCTCATCACCACCAACAACGGACCTGCATTCCTTTACCGCAACGACGTGAGTTCGGGGAATCGCAGCATCCGCTTTCGCCTGGTGGGCACCAAGTCGAACCGCGACGCGATCGGGGCTACGGTCCGGATCGAGCATGGAGGCGCCAGCCAGACGCGGCTGGTGAAGAGCGGATCGAGTTATCTCTCGCAGTCAGAGCTCCCGGTGACATTCGGGATCGGCCAACGCGACCGGATCGAGCGGGTCGTCATTCAATGGCCCAGCGGCGAGACCGAGGAGTACAAGTCTCTGTCACCGGGGAAAGCCTATGAGTGTGTGGAAACCAAGGGGATTCGGGGCCTGGACCACCTCTAGTATTTTTTCAGTATTGTGCCGAAATCGCGTTCCGCTTAGAGTGCGTGCAATTCATAAGTCCTCCTTTGCGCCCCCACGCGCGACTCGAGGCACCCCTAGAGAAACCGGCAGAGACTGCCGGGCAATAATTGGTCCCCGGCTAGTCCCAAAGCTAGCCGGGGTTTTTTGAGTAGGGTAGTCGAAGTGGGGTCAAGTGGTTGGCAGTCAACCTGGTTTGGGGGCATCTATGAGAATCAGTCGAACGGCTGCGAAGGTAGCGGTCCCGCTGTTGCTAGCGGCAGCTGTGTGGGCAGGCTCGGGAAAAGCGAAAACCGAGACGGTGCAGGGCTACGTCCTCGACTCTGCCTGCGCCTTTACCAAGGGCCTGGAGAAGCCGATCAGTCACGATTGCGCCGTAGCCTGTGCGAAGGCCGGATCCCCGCTGGTGATTCTCACTGCCAACGGGACCATCTACTGGCCGATCGCCGACACCACACCGTCGAGCGGCCAGAATGAAAAGCTGCTGCCCTTTGCCGGGCAGAAAGTGACGGCCACCGGCAAAGTGTTCGAGCGTGGAGGCTCGCACGCGTTTGTGATCGAAAAGGTCGAGCCGCTGGCCGACGCCAAGTAGCACCAAACGTCGACAAATCAATTCGCAGGGGAGAGTGGGGACTATGCGCTGCCTCAGATACTCGAAGTGTGTCCTGTTGACAATGTTGCTGACCTTAAACGTCGCGGCCCAGCAGATCACGGGCAGCATCCGGGGGACGGTCTCCGATTCGAGCGGCGCGGTTGTACAAGGCGCGACGGTGAGCGCCCGGCAAACGGAGACGGGGCTGATGCGCACGGTTAAATCGGGCCACGACGGAAGCTATCTGCTGCTGGAGTTGCCGGTGGGTCACTATGCGTTGGAGGTAACCGCGCAAGGCTTCCAGAAATACCTGCGCGAAGGAATATCGCTGAATGTGAACGAGGCGCCCACAGTTCCGGTGCGCCTGGCGGTAGGAACGGGCACCGAGCAGGTTGAGGTGATGTCGGATGCGCAGCTGATTCAGGGCACGACCAGCAGCCTGGGTATGCCGGTTCTGGAGCGCGAACTGCTGGACCTCCCGTTGGATGGACGGAACTTCTCCCAGCTGGGGTTGTTGCAACCTGGGGTTGTTCCTCTGACGGCGGGTCTGCAGGAAGCGGGCGGCTCGCTTCGCAACGGGCAAGCCTATGCAGTCAATGGGCAAAGGCCGGAATCAAACAACTTTCTGATCGACGGGGCAAATAACGTCAACAGCGTGGATGCCGGCTTTGTTCTCAAGCCGCCGATAGATGCCATCGCCGAATTCCGCATTCTCACCCACAACGCGAACGCGGAGTTCGGCCAGAACACGGGCTCGACGACCAACATCGTCACCCGCTCGGGCACGAATTCTTTTCACGGCGCGGCTTGGGAATTTCTGCGCAACGACGCCATGGACGCGTCGGATTTCTCGACCCACTCCGTGCAGCAACTCAAGCAGAATCAGTTCGGTGGCACCTTCGGCGGGCCGATTGTCAAAGACCGTACATTCTTTTTCGCGTATTACGAGGGGTTCCGGAATCGGCAGGGGAAAACCGTCAATCCGACGGTGCCTTCGCTGTTGCAGCGGCAGGGAGATTTTTCCGACGCGTGCCCTATGTCCATCGGTGGTTTTGATCCCAACAGCGGGATCTGCGCCGATCCCAATCCGAATGACGGACATCAGCTCTATCAATTTGATTTTTCTTCGGGGCCTCCGCATCCGGCGCCCGTTCCTTTCAACAAGCTGACCACGATCGATCCCATCGCCGGCAATGTCCTGAACTTCTATCCTTTGCCCAACGAAGGGCTCCATACGTTTCTGGCGACCCAGTCGCTAAGTTTGAGCAACGATCAATTCGGGCTGCGTCTCGACCAGTATCTTTCACCGGCTGACAGCCTCAATCTCCGCTACATGTATAGCGGAGGACCGACGACGGATCCGCTCTCAACTTCGGGCGCGAACGTGCCGGGTTTCCCGGTCGGAGAAGAGGATCGTGCGCAGAACTTCGTGGCGCAGGAGACGCACGTTTTCTCGCCCTCGCTGGTAAGCGTGCTTCGCATGTCGTACTTGAGGAATAAGTTCCTCTTCGACCAGCACATCAATCACCAGTTGCCTTCGAGCCTCGGCTTTCAATACGAACCACAACTTCCCGAAGCGGCCGGCCCGCCGTTTATTCAAATTGCAGGCTTTGCGTCGGTCGGGGATCCGATCACCGGCCCGCGCAACACTTTTCAGAACACGTACGACGTCTCCGGTTCGCTCAGCTGGATTCGCAACCGGCACGAGTTGAAGTTTGGCGGAGGGTTTCGCCGCGACCAGATCAACGCCTTGCAAGGCATCGCGAGCAATGGCTTTTTCGTCTTCGCACCCTTCCCGTCATTCGTCAATGGCTTCGCCAGTTTCCTCGAAGGCATGCCAGTTGTCTTCCTGCAAGGCGGAGGAAATTTCGATCGGCACATTCGCGGCCAGGCTTTGAACTTCTATGGGCAAGACACATTCAAAGTGAATTCGCGCGTGACCGTGAACCTGGGGCTGCGCTACGAGCTGCCCTTCCCGTACACGGAGTTGCACAATCTGCAGAACCTGTTTGTTCCTGGGGCGCACTCGAAGGTGATTCCGAGCGCTCCCAGAGGATTGCTCTATCCGGGGGATCCGGGCGTGCCGTCGGGCCTGATTCCGACGCAGAAAACGGCTTTGGCTCCGCGCGTTGGCATTGCGTGGGACCCCACTGGAGAAACGAAGTGGCTGGTCAGCGCGGCTTATGGAATTTTCTACGAGCCCTTCTACAACGGGCAGGGCGGACCTTTGCAGGACCCGATCAGCGCTCCGCCGTATCTGGCGACACCCCAGCCCAGTTTCCCGGTGAATTGGGCGAAGCCGTTCGGGAATTCGAATCCGTTTGATGGTTCGTTCTCGAAGCCGATGACGTTGCTGGTGGTTGCGCCGAAGCTCAATCTGCCCTACGCGCAGGATTGGAACCTGAATGTTCAGCGATCCTTCGGCAACGACTGGTTGTTTCAGATCGGTTACGTCGGGACCACGGGCACGCACTTGCCCCGTCTGATCGAAGGCAATCCGGCGATTTACGATCCGGGGCAATCGACCGAGGACAATGTCATCCAGCGGCGCTTGTACTCCGGTTGCACGCTGACGCAACCGACGGGCTGCAATTATGCGTCGATTGGCGAGATCGCCAGCATCTCCGGTTCGAACTACCATGCTCTGGAGACCAGCTTGCGCAAGCGTTTCGGCCAGGGGATTTCCTTTTTGGCTTCGTATACATATTCGAAGTCGATTGATGACGTCTCCTCGTTCAACATCACGGGATCGGCTTCGCAGCCGGTGGCTGGGGAGAACGACCTCGCGCAGAACCCGGCTGATCTGGGCGCCGAGCGGGGACGATCGATGTTCGACGCGCGACACCGGCTGGTGCTCAGCTACCAGTGGAGCGTTCCCTTCTGGAGGCAGGCACATACCTGGTATCAGCACGCGCTGGGCAACTGGCAATTCAACGGGATTGTGACGGCAATGAGTGGCACGCCGTTTACGGTGTTCGACTCTACGGACGTTTCCCTGCAAGGGAGTGCGCCGGAAATCTCGGGCTTCTCGAGTAACCGGCCCAACCTGGTTGGCAATCCAAACTCGGGTCCTCATACGGCGCAGGAATGGATGAACAAAGCTGCATTCCAGCGCGTCACTCCCGACCCGAACTCGCCGGTGCAGCAATTCGGCAACGAAGGCCGCAACGTGGTACAGGGGCCCGGGTACGCGAATTGGGACTTCTCCGCGGTCAAGAACATTCGTGTGATGGAAGGAAAGGAACTGCAATTTCGGGGTGAACTGTTCAACTTCCTCAATCATACGAATTTGCGGCTACCGAACAGCGACATCAGTTCGCCGACCTTCGGCGAGATTCACTCGGACCTGGGACCGAGGGTGATCCAGGTGGCACTTAAATTTCTGTTCTAGGCGCGCGGGGGCGTCGGGTTACGATCAGTCGGTATGGAGCAAGATAAGAAGCCAGTGAGTTCCGGCAAGGGCGGCGATCGTCAGACGACGAAGATCCGCATTACCGAAGACCACGAGGCCACCGGAGAGACCGCGGCAGCGTACGACTTCTGGCGGGCGGGTTCCGGCCGCACGCAGGTGCCAGGCATCATCAAATGCTTTGGGGCGCGGCCCGACTTCCTGCGGCAGGTGATCGAGTTTTCCAACACCGTGCACTTCTCCGAAGGGCACCTGACGCGGCGGCACAAGGAGATGATCGCCAGCCACGTCTCCTATCTCAACCGGTGCCCGTATTGACTGGACAGTCACGCCTACTTCCTGCGGGTTCAGGGAGCCAATGATCAATGCGTGGAGGCGATTCTCGAAGGCAAGCTGGATGAAGCTGGGTTGACGGCGGCAGAGCGGACGCTTCTCGAATACGTAGAGTTGGTCACCAAGGCCGCCGACCGGACGACGGCCGAGGATGTACAAACGCTGCGCGACGTCGGATGGAGCGAAGATCAGATCGCCGAGGCGGTGTATGTCACGGCCATGTTTGCGTTCTTCAACCGGGTGGCGGACGCCTTCGGCGTGCCGTCGCAGGAGTATCTGAAGACAGGGAAGCTGACACCGTAGGGACTTGCGAGAGAAGTTGCGATTGGCCACGCCCGCGACTGAGGGGGCTCTACTTCCACTTCCCTTCACCTTCCACAATTGTGATGTAACGATCAACGGGGAGATCCGTGAAGCGCTCCACCCGGCCACTCGGCTGCGGCCACTTCACTTCCAGCCAATCGAATTTGGCTCGCTGACCGATTCCCAGCACCAGGCGCGGGTCGTGGTAGGAGAGATAGCTGCCGCCACCGACTTTTAGGCAGCCGCGCTTTAAGTCGCCAGACTGCCAGGTTACGCGCGCGCCAATTGCGTCGGGATTTGCCTTTTTCCCTCTGAGATTTAGTCCCAGCCAATGGTTCTTGCCGCCGATATCGTTTCGCAGCAGAACCGGCGCGGCATCGTTGTTCGAGATCAGGACATCGATCGCGCCGTCATTGTTGAAATCACCGACGGCCAGGCCGCGCGCGGCCATCGGTTTCGCAAAAACCGGACCGCTCGTCGAGCTCACATTTTGCAGCCTGCTGCCGGCATTCTGAAAAAGCAGGAGCGGCTCGCGGTACGTCACGTTGTCGTAAATCTTGTCGATTAAGTCATCGGGATGGCCGTTCGCGATCAGCAGGTCCAGATTTCCATCGTTGTCGTAGTCGAAGAACTTGAGGCCCCATCCGCTCATGAGCTTACTGGCGACCGCGACCCCCGTAGGTCCGGCGGTGTCTTCAAAGGTCTCGTCGTGCTTGTTCTGGTAAAAACCATACAGCTCGTGGTCCAGGTTGGTGACGAACAGGTCCATCCAGCCGTCCTGGTTGAAGTCGGCGGAGTCGACTCCCATGCCGGACCGTGCTTTCCCCTGCTCGCTGAAAGCAACTCCGGCAGTGAAGCCGACCTCCTCGAAGCGCCGCCCCTGGCGGTTTACAAACAGAAAGTTGGCTACTGTGTCGTTGGCGACGAACAGATCCATCCAGCCGTCGTTGTTGATGTCGGTAGCGACGACTCCCCACGATTTGCCGGGGTTGTCGGCGATGCCCATCTTCTGGCTGACGTCGGTGAAAGTACCGTCACCGTTGTTATGAAACAGCCAGCTCGGCATGGCCACGTACACTCGGGGGTAGCAATATTCATTCATGCCGGCCAGCGCGGGAATGTTGGGCGCGCCGCAGCGATGGTGTTTTGTCTTGTCGAAGTCGACGAAGCGAGAAACAAAGAGGTCGAGCCGCCCGTCATTGTCGTAATCGAACCAGACCGCGCTGGAGGCCCATCCCAGAGCCGCTATGCCCGCTTTCTGGGTCACATCAGTGAACGAGCCATCACCATTGTTACGGTACAAAATACTGCGACCGTACTGGGTCAGGTAGAGGTCGGGGAGTCCATCTCCGTTGTAGTCGCCGACGGCGACGCCCATCCCGTAGCCTCCGCCCGCTAGACCAGCTTTGTCGGTCACGTCAGTAAACGTGCCGTCGCGATTATTGTGGTAGAGGGCATTCCGTAACGGGTGTGGGGGTGTGAAGAAGTCGCAAGCCCCACTATTGACCAGATAGATGTCCATCCAGCCGTCGTTGTCGTAGTCGAAAAACGCGCAGCCCGCTCCGGTCGACTCCGGCAAATATTTTTCCGCCGAACTGCCAGCTGTGTGGGTCCAGGTTATGCCGCTGGCGGAGGGTGGAATCTCGGAAAACGGGAAAGCCGGTTGGTCCAATCCAAGGGCGACACGAGAGAGTAGCTTCGCCCCCGCGGACGCAGCCAGAACTCGCAGGAAGTCTCGGCGTCGCCAGGAGTTAGGACGCCAACAGCGTGTCCAGCCTTTTTCGCTTGGCATAGGTCAAAGATGGGGCTGGCTAGTTTTGTGGCTCCGGTGGTTTTGCTTTCGGCTCCGATTGCTCCTGCAGAAGCCCCTCGGCCACTCTCCGCTTCACTTTCTCCAGGCTCTCAGCTGTCTCTCGCTGCAGAGCGGCCTCGCGGTTGGCATCATCTCTCCGGCCGACTCCGGCATATGCGAGCGCCAACTGGTAGTGCCCCGTGGGACTGTCGGGCGCAAGCTTCTCGTAAGTCTCCAGCGGGGGGATTGCTTCCGTAAAACGCTTGGCGCTGATTAAGGACATTCCCAATCCCAGATAGGCCTCGGCGAATCCATTATCGATTTTGCTCGCCCGCGTGTAATGGCGGATCGCCGCGGAGAGATCGTTCGCGTTCTGAGCCAACTGTCCAAGTACGTATTCTGCGGTGGCATTCCTTGGATCAATATCGAGTTCCTGCTCGAAATTCTTTTTTGCCTGATCGACATTCTCAGCCGAGGGTTGTGGGCGAGAAAGCAGCGTGCGTCCCAGACGCGCATGAATGCCTGGCAAAAGCGGGTTCAATTCCAGAATCTTGCGATACTCGGCCGCGGCCTCGTCCCATTTTCCCTGTAACTCCAGGGCTTCTGCGTTGAGCTCATGAACTTGATACGAAAACGGCGCTTGGCGCGCCAAATCCTCCGATGCGCGCAAAGACAAGTCCGAGTATGCGTGGGATGCCGCATAGAGTGCCTCCGGGTCGCCCGGGAAGTCGCGAGCCAGCAGCGCGAGAAAATCGAGGGAGTCGAAGGGATTGTCATGGGTCATCGCGCAATGCACGCCGTCCAGGGCAATCCGCTTCTTCATGTCCTTGGCGGTGGTTTGACGGAGGGCCTTCTTCAGCAGCGGCATAGCCTCCGTGCAGTGCCCCTCCTCGGCGAGACTTGTGGCTTGCTCAGCGAGACTCGCTCCCCCGATCGCGCTTTTCGACTTGGGTGTTTGTGCGTTGGAAATCGGGCCGGCCAGAACGAAAACTACGCCCGCAAGGAACAAAACTGATGCTCTACGCATCCGGAAATTATAGACTGAAAACGTTGCCAGAATTGCCTTCAACGAGCCCCAGAAAGGAATTGGGACTGGAAATTACTGGCAGCGGTAAGTAATTTGATATCATCATCTTAGGGCGAGTCTGCTGCCTGCCAAAATTGCGCGGTGGGGAGTCAGGCCGAGCACCTTGCGACTGCACTTTTCCGCGCGGGGAATCTTGCACATTGGGACCGGACAATGCCGAAACAAGACGGAAGAAAGGTGCAAGCTTCCGAACCCTAGGCCCCTGCGCTTCCGACATCTCCGCGACTCGTGTCCAGGATTCTCTCGCCAGCTTCTGTTCGCTTGTCTGATCTTGGCTGCGCATCTTACCTGTTCGGCACAGAGCGCTTCGCCCTCTCCCATTCAGTTCACCAACATCACTACCCAGGCTGGCATCAAGTTCGTTCACTACCGGGGGAGCCAGGGCATCGCGATCATCCGCGAAGTTTTTGGCCCCGGTCTCTGCGTTGGCGACTTCGATGGCGACGGTTTCCAGGATATCTACTTCGTCAACGGACGCGATCTTTACAACCGCGGCATCGCGGCGCGCAATGCGCTCTACCACAACAACGGAGACGGCACTTTCACCGACGTTACCGAGAAAGCAGGCGTTCCCGGCACGGGATACGGCCTAGGTTGCGTTTGGGGGGACTACGACAACGATGGATTCCCCGATCTCTATGTCACCCAGTTCGGCCGCAACGTCCTCTACCACAACAACGGAGACGGCACTTTCACCGACGTCACCGCGAAGGCGGGGGTTGGGGGTGGAGATCTCTTTCACGGCGGAGCGACATTCTTCGACTACGATCGCGACGGCCGCCTCGATCTATACGTCGGAGGCTACGTCGCTCTGGGACCAAACAGCCCACGCTACTGTGATTTTGTAGATGTGAGGACGAACTGCCCTCCCAGCGTTTACCCGGGCACAGCTGACGTGCTGTACCACAATAACGGGGATGGCACCTTTACCGACGTCACTTCGAAGGCTGGAATCTATCAGCCCGAAGGCAAGAATCTCTCTGTGGGCGCCGCCGATTACGACAATGACGGCTGGCCAGACCTGTTTGTGGCCAACGACGGGCTTAACGCCTACCTCTACCACAATGAACACAACGGCACTTTCACGGAGATCGGTTTGCTCGCGGGCATGGCACTCACGGGGCGAGGCAAGACGATGGCCGCCATGTGCATCTCTCTGGGGGATTACGACAATGATGGCTGGCTCGATCTTTACATCTCCGATTTCCAGAAGGCCTCGGACCATCTCTGGCACAACGACGGCAAAGGTACCTTCGAGGAAGTCAGCGAAACGGCTGGGATCACGGTTCCAACCATGAATGTGCTCAGCTTTGGCGGCGGCTTCTTTGATTACGACAACGACGGCTGGCTGGATCTGTTCATCGCCAACGGCCACGTCTATCCGGAAGTCGAGCAATCCTCCCAGTCAGCCCCCTTCAAGCAGTTCAACTCCCTATTCCACAACCTGGGTAACGGCAAATTCGCGGAGGTTAGCAAGGAATCGGGAAGCGGATTCCAGACTGCTTACGTGGGGCGCGGCGTAGGGTTCGCCGACTTTGACAATGACGGCTTCGTCGACCTGGTCGTCGGTAACAACGATGATCCGCCTTTGCTGCTGCACAACTCAGGCGGCAATGGGAAGCATTTCCTGAACTTCAAGCTGGTGGGCACCAAGAGTAATCGTGACGCGATGGGGAGCCGCATTCGTGTAGTTGCCGGCGGCATGTCGCAGATTCGCGAGATTGCGGGGGGCGGCAGCTATCTTTCGCAGAGCGATCTCCGGGCTCATTTTGGGCTGGGCCAGGCATCTCGAGCCGACACGGTCGAAGTGAAGTGGCCGAGCGGCCTTGTGCAAGTCTTCCATAATGTTGACGCAGACAACTTCTACCTGATCGAGGAAGGCCGCGACCAACTGGCCAGGCAAAAGTTCACCCTGAAGGCGCCCCCTGGTCCTTCAGCACCGCGCTCGGCACCGGTTCTTGGTCCCGAGCCACCCGGCAAGGCGACGAGCAAGGAGCAACCTCATTAGTGTCGATTGACGGGCTCGGGAGAAACTAGTTGGGATAGGGCTTACCGGGCCGAACGATACGAATCCAATGATCGGTGAAGGAGGAGTGCAGATTTGGCGGTTCATATTTTGGCATATGACAGGTCACGCAGTTCTTGGTGGCGACGGGGCAGGCGGCAAGCTTCGCGGTCCCCAGGCTGCTCTTGGCGGCCCCTCGCAGCTGGTGACATTGAAGACAGCGTGCGTCATAGGAACGGGCGTCTTGCACCAGCGGCTTGTGCGGGTCGTGACACGCGAGGCAGGTGATTCGTGCATCCTGCTGTTTCCAGCATTTGCTGTTCTCCAGTCTGTAGGGCGCAAAGCGGATATTCAGGACTCCAACTCCCGTGAGGCCGGTCCCCACCACATCTTGCCAGCTACGATGACAGGCGCCGCAGAAATCCACCGAACCAACGGGATCGAGTCGACCGGGATTCAGAATCAGTTCTGTGGAATTTTCCGTTCCCGCCTTGATCGCAGCGACGTGCCGGGCGCCGGGCCCATGACACGCCTCGCAAGTGACCCCGGGAAATGCATGACTCGGATCAAACTGATCGTTCGTCGTCGACGCGGTGGTGTGACAAGCGAAACAGCGGCGGATCTCTGACGGCTCCTGCTCGCGGCCGAGCGCGTCTTCGAGGCTGCCGGGGACCTCGCGAGCGTGCCCCGGAGTGATGTCGAGAGCACCTGGACTGGAGTAGTAGCTCACTCGGCTCTCGTAGAACGCGTCATGCCGCCGGTAGAGGGGGGTTTGGCCCATACGTCCCAGGCCGAACGCCCACGACAGGTCCGCAGAAATAGACGCTGTTCCGTTCGTGACCTTCAGCGTGCTGCTCTCAGCCGTGGTTATCCATTCATAGCCATAAGGCCCCTGCTGGAAGGGCAGTTGGTCATGCTGGCGGAGGCTCTGCGATTGCAGCGGGAGCATGGATGCCTGGGACATGGCCGTGTCCTTGTAGGTTAGGGCTTTGGCAGCGTGGCATTTGGCGCATTCTGGAGTCCCGACATAGTCCTCTCGCGGTCGGTCCCCTTTTGTCGGCCACCATCCCCCATCCTGTACGCGCATCTGCGTGGAAAGGGAGATCCCGCTGAAGGGCGTGGTTTGAACTTGAGCGCGACAGAAAAAGGAGCATAGCAAGAGGGTCGCTGAGGAACCGGCGACCGGGAGAAAGGAAACGATGCTGGGACATCGGTACATGCTCACTATTTTGGAAGGCGCCAAGCGGGCAATGACGAACTGGAGGTCGAAGAACGGGTGGAGCTATGTCGCACCCGGGCGGCCAAAGCTACTTGCCCATCCGCTTTTCCAGGTCCGCAAGAGCCTGTTGGACCATGGCGACTTCCTGGGGAGTGCTGGCGTACTTGAGGTATTCGCGCAGCTGCGAAGCTTCATTCGCGGGATCTTTCTTTGCCTCATAAATCTGAGCCAGCAAGAAATGGACGCGCGGATCGCTGTTCGTGCGATCGATCTCGAGCGCCCGTAGCGCGTTTTTCTCCGCTTCCGGCAAGTGGTGAAGATTCAGGTTCGCCATCGCGCTGTAAGCGTATCCAGGCGCGTCGTTGGTGGGGTCGAGTTCGAGGGCACGGCCGGAGTATTTCAGCACGTCTTCCCACTGTTGTGCCAGGACCGCGACATCGGCCATACAAAGATGCGAAGGCACATAGTTGGGGTCGGCCTCGAGCGCGTGCGAACATGCCTGGCGAGCCTCGTCGGTTTTTCGCTGCGCGGCCAGCAGCTGGCTCAAAGTGACCCAAGCGGCTGGATATTTCGACTCCTTCTGAACGGCCTTGCGCAGATGGTCTTCGGCCGCGTCAAATTTCTTATCGTTCACGGCCGCACATGCCGCCGCGTACTCCTTTTTCGCTTTCGCGGCAACCTGCAGGTTGGCGACTGCCACCAGCGAGCTGTGCAATCCGTTTAACGGGGGAAAGAAACAGGTATCTTTCTCGCCCGAATTTGTCAGAGCAGCGGGGTTCTTGCCATAGCGCAACTGGTTCTCATCAAAGGTGTCGGTTGGAGCGCGCGGTGGAGGAGCAGGCCTGGGTTGCAGCGCGGGGATACTCTTCTGTGCGAAGCCAGGCGCGCAGCATGCGCTGACGGTGACGACGCATAGCAGACCGAGCATGACCCGTGTCCACCCGCGCCGCCAGCAAAGCGCTGGAATCTCGTTCAGATCACGGTTCGTCCCCATCCGGAATCGCATAACCAGCCCCACTCACTTGAATGGTAGCGCGGCCTGAGGCTTTTTGGGAAACTTCATGAACTGTATCTAAAGACAAGGGCAGGCGCGCGGAGGCGCCTGCCATTTATGCGAGCCGGTTAGCTCATCAAAACACAAACTTCAGGCCCAACTGCAAACTTCTAGCGCTTTGCGAGCCGGTGACCTGTCCAAAGGTCGGACTACCTGGATCAAACGACCCGTTTGCGGGCCCACCGGAAAACGTCCAGACCGGATGATTGAACGCGTTCAAGGCCTCAAAGCGGAACTCCAGTCGCTTGCTCTCGGTAACCAGGAAGTTCTTGTGGAGGTTGAGGTCCAGGTTAGCATAGGCGGGCCCCGTGACGTTTCCGACCGAGCAGTTGCCGAACGTGTTTGGAGTCGGATTTGAAATGTTGCTCGGATCGATCCACTGGATGTAGGCGGTCGTCGTGGAGGTTGCACCGACCCGATGGTTCGCCACGTGGACAGCGCCCGCGCAGCTCGGCCGCTCGGCGAGAGTGGCAGGACCGATGCCGTTCGTGTTCGACGGATCGCCCTGGAAGGCGCCCCAGCCTCCGAACGAATTCAAGGTCAGAGCGTTCCCGGTGTGGGCGGAGATAATTCCACCAATCTCCCAATTGCCGAGCACGGCATTCAGCGCCGAACTCATGTCCTTTCCAAACTGCTTACCTCTGCCAAAGGGCAATTGGTAGGTCACGTAGCTGGTGAGGACATGCCTCTGATCGAAGAAGCACGGCCCCCAATCGGAACGCATGTCGTAAATGTTCTGCGGCCCCGGCTGGCCACCGGAACTCGTGGCCCCCGTGCTGCCCCAACCAGTTCCGAAATAGCCTGGCGAGTTACTCAGGCACTTCGAATAGGTGTAGGAGACCTGTCCGACCAACCCACTGCCCATACGCTTTTGCAAAACGGCTTGCAGAGCGTCGTAGCGCTGGCTGGAATTCGACATGTTGGCACCGATGAGCGCACCAGCGCTGGCGTACGAACCCTTCGAGTAAACCGTGCCTTGGTCGACTTGGTAGAGCGAACCAGGGGTACCGCAAATTGGCGTGGCAGCCGTAATGTCACAAGGGACGCTGCCCCCGCCCAGATACGGCCCTGAGTTCTGACTGACAATGAGCTGCCAAGGCTTCGCGATTTGCCCCGCCGAATTCAAGCCCACGCGTTGACCCAGATCTTCAAAATTTAACAAGTGAGTTCCGTGCTGGCCGACATAACCAATTTGCATGGTTACGCTGTTGGTCAGTTGATGCTGCACTGTCAAGTTCCACTGCTGGCTGATCGCCGGCATGAAGTTTTGATCGGTCACCCTGACTCTCACTCCCGAGTAGCAGGCGAAGTCGACTGCGGAGCAGACCTTCAGATTTCCGTAGCCCGCGGCCAGAGTGCCGCCCGCATTCCCTTGCGCGTAAATTCCCAGCGGGGGATTCATGGTGAGTTGTTCGTTGGTGCCGCCGCCCTCGAAGAAATTCGAGATTGCATAGCCGGCACGGATCACGGTCTTTCCGCCCAGTGCCGCTGGGGACCAGGCAAAACCAATGCGCGGCTCCCAATCGCCTTTGCCTAAATAGTTGTTAAACAGTCCCCGGTTGCCAAACTTGGTGGTCCCATCAATTCCGGTTGGGGTGTAGATGGTTCCGGTGTAGAGACCGAAGTTCACCTCGCGATCCTTGGTTTCATACAAGGGCGTGTGATCCTCAAAGCGCAAGCCCAGGTTCAAAGTGAGGGTGTTGGTGAGGCGCCAGGTGTCCTGCGCGTAGCCGGCGATGATATTGCCGCGGTGCTTAAACAGCGCTTGCTGGGCATAGGTATCTCTGAGTCCGCCCGTCGCCGCGAGTCCGAGATAGAGGTCCGCTAAACCGGAACCGCTCTGCGTGCTCACAGGGATGCTGCCCAGGCCGCCGTTGTTGCCGTTGTACTGGAAATCCTGGCGCAGGCGCACAAACTGGAAACCGGTACGGAGCGAGTGCCGTCCATGTGTGATCGAAACGTTGTCGTTGAATTGTCCCTGAGTGGTGTGGAATATCTGGACCAGGTTTCCCTGGCCAAGATTCGCGTCTCCGTTGCCATAGCCCGTGACGTTGATGTTGAGCAGTCCGGGAAGCTCGAAGTTGGCGTTCGCGATCCCGAGTTGCTGGCCCACGTTCCCGAGCGAAGAGGTTTGTACCAGGCTTTGATTGAACTGCACGGCGTTGAAGCCAAACCGTGCTTCGTTTAGCAGATTGGGGCTGAAGGTGTGCACCCAATTGACGACGGCGTTCTTCATCGGCTGGTCTGCACCTTGCGCCGAGCCCGAATTGCAGAATAGACAGCCGCTGAAGGCGGGATTGCCCAGATGTCCTTGTGACCAGCGTCCAAAAACCGAATCGGAATCCGAAGCTTTGTAATCGATCTTCACATCGCCCTGATCGGTGTTGATGCTGGTCCCGGTGTTGTAGAAGTAGTTGTTTCCCTGAGTGACAGCATCAATCTGGGGAAGGGGATAGTATTTCTGGAAATTACTGAACAGATTACTCGCGACGTTGCTAATCGCTAATCCCGCGCCCGGCAGGTTGTTGTTGAGTACTGCAGTTGGCTGCGTTCCAGCCGGGATTTGGGCTGGGTTCAAGTAATAAAGGTTATTGGCCCCGCCCGAGCCAGGCACCACCAGCTGATTCCCGGCGACTGGTGCGGTGTTCTTGGGATTTCCTTGCGCGTCGAGATCGAGCTTGTTGGGGCCAAAAGCCTGATCGCCACAAATGCCCCCGCTGAATCCGGCCACACACAGCTGCGAGAAGTCTCCGCCTCGCATCTTCGATGTCAGCAATTGCGCGCCCGTTGCTCCCGCATTCAAGTCACGCAGCCCTTGATAGTCGAGGAAGAAGAACAGCTTATTCTTGATAATCGGGCCGCCGAAGGTGGCTCCGAACTGGTTGTAGCGGAACTCCGGCTTGAGAATGGTTCCGTCTGCGCCGTGTCCCGGGACGATCTGACCAGGGATATTTTCCTCGGCGAGCACACCCTTGGTCCACCCATTGCTGGGCAAATTCGCGTCGAGCTTGTCGTTGCGGAAGAACTCGAAAACGCTGCCGTGGAAGTTATTTGTTCCCGACTTGGTTGAGACGCTGACCACTCCACCTTCGTAGTCGCCGAATTCGGCGGACGCGTTCTGGGTGATGATGTTGAATTCCTGAATCGCGTCTACGTTCGGCTGGAAGCTGGTTTCATTGTTCTTATCCTCGCTGTTGAGGATTCCGTCGAGAAAATACTGATTCGCCTGTTCGCGGTTGCCGTTGATAAACGGGCGGCTGCCGTTGTCCAAATTTTGTGGCTCGTTAATTCCCCGCGGATTGTTGGTGGTCGTGCCCGGCGCCAGAAGCCCCAACTGGAGATAGTTGCGCCCGGCCAGGGGCAGCGTCGTGACGGCCGCGGCATCGATGATGGTGCTGACCTCGGTGCTCTCCGTTTGCAGAACAGGCGCCGCGCCCGACACTTCCACCGTTTCGCTGACCTTACCAATCCTCATCGGAACGTCCACGCGCGCGGTCTGGTTCAACTGCAGCACGAACGGAGGGTAGCTGGTCGTCTGGAAACCGGTCGCGGAGGCTCTGACCTGGTAGGTGCCAACGGGAAGGCGCAGAATGCTGTACGAACCCGTCTCGTTCGTTGTGACTTTCCACGTCGTGCCGCGCTCGGTGTCGGTCGCGGTAACCTCGGCACCGGCGAGCGGCGCCCCGGTGGGATCGGTGATCGTGCCCACGATGTTAGCCGTTACTTCCTGGCCCCACGCCGGCAGCGTGAGCACAAAGAACACGGCCATAACGGCCAGAATACATCCACTCAGCAATACTCGCCTCATCACAGAACCTCCCACGCGCTGAAAGTTGCGGTGCATCCCCACCGACCACAACTGCGAATGGACATATGCTATATAGCAGTGACACACAAGAGGTCAAGAAAAAAATTTGGATTTTCTTCCGCGCCGTACTCCATCGACTCGAGCTAGCACTGCATAGCACTTGAATGACGATAGGAAAGCACTTGGTTTTCGGCAAGCCTCCCCTGGCGGAAGATCGGACGCCTATGGAAAACTGAAGTCTCCGTGACTCTGCCTACGGTTTCTGGTATTAGACCCGTTTTGTGCCTGTTTTCTTGATTTCCTCAACCAGTTCGCCCGCCCTAGGAATTGGGTTAACTAGGGTAGAATCAGTCCTATAGCACTCAGCCGCTATATAGCAAAGCAGTTGGAGCGGTCAGCTCTGCTGAAATATCCGTACAAACTCTGCTTTACCTGATTCCATACATGTGCTATATAGCTCACACAGTCTTCTATGAGGCCGCACCAAACGATTGGGATCGGGCAACCGAGCGGAGTGCTAGATTGACCGCGGGGAAGATGATGGTACAGAACCGAAACGGAAGCCGGAACGGAACGCCCGCCTATAAGAAGATCCAGAACGTCATCCGTAAGCGGATCGAAGGCGGGCAGTTAAAGATCGGCGACGCCGTGGATTCGGAGCGGGAACTCGCGAAGATTCATAGCGTCAGCCTGATGACGGCCCGTCACGCCCTGGCTGGCCTGGAGCGGGAAGGCATCGTCGAGAGACGTCGCGGTTCCGGCACGTTTGTCGCGCCCCCGAAAATTCATTTCAACAAGCTGATGAGCTACACCGAGCACATGTCCAGCCGCGGGCTGGCTCCCCGGACGCGCGTGCTCTCTTCTAAGATCATCGAACACCAGTTGGAGATTGCGGCGCGCCTGGGGCTCCCGGCCAGCAGTCACCTGGTGAAAATCGACCGGCTTCGGCTGACGGGAGATGACCCGTTCGCGTTGGAGACCTGCTACCTGCCAGCTCCGGAGTTTGCCGGCCTGACGACGGCGCCGCTCGGGAAGGCGTCTTTGTTTGGCACCTTGCAGCATGACTACGGAGTGGAACTGGCCTATGCCGACGAAGAGGTCGACGCCACTCCGGCCGACGCGCATAATGCCGAGTTGCTGGCTGTGCCGCGGGGCGCGCCCCTGCTCCGGATTCGGCAAGTGATCTACTCGACCAAGGGAAAAGCGGTCATTTACGGGGTTGGGTTTTATCGGTCCGAGCGTCACACCTTATTCATTCGCCGCTTCCGGTAACTCCGGCCCGGAACAGACTGGAGAGCGGCAGGGATGGTGCGGCCCCCCTTGGGACTTGGGTTGACTCGAGCAACTTCCGCGGATTGAAAATCTCTCAGGACACGGAGACCTATGCCCCTCACTGCGACCGACTGGATCGTGATCGTCGGCTACCTGCTGGCCAATCTCCTGATCGGCGTGTACTACCGACGGCGCGCAAGCGGGAACACAGAAGAATTCTTTATTTCCGGCCGCGACGTCTCCTGGTGGCTGGCGGGAACATCGATGGTGGCAACCACCTTCGCGGCCGACACGCCGCTTCTGGTATGCGGACTCGTGGCGCGGCAGGGGATTGCGGGGAATTGGATCTGGTGGGGCTCGTGCGTGGGCGGCATGCTGACCGTGTTTTTCTTTGCGCGGTACTGGCGGCGTGCCGAGATTCTGACCGATGTGCAACTGGTCGAGATCCGTTACGGAGGTAAACCGGCGGCCTTCCTGCGTGGGTTCAAAGCGGTTTACCTCGGTCTGTTCATGAATTGCTTCATTCTGGGCTGGGTCACGCAGGCAATGGTGAACATCATCATGGTGCTGCTGGGGCCGGCCATCGCCGAGGGACGCGGGTTGCAAGTGACGCTTGGCGGCCACCTGTTTCAGTACGCGCTCGGAGATCCGCGCTCGACGGCGCTGGCGATTTGCGTACTTGTCCTGATCCCATTCACTGGGCTGTACACGTTCATTGGTGGACTCTGGGGCGTGCTGGTGACGGACCTGTTCCAGTTCGCGCTGAAGATGACGATGATCATCGTGCTG